>Ga0184612_10000162_pt1 | contig 29634 bp, 33 predicted proteins | sample PLM3_60_coex_FD_133163 | JGI IMG/M metagenome (GOLD analysis project Ga0184612, IMG submission 133163) | Groundwater sediment microbial communities from an aquifer in East River, Colorado, USA - PLM3_60_coex | ecosystem: Environmental > Terrestrial > Soil > Riparian zone | place: USA: East... | reverse complement strand
GATCGCGGCCTTCTTCGCCTGATCGAGCGAGTCCTTGCCGAGCGTCGCCGACACGTCAGTGCGTTCGGCCGTCGAGAACGAGACGGGGAGCGCACCGGTCTGCAGAACGAGCGCCAGTTGCTTCGCCTCGCCCAGGCCGCCGCCCTGTCCCATGTCGATCTGGGCGCCGTTGTCGCCGGGGATGCCGTCCGGATTGCGGACGAAGTCGATGTACGGCACAGACTGGACCTCGCCATCGAGCACGATCGCGAAGTGCTGCGCGCAGCGCTGAACCGCCTCAGCGTCAGTGGCGCCCGCACAGGAAAGCGCGCCGCGCTGAGCCTCACGCCGGGTGATCTCGTGGAAGATCTTCTTGCCCTTGTTCGTGAACTGCATCAGCACGACCGGCCCGCCCGACTGCGGATCGATGTCCGCGCGGGTGCCGTCGAGCTTGAGATCCTTGCCCGTCATCTCGGGGATCGGGTTGTTTGGGAACTGCTTCTCGTCGTGGTGCTTCAGCAGGTAGAAGACCTTGTTGGACGTGATCTGCTGGTTGCTCAGGCAGTTGCCTTCCTGTGGGTCGCAGCTGACGACCACGGTTTCGGCCGGCACCTTCAGGATCTCCCAGTCCTTCGGAATCTTCTTGCCGAGGCCGCCCTCGGCCGTCGGCTTCTGGACCTTCTCGCTGTTCAGCAGCGCCTTCTGCGTCGGCGTCGGCCCTGCCACGACCCGCTTCGCCGGGTTGAAGAGATACCACTGCGCGGGGATGCCCTCGGCGGCGAGCAGCTTGGTCTCCGGGGCGGAGAGCAGCTGGTACAGGCTCCCGATTGCGATCGGCACCCTCGTCAGCCCCCCGGTCACCGACGGGCCGGTCAGGTCCGCCTCGAAGTCGTAGAACTCGAGCACCGCCGTCTTGCCGATCAGGTCGGCAGCCTTGCCCTGGTCGTGGATACCGGCGAGCTGGATGACGATCTGGTTGGAGCCCTGCTTCCGGATCTCCGGTTCGGAGACGCCGAGCTTGTCGATCCGGTTGCGCATGATGTCGATCGACCGGTCGATGTCCGCCGAGGTCAGCTTGTGACCCTTCGGTGGGACCGCTTCCAGGACGACCTCGAGGCCACCCTGCAGGTCGAGGCCCAGCGTCGGGCTCCGGTGGACCGGCGAGCCCGGGATCGCCAGGAACGCAACGCCGATGAGCGCCGCGACGATGATGCCGAGCAGAGTGAGGTGTCTACGCCGGTCTGCCACGCTTAGTCTTTGCGAAGGGTAGCCGGGGTCTCCTCCTCCTGATCCTGCTCGGCCTCTGATTCCTCCGGCTCCTCCGGCTCCTCCGGTTCCTCCGGTTCCTCCTCCTCGCTGATGACGGCCGCAACGGCCCGCCTGGCGAGCCGAACCTCGATGCCGTCGGCAACCTCGACGCGCAGCTCGTCGTCATGAATGTCCGTGATCGTCCCGTAGAGGCCGCCGGCGGTCACGATTTCCTTACCAACCTCGAGTGAATTCATCATCTTCTGGGCCTCTTGCTGGCGTCGTCGCTGCGGCCGGATGAGCATGAACCACAACAGGGCCAGCAGGATGAGAATGAAGAAATAGCCTTGCAACGTTCCTCCTCAGGACGCTGCGGCTGATTGAAGCCTGCCCAGCGCGGCGGCCTTGAACGCCGCGAGCCGGCCTGCATCGATCGCCGCGCGTGCGTTCGCGGTGAGCTCCAGGACGAATCGTAGATTGTGGAGGCTGAGCAGGCGCAGACCGAGCAGTTCCTGCTGGTTGACGAGGTGCCGGATGTAGGCGCGGCTAAACCGCGCGCAGGCCGGACACGAGCAGGATTCATCCAGAGGCGCCTGGTCCCGGGAGAACCTGGCATTGCGGAGGTTGAGGCGTCCCTCCCAGGTCAGGGCGCTCCCCGTCCGGGCGGTTCGGGTCGGCAGGACGCAGTCGAACATGTCCACGCCGCGCTCGATCACCTCGAGGATGCCCTCGGGGTCGCCGATCCCCATGAAGTACCTCGGCTTGTCGGCCGGGAGGAGCTCCGCGCCCCAGGCCGTTGTCTCGAACATCTCCCCCCGCTCCTCGCCGACGGACAGCCCGCCCAGCGCGTAACCGTCGAAGTCGAGCTCACCGATCTCCGCAATCGAGCGGCGGCGAAGCTCCGCATCGGAGGCGCCTTGCGCAATCCCGAAGAGAAGCTGTCCTTGGGCGCGCGGAGCGTTACGCTGCCGCGCCGCCCACAGGGTCGTCCTGCGCACGGCCTCAGCCAGCTCGGATCGGGGGATGCCCGGCGGCGGACAGATGTCGAGACACATGGCGATGTCGGAGCCGAGCTTGACCTGGATCGCCGCGGCTCCCTCGGGCGTGAAGCGGGCCGCCGCCCCGTCGTACACCGACCTGAAGGTGACCCCCTCGTCGTCGACCGCGCTGATGGTGTCCTTCAGCGAGAAGACCTGGAAGCCGCCGGAGTCGGTGAGGATCGGCCCGTCCCAGCTCATGAACCGATGCAGACCGCCCAGGTCGGCGATCAGGTCCTCGCCCGGCCGGAAGTGCAGGTGGTACGTGTTGCCGAGCACGATCTGCGTGCCGAGCGTGCGCAGCTCGTCGGGATCAACGGTCTTGACTGTTCCCTTGGTGCCGACGGGCATGAAGGCCGGCGTGCGCACTTCGCCGTGAACGGTCCGCAGGACCCCGGCGCGCGCCGCGCCGTCGGTCGTTGAGAGAGTGAAGTTGTCCACCGTCACAGGGTCGCACGCACGCGTCGCTCATAGAGACTGAGGAGCAGGCCACGCGCGTGGTCGTCGAAATCACCGCGGTGCTCGAACCCGAGCTGCTCGTAGTACGCGCGGATGCCCGGGTCTTCACGGAGGCAGTCGAGGCGAAGGAACGCCCGGCCTGCAGCAGCGGCGCCGGCGTCAGCCCACTCGACGATCGCAGCCCCGATGCCGCGTCCCGCCCGATCGCGACACACGACGAGCCTGTGCACGTAGTGCGCGTCCGGCGGGCGCTCACCCCAGTAGACCGGATCGTCCGCGAGGACGGTAACCGTGCCGACCGCTTCGCCGCTCAGCTCGGCGAGGTAAACCTCACCGCGTTCGATCGCCGCGGCCAGTTCCTCGCGCGGGAACGGGACCGGCCACTGCTCGTGACCCAGCTCGCCCACCCAGAGGGTGGCCTCGTCGAGCAGGCCCGCGACGGTCTCGACGTCCTCGGTGCACGCGCTCCGGACGTTCACAGCACGAGCATCGCGTCGCCGAAGGAGTAGAAGCGGTAACGCTCCTCGACCGCGAGTCGGTACAGGCGACGCGTCTCTTCCACGCCCGCGAACGCCATCACGAGCGCAAGCAGCGTCGAGCGCGGCAGGTGGAAGTTGGTCAGCAGCGCGTCGGCACGCTGGAACGCGAAGCCGGGAGTGACGAACAGATCCGTTCGCCCGGCCAACGGTGCTCCGCGGGCGAGCGTCTCGAGCACACGCACGCACGTCGTCCCCACCGCGAGCACACGTTCCGCAGAGCTGATCCGTTCCCACGCCTCTGGGCTCACCTCGTAGCGCTCGCCGTGCAGGACGTGCTCCGCGAGGTCGTCCACCGCGATCGGGCGGAATGTGTCCAGCCCGACATGCAGCGTGATCCGCTCGACGTCGAGCCGTCCCAGGACCTCGGGCGTGAAGTGCAGGCCGGCCGTCGGAGCCGCGGCCGAACCGGTTTCGCGCGCATACACCGTCTGGTACCGCTCGGGTTCGCTGAGCGGCTCGGTGATGTACGGCGGCAGCGGCGTCTCGCCGGCCGGGTCGCCGTGCAGCCGCAGGCGCCAGCGCCCCTCGCCGAGGTGCTCCAGCAGCTCGACCGGCCCGTATTGCCGGCCGGGCCGCAGCCGCCGCGTCGGCTTCGCGAGACCTTCCCAGACTCCATCCTCATCCAGCCGCTCGAGGAGCAGGACCTCGCCCTTCGGCTGCGCGATCGGGATCCGTGCCGGGACGACCCGGGTGTCGTTCACCACCGTCAGGGCGCCGGCGACCACGTCCGGTAGCTCTGCGAACCTCCGATGATCCACCCGCTCGGACACGCGATCGTAGACCAGCAGGCGCGACTCGTCGCGGCGCGCCAGGGGATGCTGTGCAATCAGCTCCGGCGGGAGGTCGTACTCGAGCTCCCTCGTTTTCATCCGGTGCCCACGGTACCCTTGCCGGACATGGACGACGGAGCGATCGAGCGCGCGAGAGAACGGGTCGAGCAGCGCGCGGACGGCGCCGCTCTCGAAACACTCGCCAAGCAGGCCCGTGAGCAGGTGGACGCTCTGGCCGCGGCCACGGCCGCGCTCGAGGAGGCGCTCCCGGCCAGGGTCGGCGATGCGATCCGCGACCAGGCACAACCGGTGGCGCGCAACCTGGCCGAGGTGCGCGGGCTGATGAATCAGGTGCTCCGCCGGATCGAGGGCCTCGAGGCAGACCTGCTCGGCGAGCGCCACGCGCGCGTTGACGACCTCGCCCTCCTCGTCGACCTCGTCTCGTCCGGCTGGAAAGGCGTCGACGCGCGCCTCGGCCGGATCGAGGCGGTCGTCGGTCGGCTCGAACAGGGCCTGCAGGAGAACCGCGGCGCGATCGTGTACCGGATGGAAGACCGCCGCCCCGACGCGGCGACCTCCTAGAACACCGCCAGGATGATCGCCGCGGATGCGGCCCAGCCCGCGATGCAGAGGAGGATCGGGAGATCGCGCAGAAGGATCTCCTCCGGTTCCTCGCCGAGGTCCCGGCGGTGCATCAGCAGCAGGTAGCGGAACACTCCGAAGACGACGAACGGGATCGTGACCATCATCGCCTTCGAGTCGCGGGCGGTGAACGTGTAGAGGGAGTACGAGATGACCGTGGACGCGGCGACGATCGTCACGAGCTGGTCGACGAGAGCGAGCGAGTAGCCCTCGAGCACGGGACGTCCCGGAGTGCGTTCGGCGCCGACGAGAACGAGCTCCCCGCGCCGCTTTGCCAGCGCGAGGAAGAGCGCGAGGAGCGCTGTACAGAGAAGCAGCCACGGAGAGATCCGCACGTGCACCGCCGCCGCACCCGCAGCCGCGCGCACGACGAAGAGCCCGCCGATCGTCATCACGTCGAGCAGGACCACGTGCTTCAGGCTCAGCGTGTACGCGGCCTGCAGCGCAAAGAAGGTGCAGAGGAAGAGGATCGACGAGAGGCCGAGCGGAGCGACCAGCACGAACGCCGTGAGGAGCAGCAGGGCCGCCATCCCTTCAGCCAGCCGCGGCGGGACCTCACCTCGAGCGATCGGGCGAAGCCGCTTGACCGGATGCTCGCGGTCGTTTCGTAGATCGCGCACGTCGTTGACGAGGTAGCTCGCGCTCGACGCCGCGCAGTAGGCGGCGAAGGCGGCGAGCGCGTCCGCCCACCGCGATGCGTCGCCAAGCTTGGCCGCGAACACGATCCCGCCGAAGAGGAGCAGGTTCTTCGTCCATTGCCGGGGCCGCAGCGAGACCAGTGCCGCGCGCAACGGCGACCGCGGCGCCGGCAACTCCACCACCTGCGCGGGCTCGGGAAGGCTCACGTTGCTCGGAGCCTAATTTGGCGCGGCGGGTAGGACGAGCTGGAAGCGGCTGCCGTGCCCGGGCTCCGACTCGAGCTCGATGCGCCCGCCGAGCGCGATTGCGAGCTCACTTGCGATGGCGAGCCCGAGACCCGTTCCCGAGTCGTCACGGGACCAGAAAGGACGGAAGATCCGCTGTTGCTCCTCTCGCGCGATGCCGGGGCCCGTGTCGCCGACGGCAACGGAGACGCGTCCGTTCTGTGCGCTGAGCTCCAGGTCGACGCGGCCCCCGTCCGGTGTCCACCGGAACGCGTTCGAGAGCAGGTTCGAGATGATCTGCAGGACGCGGTCACCGTCGGTGACGATCGTGGGCGCTCCGTCGAACTGCTTGTCGTAGTCGATCCTGCGCCGCTTCGCTTCCTCGCCGAACGCTGCGTAGGCCTGGTCGCAGAGTCGGCCCATGTCCACCTCCTCCTGGAGCACGGTGAAGCGATGCGCCTCGAGCTTGGCAAGGTCGAGGACGTCGCCGACGAGCCGCTCGAGGCGCGCGTTCTCCTGCGCGATCATGTCGAGTGAGGCCGCGCGCACCTTTGGATCGTCGGCGACTCCCTCGCGCAACGCATCCACGTGGCCGCGAATCGCGGTGAGCGGCGTGCGCAGCTCGTGCGACACGCTCATCAGGAAGTTGCGCTCCTGCTGCTCCGCGTCGGAGAGCCGTCCGGCCATCTGACGGAACCGATCGGCCAGGTGCCCGATCTCACCGCCGCCACGCACCTCGGGAACCACGACGTCGTACCGGCCTCGGGCGATCTCGTCCGTCGCGTTCGAGAGAGCGAGCACGGGCCGAGTGATCCGGCGTGACAAGTACCAGGCCAGCAGCCCTGCAACGAGGATGCCGCCCACGAACGCGAGCGCCAGCCGCTCGATCAGCGGCGCGAGCCCGCTCGTGATCTCCGTCTTCGGCGTCGCCACAACGAGCGCACCGAACGGCGAGCTCTTGGGCGCCAACCGCAGCGGATGCATCACAGCGAGATATGTCCGCTTGAAGCCGGGCGGCCGGAACTCGAAGGTCCGCGTCCGCTCGCTGCGCCAGTCGAGCGACTTTTGTGGAAGCTGTCTCAGACCGGAGAGCTGGTCTGGGAAGAGATCGGCGCCGACGTAGAAGATCTTGTCGCCCGTCGCGCGCTCGAGCTGCGCTGGGGCGAACTTCAGGGTGAGAGCCCCGGTGTCGTTCGCCGCGATCGCCTGCCGCTCGTACAGCTGGCTGAGGCCGTTCGCCTCCCGCCGGAGCTTCGTCAGGAGCTGGTTGCGGGCGTGATTCTGGAACAGCGCCAGCGCGATGAGTGTCGCGATCAGACCGCTGACGACGATGCCGAGCAAGAAGACGGCCGGCAGCCGAAAGCGCAGCGATCTGAGCATTCCGGCCTACACGGTAGCTTGCGCCCCTACCGGCAATACTTGCCGGCTTCTCGCCCGCGAGCACACGGCGCCAGAGTCCACCTTCGTCCTTACCAAGGCGGCCAGCCTTGGCTGCGGACGAATGCGGCCTCTGGCTTGGTGCTCACGACCGAGAAACTCGGCAGCATCACCGGTAGGGGCGCTAGGCGTTGACTGCATCGCGTGCGGGCCCAACCTTGTACCCGACACCCCACACGGTCACGATGGGCGAGGCCTCGCCCAGCTTTCGCCGCAGCTGGCGCACGTGCACGTCCACGGTCCGCGTGTCCCCGGCGAAGGTGTAGCCCCAGACTCGCTCGAGCAGCTGGTCGCGCGTGAGCACGAGGCCACGGTGGTCGAGCAGCTCCCAGAGGAGGTCGAACTCCTTCGGCGCGAGCTGCACCTCGTCGTCGCCGACCTTCACTTCACGCCTGCCGGCGTCCACCAGGAGGTCGCCGTGCTGGATCGTCGCGCTCTCGGGCTCACGCCGCTCGGAGGTAGACCGACGAAGGATCGACTTCACGCGCGCCACGAGCTCGCGCGGATTGAACGGCTTCGTCAAGTAGTCGTCCGCGCCGACCTCCAGTCCGATGATCTTGTCCACGTCCTCGTCGCGCGCAGTGAGCATCAGGATCGGGATGTCGGACTTCTGGCGGATGCGACGGCAGATCTCGATCCCGTCGATGTCGGGGAGCATCAGGTCGAGCACGATCAAGGAGGGCTGCTCCTTCTGCACGGACGCGAGCGCCTCGGCGCCGTTCGCGGCGGTCCGCACTTCGTAGCCTGCGTTCTTCAGGTACAGCGAGACGAAGGACGCGATCGAAGCCTCGTCCTCGACGACGAGCACTGATTGCGTGGTGCTGCTCATGATGTTCCGGTCAGGGGCTGGTTGCCGACAGAGGGAAAGGGAAGAGGAAGTCCGGGATAGGACTGTACTCCCCGCCGTTGACGGAATAGGTTCCGTCGTCCCCCGTGCCGGCCCCGTTCAGCGTCACGGTGCCCTTGCCGACGAGCGAAAGGTTGATGCCGCGCCCCTTGACGATCACCTTGAAGGCGCCGCCGATGATCCGGAACCGGACCCTCGTGCCGCGATAGATGTCGGTCTTCTCGTCGATCTCCTTGCGGAACTCGTCACCGGAGACGATCGGGCCGGTGCCGTCGCCCTCGACCGGATCGACGATCCGGACACTGCCCTGCGCGAAGCTGCCGATCACCCCGCCGCGGACGTTGAGGACAATCGTCCCTCGCGCGTCACGAACCGACAGCGTGCCGTCGGTCGGGCTACGCTCGCGCGCAGCCGAACTGGCCGGCACGGCCAGCGCAATGAGCATGGCAAAGGTGAGGAGCCGCCTCATCACAAGTCAGTATCGACCGCGCAATTGTGTTGTGGGTCAGTGGAAAGTAAGGAATTTGTGAGGGCGTGACAGCAGCTCTCGTCGCCCTCGTGGCCGCCCTCGCCGCACCCGGACCCCAGCTCCTGGACCTGCGGGTCACGAACGGCTCAGCGCCCTTCGCGGGGGACCGACCGCTACTGACAACCGTCAGCCCGAACCGCGACGGCTTCCGCGATACCGCGGTCGTGCGCTTCCGCCTCACGCGGCCCGCGACGGTGCGGATGGAGGTCGTCGCGACGAACATGGTGCGAGCCGGGAAAGGCGGGACAACCATCGTCTGGCAAACGTCGGCGCGCCTCGGAGCCGGCCCGGGCACGCTGGTGTGGCGGCCGGCGCGCGCGACGCAGCCACGCACGTACGTGATGCGACTCCGTACCGGGAATCGGATCTACGGCGGGCAAGGCCCGGGCGGCCGTCAGAACGCTCCGGTCGTGCGCGTCCAGGGAATCGACGCCGGCTTCACGAAGCGGAGCTACGCACCGGGCGAGTCCGCGGAGCTGCGACTCGCCACCGACGCACGCTCGCTGCGGCTGCAGGTGTTCTCCTACCAGTCGCCCGGGCGGCCGAGCGAACAGGACGTGCGGACGGCAGGCCTCGCCAAGACGGACGCGATCCGGGTCGACTGGCAGAACCACCGCGACCGACCGGCGCTGCTGCGCGTCGTTCGCGCCGGGGACTGGGCGAGCGGTCTCTATTTCGTCCGGGCGACCTCCACGGACGGGCGGGTCGGCTACGCGCCGTTCATCGTCAGGCCACGCCGGCTCGGGACGAACCGGGTCGCAGTCGTGCTCGCAACGCACACGTGGGCCGCCTACAACTTCGCAGACGCGGACGGGGACGGCTGGGGTGACTCCTGGTACGTCACGGGACGGCACCGCAGCGTCGACCTGCAGCGCCCCTTCCTCGACTTCGGAGTCCCGTTCCGGTTCCATGACTGGGACCTGGAGTTCATTGCGTGGCTGAACCGCACCGGCCGGACGGTGGACTTCCTGTCGGACGACGACCTGGACGCGGTCGCGAACGGCAACGAGCTCGCGCGGCGCTATGACCTCGTCGTGTTCCCGGGTCACGAGGAGTACGTGACGCGACATGCCTACGACGTGATCGAGCGGTATCGCGACGCCGGCGGCAATCTCGCGTTTCTCGCCGCGAACAATCTCTATCGGCGCGTCGACCGGGTCGGGAACCGTGTCGTTCGGCGGCCGACGTGGCGCAAGCTCGGCCGGCCTGAATCGGGTGTGGTCGGCGTGCAGTACGTCGGCTCGGATCATGGGCAGCGTCAGGCCGGATACACCGTCACAGGGGCGACGGCGGCGCCCTGGGCGTTCGAAGGAACCGGCCTCGCGGACGGTGCCGTCTTCGGCCGGTACGGAATCGAGATCGATGCGCGGACGTCCACCTCCCCGCGAGGGATACAGGTCCTGGCGCACATCCCGAACCTGCTCGGTCCGGGCCGCTCGGCGGAGATGACCTACTACGAGACGCCCGCAGGCGCGAAGGTATTCGCGGCCGGCGTACTCAACTTCGGCGCGTCCCTCGGCCGCCCCGAGGTCGATCGGCTGCTCGCGAACGTGTGGTCACGCCTCAGCACGCCGTAGACAAGTCCCTTCGAGCCACGTCACGTGCCTGGCACGTGACGCGGTCGCGGGCGGACGTCGAGAGGATCGTCCGACCCGCCCGCGAAGATGCGTCGCGTGACCGAAGAGACCCGCGCCGACCGCACCGCCCGACTGCTCGTCGCACGCCTCGACGCGCTCGCTGCCGCCGCTGCGAACCTCAACCACAAGGAAGCCGAGCGACTCGTGGAGCTCGCCTCCGTTGCGACGATAAATGCCGTTGCGCTCGAGATGCTTCAGGTCGAGCGGGCCGAGGCGATCTGGCGCGAGGCCCACGCGCGCCACCCGGAACTTCCTGAAGTCACGATCGAACTGCCGCAGCGCTTCGCGGCGTAGTCCCTAGTAGTCGTAGAAGCCACGCCCGCTCTTTCGGCCGAGGCTGCCCTCGGCCTGCATGCGGACGAGCCGGTCGGGCGGCGCCATCCGCGGCTCGCCGAGCTTGGCGTGCAGCGCCTCCGAGGCGTGCACGTGAATGTCGATCCCGATCAGATCGATCAGGGCGCACGGCCCGAGCGGCCAGCCGGCCCCGTTCGTCATCGCCGTGTCCATCTGCTCGGGCTCGACTCCGGCCTCGTCGAGCACGCGCACGCAGTCGTTCAGAAGCGGGATGAGAATCCTGTTCACGATGAAGCCCGGCGTGTCGTTGCAGCGCACCGGCTGCTTGCCGGCACGCTTCGCCCAGTCATACGCAGCCGACACGGCTTCCTCGGAGCTCTCCGGCGCGCGCACGATCTCCACGAGCGGCAGCACGGGCGCCGGATTGAAGAAGTGCATGCCGACGACTCGTTGGGGCCGTTGAGTCGCCTCGGCGACCTCCGCCACGGACAGAGCGGACGTGTTCGTCGCGAGCACTGCATCGGGCCGCGTGATCCGGTCGAGCTCGCGGAAGACGTCGCGCTTCAGGTCCAGCTCCTCGAGCACTGCTTCGATCACGAGATCGCAGTCGGCGAGATCCGCGAGCTCGGTGGTGAGCGTGAGGCGTCCGAGCGCAGCTTCGCGCTCGCCGGGTGTCATGCGCCCTTTCTCGACACCGCGCGAGAGGTAGCGCTCGATCGTCGCGCGTCCGCGTGCGGCAAGCTCGTCGTTCACCTCGCGGCCGACCGTCTCGAAGCCGCACTGGACGCTCACCTGCGCGATCCCTGCGCCCATCGTCCCCAGACCGACGACGCCGACCTTTCGGATCTCCACGGCGCGCGATCCTACGCGGCTTCGCCGGCTCGAGCGAGCACCCAGCGGAAAAACACTTCGCCGTGGCCCGGCTCGTGCTGGCCGACCACCTCGTCGCGCAGCGGCTCGAGGCCGGCCCCTCGCACGACGGGCACGTACCCATCGCGGCCGAGCGACGCGAAGAACATCGCCGCGCCGAGCCAGTCCTCGTCCACGTCCTCACCCGGCTCGCCGGCAGGGAAGTTGACGAGCAGCAGTCCTCCAGCTCGCAGCCACACGCCGATCCGCTCGATCAGGGGCACCTGCTCGGTGACGGGGACATGGCCGAAGACCGACAGGGCGACGACCGCGTCGAGTGAGTCCGCCGCGATGTCGAGCTCCGTCACGTCGGCGTGGACGAAGCTCGCCTCCGGGACATGATGTCGGGCGAGCTCGATCTGGACGCCCGAGATGTCGACGCCGGTGACGCGATGCCGCCGCGCGAGCTCGCGCGTGGCCGGGACACCGCGGCCGCAACCGAGCTCGAGGATGTCCGATCCCTCAGGGAGGCGGCCCGCCAGGTCCCGCACCCATTCGATCCCCGGTGAGGCCACCTGGCCTGCCCATTCCGCGTAGCGCAGAGCGATCGCGTCGTAGCCGCGCGCGACGATCTTCTTCGGATCGCGCGCGACGGCGCGGCTTCCCATCTCCCCCACGTGCGGAGGGTAAACGAGGCTGCTTCCCACCTGTCGCGCTACATGCGTTCGACGACGGCGGCGATCGCCTGGCCGAAGCCGATGCACATCGTGGCGATGCCGTAACGCTCATCGCGGCGCTCCAGCTCGTTGAGCAGCGTCGCCGTGATGCGCACGCCGGTCGCGCCCAGGGGATGGCCGAGCGAGATGCCCCCGCCGTTGGGATTGACGTCGTCCCACCGGTCTTCGAGGCCTGCGTCGTGCGCGAATTGCAGCACGACCGACGCGAACGCCTCGTTCACCTCGATGACGGACATGTCGTCCCAGGTCAGGTTTGCGCGCGCGAGCGCGGCGGCGCAGGCCTGCGGGTTGCCGTGCAGCATCCGATACGGGTCGACGCCGGACAGACCGAACGAGAGGAAGCGCGCGCGAGGCTCGAGCCCGAGCCGGGCCGCGGCGCGCTCGCTCGTGATCAGCACGGCCGCCGCCCCGTCGCAGATCTGCGACGAGTTACCGGCGGTCACCTTCCCGTCGGGGAGAAAAGCCGGCTTGAGCGCGGCCAGCGCCTCGAGCGACGTGTCGCGGCGGGGCGTTTCGTCGACGCCGAAAACGACTCCGGTGTGCGGGTTCGTGAGGTCGATCGGAACGATCTCGTTCTCGAAGCGTCCCTCGTCTATTGCGGCGGTGGCACGATGGTGGGACTCGAGCGAGAACGCATCGAGGTCCTCGCGCGAGAGGTTCCACTCCTCTGCGAGCACCTCCGCCGAGATGCCCTGTGGGACGATCTGCCACTGGTCGAGCAATTTGTTCGAGAGGTCGCCGCCGTTCGACCCCATCGGGACCCGGGACATCATCTCGACCCCGGCGGAGACGACCACGTCGAGCTGCCCCGACCAGATCGCGGTTGCGGCGTTGAAGTTCGTCTGCATGGACGAGCCGCACTGGCGGTCGACGGTCGTGCCGCAGACCGTGTCCGGCCATCCCGCGACGAGCGGGACCATGCGGCCGAGGTTCCAGCCCTGCTCGCCGATCTGCGTCACGCAGCCGAGCTGGACGTCCTCGACCTCCGCCGGATCGACGTCCTGCCGCGAGACGAGCCCGTCGAGCACCTGGGCGGCGAGCTCGTCGCCGCGGATCGACGACAGCGATCCGTTCTTCTTGCCGATCGGCGAGCGGACCGCGTCGATGATCAGTGCGTCCGATTCCCAGCTAGGCATGCAGGTCTAGACTAGCTCCGTGGTTGCAGCTGCCAGTGAACGGCGCCTGTTCGTCGGCGGTGAATGGATCGAGACCGGCAACTGGCAAGACGTGGGCTCGCCGTACTCCAGCGAGGTCGTCGGGCGCGTGGCCAGGGCCGGCGCAGCCGAGACCCGGCGCGCGATCGACGCCGCCGAGCGGGCGATGCGCGAGCCGCTGCCCGCGCACAAGCGGGCAGAGATCCTCGTGCGCGTGGCGGGTGCGCTGGGGCGCCGCCACGAAGAGGCCGCGCGCCTGATCTCGGACGAGGCCGGGAAGCCGATGAAGGCGGCCCGCGTCGAAGCCTCGCGCGCGATGTCCACCTACACCTTCGCCGCCGTCGAGGCGCGCAAGCTCGCCGGCGAGATGGTGCCGATGGACGCGGCGCAGGCCGGCGAAGGGAAGCTGGCGTTCACGCTGCGTCGCCCGATCGGGATCGTCGGTGCGATCTCGCCGTTCAACTTCCCGCTGAATCTCGTCGCGCACAAGCTCGCACCTGCGTTGGCCGCAGGCTGCGCCGTCGTGCTCAAGCCGGCGGGGCAGACGCCGCTGTCCGCGCTACTGCTGGCGGAGCTGGAGGAAGAGGCCGGCCTGCCGCCAGGATGGCTCAACGTGCTCGTCGGGCCCGCTGCCGAGATCGGCGACGTCCTCGTCGAAGACGAGCGGGTCAAGCTCATCACCTTCACCGGGTCGGGGTCGGTCGGCTGGAAGCTGAAGGAGCGTGCGCCGAAGAAGCGTGTCAACCTCGAGCTGGGAAATGCGACGCCTGTGATCGTCGCGTCGGATGCGGATGTGCCCAGCACAGCCGCGAAGCTCGCGGCGAACGCATTCGCCTTCGCGGGTCAGAGCTGCATCTCCGTGCAGCGCATCTACGTCGACCGGAGCCGGTACGGCGCTTTCGTCGGGGAATTCATCCCACTCGTCGAAGCGCTCAAGGTCGGCGACCCGGGTGACGACGAGACGGACGTCGGACCGGTGATCGACGAGGGCGCGCGCGAGCGCATCCTCGAGTGGATCAAGGAGTCACGGGGCGAGGTGCTGACCGGCGGTGACCTCGACGGCGACCTGATCCGTCCAACCGTGATCGCGAATCCTCCTCCGGACGACAAGGTTTCCTGCGAGGAGGTGTTCGGGCCGGTGTGCACCGTCACGGCTGTCGACTCGCTCGACGAAGCGATCGCGCTTGCCAACGGCACGCGTTACGGCCTGCAGGCCGGGATCTTCACGGCGAGCCTCGACAACGCACTGCGCGCTGCACAGGAGCTCGACTTCGGGGGCGTGACGGTCAACGAGGCCCCGACCTTCCGTAGTGACCAGATGCCGTACGGCGGCGTGAAGGATTCCGGCAACACGCGCGAAGGCCCGAGGTATGCGGTGCGCGAGATGACGGAGGAGCGGCTCGTCGTCGTTGACCTGCCGTGATCGGACTCGTGCTGGGACTCATCGTGGCGGCGATCGTGGTCTCGCTCCTGGGCGGCTGGATATTCGGCATCCCGATCGGTGCCGTCGCGATCATCCTGTTCGTCTACTTCGTCGTCGGATTTGGCCGCCGCCCTGCAGCCCGCAGGCCGTAACCGTCACATCTCGCTGTTACATTGATTTGCGTGGCGCGGCCCTCGCTGCTCGCACGTTTCCGCCGCACCGGTGAGCGGACTGCCGCCGGCGCACCTCCTGCGGGTCCACCCCGGCGGTCGCTGCCCCATCCCGGCCAGCTTCGGCGAGAACGTCGTGCGCTGCTCCGGGTGCGGGAAGAGCGCCTGCGCGACCTCGGCGGGCTGATGCTCGAGATGTTCCGGCGCGACCAGTTCCGTCAGGATCTGCTCGTCGAGCGCTGCGACGAGCTGGTCGCGCTCGACGAGAGGTTGCAGGAGCTGGACACGCTGCTCGCGGCTTCGGTGTCCGTCCGGCGCGCGGCCCCACCGGCCCGCTGTGCGTGTGGGGCGCCGCTCGTCTGGGGTTCGCACTTTTGCGCCAACTGCGGCCGGCCGGCGGCGGCCACTCCGCCGGTGGTCGCTTGCTCGCAGTGCGGGACCGCGCTCGCGGCCGACGCGAAATTCTGCGCGGTGTGCGGAAAGGCAGTCGGCCTCGAACAGCAGTCGGAGGCTGCTGCTGTCGAGCCTGGCCCCGAGCTGCTCGGCGCGCTGCCGGCGCAGGCGCAGGAACGCTGGGAGCCGTGAGCACGCCCGCCTCGCCCGAACCACCGAGGTGCCCTCGCTGCGGCGCGCCACACGGTCAAAACCAGGAGTACTGCCTCGAGTGCGGCTATCGCCTGACCCCGCGGGGCGGGATCCTCGGCGGGCTGTCGGCGATCTGGCGCGACCGGTTCGGGCGCTATCCGGGCGACTGGGTCTGGCCCGTTCTCCTCGGGTTCGTCATCGCCGTAATAGGAGCGACGGCGGCCATCGTCCTCGCCGACGCAGGCGCCGAGAACAAGCCGATCGTCGCGACCGAAGGCGGGCCGCCTCATTCCCCGAGTACGGCACCGGCGACTTCCACCGTGGAGCTCCCCACCACGACCGGGCCGCCGTCCACCCCCACGGCTCCACCCCCGGCCACGACGACCGCCCCCGCACCAGGCTCGCTGACGGCCTGGCCGGTGGATCAAGGCGGCTTCACGGTCGTCCTCATCTCCATCCCGACTAGTGCAGGGAGGGCGGTCGCGATCGCCCGCGCCCGGGCCGCGTCTCGGGCTGGGCTCCCCCAGGTCGGCGTGCTGGAGTCCAGCCGGTACTCGAGCCTCCATCCCGGCTACTACGTCGTTTTCAGCGGGATCCACTCCTCCCGGGCCCAGGCCGAACAGGCCAGGGAAGCGGCCTCCGCCAGAGGCTTCCCGCTCGCGTACTCCCGCGAGATCACCCGCTGACCCGTTCTCAGCGAAGGCAACGATGGGCGGGACTTTGTAACACCCCCTCGGACCCTATAGACTCCCGCTCGAAGGCAAGCCTGCCATCCACGGTTTACCGCCACTTAACAAAGCTTTGCGGGGGATTAATGGGAGCTAGAGATACTGTGATCGAGGAGTACACCGCCCAGCTCCAAGCCTGCATGTATCAATACTCGAGAGCCATCTACAGGTCGATTAAGGACCTGATCGACCCGTATGTGGCCCCCGAGCTGCATCTCGAGTACCGCCGGGCCGTGCTCGAACAGTGTGAGCAGACCATGGAGCGGCTCGCCTCGGATCCGCTCTACTTCGCGAAACCCGACCGGGCTCTGTTCCAGGACATTCGCCGCTACTTCCCCATCACCGCGCAGGCCGAAGTGGCCTGGGCAGTGAAGGAGGGCATTGCCGCGGCGGTCGCTTTCATCGAAGAACAGATCGAGGCGGGCGCCCTCGACGGCGGCGTTGCGCGGTGTCGAGCCACTACGCGCAAGGGCAAGCCGTGCCAGCGCACGCCGCTTCCAGAGCGGGACTACTGCCCCTCGCACCAGCATCTCGAGCGCTCCAAGGTCGCGGCGTAGCCGCGAGGGCCAGGCTCTAGCCGCACGCCAGCCAGCAACCCGCCCGATTTGGACAGGTCCCCCAGGGCCCTGGCTGCCCGTGACGCGTCATGTGCCTGGCACGTCACGTGGCTGCGCCGGGCCCGTGCCAACAGCGTCGCACCGGCTGGATTGAGGGCTGGACGGGGCTACCGTCGCTGGTGTGGGTCGTCCTCGCCGTTACGTCGCCGCCGGAGCTCATTACCACGTCGGGGCGAAGGGGAACAACGGCGCGCCGATCGTCCTCGACCGCGAGGACCGCGCAGTCTTCTTCCACATCCTCCGCCGCGTCGAGCGCCGGTATGGATGGCGCCTGCACGTGAAATGCCTGATGGGGAACCACTACCACCTCGTCCTCGAGACTCCGGCCGCGGACCTCTCCGACGGGATGCGGGACCTGAACGGCGCCTACGCACGCGCCTTCAACCAGCGACACCGTCGCCGCGACCACGTCTTCGGCCGCCGCTTCTGGTCGAGGCTGATCGAGTCCGAGGAGCAATACGAGAACACGGTCGCGTATGTCGTCAACAACCCGGCTCACCACGGCATGGTCCGCCGCCACGGGGAATGGCGCTGGCCGTCGGCGGCAAGGGGCGGTGGGGTAGATTCGCCTGGTGTCGCACGACACCGACAAGCTGATCCGTCAGCTGTCGCTCGTTGCCTACCTGATGGCCGAGCGGCGAGCGGTCACCGCACGCGACGTGAAATCGAACGTCGAGGGCTACTCCGAGATGTCGGACGAGGCCTTTGCCCGCCGCTTCTACTCCGACCGGGCGGAGCTGATCGCCCTCGGGGTCCTCCTGCAGTCTCAGCGCGACGAGTTCACGGGCGAGGAGCTCTACACCCTCCGGTCGGAGAACTACTTCTTGAACAAGCTCGAGCTCGACGACGACGAGCTCGCCGCCCTCCAGACGGCGCTCTACCTCCTCGAAGGGAAGTTCGCCTACGCGGAGCCTCTGCGCCTCGCTCTCCAGAACCTCGCGCTCGGGCGGCCCGGCTTCGATGAGCCCACCACGGAAACCGCGGTCCGCGTCGAGGTGCTCGACCCGGACTACTCCGCGGAGATGCCGGGCCGGCTCGGCAAGCTCGAGGGTGCGATCTCGAAGCAGCGGACGATCAAGTTCCCGTACTACTCGATCTCGCGCAACCGCGAGACCGAGCGCACGGTCAACCCGTACGGACTGCTCTCCGACAACGGCAGCTGGTACCTGATCGGACAGGACCTCGATCGCAAGGACATTCGCACCTTCCGCGTCTCGCGCATTCGCGGCGACATCCGCTTCGCGACGCGCCGCGAGCGCGATTTCCGGATCCCCACCGACTTCGACATCGACGTCTACCGCGGGCGGCCACCCTGGCAGATCGGCGACACCGTCGGCGAAGCGCGCATCGAGCTCGCCGGCGACACCGCGTGGTGGGTCGATCGCGCCTACGGGAACGCGGGCCAGCTCGAGGACGGAGTCTTCGTGACGGACTACTCGTCGCCCTCGCAGCTCGCGTCCTGGATCGTGCGCCAGGACGGCCGCGCCATTCCCGTCGAGCCGGACGAGCTGCGCCGAGAGGTTGCCCAGGCGCTCCGAGCCGTCCGCGAGCTGCACCAGGGACCGCCTCCGAAGCTTGCGGCGACGGCGCCCGTGGCGCGAGTCGACGGCTCCGGCGAGCGACCCGCCGGCCCCGTCGTGCCGGAGCGCTTCGCGGTGCTGCAGTCCCTGCTCGCGTACCTGCTCGCGGCCTGCGGCGAAAGCCACAGCGCCGTCATTCCCGCGCACGAGCTCGTGGAGCGCTTCAACATTCCCGAGGACGAGCTCGAGGAGCACTTGCAGCTCCTCAACCTCGTTAACTTCGGCGGTGGGTGCTACACGGTGTACGCCGCACTCGAAGGCGACGAAGTGCACGTGGACAAGGAGCTCTACGGTGACACGTTCCGGCTGGCGCCTCGGCTCACGCCACTCGAAGCGCGTGCGATCCGCCTCGCGCTCGAGTTCGTCGGGCCCATGATCGCCGCGGACGCGCACACGCCGCTCGACCGTGTGCGCAAGAAGCTCGAGGAAACGTTCGGCCAGTTCGAGGTCTCGCAGACGCCGGCGCACAGCGGCGAGGCCGAAGCGGACCTCGTCGCGACGCTGACCGAGGGCATCCGGGAACGGCGCCTCGTCGAGATCGAGTACCAGAAGGAAGGCGAGCAGACCTGGTCGAAGCGGGTCGTGGAGCCGTACTCGCTCGAGCGCGAGCTGCCGAACTGGCGCGTGCACACCTGGGACCGCAGCCGCGACGGAGAGCGCAGCTTCCGGCTCGACCGCATGCGCTCCGCAACCGTGACGCCCGAGACGTTCGAGCCGCGCGCCGGCTTCGAGCCGCACGGCCTCCGCGACGCGCGGACCGCCAAGGTCCTCTACCTCAAAGGTGTCGCCGCCCGCTGGGCCGTCGAGCGCGGCGCCGCGCCCTTGAAGGACGGGACCGCCCTCGCGGAGATCCCGGTCGGCAGCCCGGAATGGCTCGTCGGCGAGATCTTCTCCCAGCGCGGCGAAGCGGTGCTGCTCGAGCCCGAGGAGATGCGAGAGACGATCGCCGCGAGGGCGAAGGAGCTCGCGAACGAGCTCGGCGTCTCGCGTCTTCGCGCGCGCGCCTAGGCGCGCTCGTCACTTCCGCTCGTCGATCCTGGCCACCGTCCACTCCGCTTGCTCGCGCAGGAGCTCGTCGTCCGCGTCGAGAAACGGCTCGGCGAGCGCCCGCTGCTCCGGTCCGCCGACGTTGCCAAGCGCCACCAGCGCGTTTCGCCGAAGGAAGCGCGCGTCCTTTCTCGGCACGTAGAGGCGGTCGTACCGGAGGGTCAGCGCCTCGGCGTCGTGCTGAAGCCAGTCGACGAGCGAGACATGCGGCTCGGCACCGGCCGGCGGCTCGACGCCTGCGCGACGCTTCTCGATGCCACGGTTCCAGGGACAGACGTCCTGGCAGATGTCGCAGCCGTACACCTGGGCGCCGAGCTCCGGGCGGTAATCCTCCGGGATGGGCGCCGGGGCCTGCGACCAGTACGACAAACACTTCGTCGAGTCGACAACGCCCGGCTCATCCAGGGCCCCCGTCGGGCAGGCCTCGATGCACAGCGTGCACGAACCGCAGTCGAGCTCGAGCGCCGGCGTCGCCCCGACCGCAGCGGTGGTGACGAGCGTGCCGAGCACGACCCACGAGCCGTGCCGGCGCGTGATCAGCATCGTGTTCTTCCCGTAGAAGCCCACCCCCGAACGGGACGCTGCCTCACGATCGACGTGCTGGTTTGCGTCGACGAGCACGCGATAGGAGCCGCCGAGCCGCCGGCCTAGCTCGTCGAGGCGCTCGCGCAGCAGCTCGTAGCCGTCGTGCCAGGTGTATCGGGCGAGCCTCCCTTCCCCGGGCGCCAACGGCGGTTCCTCGGCGTAGTAACAGTGCGCAGCGGACACGACCGTTCGCGCCCCCGGCAGCAGGCTCTCCGGATGGCACGAGACCTCGGGCTGGGCCATGGTGAACCGCATGTCCGCAAACAGCCCGCGCTCCTTGCGCTCACGGATGTGCCGCTCGGTCTCGTCGTAGGCGGACGCGGGGGCCGCCCCGACGACGTCCAGCCCCAGCTCCTCGGCGAGCCTTTCGAGCTCGGCTGCGGTCATATGGAAGATTGTGCCGGTGAAGGCGATTCGGATCCATGAAGACGGCGGGCCGGACGTCCTCCGCTACGAAGACGCGCCAGATCCGGTGCCAGGCACGGGACAGGTCCTGATCGAGCTGCGGGCGGCATCCTTGAACCACCTCGACATCTGGATCCGCAAGGGTCTCCCCTCCGTCCCCAAGCCGCGGATCCTCGGGGCCGACGGTGCGGGCGTCGTCGTCTCCGGCGACGGGTTCGACCCCGGGACGCGCGTCGTTATCAACCCCGGCCTCGACCACGGCGACGGCCGGATCACCGTCGTCGGCGAGCACACGGACGGCACGCACGCTGAGCTCATCGCCGTCCCGCGAGAACAGGTTTACGAGCTTCCGGACGACCTCGGCTTCGAGGCCGCCGCTGCCTTCCCGCTCGTCTTCGAGACCGCCTACCGGATGGTTTCGACCAAGGCCGGGCTGCAGGAAGGCGAATGGGTGCTCGTCTGGGGGATCGGCAGCGGCGTCTCAACCGCGACACTCGCGATCGCGAAGGCGCTCGGCGGACGCGTCATCGTGACCTCCTCGAGCGCCGACAAGCTGGCACGGGCACGTGAGCTCGGCGCCGACGCGACCTTCAACCACGACGCCGACGATGTCGTGGCCGGAGTGAAGGAGATCACCGGCGGCGGCGCGCACGTCATCATCGACCACGTCGGCGAGGCGACGTGGAAGCGCTCGCTCGATGCCGCGCGACCCGCCGGTCGCGTCTGCGTCTGCGGCGCAACCACAGGACCGAATCCTCCGGCGAACCTCCACCGCATCTGGTGGAAGCAGCTCACGGTGCTCGGCTCGACGATGGGCTCGAAGCAGGACTTCGAAGCGGTCTACGAGCTCGTCAAGTCCGGCCGCGCGGTCCCGGTGATCGATGGCGTCTACCCCCTAGAGGAAGCCGCCGCCGCGCACGAGCGGCTCGAGGCCGGCAACCAGCTCGGCAAGGTCGTCTTGCGAATCCCGGGCTAGCCGCCTAGCTGCGCCTGAAACGACGACGATGCGGCGGGGCATTAGCCGATGCCGAGAATGAACTTCGCGTCGTCCGACATGCGCTCGGGGGTCCACGGCGGATCCCACGTGAGCTCGATCTCGACGTCCTCGACACCGGGGACCTCGGCGGCTCGGCCCCGGATGTCCTCCTGGATCATCGGACCGGCCGGACACCCCATCGACGTGAGGCTGTGGATCACCTTCACCTTCGGCCCGTCGACCTCGACGTCGTAGAGGAGACCGAGCTCAACGATGTCCATCCCGAGCTCGGGATCCTCAACCTGGCGCAGCGCCTCGAACACTTCGTCCTTGGTCGGCATTCTCGTCCGAGTGTAGCTAGTAGCCCAGGAGCCGGACTTCCTCGCGCCGCTCGCGGGCGAAGAAGTGGACGCCGTCTGTGAAACGTACCCAGTTGCAACGTGTGCACATGACCAGCGAGTGCGTGCGCGCCGAGTCCGCGTGGAAGCGGACGCCGCGGAGCAGGTCACCGTTCGAGACGCCCGTCGCCGCGACGATCACCTCGCCCGGCGCGAGCTCCTCGGTCGTGAAGACCCGCGTCTCGTCTTCGATCCCCGCCTGCCGCGCCTGCTCGATCTCTCGCCGGGACGTTGGCCAAAGCTGCGCCTGCACCTCGCCGCCGAGGCAGCGCAGAGCCGCGGCAGACATGACCGCCTGGCGCGTGCCGCCGATGCCCACCGCAAGATGGTCGTTCGTGCCTCGGATCGCGGCCGAGATCGACGCCGTCACCGTGCCGTCCTGGATCAGCTTGATGCGCGCGCCGGCCGCCCGGATGTCCTCGATCAGGTCGTGATGCCGCGGACGGTCGAGCACGATGGTCGTGATGTCGGCCGTGCGCCGGCCGAACGCCTCCGCGATCGCCTCGATGTTGTCTCCCATCGGCTTGAGCAGGTCGATCGAGCCGCGTGCCCGCGGGCCGACGGCCATCTTGCGCATGTACATGTCCGGAAGGTTGAGCAGCGAGCCGGGCTCGCCGACCGCGATCATCGACATGGCACCGTTGCCGCCGCGCGCCACGACGCCACGTCCCTCGAGCGGATCGAGCGCCAGATCGACGGCCTCGCCGCCAGATCCGATCTCCTCACCGACATGCAGCGGCGAGTCCTCCTCCGTCGCCCCGATCACGATCCGCCCCTGGATCGGAAAGTCGTCGAGCACGGCGCGCATCGCCTCCGCCGCATCCCGTTCCGCCGCCTCCTGATCCGCCCGCCCGAGCCAGCGCGCGGCGGTCAGCGCGGCACCGTCGGTGACGCGCACGTACTGCTCGCAGATGCAGAGCGCGGGCCGGCCCAACTGCTGGTCGGCCGCCCGCGTCTCTTCGACCGTCCGGGCCACTAAACCCTTTGTACCTGTTCGGCGCTCGCGAGGACGAGCTCCAGCACCGCGTCGATCGCGCGCCGCATGTCGGTGTGCACGATCACCGGCACTTGATGCCGGCGCGCGCGCCTGACGATGTGGTCCTGGATGCGACGGATGTCGTCGAGGCGTTCGATGTACTTCATGTGGGGGCGTGACCCGTCGAGACCTGCGTCACGCACAAGGAAGTGCGTGCTGTGCTCCTGCTCGTCGGGGATCGCGAGCACGCACTGCACAACGAGCGCGCCTTCGATGCGCGGGACCATTCCCGGGACGAGATGCACGCCTTCCAGGACCATCGACCAACCTTCCTCGAGCGCGCGCTCGATCGACGCGCGCACACCGACCATGACGTTGCGCGTTTGCTCGAGGAAGCCAGCGAGGACGGGATCCTCCGCCTGCTCGGGCTCGCGCAGTCCCGCGGCGGCCTCGAAGCTCGAGTAGTGGATCGATGGCATGAACTCCTGCGAGAAGAACGCGCGCATCGTCTGCCGGACGAAGTCGGTCGACGTCACGCGCGTGATCCCGAGGCGGTACGCGGCCTCGGTCGCGACGGTGGACTTGCCCGTTCCGGTAGCGCCGCCGACGAGCACGATCACGGGCAGGTCGAGCTCGTGCAGCTCGCGGAAGCGGCGCAGCCGCCGCACGGCCTCCGAGCCTTCGATCTCCCCCAGCACTTCGACCGCGAGCTCCTCGACACGCTCGAGATCCGTGCTCTGCTCGCCGCGCTCGATCAGATCCTGGTCGATGCGCTTCGCGAGCTCGTAGGCACGTCCGAGCGGCACCCCGACGGCCACGAGCGCGCGCGCCATCAGGCCCTTCGAATACGGCTGGTCGGGAGTGCCGAGGGGCAGCGGCTCCGAATGGCGAGGGTGGCTCACGTTCGTGCTCCGGTCGGGACCAGCTGGAGGATCGCATCGTCGAGATCGGGCTCGCCAGGGAGGGGCACGACCTCATTCTCGGCGAAGACCACCTCCACGCCGCGCTCGCTCGCAAGCTCGGCCACGACGTCGATCGCCGCTGCCTTGATCTCGACGACGAACACCTCGGCATCGGTGCGCGCGAGATCTGCGCGGAGCCTGGCGCGGTCGGCTAGGTTCCGGGAGACGGAGACGACCTCGCCGTCGAGGTGGTCGGTCGGGGCCGGGCCGGTGGTGAAAACCGCTACCCGCCGTCCTGCGAGCGGAGCAACTGGGCGCAGGCGCAGATCGGCGCGTATCACCGGGACGTCCTTCAACGCGCGAACGCGACCGGCGTCGACGTCCCCGATCAGAACGACGAGATCGGAGACGAACACTCGGTACGCGTTCAGGTAAGCGGTTGGATCCTGGTCCGCACCGCTGACGAGAATGCGCGCGTCGACGTCGATCGGGGGAATCGCGGCACCGCTTCCATCGAAGACCACGACGTCCGGCTCGCGCTCGGCGGCGAGCGCCGCGCCCTGCAGCACGTTCGACATGGTTACGGCGCCGGCGAGCCCTCCGCCGGCGCGCCGACAGCCGATCGTGACAACACCGGTGAGCGCGGCCGTCTCCAGGTAATCCGACGCGGCGTGCTCGCCTGAACGGGACAGTTCGAGCAGCATGCCCAGCGTCGGCGCGGCCTCCGCGATCACGGGCTGCGCCGGCCCGCCCCGACCCATCGAGACCACGACGACGTCGCGCTCCCGCGCGAGCAGCCGCGCAACGTGACCCGTGACCGCCGTCTTACCGACCCGCTTGCCTGTGCCGATGACAGCCAGTGACGGCAGCGGGAACGAGGCGTACTGCAGCGGCTCGAACCGGAAGTCTGCTCCCTCGTACCGAAGACCTGCCGCGAGTGCCCGGCTCGCGAGGCGGAAACGGTCGCGTGGGCCGAGCACCGGCTCGTCAGACAGATCCACGACGACCTCGGCCAGCGCGAAGCCGTCATCGAGCTCCGTGAGCAGCGGCACGCCGTACTCCTCCCCGCCGCGCAACTTCTCCATGCCACCCGCCAGCCATGCGCCGACGACGTCGTAGGGCAGCTCCGCGATCGCGTCCCGCACGACCGACGCGTAGTGCTCCCCGTCGATGACGACGACTGCGCGCGTCATCGCCGCGAGGTCACCTCGCCCTCGATTCGCGCCGTGTACTTCTCGAACTCGAGCGTGTCGATCTTGAACTGGATGATCTTCTCCTGTCCGTGGAACGGGTACCTGCGCCAGACGTCCACGTGCGACCCGGAGAACTCGATCACGTTGTAGCAGGGACGCGTATTGCCGCGGAGCCTCAGCGAGGAGACCGTTCCGGCGTTGACGATGAAGAGATCTTCCAGCCGCCACGCATACGGAACGTGCTTGTGACCGGACAGGACGAGGTTCACGCCGGACCGCTGCAGACACTCGATCGCGTCGCCGGCGTCGTAGATGATGTTCCGCTCGCGACCGGTCCCGGGGACGGGGAGCAGGTGGTGATGGCAGACGAAGATCCTCAGGTCAGCCGGCGGCGCGAAGCTCTCCTCGATCCAGTGGTAGCGGCCTCGGCCGATCTGGCCGTGGTCGAGGTCGGGCTCCGTCGAGTCCACGGCGACCACCGTGACGCCGCCGACGCGGGTGACCGAGTTCCGATCGCCGAACATCTGCTCGAAGTGCACGTAGCCGACGTTGCGGGAGTCGTGGTTGCCGGGAATGACCACGACCGCCTCGCACTCGATTCGGTCGAGGTAGTCCTTGGCGAGCGCGTACTCCTCCTTGAAGCCGAACGTCGTGAGGTCGCCTGAGACGACGACGATGTTCGGCTCGAGGTCGTTGACCTCGGTGATCGCCCGCTCGAGCAGGTTCGGCAGGAAGAACTGCGTCCCGCAATGCAGATCGGAGATCTGGACGATCGTGAACGTCGTGTCACGTGCCGCCATGCGCGAAGTCTAGGGGCATCCGGGGCCACTGCTACCCTGAGTCCAGGTGATACTGGAAACGCCTGATTTCCAGGCATATCGTGGCCAGGAACCCCCGCGCTTTGCCAATCGAGCCGAGCTCGAGTGCGCAAAGGTCCTGGACTACTACGGCGTCCCCTGGGAGTACGAGCCGAAGACCTTCGTCCTGGAAGAAGACGAGGACGGCCGGATCGTCGAGGCCTTCAAGCCCGACTTCTATCTGCCCGAGCAAGACTTGTACGTCGAGGTCACGGTGATGAAGCAGTCGCTGGTGACGCGGAAGAACCGCAAGCTGCGCAAGCTGCGGGAGCGCTACCCGGATGTCCGCGTGAAGCTGTTCTACAAGCGCGACATCGAGCGCCTGGCGGAGCGATACCGGCTCGAGCTCGCGTCGTAGTCCCTGAAGGCCGCCTCGGGGAGGTTTACCTCACGCGCGAGGAGTTGCAGACGCGCGTCCGTGAGCTGGGCCGCGAGATCGCGCGCGACTACGAAGGCCTCGAGCCCATTCTGGTGGCGCCGCTGCAGGCCAGCCTCGTGTTCGTTGCAGACCTCTCGCGTGCGATGCGCATCCTGCACGGCCTCGACTTCATCGAGTTGGCGAGCTACGCATCCGGCGCCGACACCGGTGGGCACGCCCGCATCCGACTGCTGAAAGACCTCGACTCGGAGATCGCCGGGCGCCACGTCCTGATCGTCGAGGACGTCGTGGACACCGGCCTCACGCTGAACTACCTCTGCAAGACGCTCGCACTGCGGGACCCAGGCTCTCTGGCAGCGGTCACTCTGCTCGACCGGCCGTACCGGCGGCTCGTCGAAGACCTGCCGGTCCGTTACGTCGGCTTCACAGTTCCCGACGAGCTGTTCGTCGGCTACGGGTTCGACCTCGAGGAGCGGTACCGCAACCTGCCCGACCTGCACGTGCTGCGCCCCTAGCGTTAGTCCGGCGCGCTCCCTCCCCAGCACGACTGGCCCTTTCGGACGCGTCTCGTGCCTGGCACCGGACACGTCTGCGAGATACCACCGGCCGCCCCCGGGGGGAGGCGGCCGGCGTCGTCGGGAGACGACTTTCCGTCCACGGCGCGACCCTTCCCCGTTTCCGCCGCGTACGAATTACAAGTTGGAAACGCCCGAATTGCGAAAGTAGATACGGGGTGGTTCGGCGCGACTAGAGGTAGCCCAGCGGGTCGACCGGGCTGCCGTTGATCCGCACCTCGAAATGCAGGTGCGCGCCGAAGCTGTGGCCTGTGTTCCCGACGTAGCCGATCACCTGGCCCTGGGAGACCTGGGTGCCGCTCGAGACCGCGTACGAGGACTGGTGGGCGTAGCAGGTCGCCAGCCCGCCGCCGTGATCGAGGCAGGTGTAGTTGCCGTAACCCCCGGTCCACCCTGCCAGGACGACCGTCCCGCCTGCCGCAGCGTGAATCGGCGTCCCGTAGCCCACGCCGATGTCGATGCCGGCATGCAGACGTCCCCAGCGATACCCGAACGGGCTCGTCACAGGCCCGCTCACGGGCCAGACTAGGCCCTGGGACGACGGGACGGTGTCGGTTGCCCCCTGGGCGGCAGCGAGCTGCCCGCGGATGCCGGCGTCCTCGGCCGCAAGCGCATTGGCCTCGGCGATCAGCACGGCCTTCGTCTCTCGCGTGTCGGCAAGCGCCGCCCGCTGCTTCTTGCGCTTGCTCGAAAGCCCGCGCTCGCTCGCGAGTAGCTCGTCGCGAACGTCGCGCTGCTGCTGCGTCCTGACCGCAACCACCCGCGTCTCGGCATGCACCCGTGTGCGCACCTTTTTCGTGCGCTCGCGCGAGCGATGGACATCGTCGCGCGCATCGCCGACCGCCGCCGTGATGCGCTTGTCCTGCTGCGCGATCGCCTCCAGGTAGTGAATCCGGTCGAGCGCCTCCTGGAAGGAATCGGATTCGAGGACGACCTCGACGAGCGTCGGATCATTCGTCTCGTACAGCTCGATCATGCGCAGGTTGAGCTCGTGGAGCGCCTTTTCGTACTGCTCCCGCAGGAAGTTGAGTCGCTCCGTCTCGAGCTGGAACAGCTCATTGAGATGATCCAGCCGCCGCTGGTGCAGCGCGAGGTCGCGCTCGAGCACCGACAGCTGCTGCGAAACGTCGCCGACCTTGCTCTCGAGTGAGCGGATCTCGGCAGTGACGTCGGAGATCTGCGCAGTCAGCCGCGCCTCCTTCGCGTTCGCGGCGGCGATCCGAGCTTGCAGGTCGGAGATCTCGGAGCTGTTGTCGCCGGCCGCCGGCGCGGCGAACGCGAGCACGGCGATGAGGACGACGGCCAGTCTGCGGGCCATGGCGGAAGGTTCGGCAGGGCGCCGGCCGTCCCTGCCGAGAGCTAGGCGACCGCCTAGCGGCGCTCGTCTCTTTCGGGCGAGAGAGGCCCGGGTTCCGGGATGACGGCCGGCTCGGGCGGGCTGCCCTCGTCGGGCGGCGGATAGGGCTCAGGGATGCGGGTCGGCTCCGGGGGCCTCACTTCTCCTGGCGCCGGGGACGGCTCCTCGGGCAGCTCGACCATCTCGGTCGGCTGAACCTCCAGCCTGCGCTGCTGGAGCCGTTCCTGCGTCCGAGCCACGACAGCCTGCATCTCCACCTCCCGTTGAGCCGCGAGCTCGTCCAGCTCTTTTACCTGCTCGCGGGCGTTTTCCGTCCTTTGCTCGTCCGCACGGTACACGGCTTCGCCGAGCTCGACCAGGAGCTGGGCCCTCAGCTGTCCCATCCGCTGGAGCTCGCGCCGGAGCGCAATCAGGCGCCGGGCGGCCCGTCCCCGCGTCGCCAGGGACTCTGTGGCTGCCCCGGCGCGGGTCCGGAACGCGTCGAGGGCCTCCGCCGTGGAGCGAGCGACGGCTCCCGCAGGTTTCCTTCTCGCGGCTTCCAGGGAGACGAGGGCGAACAGGACGGCCACCCCGAGCAGGACGAGCCCGAACGGCCAACGGCCGAGGGCCAAGAGGACGACCGCCAGCGTCAGCGCGGCACCCGCGAGCACCAGGACGAGTGTCGCGGGCGTTACGCCGTAGTAGCGCGGCTCGGCCTGCCGGTAGTGAACCGGGACGTGGCCGGTCTCGTCCGACGGGAGCTCCATTACCTTGGTGCCACCGGCATCCGAGCGGTTGCCGCAGTGCGGGCAATAGCGGCTCTCCTTGGGAAGCGTTGCGCCGCAATGCGCGCAGCTAGCCACGAGACCTCACGCGTTCACCGGTCGGCGCTGCGCGCAAGTCGAGCGCACGCAGCGCTTCCGCCGCCTGCCGTCTGAGCGGCCCGACCAGCTCGCGATAGTCGTCGTCCGACACCTTGCCCGTGCGATGGTCGAACTCGAGCTCCTTGAGCGCAGCGAGGCTGCGGTCCCGTTGCTCGGCGAGCGCAAGCCGCCGTTGCTCCAGCTCGTCCGGCTGCAAGAGGCGGTCGCTTTCCGGCCTCGGCTCGCGCAGAAACGGCAGCGCTACGAGGACGACGCAGGCGACCGCCAGGACTGCGCCAACGACCAGCGCGACCGTCATACCCGTGCCGTCGCGCCGGCGTAGCGCTCGGCCAGTCGGCGCTGCTCGCGGGCGTCGGGCCAGAGCGCAATCAGCGCACCGCCGATGAAGACGAATCCCGCGAGCCAGATGAGGTTCACGAGCGGCTCCTGCAACGCCTTGAGGTCGACGGTGCCGTTCCCGTTCACTTGATCGGCGATCAGGAACAGATCACCTCCGGTGAGCAGGTCGTGCCGGATCGAGACTTCGTTCGAGATCTGGTCTTCCGCGAAGTACTGATTCTTGCCGGGCTTGTAGCGGCCCAGGTACTTGTCACCGCGATAGACGTCGACGACGGCCCTGATCGCGCGGTGATTCGATTCGAGAGTCGTCTCGTAGCCGCGGAAGAGCAGCCGGTCGCCGGCGACGGTCATCGACTCCCCCGGCGCGAGGCGTGCCTCGCGGGTCGTCCCGTAGAGGCTCGATCCCGTCACGCCGATCGCGAGCAGCACGATCGAGGCATGCACGACGTAGCCTCCGTAGCGGCGGCGGTTGCGCGCGATCAGCGACGAGAACGCCTCCAGCCAGCCGAGGTCGCCGAGCGCCTTGCGCGCTGCCGTGCCGCGCGCGAACTCGAGCACGATCGACGCAAGCACGAACACCGAGAACGTGTACGCGACCACGCCGATGAGCGAGCGTCCGGCTCCGAGCGCCAGCAGTCCGGCCCCGGCGCCGATCGAG
>Ga0184612_10000161_pt1 | contig 29666 bp, 26 predicted proteins | sample PLM3_60_coex_FD_133163 | JGI IMG/M metagenome (GOLD analysis project Ga0184612, IMG submission 133163) | Groundwater sediment microbial communities from an aquifer in East River, Colorado, USA - PLM3_60_coex | ecosystem: Environmental > Terrestrial > Soil > Riparian zone | place: USA: East... | reverse complement strand
GGTTCGCGAGTAGTCCGACGCGGTGAGCCTGGACCCGTCTGCCAGGCGGTACAGAACGGGCACGCCTTCGACCGGCAGCGTGAGCGTCACGTCGAGCAGGGTTTGCGACGCGTCCCCCCAATAGACGAGGTATGTCGCGAACGTTCGGTTGTCGAAGAGCAGCCGGTGTCGAATCGAACCGGTCACGTCACGGCCGGCAAGCGACAGCGCCAAGCCTGCCGCCGACGCGTCGAGCGGCGTAATGTCGCCTGCGAGAAGCCGCGCGATCGGTGCGAGCCTCCGCAACGTCGGCTGGACGGGCACCGAGGATCGCCAGGCGACAATGGTGACGTCCGTGCCCACGGTTTCGAGCTGGCTGTCGATGAGTCGCCGCGCGACCGCCTCGGGCTCGTCGCCGGCCTCCCCCGCAAGAATCGCCAGGCGTGCGTCAGGATCCACATTCAGAAGATGGGCGGAGGCCGCGGCCTGGTCGGCCGTCGCCGACAGCACCAGGAGATCGATATACGGCGCGAGCTCGGACGTGTACAGGTCGGCGAGCGTATTGGTTGCCGACACCTGCGAACCATTGAACGCGACCCGTATCGACTCGCGCGCAGACCGCGCTTCGGTCGAGGCAAGTCTCGTCGCAAACGTGGTCAGCTTCGAGTCGGCGCCAGCCTCAATCTCCAGGATCGAGATGCCTTCCCGATGGCGCGTCAACAAGCCCTGCAGCGCAGCGCGCCACGGTTCAACGCCGTCCACCGTGACGGGCGCCGTCAGCGCCAGCCACACGGGCACCTTGCGAGCGATGAGCGCGACAAGCTGCTCTTCGAGCGCACGATCGTTGACGGCGCCGGCCAGCCGGACTGCGTAAGGGAACGGCAGCGGGCCGGCAGCATCGATGCCGGGAATCGCTTCCGGGATCGGCTGGTCAAAGGCAATGCGAGGAAATGGTGAGACGTCCTGCCCCTGGGCAGGCGGCGCAATGATGTGAATCATGCAGGCCGCAACGACCGCCGGCGCCACGCCCGTTCGCAGTCGCACCAAAAAGCAGACGGAGCTCATCGTGACGCCTGCAGTGCCGGAACGTCTGACAACGCCCCGAAATCGCCGGCCGAGAGGACTGCCGCGAGGCGCTCGCGGAAGCCGCCCAGACGAAAGTAGTGCGCAAAGCGAAGCCGTGGCGGGAGCGAGACGCGCGGCGGCTCCGGATCAATCTCCCAGGGATGCACGGTCAGCACTGCGGGCAGGCCTTTGGCGTTGACCGACTCGATCGTGCGAAGCATCCTGCGCGGCGATGTCATGCGCAAACCCCACCCCCATCCGATCGGCATGACGTGCCCGAAACGATCGACGACCAGGGGCGGCACCTCGAAGATCGGACCTGCCGACGTGTGCCGCACGTGCGGTGTCCGCGGGTAATCGACGCGGCCCACGATGCGGACAGGTGCCATGCTTGCGTCGAGCGTGATGCCTTCGCGGACGAGGCATTCGAGCGCCCAGAGCGACCGATCGTTGATCGACCACTCGGGCGCCCGGAACCCATCGATGCGCTCGACCCCCGCGGCGTGCAACGCGGCAACGCTCTGTCTCAGATCGGCGACAAACGTCTCAGCGTTTAGCTCGTACGCGCGGGCGTGCAGGTGACCGTGCGACCCAATGTCATGGCCGGACCTGCGAATCTCTCCAACCAATTCTGGATAGCGCTCTGCGACCCAGCCCAGAACGAAGAACGTGGCGCGGGCGCCCGCGCGATCGAGCTCCTCGAGCAGCGCTCGCGTGGTGAGGACGACGCGCGAGGGTAAGGAGTCCCAGTGCCCTTGCGAGAGCGGACCGACGCCACAGATGTGGAACCACTCCTCGACGTCCACCGTAATCGCGTTCGCACGAGGCCGAGGCCTCGACGCCCCGGTGGACCGGAGGTTCACGTGGGATTCCTGGTCGCCGTGATGTAGTCGGCGATGGAGTCGACCGATCGCAGCACCCTGTTGCCCGTCTGCTCGTCGGTGATGGACACGCCGAACGTCCGTTCGATCTCAAGGACGAGCTCCAGCACGTCGATGGAATCCAGCCCGAGACCCTCGCCGAAGAGCGACACGCCGTCCTCTATGGATTCCGGCGCGATCGGGAGGCGCAGGCTCCGGACAATCGCCCGCTTGATCTCTTCTTTCAGGTTCGCTGAAGGATCAGACATAGACAATCGTTCACAACAGACCGCCGTCGACGCCGATCACCTGACCCGTGATGTAGGCCGCGGCGTCAGAGGCCAGGAACGCAACGAGCGACGCGACGTCCCGAGGCGTCCCGGGTCGGCCGACAGGAATCGCCTTCAGATAACTCTGCTTCGCCTCCGCCGGCATGGAATCGAGCATGGTCGTTTCAATCAGCCCAGGCGAGACCGCGTTGACGAGCACGCCCTTCCTGGCAAGGTCACGAGAGAGCGCACGGGTGAACCCCTCCAGCCCGGCCTTCGACGCGGCGTATCCGCTCTGGCCAGGGAGCGGCATCCTCGCGCTCGGCGAGCTGATGTTGATAATCCGCCCCCACCCCCGCAGCAGCATACCCCTGGTCACCGCCTTGGTGCAGTGAAACGCTCCCTGGAGGTTCACCTGGATGACGTCGGTCCACCGCGGCGTGTCCATGAACATGATGTGCACGCTGCGATTGATCCCGGCATTGTTCACGAGGATATCGACGGGCCCCAGCTCGCTCGCGACGGATTCGAAAAACGTCGTGACGTCCGCTTCGGCGCCGACGTTGCACCGCCCGGCCCACGCGCGCCCGCCGCGCCCGCGCACATCGGCGACAAACTCCGCAGCCGGAGCGTCCTGCTCGCGATAGGCGATTGCCACGGCTGCGCCCCGTTCGGCCAGGAGCTCCGCGATGCCGCGGCCAATGCCGCGCGACCCGCCGGTCACGACGGCGACACGGCCGTTGAGCTGAAAATCGTCAAAGGTCACTGTTACGAGGCGAGCGCCAAATCATATCAGGCGCTTCGTTCTTCATGAAGGTTTTCGCGGGGGATCCGCAGAACGGCGCTAACCACAGCCCCTCCGCTCGCAACGCTGTTCACGAGGACGATCTCGCCCGGCGCCTCCAGGTTCGTGTCCGCCAGCCTTAGAGGACGGGTGATCGGGTCGGCCTCGCGCAAGCCAGCAATGGGCGGTACTCGACCGGCTGCTCCGCAAAGCACGGCGGCCACGCAGGCCGCCGCGCCCGACGCGCCACATTCGCCGATCGCACCTTTGATCGACGTGACGATAGTGCGCGAACCGCCGAAAAGCGTGCCGAGCGCACGTGCTTCGACCTCATCCAGACGAGCGGTCGCGTTTGCCGACGCGTAGACCACATCCACGTCCGACGCGCGGAGCCCGGCGTCCTCGAGCGCGAGCGCCATCGTGCGGACGAGCGGCTCCGGATCCGAAGGCCAGGCATTGAGGGCGCAAACCGCGCTTGCCACGGCTGTGCCGAGGATCTCGCCATATCCGCGTTGACCTCCACGGGTCAGCCACAGGACGAAGCCCCCTTCACCCATCACAAAGCCGCGTCGCGATCGGCTGAACGGCGACAGCGAGTCGTCGAACGTTGAGGCGTCGCTCATGACGTCGAAGCGATCGTGCGCGCGATAGAAGATGTCGTAGATGGCATCCATCCCGCCGGCACCCACGGCATCCGCGCGGCCCAGCCGCAGCAGATCCACGGCCGTGACAATCGCGGCGAGCCCCGACGCTTCCTTCTGGCTGATCGTCGCATTTGGTCCGCACAGCTTGTACTCGAGCCCGGCCAGCCCCGCTGCGGCATTGCCGACGGTGCTGTTGAAGAGCAACGCGGGCGCTCCCGACGGTCCACCACGAAACAGCGATTCCAGATACTCGTTGGTCGCCTGTCCGCCGGCGCTGTACGTGCCAAGCACGATGCCACCACGGGGATCCCCTTCCGTCGTCACCGAATACTTCGCGCCTTCGATGGCCTGCCGCACGGCGACGAGCGCATAGGGGCCGGTCGTGTCCATGCGCCGCAGCTTCATCGGCGCGATCCACTGAGCGGGGTCGAACCCGGAGACACGCGCGGCCAACCTCGAGCGGCATCCAAACGCCACAAACCTGGGATCGGCCGCGATGGCTGTTGCACCGTCGAGCAGCGCGTCCCGAAATCTGGTGGACGAGTCACCGAACGGCGAGACGACGCCAAGGCCGGTGATGGAAATCGAGTCGGTCACGTCGCGTACGTTACCATTCCGGCTTGTGAGGGTTCAAAGAACAGGCACCATCGCCGTCATCCTGCTGACGTCACTCGTCTTGACTTCACTCCCGGGGGCGGCACCGGCCACACGCGAACCGGACCTTTTTGATGAGCTCCACGCCCGCGGACAGAGGCAGAACGCCGGCCTGAAGACCCTCACCGCCTCTTTTGTCGAAACCTCCACCTCGTCGCTCCTGACCCGGCCGGTGATCGCACGTGGGATCGTGATCGTTGAACGACCAGCGCGCGTTGCGCTGCGGTATATAGATCCGGATGCAAGGGTGGTCCTCATCGACGGCGATCGAATGACGATGTCCTGGCCCTCCGCGAACATCCGCAGCGTGAAGGACATCAGTGCGTCGCAGCGCAGGATCCAGAAGTATTTCGTGGACAGCTCGCCGGACGAGTTGCGCAGTCACTTCCAAGTCAGCGCGCGCGAGGCGCAGGACTGGCCCGGTACGTACCTCATCACGATGGTGCCTAAACGGAAGCAGATCCTGGTAGGCATGACGCGACTCGACCTTTGGCTCGATCGTACGTCACTGCTACTGGCAGCGATGCGGATGACCTTCCCCGCCGGCGATACAAAACTGATGACATTTACCGACGTGAAGGCGAACGCGCCGATCGACCCAGCCTGGTTCAAAGTCAGCGACGCGGCGAGTCCGTCCCGCTGAGGCCGCCCCTAGCTCAATTCACAGCAACGCCCTCGTTTGGTGCCGATCTGGATGCGGCGCGTGAGAGCGCCAGGTCGTACTCATAGAGGTAGTGCTCAGGGGACATCATTCGCTGCGTCCGCTTCAGGGCGCGAAGAAGGAACAACATGTTGCTGGGATCCACCTCGCGGAGCCACCGCCACAGGCTCTTCCTGCCTTTGAGGTTCAATACCGATCGACGCCACGTCTCACAGTAGAGCTCGAAGAACCGCTCCGGTCCGAGTGCGGGCTCCCAGAGAAGGTGATGCATGTCGAAATGCGCCCAGGGCCGCGACTGCACCTGGGACCGCATGTCTTCGAAGTACGCCGTGCCTGGCAGCGGCGTGAGAATCGTGAACCCCGCCTGAAACAGCTGGTAGCGCTCGACGAACGCCCACAGATTCTCGAAGTCCGCCTCGCGCCATTCAGGGTCGATGACGAAGTTGCCGGTAACGCCGTACGTCAACGAGCGCGCAACCTCCACGCCCTGTCTGGTTTGATCGACGGTCGCGTCCTTCTTCAGGCCGTTGAGCCCTTCGTTTGTTGCGGCCTCGAGGCCGAAAAAAATATCGAAGTCCTTTGCGATCGGGCGCCAGGCCTCCAGAAGCTCCGCATTGCGTGCGACCAGATCTACACGGCTCTGAACCAGAATCCACCGTTTCCGGATACCGCGGCGGCGCAGCTCTTGCGCGAGCGCGAGGCTGCGCGGCGGGTGGTACCAGAACAGATCGTCGGCGACGAATACGTGGTCCCCCGACTCGGCGAAGTCCTGGCAGACTGATTCGATCGAACGCTCTCGAACCGAACGGGCGTGCAACTGCCAGATCGAACAGAACGAGCAGCGGAACGGACATCCTCGAGCAGTCTCGATCAACCACGCGGGCCGATGGGCGAGACACGCATACTGACGCCGCCACTGCGCGACAAGATGACGCGCGGGCAGTGGAACCTCGTCCAGCTCGAAGCTCGCCGGATCTGCGGACGTCGCGATCACCTCGCCAGACTGCTCCCGCAGCGTGAGGCCCGGAACGTCCCGCAATGGCTGTCCAGCCTCGATTGCGTCCGCTATCCGCGGCACGGCCCTCTCGCCGTCGTCTAGAATTACGGCATCGACAGGATCGAACAGAAAGGGATGCGGGTAGGCTGCGGCGGTGTGCCCGCCGATGGCAATGGGCACGCCTGGCGCAAGTTGTCGAACGCGCCGCGCCAGCGCCATGACGTCATCTGTTTCGAGCGCGTGCATGGCCGCGATGCCGACAAGGCCCAGCGAGGAACGACGAGTGGAGCGCAGTTGATGGTCGAGCGAGCGGCTGAATCGCAGATCGGCGAGCGTAACGGTGTGGCCCCTGGCTTCGAGCGCGGACGCGATGTACTCCATGCCGAGGGGCTCGATGCGAAAGAACGGCCCCAGCCCAAAACGCTCGTTTCCGGGCACCGGACGCAGCAGGAGTACGTGCATGGATCAGCGGTGAAGCGTAACATAGAGTCCCAGACGGCGCCTCGAAGAGCATGATGACCGCGCCACGGTCTGTGAGCTCACCAATTCCAGCTATTTTGTCGTGGTCGCGGCGCCGTCGCGCGGTGGTCCTGCTCGGCGCCGCATGTCTCGCGGCGGCGGCGGTCGTGGGCATGCGGCGCCTGAGCTTCGACACCGATGTCCTCAGCCTCCTGCCGCGCGACGGTCGCGTCGTCCCGGCATTTCGGTCGTTTGTGGCATCGTTTGGCGGCGTCGACGATTTGTACGTCGTTCTGACGGCCCCCGCGGGCCACGACATCTCCGAGTATGAGGATGTCGTCGACGCGTGGGGCGACCGCCTGAAGAAGGCGCCGGAAATAGTTCGCGTGGATACCGGCCGCGTGGATGAATCGCGCGACCTGAGCTGGCTCGCCGACCATCGATTGCTGCTTCTTGCCGACGACAATCTTGATCGTGCGCTTTCACGGTTCAGCGGCGACGGTCTGATCGACGCCGTTAGAGGCCGGCGCTCAATGCTGGCGGTACCGTCGCCGGCGATTGCCAGCATGGTCAGGCAGGACCCGCTCGGCCTCTACGATCTGCTGCGCGAGCAACTCGGGGGTGCGCAGGCAGGCATCAACCTCGGCGTCACCGAGGGCGGATACATGGCGTCCGACCTTCGCAGCCGCCTGCTGATCGCGAAGCCAGTGCAACCACCGTTCGACGCCGACTTTTCCCGCGCGCTGATGACGCGACTCGACGCGTTGCGCGGAGAGATGAGTCAGCCTGCAGCTCAAACCGGAGGGACGGCGGGTCCCGAGGAGCGTCCACCACTTCAGGTTCAGTTCGCGGGTGGGCATCGGATTGCCGTGGAAACAGAGTCCGTGATTCGGCGTGAGAGCATCCTCAACACGGTGGGATCGCTCGCGCTCATCCTGCCGCTGCTCTTTCTGGTCTTTCGCTCGCCCTTTCTCGTACTCGTGGGTTCGATCCCTTCGGCGCTGTCGCTCGTTCTCACGCTCGGCATGCTGGGGTTTGCCGGCGCAACGCTGTCAACGGCTGCGACTGCGTCGAGCGCGATGCTCTTTGGCCTCGGTGTCGACGGTGTCGTTCTGCTGTATGTCGGGTACACCCTCGCGGTTCGAGCCGGCGCGGAGCCGGCAGTCGCGATCGACGGCCTGGGCGGCCCGGCCTCGAGCATGCTCCTCGGGATGTGGACGACTGCCGCGACGTTCTACGGGTTGACGTTCGTGGATTTTCCGAGCCTCGAGCAATTGGGCGCGCTCATCGGCCACAGCATGGCGCTCTGCGGCATCCTGACGCTCGTGATGGTGCCGGCGCTGTTGCCGCTTCGACGGCCGGCACGGCCCGCGCGATCGTTTTCGATGCCGCGATTCGCGGCATGGGTCGACAGGCGGCACAAAGCCATTCTCGCCGTGGCTCTCGTCGTGACCGTTCTCCTGGCTGTCGCCGCAACCCGACTACGCATCAATCCGACGCTGGATCAACTACGGTCCGTGACGCCCGGCGCGGAATTTCTGCAGCGCGTAGGACCGATGTTCGGATTGCCCGACGATGTCTATGTCGTGGTGGCGAGTGGAACGAACCTGGAGGAGTTGCTGGAATCGAACGAGCGGCTTCATGCCGACCTCGCGCGCGCGCTGCCTGGAGTAACCGTGCAAGCACCAACGGCACTGCTCCCCTCGCAAGCGACGCAGGTTCGGCGCCGAGCGCTGGTTCGTCAGGCAGGGCTTTACGCGCCTGCCACAGCCGCTGCATTGGTGGAGGTGGAAAAGACCGAAGGGTTCAAGGCAGGAGCTTTCGATCCGTTTCGGGAGCGACTCCCTGCGCTGCTCGAACCCAGTCATCTGACTTATGAGGGATATGTCGCGCACGGGCTGGCCGACCTCATCGGCCGATTTGTTGCGCGCATGGACGACCGCTGGCTGCTGGCGACGTACGTTTTTCCGTCACGTCCGGAGGAGGTGGGGGCGCTCGAGACGCGAGTGCGCGAGGCAGATCCAACAGCAACGCTCACCGGCCTGCCGCTCGTGAACCGGGAGCTGGCGGACCGCTTTCTTCCGGAGTTCGCGAAGGGCCTTGCCATTGGCACGGTGATGGTGGTTGCGCTGGTGTGCACGGCGTTTCGCAACTGGCGATTGTCTTTCCTGTCGCTGGCGCCGACAGCGGTCGGGATTGTGTGGGCGACCGGGGCGCTTGCGCTCGCGGGGATCGCACTCGATCTCTTCGCGCTGTTCGCCGTGGTGACGCTGGTCGGCATCGGTGTGGACTATGGCGTGCACGTGGTGCACCGCTACCGCGAGCGACGCGACTCACGGCAAGCGGTCGAGGAGCTCGCGCCAGTCATCCTCGTTGCGGCCGCGATTACGGTCCTTGGGTACGGTACGCTCATCACTTCGAGCTATCCCCCGCTGCGCTCCATCGGTCTGGTGTCTACGGTGAGTATCGTCACGCTCGCGGGGGCTTCTCTCTTCGTACTGCCGGCGATACTCGCGTTGTTCGGGAGCGGGAGGGCGGCGTGAGCGCGTCGATCCGCGCCGTCGCGGTCATTCCGGCCTTCAACGAGGCCGGGACCATTCGGCAGGTGGTCGACGGGCTGCGCGGGAAGGTCCATCACATCCTTGTTGTAGATGACGGGTCGACCGACGCGACCGCGAGCTTGGCACGTCAAGCCGGTGCGGACGTGCTCGCGCACGGCAACAATCGGGGCAAGGGCCACGCCGTGCGGTCCGCGATCGAGTGGTTGGTTGCCCGCGACTTCACGCACGCACTGATTCTTGATGGCGACATGCAGCATCTGCCGAGCGAGGCGCCCCTGCTTCTCGAGGCGGCCGCCCGAACAGGAGTCGATGTGGTGCTCGGCCAGCGCCGGTTCGAACGCGAAGCCATGCCCGCGTCGCGTTACCACGCCAATCGACTTGGGAGCCGCGCACTGTCGTGGTTCGTCGGGACTCGCTTCGCGGACACGCAATGCGGGTTCCGGGTTTTCCGCGTCGATGCGCTTCGGGGGATCTCGCTCAGGGCGCGCGGCTACGACATCGAAACAGAGATGCTGGTGAAGCTCTCGCGCCGCCGGGCACGCATTACGACCGTACCGGTCACCGCGGTCTATGCCGGCCAGCGAAGCAAACTGCGCCCAGTGCGTGACACGACACGTACATGCTTCCTGGCTGTCTACTATCGCTTCATCGAACGGCTCTGAGCGTGGTTCCCCGCCGCTGGACACTTCACGGGCTCAACAACGGGCTGATCTTCAGCGCGACGTACCACGGCGTCTCCACCCTGCCGCGGCCCGTCTCGTATGCCATCGGTCACGTGGGCACCTGGCTGGCGTGGCGATGCATGACCAGCACCCGTGAGGCGATCGCCGACAACCTTGCACCGCTTTTTCCTGACGAGAACCGTGCTTCATTGGAGCGGCGCGCGCTGGAAACGCTCCGAAGCTACGCGCGTGATGCGATCGACTTTCTGCGCGCGTTGTCCGCTCCGGGTGGCGATCCCCACCAACTGTTCGAAATCGTCGACGAACACCGGCAAGTATTCGAAAGTCTCCTTACGCGGGGACGAGGGATCGTCCTCGTCACCGGGCACTACGGGAATTGGGAAGTCGGCAGCCTCCTGATTCGAAGTGCCTTCGATTTGCCTCTCACGATTGTTGCGATGGCGGAGGCTGACCCGACCGTCAACCGGATTCGCGTGGCGATCCGGGACAGACTGGGCGCGGAGACGATCGAGGTTCGACAGTCGCTCGACACGGCGCTGCAGATTCGCCGATGTCTGGCGAATAACCGGATCGTCGCTATGCTCGTCGATCGCCATTTCGGCAAAGACCGCGTGGCGGTCACGTTGTTCGGACGAGCGGCGTGGCTGCTGCGAACACCACTGCTGATGGCGCACGCGAGCGGCGCCCCCGTCCTTCCCTGTTTTGTTGAGCGTATTGGCCCAGGCCGATTCAAGGCTCGACCTGGCAAGCCAATCTACATCGCCAGCGACATTCCGCGCGACGAGGCGATCCAGGTCGCGGCGCAGCAGGTCGCTGACGTCCTCGCCGCTCAGGTTCGTGAGCATCCTGAGTTCTGGTATCACTTCTACCGGTATTGGGACGCGCAGCGCGACGACTACGGCGGCCTCGACTGACGGCTGGCACGAGATGGATCCAGTGTCGCACGCGGCATTTGCCCGCACGCTCATCGGCGCCCTTACCTCGACTCGACAGCTCAACCGTCCGCTGCGTGGCTGCATTGTCGCGGCAGTACTGGGTTCGCTCTCGCCTGATCTCGACGCGGTCCTCATGCCATTTGGCTGGGATCGGTACCTTCGTCTGCACGAGGTTGGAACACACACGATAGCCGGGACTCTGGCGTGCGCGCTACTGACCGCGGCGGTTGTTCATGTCTTCGCCAGACCGGCGCGATTCTCATTGCTGCCGTTTTCGGCGTGGATCGGAGCCGCGAGCCACGTGCTGCTCGACCTCCTTTCAGGAGCCCGGTTACGTCCAGGATGGCCATTCGTCGACACGGTCATGAGTGTGCCCCTCGTAGCCATGGCGGATCCATACCTCCTCGCACTCTGTCTCGCCGGGGCCGCAGGCCTTTGGATCTGCGGGACTTCGCGCGGGCGGCACGCAGGCGTCGCTGTGCTCGCGGTGATCGCTCTCTTTCTGTTTGCAAAAGCTGCGCTTGGAATCCTCGCCTTCTCGAACTACAGGCGGGCGAGCGATCGATCCCAGCAGATCGTTCTGGCGCGGGCGGTCGAAGCCAAGTGGGCGAGCCTGAATACATGGTACGTGTTCGATCGAACGGAGAGTCACCTGCGCTGCTGGAGAGCCGGTGCCGGCGGTGCGCACGAAGTGTTCTCGTTGCCGGTCGGACCGGAAAGCACGGTAGTGAGCAGCTCCCGATCACTTTCCACCGTTCGCAATTTTCTCAGCGCGCACGAGCTTGGGTTCGCGGTGACGCTTCCTCGAGGTGAGGGGCGCACCCTGGTGTTATGGTCGGACATCCGATTCTGTTGGGACCCTACATTGCCCGAAGCGCGCAAGCTGGAGCCGACGTTTCGGTCCGCCAGCGGCAACACGCGGATCGCTTGCGGTCTCTGGTTCGGCGGCGAACTCGACACCGATGGTCGCCCGCGACTCGAGGTCGTGAAAGTCGGCGGCTTCACGCAGACTCGCGCGCCGACCCGGTGAGCGACGTAAGCACGAAGAGCACGTTGGCGAAGGGTGTTCCTTCGCCAGTGCCGCGCACTTCGACGTGAAACCCGAGACCTGCGAAGCACGCCGTCCAGTCCTTCGCCGTTCTGAAATGAAACGTCTGCCGCCAGTTTCCGCTGAGTACGGCCTTCGCTCGGTTGCCGGCTCGGACTGCCGTAAAGCGCCAGCCAGCTCCTGCGTCCGGTTCGCGAATCAGGATCATTCCGCCAGGTGCCAGGACCTTTGCCGTGGAGGCCAGCAGCAGCTCCTGGTCCGCGGCCGGCATCATGTGAAGAACGTCGAAGAAAAACACGACGCGCGATCCGTCCGGCACATACGTGCGCGCATCACCTTCGACAATTGCCGCGGCCTCGCCGAGCGCCTGGCGAGCAATTGCCGCGACGCGAGGCCGTGTCTCAATGCCGACAAACCGGTCGAACACCGCTGGTGGCGGCCAGGATGACGGCCAGGTGCCCGCGCGCCACGCCGCTTCGCATTCGGCGAGCAGCGCAAGCATCAGCCCCTGACCGCAGCCCACGTCTACGAGCACTCCGCCGGAAGGGAGCGTGCACTCTGTCAGGACGGTGCGGTAGAGCGGGTCCCCCCGCAGCTTTCCACGCGCGAACTCCCACGACGTGATGCTCGTGGACACATAGCGGTCCGCGGCACGGCGCACGAGTGCTGCAAACCATGGATCGTCGTCGCCGGTACGGGCCACGAAGTAGGTGGCGGTTCCGCTCAGGACTCCAAGCAACCCGCCGATGACGAGGCTGCCGACGATGAGATCGGCGCCGAAGCTCCAGGGGTCGACGTTCCTGACGGCGTCAAGCGTGAGCGCGTGCAGTTGATCTCGCCTGAACCATGCGCCGGTCTGAAGCTCTGTCAGAATCAGAAGTGGCGCCATGAACGGGTTCGAGATGTTCGCCGCGAGATACATCTTCAGGCGGTTCAGCCCTAGACACCATCCGATGACCAGACAGAGGAGCAGGTGGAACCCATAGAGCGGGGAGCAGCCAATGAAGACGCCGAGGCCGATCGCCGCGGCTTCTCGTGCTGGTCCGACACCTTCCGTTCGCAGTTCCCACACGACGCGGCGCAGGCGCGACGTCACGGCGAGGCGGGGGCGGCTGGTTTCGGTCGACAAAGACATGCGTCAGCATTCTGGCATGCAGCGCGAGGCCAGGCGTCAGCCTTCAGCTAGCGTGACGCTGCCGCTGGCAACGACCCGCCCATCCGCCGTCACCTCTCCCTCTATCTTATAGAGGCCACCGAGCCGGCCGGCGACGCGCGCACGCGCTTCGAGGTAGATGCCTGGACCCGCAGCGGAAGGGAATTTGAACGGCCCGAGGCCCGCAACCCTTAGTTGCAACGACGCAGCAGGACTTCCGTCTCGCGGTGTGGCCGCGGCAAGCCCGCCCACCTGCGCGAGCATCTCAACGAGAATCACGGCGGGAACGATCGGCTGCCCCGGAAAGTGACCGTCAAAGTAGAAATCTCCGGCGGCCGTCTCGCGACCGCCGGCCGCGCGCTCACCAGGGACGAGCTCCGTTACCCGCTCGATGAGCCGCATCGGCGGTTTGTGCGGCAGAAAATTGAGGGGATCAATCACGCCGGTTCAGTATACTTTCCAGCTTCGGACCTATGGCCCACACTCAGGAAAGAAGCTCGATTGAGCGAAATCGTCGAACGATTTGAGCGGATCAGGCGGGACAGCCCTAACCGTTCCCTGATTCACCTGCCAGCCGCCGGCGCGAGCCTCACGGCCGAGGACATCTGGAACGCCTCTCTGCGGCAGCGAGCACAGCTCGAAGCGCTTGGCCTCGGCCTCGGTCTCGGCTCAGGCCACGACAACGACCACCTGGTCATCTCGGCTGCTGGGAATAGACCAGGCGCGGTGCCGCTCTGGTTGGCGTGCCGCAGCCTCGGCGTCGCTCTGATGCCGGTCGATGCCGGAACTCCGACTGCGGAGATTGCGGAGCTGGCCCGGCGTTTCGGCGCGACGATCGCGATTCTGCCGAGTTTGACTGCTGGACTCGAGGCGCTCGGCATTGCGACACCCTTTGAAAGCGGGCTCGTCGCCGTCGGGTTGATGGACGTAACCCCCGCACCGCAGATCTACCGTGGCGCGGCCGCGCTGAGAGTCACGTCAGGGTCGACGGGACTGCCGAGGGCCACGTTTACACGCGAGGCACAACTCGTCGAGGATACGGTCCATATCACGATGGCCATGGACATTCGCCCTCAGGATTGCCAGATTGCCGCAATCCCCATTTCGCACGCGTACGGCCTCGGCAATCTGGTGATGCCGCTGCTGCTCCAGGGAACATCAATCGTTCTGCGAGAGGCGTTCATCCCGCAGCAATTGCACGCCGACGCGACGAAATACGAAGCGCGCGTATTCCCGGGGGTCCCGTTCATGTTTGCTCACTTTGCAAACAACCCGGACGCCATGGCGTGGCCGCGGGGGCTCAGGACTCTCATCAGCGCCGGCGCGCCGCTCGATCCGGTCATGGCGAATGCGTTCGCTCGCACGTTCGGCGTCAAAATTCACTCCTTCTATGGCACGAGCGAAACCGGAGGTATCTCCTTCGACGACTCGTCGGATATCGATGAGGTAGCTACAGTCGGCCGAGCGTTGCCGGGGGTAACGATCACCCTTCGCCCCGAAGACGACGAAGAGGCCGCGCCGATCGATGGCGGAAGAGTTCACGTCGCCGGCGACGCGGTATCCTCCGGTTACGCCGGGCAGGCGCCGACCGATGAGGAATTCACGGACGGGGGCTTCCTCACGAGCGATTTCGGGCGTTTTGACGCCCGGCATCGCCTCATCCTCACCGGTCGCGCATCGTCGTTCATCAACGTGGCCGGAAAGAAGATCCAGCCCGAAGAGGTCGAGCAGGTCTTGCGGTCGATGCGCGGAGTGGAAGATGTCCGGGTGCTGGGCGTCGCCGACGCGGTGCGCGGCCAACAGGTGGTGGCGTGTGTGGTCACGCATGGCCACGGTGTGACCGCACCGGAGATACGGAAATTCTGCGGATCCCGCCTCGCAGCCCACAAGATCCCTCGGACGATCGTCTGGCTGGAACGGATTCCGTTGACTGAACGCGGAAAGACAGATCGTGCGAAACTTGACTCGCTCGTGCGCGCGTACTTTGATCGGACGGCCGAGAGCGGTGTGCTATAGTTCGCGACGCTTCTCAGCTGCCTCGGGCAGCATCCATCGGCCATGCCGTGCGAGCTCTTGCCTGGGAGATCGATCGGATGAACGTGTGGAGACCTCTCGAGATAGCTGCAACCTACGGCGCCCGGCTCACATGGCCGGTGTTCCAGGCCGTTAACCGGCAGTTCCAGTCCCCATCATTCCAGCCAACGTGGGCGCCGGCGCCGCTCATGAAAAGCGCGGAGCGTTCGAGACCACCACTGGGCTGGCCGAGGACGACCGACTCGCTCTGCCCCACCTGTGTGCGCGAGGCCCGGACGCGGATTCTCGGCGGCGAGCAGTCCATTGCCTCTCTCGTTGACGAGAACGTTGGCGAGATCAAAGCGAACATCGTCGAACGCGACGGCAAAGTCATCGTCGAGAAGACGTGCCCGCAACACGGAACGTTCACCGACACGCTTGCCATCAATCCTGATTTTCTACGTCGGATCGAGTGTCTCTTCCCTGGCCGGGACTTCGATGCGGTCACGGACAGGCTGCACAATCACGGCACATCCTCCATCAAGCATGGGCGCGGGGCGGTCCTGACGATCGACCTGACAAACCGCTGCAACATGATGTGCGACCCATGCTTCATGGACGCCAATCAGGTCGGTTACGTCCACGAGCTGACGTTCGACGACGTGAAGGGGCTTCTGGACGACGCGCTGACCGTCAAGCCTCGGCGGCAGATGACAGTGCAGTTCTCGGGCGGAGAGCCCACCATTTCGCCGACCTTTCTCGACGCCGTAAGGTATGCGACCGAAATTGGTTACTTCAGCGTGCAGGCGGCGACCAACGGGATTCGCCTGGCTCAGGACCCGGCGTTCGCGAAGGCGGCGCGTCAGGCAGGCCTGCGGATCGCGTACTTGCAGTTCGACGGCGTGGGGGAAGCGGCAAACGCTCACCGGAAGGTCGGCAACCTCTTCGACGTCAAACTGCGCGCGATCGAGAACTGCTACGCCGCGGGGATCGATGTCTGTCTCGTTGTGACAGTCGTCAACACCGTCAACAACGACCAGGTCGGCTCAATCGTCAAGTTCGCGCTCGAGAATTGCGACAAAATCAGTTTTGTCTCATTCCAGCCCGTGTCGTTCACTGGCCGCGACGAAGACGTCTCGGACGAGGAACGTCACGCGAAGCGCTACACACTGTCGCATCTGGCTGAGGACCTCAAGACACAGACGGGCGTGACCGAGCCGCTCCGCGATTGGTTTCCGCTGTCGGCCTCCAGCTCCCTGTCCGACGTCACCGACCTGGTACAGGGACCGGGTGCAGACTGGGGCACCCTGAAGTGCGGCTGTCATCCGGACTGCGGCATCGGGACGGCCTTCATGGTCAGCAAGCGTACGCGTGCATGGGCCCCGCTCGGAGCGTTCGTCAACGTGGAGCAGTTCCTGAAGGATGCCCGCACGATCGCGGACAGCGCACGCGGGCCTGCGCTCAGCAAGCTGCAGGCGGCGCTGAGCCTTCTGCGGAACTACACGCCTGGCAAGGCGCCGCGCGGGTTTCGACTCATCGATCTGCTCAAGAAGTACGACAAGCAGAGCGGCGGTCATCTCGGCGGTAAACTCGGCGCGTGCGACAACGGCGACCGCAGGCAGGACGAGTGGCTGCTGATGTTTGTTGCGGGGATGTGGTTTCAGGATCTGTGGACGTACGACTTCAGGCGCACCGAGATGTGCATCATCCCGTACGCGACGCAAATGGGAGAGATCTCGTTCTGTGCGTATAACACCGGCGTTGGCTGGCGGCAGATCGTCGAAAAGATGCACCAGAACGCTTCGGTTGCCGAATGGTACAAAGAGCACGGCAAGCACCCGGTCTACGCGAACCCGCGAAAACCGGTCCCGCTCGATCCCGATGCCCAACCCATCTCGCTACGTATTCCGCGAGACGGGCGACTCGTAGATTGGCAGCCTTCCAGGCATGCCGGTTCGGCCAAAATAGACGCGTTTTGATTGGCAGGTTCCGGTTGCTGAGAGCCGCGCGAGCACGGATCTCAACAATGTTGTGCAAGCACAGTTAACACACTGTCGAACCGCGAGGAGCACTATGCGCAATCTACTATTCATGCTTGTCGTGTTCTTTCTGGAGTTCGCGATTTCGGCCCAGACGCCGGTCAAGACCATCGAGGACGGAGCTCTCGACAAGATCCAGTTGTTTGTCGCGACACTCGACAACCCATCGAATCTTCTAGTCGTAATCAAGCCGTTCGATGCGTCGTCAGCTGATCTCGGGACTGGTAGCAAGGGTGGTAAAGACGCTCGGCAGGACGAGGCTCAGACAATGCAGAACGAAGGTCCAAGGGTTCTTGGCGATCGTTTCGTGACGACTCTCGAAAAGATTGGAACCTTCAAGTCCGTTCGCGTGCTGAAGACCGAGGACACTGCTCCAGACGGAGCGTTGGTAATTGAAGGAAAATTTGTGACGATCGATCCGGGGAGTCGTGCCAAGCGCTATTTTGCTGGGTTCGGTGCCGGAAAGTCCTCTGTGAAAGTGGCTGGTTTTGTGAAAGACAGCAGTGGTCGGACGCTCGGGACCTTCGAGCAGCGACGTATAGGAACTATGGGAATGGGTGGCGGTGACTCACTGGGTAAACTAATGAGCGACTCGCGCGCCATCGGCGAGGACCTTGCGAAATTCCTGTCTAAATGGGCGCGCGGCGAAAGCCTCGAATGACATGCGGTAGATTCAGGGCAATTAATCGCGATCTTCCCGTCTTCCGTCTCCTGTCTCCTGACTCCTGATATGCTCTGACCGTTCTCAGCCAATAGGAGGACGGATGATAGCTTCATTTCGCCGTATCGCGGCCCTAGGGCTCGTCGCCGCGCTCGGACTCGCCGCGGCGCCCGTCAAGAAAATCCAGTTCACCGATACGAAGCTGAAGAACGGGTTGCGCGTGATCCTCTCGGAGGATCACGCGGCGCCCGTCTTCGCGGTTGCGGTCAACTACAACGTCGGCTCGCGCGATGAGCGCAAGGGCCGCACCGGATTCGCGCATCTCTTCGAGCACATGATGTTCAAGGGCTCCGCCAACGTCGGTGCCGGCGAACACCCCCACCTCATTTTTTCGACCGGCGGCTCGATGAACGGGACGACCAACAAGGATCGAACGCTCTACTTCGAGATCCTGCCCGCCAATCAGCTCGACCTCGCCCTTTTCCTCGAGGCCGATCGCATGCGGTCGCTCGACATCACGAAAGCCAACCTCGACAACCAGCGCAACGCGGTACAGGAAGAGCGACGCCTCGGCGTCGACAACCAGCCTTACGGCCGCACGTTCGAAGTTCGCGACGAGCTGGCCTACGAGAACTTCGCCTACAAGCATTCGGTCATCGGGTCGATGGCCGATCTGAGCGCCGCCACGGTCGACGATGTGGCCTCGTTCTTCAAGACTTACTACGCCCCCAACAACGCCGTCCTGAGCATCGTCGGGGACATCGATCCGAAGGTGACCCTCGAGAAGGTTCGCAAGCACTTCGAGTCGATTCCGTCGCAGCCCCCGCCGCCACCGGTCGACATCACCGAGCCGCCGCAGAAGGAAGAACGGCGCACGACCATCGAGGATGCCCTTGCCCGCCTGACGCGCCTCGACATGGTGTACAAGACGCCGCCGAGCTCGTCGCCCGATGACGACGCGTTGCGGGTGCTCGGCACGGTCCTCTCGAACGGCCGTAGCTCGCGGTTCTACGAGAACATCGTCCGTCAGAAGGAGCTGGCCTCGAATGTGTCCGCGTTCGGAGGCGAGAGCCGCGGCCCATCCCTTTTCAGCATCGTGGGCACCGTGAACCCCGGCAAGAGCGTCGCCGATCTGGAGGCCGCGATCGAGACCGAGATCGAGCGCGTGAAAGCGGGCCCGATTGAAGACTGGGAGATCGACAAGGCGCGCAACAACGCGCGGAATCAGCTCGTGAACAGCCTGGGCAGCACGCTCGACCGCGCGGTGACGCTCGGGCAGGACGCGCTCTTCTACAACAACCCGGATCGCATCAACACGAGGGCGGACAGCATCGCGAAGGTCACCGGGGCCGACGTGCAGCGCGTCGCGAAGCAATACCTCGTGAAGACAGGTCGGACCGTGGTGATCACGATTCCGAAGGCCGCGCCCGCCAATAAGGGAGGCCTGTGATGCGCACTCGTACATTGCTTCTGATCGGGGTGCTCGCTTCCGGCATCGTGGCGTCGGTCGCGGGTCAGATCGCGCCGGCCGGCCCGCAGCAGCCGCCGTCGAGTGCCGGGCTGGTAATCAAGGGAAAAGCGCCGGTCTCGGACGACGTCCTGAAGGTCACGCTGCCCAAACCGCAGAAGGCAGATTTGCCGAACGGGCTGCACCTGATGGTCCTCGAAGACCATCGGCTGCCGCGCGTCGCCTTTCAAATCATCATTCCTGGCGCCGGCGGCTACTTCGACCCGCCCGCGATGATCGGCCTCAGCTCGTACACCGCGCAGATGATGCGCGAGGGCACGACGACCCGCTCGTCTCAACAGATCTCGCAGGAGCTCGAGACGATGTCGGCCTCCGTCACCGTCGGCAGCGGCACATCGGGACCGATTGCCACCGTCTCGGGCGGAGCGCTGACGGAGAATCTGCCGCGCCTCTTCGAACTGTCGGCTGACGTCCTGCTGAACCCGTCGTTCCCCGCCGACGAGTGGGAGCGATTGAAGGTTCGCACCCGCACCGGGCTGATCCAGCAGCGGACGCAGCCAGGCTTCCTGTCGTTCGAGCGGTTCTCGAAGGTCATCTTCGGCGATCACCCCGCGGGGCGCGTCTCTGCCACGCCGGAGACGCTCGATGCGATCACGCGCGATGCGATGGTCGAGTACCACCGCACGCGGTTCGTGCCGGATCACGCGCTCATCGCGTTTGCGGGCGACATCACGCTCGCCGATGCGCGCAAGATGATTGAGACGAGGCTCTCGGCCTGGAAGAAGGCCGGGGTTCCAAAGCCCTCGACCACGCAGCCGCCGGCGCCGGGTCCGCCGAAGGTGTACCTCGTAGCCCGTCCGAGCTCCGTCCAGACGAGCCTCATGGTCGGGACGCAGTCGATGACCCGGACGGATCCCGACTATGTGCCGCTGACCGTCGCGAACCGTGTGCTCGGCGGCACGATGGGACGGCTCTTCCGACACCTGCGGGAAGAGAAGGGCTACACCTACGGCATCGGCAGCGGCTTCTCGGCGACTGACTTCCGTGGGCAGTGGTCGGCATCGACCAACGTGCGGACGGAGGTCACCGAACCAGCGTTGACCGATCTGCTCGCCGAGATCGCGGAGATGCGCGACAAACCGGTTCCGGAGCATGAGCTCATGGACGCCAAGCGGGCGATCGTCGCGGGCTTTGCGCTGTCGCTCGAGAATCCCTCGCAGGTGCTCGGCTACTACGTGCAGAACTGGCTCTATGGACTGCCGGCCGACTACTGGGATACCTATCCGGCGAAGATCAACGCCGTCACGGCCGCACAGGCGCAGACGGCGGCCGCAACATACTGGGACGGAGCAAAGCTTCAGATCGTCGCGGTCGGCGATGCAGGGAAGGTGACCGACATCCTCAAGAAGAAGGGGACGCTCGAGACCTACGACGCCGACGGCAAGCTCGTCAAGTAGCGGCGATCTCTTCCATCGCCGCGGCGAAGGTGTCGATCTCCTCGAGCGTCGTGTAGACGTTCGGCGTAATTCTGGCGCCTTCGTACTCGGCGTGGACAATCGGCGTCGCGATAATTCGCCAGCGTTCCCACAGGCGTGCCACGACCTTCTGCGTCGGCACGCCTGTGATCTGTACGGTGCCGATCGCGCACGACTGCGCCGGATCCAGGTTCGTGTGGAGGCGGATCTTCCGGTTCTCGGCCAGCCGTTTTGCCCAGCGATCGCGGAGGTAGCGCAGGCGCGCGGCTTTGCGCTCGATGCCGATCCCCTCGTGAAACGTCAGCGCCTCGGCAATAGCGTTGTGGTTCGCGGCCGGATGGGTGCCGATCTCCTCGAACTTCCGAATATCGTTCGTCTTCGACGCGTCGGCTGGCGTCAGCGGCCACAGCGCCGCGATGTTCTCGCGGCGAACGTAGAGGAAGCCGGTGCCGATCGGCGCGAGCAGCCATTTGTGCAGGCTGGTTCCGTAGAAATCGCAGCCGAGATCGCTCGCCTTGTAGGGAAAATGCGCGAAGGCGTGCGCGCCGTCCACCACGGTCTTGATTCCGCGCCGGCGCGCCTCGTCACAGACCTGTCTGACGGGAAAGATCTGTCCGGTGAGGTTCGTGATGTGGCAGAAGTGCAACACTTTCGTCGCCGGCGTGATCGCACCGATCAGCCGGTCAGCGAGGTCGCCCATCGACTTCGGCGGCACCGGGAACGAGATCTTCGTCAGCTTGATCCCGTCGCGCCGCACGCGCTGTTCCCAGGTGTCGAGCATCCGCCCGTAGTCCTGGTTGGTCGTCACGACCTCGTCGCCCGGTTTGAGAGCGATGCCGAGCTGCGCGATCTGGAGCGCTTCGCTCGCGTTGCGCGTGATAGCGAGCTCCTCTGGATCGCATCCAAACTCCGCCGCCAGTCGCCGCCGCACGCTCTCGATGTTGGGCTCGAGAATCTGCCACATGTGGTACACGGGCGCCTGGTTCGAGATGTCCAGGTACCGCTTCAGCGCCTCGTGCACGACACGCGGGCTCGGACAGCAACCGCCGTTGTTCAGATTGATGATGGTCCGGTCGAGGGTGAAGGCCTGCTGGATCTCTCGCCAGTAGCTCTCGTCGGCCGCGACGCTCGCGGGCGGCTGTGCGGCGACGCGGCGGCCGGCGGCCTGCATGCGAGCGAGCCCTCTGTCGGTGAACGCTGCGGTCGCGGCAAGTCCTGCCGTGCCGGTCGTGCGAAGGAATCCACGCCGGGTCAACATGAGCGCCTCCGTGACGTGTACGTGCCCGAGGATACTGTATTTCCCGTGTCGCGTCTCGGAGACGCGACACCAGCGGCGAACGGTGACACAATAAGCCGCCTGCGCGGGTCTGCGACCCTGCGACAGGAGGGCATGTGGCGCTCGTTGGTCCTACCGTAATCCGACTGGCGGTCGGGGCGGTCTTTGCGGCGCATGGCGCCCAGAAACTGTTTGGCCTCTGGGGCGGCGCCGGTTTGACGGGCACGGCCGCGTTCTTCGCCCAACTCGGGCTCGCGCCAGCGTTTCCCCTGGCCATCCTCGTCGGCCTCGTCGAGTTCGGTGGCGGCCTGCTGCTGATGACCGGCGCGTTCACCCTGGTGATCTCCGCAATCCTGACCGTTACGATGCTGGTCGCCGTGTGGACCGTCCATCTCTCGAGCGGCTTCTTTCTCAACTGGACGATGGCGCCAGGGCAGGGGCATGGGTTTGAGTTCAGCCTCGTGCTGATCGCGACGCTCGTCTCGCTCATGCTCACGGGGCCCGGAGCCCTGTCGATCGATCGCTATCGCACTCGGGCCGCGGAAGCCCAGGCGTTTGGGCGCGCGAGAATGCGAGCAGGCCAGGTATGACGGTTCGTCTCGGGGGCGTGGTGATCACCAACCCGTCGAAGCCGTTCTGGCCCGCCGAGGGGCTGACGAAGCTGGACCTCGCGCAGTTCTACGCGCGTATTGCGTCGCAGATCCTGCCGTGGCTCAAGGGCCGTCCGGTCACGATGGAACGGTGCCCCGACGGCGCCCGCAAGACGTGTTTTTACCAACTGCAGGCGCCCCACAACCTGCCCGACGGCGTGCCGACGATGAACCTTCCGGCGCCGGCGGACCATCGCGACGTGGACTACATCATCGGTGGCACCCGGAAGACGCTGCTCACGCTCGTCAACTACGGCTGCATCGCGATGCACGTGATGAACAGCCGGACCGATCACCTCGACCGGCCAGACTGGCTCGCCTTCGATCTGGATCCGTCGGACGGATTCGAGTCGGCTGCGCGCGCGGCCCTCCTGCTCCGCGATCGTCTCGAAGATCACGGGCTGGAGTCGTTTCCCAAGACGTCTGGTGGCCGCGGCCTCCACGTGTTCGTCCCGTTGAGGCGCGGGGCGGCGCAGGATCAGGTGCACGCGTACGCCGCGGCCATCGCCCGGGAACTGGCGGCGCAGCATCCGAAGGTCGTGACCGTGGAGTCGCGGAAAGCCAAACGTCTGGCGCCAGTGTACTTGGACATCATGCGCAACGCGACCGGGCAGACGATTGTGCCGCCTTTCTCGGTGCGGTGGCAGCCCTTCGCGCCGGTCTCGATGCCGCTCAGCTGGGACGAAGTCAGCCCACGGCTCAATCCGGGCATCTTCAACATCCGGACCGCCGAACGCCGCATGGCCCGGAAATCTCCGTGGTCCAGATTCTTCGGGCATCGGCAGACATTGCCTAGAATCTAGGCTCAGGGCTCAGGGCTCAGGGCTGAAGCAAAAGCTTACTGTCACATTGAGATCAGCATGCTCTTCCTTGAGCCCTGAGCCCCGAACCCATGACTCTCACAGACAAAGCAGTTCTGATAACCGGTGGCAAGCGGATCGGCGCCGTGGTGGCGCAGGAACTGGCGCGACGCGGCATGGATGTGGCCCTCTCGTATCAGCGTTCGAAAGAGGAAGCAGAAGCGACGGCCGACGCGGTGCGGGGCGTGGGTCGACGCGCGGTCGTGCTTCAGGCGAATCTCTCGCGCGGCGAGGACTGCGCCACGCTGGTCAACGGGGCTGCGGCCGCGCTCGGACGGCTGGACGTCCTCATCAACATGGCGTCTGTGTATCGCTCGCGCCCGCTGGCCGAGATCGACGAAGCGCAGTGGGACGAGGGCATCGACGTCGACTTGAAAGCGGCGTACCTCTGCGCACGTGCGGCCATACCGCACATGCGCGCAGCAGGCGGTGGCCGGATCATCAACTTCAGCGATTGGGTCGCGGCAAGCGGGCGGCCCCGCTACACGGGATACCTGCCGTATTTCGTTGCCAAACGCGCGATCATCGGTCTGACCGAGGCGCTGGCGCTCGAGCTGGCGGCCGATCAGATCCTCGTCAACGCGGTTGCTCCCGGCCCCATCCTCGCGCCGGAAAACACGACAGACGAAGAGTTGAAGACGGTGGAGTCCGCGACGCCACTGGGCCGCTGGGGCGGCGAGTCGGAGATCGCGACGGCCGTGACGTTTCTGCTGGAATCGGGGTTCGTGACCGGCGAGACGATCCGCGTCGACGGTGGACGGCACGTAAGGTGAGCGGACCGAGCACCTCTTCAGGATGATGGCAGCCCGATTCGGAGACTGCTCAACGATTCGAGCGCGCCCGTGAGCTCGCGGCGATCTCTGGCGAAGCAGAAGCGGATGTAACCCTCGCCGTTCGCGCCGAAATCGGCCCCGGGCACGCAGCCAATCCGTCCGCGCGTGATGAGGTCCTGCGCCATGGCCCACGACACCGAATCGCCCGCCTGCTCGCCCTCCGGCCGCCACGACGGCTCGATCCGCAGGAATGCGTAGAACGCGCCCTTGGGTGGCGCTCCACTGAGGATCTGACCGGCGTGCCGTTCGATCCCTTCGTAGAACAGATCGCGGCGCGCCTGCAGCTCGGTTCGAAACGTCTCGATGCACGCCTGCGATCCTTCGAGTGCTCCGATGCCACCGTACTGGACAACGGAAGAGATGTTGCTGGCCGTATAGAAAAGCACCTTCTTCATCCGATCGCGGAGCGCGGCGTCCTTCACGGCGACGTACCCGAGCCGCAGTCCCGTCATCGCATACGTCTTGCTGAACGTATAGAACGACATCGTCCGGTCGTACATGCCCGGAAGCGACGCGGGGCTGACATGTTGCGCGCCGTCAAAGAGGACGTCCTCGTAGGCCTCGTCCGAGATGATCCACACGTCGTGCGCGTCGGCGATTGCCGCAATGCGCTCGATGTCGGCCCTGGTGAGCACGCCACCCGTCGGGTTGTTCGGCGAGTTGATGTAGATCGCCCTGGTCTTCGGCGTGATCTTCGACTCGAGCTCGTCGAGATCGAATCGCCAGCCCAGCCGCTCGTGCAGCGGACACGGCACGACGACGCCGCGGGCGAGTTTGATGTTGCCCATCGCTGGCGGCCACTCCGGATCGGGCACGATGACCTCATCACCCGGTTCGAGCAGCCCGTGGCACAGGATGTAGAGCGCGTGGATCCCGCCAGTCGTCATGAGGATCTCATCGGGGGTGCCAATCGGGATCCCGTTCGTCTGTCGGAGCTTCTCGGCGACGAGCTCGAGCAGCCGTGGTACGCCCGTGGTCTGCACGTAGTGGCTGCGGTTCTCGTCGATTGCGCGACGCATCGCATCCTTGACCGTGTCCGGTGCGTCGAAGCTCACGTCTCCCTGATCGAGCCGGAAGGGGTCTTTGACGCTGTACATCATGTCGCGGATGCGGATGATGCCCGACAGCGGCACGGTGTCGATGAATTGGGCCATAGGGGAATGATAGTAGGGCTCAGGGGCTCAAGGCTCAGGGCTCAAGGAAAAGCTCAAAGATCTTGCTTGAGCCCTGAGCCTTGAGCCCTGAGCCTACAATAGTGACGTGGCGAAAGCGGGCGACTCCATCGAGGACTTCTGCCGGGCATGCAAGCTGGATCGGATGCATACGGTCGTCGTGGCCGATCCCAACGGTGTGCCGATTCGAGTGGCGTGCGGATATTGTTCGAGCGAGCACAACTACCGGGGCGGACCACGGATGGATGTCCGGAACGGATCGGCCCCGGAGCCGGCGCGCGAACCCCGCGCCGGGATTTCGCGTTCGCCTCGAGCCGATCGGCAACCGTTTCCTCTTGTCAGCGAGCGTGAAAGGACGGCGCCCCCCATGGCCGTGTCTGCGGACCAACCTGACCTCGAAATGCTTCTGCGCCGCATCATCCGCGAGGAAAGCGGCGTCACGCTGGTCGCGCCCGCCGAGAAATGGCGTGGCGGCACTTTGGTGCTCAAGCCTGGCAACGGCTCGCAGGAAAAGACCTGGCCGATCGAGACGTTCTTTCACAAGATTGTGATGATCCGCAATCGCCTGCGGACGCTCGAGCAGCAGACCAATGGCATGGACGTAGCCGAGGACGTCAAGGTCAAGCTGCAGAGCTACATCAGCGGGTGCTACGGCTCGCTCACGAGCTTCAACGTGCTCTTCGCCGACGAAGAGGATCAGTTCAAGGGCGCCGCAGGGGACTGAAGGTTGAAGGCTGGCGTCAGACCCCAGACAGCGCTGCCAGCGACATAATGCGCTGGAGAGTCGACGCGGCTTTCCCGAGCGGCAGGTTGCTGATGTAGAAGTGGCGCACACCCGCCGCGCGCAGCTCGCGAATCGATCGCGCACAGACCTCTTCTGCGCTCGCGCCTTCGCCGAACTCCCTCGTCAGCTCGTCGACGGGCACCGGCAGAAAGCCCTTCAGCGTGTTCAGCGTCTTCGCATTCGCCGAACGGTAATAGAACACCCCGAACAACCCAGGCATCGTCACGCCTCGTCGCCCGGCTTCGTCGAGAAAGCGTTCCACGTGCGGCCGGCTGTGGTGCGACACGATCTGCGTCAGATAGAACTCTGCAGTGACGTGACCGGCCATCAGGTAGCCCACTTGGGCCGGTGCGTCCGCATGGGGGTTGGCCCAACCTCCGAGTGTCAGGTCAGGCCGATGCTCGCGGATGTGCTGGCGAAGCTGCCAGGCGTGCTCGACGCACCGTGGCGGCCCCACACTCTTGTCGCCGCCAAGGACCACGAGTGACTCGAACCCGTGCTGACACGCGCGGTCGGCATAGGCGAGGCAGTACTCGAGCGGGTGCTTCGTCGTCAGGAACGGCGCGATGCTCGAGCGCGGTACGTCGCTGCCCAGGTTGTTGACGAGGTGCCGCAGGTTGTCTTCCTCCTTGAGTCCCACCGCGCTGTCCGTCAGGAAGACAAATGTGCCGCCGCGCGTGAGGCTCTTGACCGCGTGATAGGTGTCGATCCACGCATCCATGCTCGCAACAGTCGCCAGCTCCGCGCGTGGCGGCCGGAGCTCGGCGGAGATGACAGACGGTTGAGACTGAAGGCTTTCAAGCAGATTGGACATGCAGTTGGTGACGAGGCCCTTCAGAGATCCGCGCGATCCGCGTCCCGTGATGTGATCCGCGTTGCGTGGTGATGTGATCCGCGTCGCGTGGTGCCGTGATCCGCGTCGCGTGGTGCCGTGATCCGCGTGATCCGTGATCCGAACTCAGACTCTACTATCATATCGGTGTGTTCGGCGCTCTCGCCTCGCTGCCGTCCGTGCCGTTTGCGCCCGAGCCCACGCCGGTCGAGGAGATGACGCGGCTGCGGGCTGCGCTCGGCCGCGGTCCGCAGCTGCTCGTGAAGCGCGACGATACGATTGGGTTCGCGTTTGGCGGCAACAAAGTCAGGAAGATGCGGCTCATTGCCGCCGACGCACTCGCCCGGCAGGCCGACACGCTCATTACGTGCGGCGGCGTGCAGTCCAATCACGCACGCGTCACGGCGGCAGCCGCGGCCAGGCTGGGCCTGCGATGCGTGCTCGTCGCCAACGGCGCCGCCCTCGATCGCCCGACCGCCAACGCGCTGCTCGCGCGGCTGCTGGGCGCCGAGATTCGGTATGTCCCCACTCGGGAGGCCCGTGCCCTCGAGATGGAAGCCGTCGCTGCCGCGCAGCGCGAGGCGGGTCGCCAACCCTACGTGATCCCGCTCGGCGGCTCGATGCCTCTCGGCGCGGCCGCGTTTGTGCACGCCGTGACCGAGCTCCTGGAACAGGTCACGCCGCCAGACGTCATCGTCCATTCGACGTCTTCGGGGGGAACACAGGCCGGACTCGTCGCCGGCTGTGCCCTGGCGGGCGTTCGGACGAAGGTCCTCGGCATCAGCGCAGACGAGCCCGCAGGAATCCTGAGGACGGAAATTCGGCGAATCCTGTCGGGTCTCGCGGATTTGATTGGGCCCGCGGGCGGCTCGCACACGCGCGCCCTCGCCGACGCGGAGATCGAGATCGACGACGGGTTCGTCGGCGAAGGGTACGGTGTGCCGACGCCGCAGGGACGCGAAGCCATCGAGTTGCTGGCGCGCACCGAAGCGCTCTTTCTCGACCCGACCTACACGGCCAAGGCCATGGCGGGGCTGATCTCCCGCGTGCGCCGTGGTGCGTTCAAGAGTACCGACACCGTTTTGTTCTGGCATACGGGTGGGCAGGTGGGGCTGTTCTCATGAAATGCTGAATGCTGAATGCTGAATGCTGAAGGGAAGCTTGAAGTTGGGAAGAGTTAAGGAAAGGTCGAATTGGGCAGGTTCGGGTTTCGGGCTGAAAGCTGAGAGCTAATCAAGAGGTGCGATGCGACTGACATTCCTCGGTGCGGCGCGGACGGTGACGGGGTCGAAGCATCTGCTCGACACCGGGACGGCCAAGGTGCTGGTGGACTGCGGCGTTTTCCAGGGTCTCAAAGAGCTGCGCGAGCGCAATTGGCGCGACCTCCCGATCAAGCCCCCGGACATCACGGCGGTCGTGCTGACGCACGCGCACCTCGATCACTGCGGGTATCTTCCGCGTCTGGTCGCCCAGGGGTTCCGTGGACGCATCTTCTGCACGCCGGGCACCCAGGATCTGTGCCGCATCGTTTTGCCCGATTCGGGCCGCATTCAGGAAGAAGACGCTGAGAACGCCAACCGCCACTCGTATTCGAAGCACTCGCCGGCGCTGCCGCTCTACACCGAGGCGGACGCGTTTCGTGCGATTTCGCTTCTGCAGCCTGTCGGCTACGACCGACCGGTGCCCGTCGCCGACGGCGTGGATGTCGATTTCATCAATGCCGGCCATCTTCTCGGATCGTCATACGCGCGGGTCCGGACCGGAGGCATGACGATCCTCTTCGGTGGCGATCTCGGCCGCTTCGGGCGCCCCGTGCTTCCGGATCCCACGATGGTCGAGGAAGCCGACTATCTCCTCGTGGAGTCCACGTATGGCAACCGCATCCACGAGAAAGATGACGACGGCGAGAGGCTGGCACAGGCGATCAAAGCGACAGCCGACCGCGGCGGCAAGGTGATCATTCCGGCGTTTGCCGTCGGCCGCGTGGAGGAGGTGCTCTACTGGATCAAGCGTCTCGAGGACGAGCGGCGCATCCCCGTGCTCCCGGTCTTCGTCGACAGCCCGATGGCGACCGAAGCCCTGAGCCGCTACACCGAACGCGTGCGGGAACTGGATCCCGCGCTGCTGCCTGAAGAGCGTGACGAGAAGGCGCCGCACGGGCCCGCCGCCAGGAACGAGCCTCGCGACCAGCGGCGCGAGCAGGCACGGCGGGAACGTCAGGTCTGCGTCTTCTGCACCGAGCGTTTCCGGACGATCTCGTCGCCGCAGGAGTCCAAAGAACTCACGGCGTCCAGGATGCCGGCGATCGTCATCTCGTCGAGCGGCATGGCGACAGGTGGGCGCGTGCTGCATCACCTGAAGGCGGCGCTGCCCGACCCTCGGAACACGGTGCTCCTCGTGGGGTTTCAAGCCGCCGGGACCCGCGGGCGTCAGCTTGCTGACGGCGCGCAGGCCGTCAAAATCCACGGCCAGATGATACCCGTGCACGCCCGCGTGGAGAAGATCGACTCCATGTCCGCCCACGGCGATTCGCAGGAGATCCTGCGCTGGCTCGGCGGCTTTACCCGTCCGCCGCGCATGACGTTCCTGGTGCACGGCGAGCTGGTCGCGATGGAGGCGTTGCAGGCGGCGATCACAGCCACGCTGGGCTGGAACACGAAGCTGCCGCAGCATGAAGAGACGGTGGAGCTGCCCTGACTGCGCAGAAGGTCTGGCACACTACAATTGAAGCCATGGTGCGTCGTGACGAGGCAGGCAGAAAGAGGTCTGCTTCACGCTGTTCATCTCCAGCGGGTGCAAGTCCCGTCTCGGTAAGCGCCGGAGCGCCGAGTAGCAGACCCCAGGCATCGGC
>Ga0184612_10000159_pt1 | contig 29713 bp, 36 predicted proteins | sample PLM3_60_coex_FD_133163 | JGI IMG/M metagenome (GOLD analysis project Ga0184612, IMG submission 133163) | Groundwater sediment microbial communities from an aquifer in East River, Colorado, USA - PLM3_60_coex | ecosystem: Environmental > Terrestrial > Soil > Riparian zone | place: USA: East... | reverse complement strand
GCGACGGTGCGCAGGCGGAGCGCGCCGGCATCGCGGCGGCCGGCTAACTCTGCCTTCTCCTTCACCTCGCTCCAGGCATAGATCGTATCGCCGGCAAAGCTGGGCCCCACATGGAGGCCGCCATTGATGGCGGCGATATGGAACGCGTTGCCGAAGCCATTGAAGCTGAGCGTCCGCGCCAGGCTGATGACATGGCCGCCATAAACGATGCGCCGGCCGAAGCGGCCGGCCTTCTCCGCATGCTGATTGAAATGCACCCGCGCGGAATTTTGATACAGCCGCGCCGCCGTCATATGGCAGGACTCTTCGATGGTCATGCCATCGCGGTGATCGATGCGCTCGCCCACGGCGTAGTCGCCCCAGCGGTACGGCGAGCCGGCAGCGACGTTGTCGTAGCGTGAAAGATCGATACCGGCGAACAGAGTCAGCTTGTTACGCGTCACCGCCGCTGGCAGATCGGGAACGGTCGCCGCCGCGACCGGCGCACTCGAATCGCGCTTCCGCACCATCACCCAGCGCACGTAGTCGAGCACGGTTTCGCCCCGCTGATTTGTTCCGATCGATCGCACATAGACCACGCCGGTCTCGCGGTTGGAATTTTCCTTGAGGCCAATCACGGTGGAGCCTGCGCTCAGCGTATCCCCGGCATAGACCGGCGCGCCGAAACGGCAGTCGGCGTATCCCAGGTTGGCGATGGCGTTAAGCGAGATATCCGGCACGGTCTTGCCGAACACGATGTGAAACGCCAGCAGATCGTCGATGGGTGCTCGCTCATAACCCAACGACCGCGCGAACTCGTCCGATGAATGCAACGCAAATCGGCTGCCGGTGAGACCGATGTAAAGCGCTGCGTCGCCCGCCGTCACCGTGCGCGGCGTGGCGTGGCGGATCTCCTGTCCGACGTGGAAATCCTCGAAGAAGTTGCCGGGATCGGCCTTTCCCGCAGCGGTCATTGCGCGGCTGCGTTGGCAGCTTCGAGCCTGGCGATGGCGTCCGCCAGTTCGACCACGCGGCGCGCATCCAGCACATGCAGGTTCTCGACCAGCTTGCCGTCGACCACCACGACGCCCTTGCCGGCGGCTGTTGCCTCGGCATGGGCGGCAATGATTCGCCGCGCCCACTCCACCTCTTCCGGCGCCGGTGCGAAGATGCGATTGGCGGTCGCGATCGTCTTCGGATGAATCAGCGTCTTACCGTCGAAGCCCATCTCCAAGCCCTGCCGGCAGGCCGCTTCGAAACCTGCATCGTCATTGAGGTCCAGATGCACGCCATCGAGAATGGCAAGGCCGAAGGCGCGCGCCGCCAGCAGGCAAAGCCCCAGGCTGGTGATCATCGGCAAACGATCCCGGGTGTGGCGCGCATGCACGTCCTTGGTCAGATCGGACGTTCCCATGACGAAGCAGGCGACGCGGGGATTGGCGCCGGCGATTGCTTCGGCATTCAGCACGGCGCGCGGCGTTTCCATCATGCACCAGATCGCCAGCTCCGGCGGCGCGCCATTGGCCTCCAGCACCGTCACGGCCTGGCGCACATTCTCCGGATTTTCGGTCTTCGGCAGCAGAATTGCATCGGCGCCGGCGGTCGCCGCGGCGACCAGGTCGGCATAGCCCCAGGGCGTATTGAGCCCGTTGACGCGGACGACGATCTCGCGCCCGCCATAGCCGCCGCCTTTCACGGCATCGGTCACCTGCGTGCGTGCGTCGCGCTTGGCGTCGGGCGCCACCGCGTCCTCCAGATCGAGGATCAGGGCATCGGCGGGCAGGGTCTTGCCTTTGTCCAGCGCCCGGGCATTGGAGCCCGGCATGTAGAGGACGCTGCGGCGCGGGCGTGCGGAGGTGAGCATGGGTCCGGTCCGTGGCTGAAAGGCCCCAAAACCGGGGCGGCGCGACTATAGCCGACAGACCTAACGTGACAAGCGGGCCGCGCCGGGTTAACTGGGGACCGGTTGCGCCTACGCCCGAATTCACGGAATTTCCCGGCATGAACATCCTGTCGATCCAGTCCCGCGTCGCCTATGGCCATGTGGGCAACGCCGCCGCGCAGTTCACGCTGCAGCGTCTGGGCCATACCGTCTGGCCGGTGGAGACCGCCTATCTCTCCAACCATCTCGGCTATAAGACCTGGCGTGGGCGCTTTCCCTCGGCCGAGGAGGTCAACGAAGTCGTCCTCGGTCTGGGCGAGTTGGGGGTGCTGGCCGCCTGCGATGCCGTGCTCAGCGGCTATCTGGGCGCGGTCGGCAATGGCGACACGGTGGCCAACGCGGTCAGGTCCGTCCGCGCGAAGAACCCTGCGGCCATTTATGCCTGCGATCCCGTCATGGGCGATTTGCCCCATGGCCTGTTCGTCAAGCCGGAGGTACCGCCGATCTTTGCCGGGAAGTTGCTGCCGCTCGCCGACTTCGCCTTTCCCAACGCGTATGAATTGGAATATCTGACTGGCGGCAAGACCAACACGCTTGCCAGCGCGCTCGCCGCCGCGGATTCATTCCTGACCAAGATGCGGCCGGGCGCGACAGTCGTGATGACCAGCCTGCTGCGCCAGGACGGGCCGCCCGATTCCATCGAAACTCTGGCCGTATCGAAGGATGCAGCCTGGCTGGTGGCGACGCCGCGCTACAACGCCCCGCCCCATGGCGCCGGCGATTGCTTCGCGGCGCTGTTCCTGGGCCATCATCTCTACATGCGCGATCTCGAATTCACGCTCGGCTTCGCCGCCACGGCGATTCATGCCGTCATCGCCGCCTCGTCCGCGGCGGGCACCGAAGAGCTTTTGCTGGTGCCGACACAAGACAGCCTGCGGCCGGCGAAGTTCGACTTCCCGCCCCAGCGCGTGCGCTGACCGAGAAGGCCGCAGCCGGCCGGCGACTGCGCGCTGAGGCAAACACTTCGGTGCCAGACGAAGCGTTCGGCGCGGATAACAGTGTCTATTGGTCCCATACAAAGCGGCAGATGCGTGGCGCATTACCCGCTCGTTTCATCTGGAGGGACTTGCAATGATTTTTGAACAAGGTTCGCACGACCTGTTCCACTCACCCACCGGCGTTGGCAAGAACGGGGCGACGGTTCGTCTCTTTCTTGCGGGCGGCTTGGCACGCGTTTGTGCCTGGTTGTCGATCTACGGCAACCGGCGCCGCCAGCGCATCGCCCTCGGCATGCTTGACGACCACATGCTGGCCGATCTTGGCCTGTCGCACAGCGATGTCAGTAGGGAGACCGCGAAATGGCCGTGGCAGCAGTAGAGTTCGAGAGCAATTTCTTCCAAGTGCGCGGCCCGCACGGAGTGCTATGATTGCCGGCTATGACGACGGAAGCATACACGCTTTTCGATACGGCGATTGGCCGGTGCGGCGTTGCCTGGGGCCGGCGCGGCCTTACGGCACTGCAGTTGCCGGAGAATGGCGACCTCGAAACTCAGGCACGCTTGGCGCGCCGATTTGCTGACGCACGGGAGGCTGCACCCCCGCCCGGCGTTCGGCGCGCGCTCGACCGCATCGTTGCGCTGTTGCAGGGTGAAGCAACCGATCTCTCGGACATTCCGCTCGACATGTCCGGCGTGCCGCCGTTTCACCAGCGGGTCTATGAGGTGACTCGGGCCATTCCGCCGGGCGCGACACTGTCCTACGGCGAAGTGGCGGCCCGCATCGGCGCCGATGGCGGAGCACGCGCCGTTGGCCAGGCGCTGGGCCGGAATCCGTTTGCCATCGTCGTGCCCTGTCATCGCGTTCTGGCGGCAGGCGGCAAGGTGGGAGGCTTCTCCGCCAATGGCGGTGTCGCCACGAAAATGCGCCTGCTGGCCATCGAGGGCGTGAAGACACATGTCTCGCTGCCGCTGTTCGACGGCGATGGCGCTTTCGGCTTCGATCCTGAATCAGCCATCAACCATCTGCGCGATGCGGATGCCGCGTTGGCGCGGCTCATCGATGCCACCGGCCCCTTCCGCATGGAACTCAAGACCGCGCCCAGCCTTTTCGCGGCACTCGCCGAGGCGATCGTCTATCAGCAACTGACGGGCAAGGCCGCGGCGACCATCCATGGCCGTGTCTGCGCGCTGTTCCCTCGCGCGAAGGCGGGACTCAGCGCCGACCATATCCTGCGGGTTTCCGACCAGAAGCTGCGCGAGGCCGGCCTGTCGCGCCCGAAAATTCTCTCCCTGCGCGACCTTGCACGCCGGACCGCCAATGGCGATATCCCGACTCTGGCTCAGGTTCACAGGATGGAAGATGCGGCGATCATCGAGCGCCTGACGGAGGTGCGCGGCGTCGGCCGCTGGACCGCGGAGATGCTGCTGATGTACCGCCTCGGCCGCCCGGATGTGCTGCCCGCCGACGATTACGGCATCCGCAAGGGCTTCGCCCATGCGTTCAGAAAGAAGGACCTGCCGTCGCGGGAAGAGATCGAGAAGCGCGGCGCGCGCTGGAAACCTTACCGCACCGTCGCCAGCTGGTATCTGTGGCGCGCGGCGGAAAGAGCCGGCCGCGCAAAGCGCGCCGCCGCGGCTTAGGTTCCATAGAATTCGGGAGATCGGACATGGCCGATGACAATGCCCCAAGGAACGGCGGCGGATTGCGGTATGTGGACCCTGCCTATCGCCACCATCCCAAGCTGGTCACGCCGCAGGCCGGGATCGAGCTGAATGGCGCGCGGCTGAAATGGTACGACCTCGCGCGGGCGGAAGGGCCGGTGCCCGACGACATCCGGCAGATGGGCCGAGATTATCTGAGCGCGGAAGCGGCGGCCGGACGGCTGGAACTCGATAACGAGCTGGGGTTCGTGGTGCTCCATCTCTGCGGCGAGGAATTCTTCTTCCTCATCGTCTGCACCTGGCGCGGCTCGAATGAGCTATGGGAGTCCGTCTACTACAAACAGGACGCCGCGATGCCCGGTTTTGCGCTCTCCCCGCGCGAGAACCGGCATAAGGGCACCTATTGCGTCTGGGAACTGGGGCCCGTCTGGCATGAGAAGGAGGTCTGGGTCCGCTTCCTGACATCGGCGCGGGATGCCGCGGGGGAGCGGACTTATCTCGCGGATCATTTCAGCGGTACGGTGTAACAGGCTCATGGCGGCAACTTTCCTTCTGCAGCAGCCGCAGATCTCGGTTTTCGATTACCGCTGCGACGCCGCACCCGGCGACAAGCCGTATACGGAACGGCATGATGCACATTCCATCTCCTATGTCCGCAAGGGCAGCTTCGGCTATCGCAGCCGCGGCGGCGCCTTCGAGTTGATCGCCGGATCGGTGCTGGCCGGCCATCCCGGCGACGAATATGTCTGTACCCATGACTATGTCTGCGGCGACGAATGCCTGTCTTTTCAGTTCGCGCCGGAACTGGCGGATCGGATCGGCGGCCGCCCGGATGCATGGCGCATGGGCGGCACGGCGCCGATCCCGGAACTGATGGTTCTGGGCGAACTCGCGCAGGCGGCCGGCGCCGGCAGAAGCGATGTCGGCCTTGGCGAGGCCGGCATGCTGTTGGGATCCCGCTTCGTGGAGATGGTTTCGGGCCGCAAAGGAAAGCCGCTGGCTGTTCATGCGCGCGACCGCCGCCGCGCGGTCGAAGCTGCTCTCTGGATCGACGAGCAGGCCCATGAGCCGATCGATCTCGAGGAAGCCGCGCGGCAAGCCGGCGTCAGCCCGTTTCATTTTCTCCGCTTGTTCGCGAAAGTCCTGGGCGTAACGCCGCATCAGTATCTGGTCCGCGCCCGGCTGCGCCGGGCGGCGCGGCTCCTGGCCGAGACGACCCGGTCGATCACGGAAATCGCGCTCGATGTGGGCTTCAACGATCTCTCGAATTTCGTGCGCACCTTTCATCGTGCCGCCGGCGTCTCGCCGGGCCGGTTCCGCCAGGCCGCCAAGGGCGAGCGCAAGATCCTCCAAGATCGGTTGAGCAGGCCGGCCCTAAGGTGACCTCCAACATTGGAGGTCACGAATGTACGATCACATCGGTCTGAAAGTGAAAGACGTCGCCGCCAGCGTCCGTTTCTACAAAGCGGCGCTCGCGGGATTGGGTTATGTGCTCTGCTCCCAGGATGACTCGGGCGCCGGCTTCGGCCCGCCGGGCGAACCGGCCCTGTGGCTCTACCTGGCCAACGGCAAGGCTCCTGGTGGCGTGCATGTCGCTGTCCGTGCCCAGGATCGCGCCGCCGTCGACAAGTTTCACAAAGACGGCCTGAAGGCCGGCGGACGCGATCACGGCCCACCGGGTCTGCGCGCCGACTACAGCCCCAAATATTACGCCGCGTTCCTGCTGGACCCCGACGGCAACAACATCGAGGCGGTCTGCCTCAAGTAACCCTCGACCCTTCCCTGGCGAGGGTTAATGGTCCGCGCCGCTGTGGCGATGCTGCAACAGCGGCGCGGATTCATTGCGCGTCTGCATGCAATGGAAGGACCCTTACCTACCGCTGACCGCCGGCCGCGACCTTCTTCGCCGGCTTTGCCAGATGCTTGCCGATCAGCACTTCGGCGATCTGTATGGCGTTGAGCGCCGCGCCCTTGCGCAGATTGTCCGACACCACCCAGATCGACAGCCCGTTCTCGATCGTCGGGTCCTTGCGCACCCGGCTGACGAAGACGAGGTCGTCGCCGGCGCATTCCAGCGGCGTGGCATATCCCTCGTCGGCGCGGTGATCGATCACCGACATGCCCGGCGCCCGCTTCATCGCGGCACGCGCTTCGTTGACACTGATCGGCCGCTCGAACTCGATGTTCACCGCCTCGGCATGTCCGATGAACACGGGCACGCGCACGCAGGTCGCGCTGACGGCGATGTTGGGATCCAGGATCTTCTTGGTCTCCACCTGCATCTTCCACTCTTCCTTGGTGAAGCCGTCATCCATGAACACATCGATATGGGGAATGACGTTGAAGGCGATCTGCTTGGTGAACTTGGTGTTCTGCACCTGCGCGTTCATGTAGATGGCGCGGGTCTGCTCGAACAGTTCGTCCATGCCGTCCTTGCCGGCGCCGGAGACCGATTGATAGGTCGCCACCACCACGCGCTTGATCTTGGCCAGATCGTGCAGCGGCTTCAGCGCCACCACCATCTGGATCGTCGAGCAATTGGGATTGGCGATGATGCCCCGCTTCTCATAGGCATCGATGGCCTGGGGATTCACCTCCGGCACCACCAGCGGGATGTCCGGATCCATGCGAAAATGGGAAGTGTTGTCGATGACGACGGCGCCGGCGGCCGCGGCGCGCGGGCTGTGCACGGCCGAAACCTTGGCGCCCGGCGAAGACAGCACGATGTCGATGCCCTTGAAATCGAACTTGGCGAGATCGTAGACCTTGAGAACCTTGTCCTCGCCGAACGACACCTCCGATCCGGCCGACCGTTCGGAGGCCAGTGCCACCACGTCATCGGCGGGAAACTCCCGGTCCGCCAGCGTCTGCAACATCTCGCGGCCGACATTTCCCGTGGCACCGATCACTGCAACCTTGTAGCCCATGACAATCCTCTAACGTTCCTGTTCGTTGCTGCCGGCCATCCGGACCGGTTGCGAAAAGGACCTAGACAAAAGGGCCGCTCTGGGCGGCCCTTTTCGGCTGATAAACCCAGAGCGTGATCCGTTTATCCGCCAGTTTTCGGCGTGGCGGGCGGGATCGTGGTTGCCGGCGTCGTGCCGGTCTGAACCACGGTCTGCGGGGTGGTCGTCGTCTGAACGGTCGTGGAATGGCTGGCGCAATCGGCAAACGCGCTCAGCGTCGAACCGGCAACGGCAACAAATGCAACAATCGCAATCAATGCACGAACCATGACTTTCGCCTCCCTGACAGGAGAACCGAGAAGGCAATCATAACCCGCCTCGGCCTGAAATGTCGAGGCGGTTGAGGCCAGTTCCGCGTGCCGGGACCGCGACCGCACCCGGCGCCCCAGAACCTATCAGGACGCAGCGATTCCCTGTTCAGCCAGCCGTGGCCGGCACCGCCTTCTGCGGCGGAATGGCCGGCGGCACGGGCCAGATCGGCAAATCCGCCGATAGGGTACCGCGCTCCTTGACGATCTGCTCTTTGGGACAGTTGCAGGCAAATGCCGGTGTTGCCGCGGCGAGCAGGAAGGCCGCCAGCATGCCCATCCATAGACCTTTTGTAATCACGTTAGCCCCCTCATTCGTGGCCGCCGTTTACCATGGGCCTTCGGAAGCTAGGCGTGGTGAAATCGTGACCCGCTGCGATCATGGGAAACTGTGGCAACTCTGCCACATTTTGGCAATGCCGGCCGCGAAAAAGAGGCCAAAAGCAGGAAGGGCGCGCCTGCGGGAGGCACGCCCCTCTGCCCTTGCCGGGTGCCGGGTTCTACTGCGCGATATTGGCCGTGCAGATCTGATCGGAGAGGATCAGGGTGTAGCCTACATAAGCGCTCTGCTCCGGCGGCAATTTGTGCCTCAGCACCGCGATGCCCTTCTGCTGGGCGGTCGTGCCTTCCTTCTGCACCGTCCAGGACACGATCTTGCCGGCCGGGATCGTATCGCCGGTCTGGTTGAAGACGCGCACGCTGGCGGCTACATCGCCGCTGCCGCCGATCGCGCAGCGCAATGGAAACCTCGAGATCGACGCGCCGTCGGCCACCACCGCCGACGCCATCGGCACCGCGGCGATAAGCGCCAGCACCGCAATGGTCAGGGTCTGGGCAACGATACGCGACTTCATATCTTCCTCCGTAGGCGAGAGCGCCAGTTTGCGCTCGCGGTGATGGAGATACGCAGCAATCGCAGGAATACGAGTGACAGAGGTCACCGGCGCCTGTCGAAATCGCCTAATCGTGACCAGGATCACCGTCACCGCAGTGACGGCGGTCACAGCCGCGCGTGCATTTTAGAATGACTCCAGCAGTGCTGGAGCCACGGGGGTCTGACGGGCGCCGGCAGATATCCTGAAATTGCGCCATGCCGGACAGCGCACCACCTGTCGGCCTTCGTCACAGCCAGACGATCGGCGAGGGCATCCATGAGCGGGTCATCATCGACCATGACCGCTTTATGGCGCGGGTCGACGCCAAGCGAACCTACTAGCGCTTCAGGCTGCGAGCCGGTCCAATTCTTTCAGCACCGCATCGCCCATGGCCGATGTCGAGACCTTGGTGCTGCCCGGCGTGGCGATGTCGCCGGTGCGGATGCCCGCGCTCAGCACTCCCTGCACTGCCTTCTCGATCAGCTCGGCATCGGCGCCGAGATCGAAGGAATAGCGCAACATCATGCCGACGCTGAGCAGGGTGGCCAGCGGATTGGCCAGATCCTTGCCGGCGATGTCGGGCGCCGAGCCATGCACCGGTTCGTACAGCGCCCGGCGCCGGCCGGTGGCATCGGGCGCGCCGAGCGAGGCCGAAGGCAGCATGCCCAAAGAGCCCGTCAGCATGGCCGCGCAATCGGACAACAGGTCGCCGAACAGATTATCGGTGACGATGACATCGAACTGCTTGGGATAGCGCACCAGCTGCATGGCGCAGTTGTCGGCGTACATGTGGGAGAGTTCCACATCCTTGTACTCCGCGGCATGGAGCTTGGTCACTTCCTCGCGCCAGAGCACGCCGCTTTCCATCACATTCGCCTTTTCCACCGAGCAGAGCTTGTTGCCGCGCTTGCGCGCCAACTCGAAGGCGACGCGGGCGACGCGGTGGATTTCCGGCGTGGTGTAAACCTGGGTGTTGATGCCGCGGCGCGTGCCATCGGGCAGCGTCTCGATGCCGCGGGGCGAGCCGAAATAGACGCCGCCGGTAAGTTCGCGCACGATCATCAAATCGAGGCCGCGCACCAGATCCGGCTTCAAGGTCGAGGCGTCCACCAGCGCATCGAACACCAGCGCCGGCCGCAGGTTCGCAAACAACGCCATATCCTTGCGCAGGCGCAGCAGGCCGCGCTCCGGCTTTTTCTCGAACGGCAGACTGTCCCATTTGGGGCCGCCGACCGCGCCCAGCAGCACCGCGTCGGCATCCATCGCCTGAGCCATGGTGGCGTCGGTCAGGGGCACGCCATGCTTGTCCAGGGAGCATCCGCCCACCAGCCCTTCGCTGACGTCGAACGCCACCGCGCGCTTCTTCGCGAACCAATCAATGACGCGATGTACTTGGCGCATCACTTCGGGGCCGATGCCGTCGCCGGCGAGGATTAGGAGTTTCTTGTTCTTGGGCACGATTGATTGTTCTCGCGAGATATCAGGGGCGACCGCCGGTCGCCCCTACAAGATGATTGTGCGGTTTGTCATGCCCACAGCCATGGCTGGGTGGCGCGGTTTTTGGCTTCGAAGCTTTCGATCGACGGCGCCTTCTGCAGCGTCAAGCCGATATCGTCCAGGCCGTTCAGCAGGCACTGCTTGCGGAAGGCGTCGAGTTCGAACTTGATGCAACCGCCGTCGGGGCCGCGGATTTCCTGCTTCTCCAGATCGATGCTGACGACGGCGTTGGCGCCGCGCTCGGCATCGTCCATCAGCTTGTCCACTTCGGACTGCGGCAGTCGGATCGGCAGGATGCCGTTCTTGAAGCAGTTGTTGTAGAAAATGTCGGCGAAGCTGGGCGCGATGACGCAGCGGATGCCGAAATCCAGTAGCGCCCAGGGCGCATGCTCGCGCGAGGAGCCGCAGCCGAAATTGGCGCCGGCCACCAGGATCGATGCCTTGCGATAAGCCGGCCGGTTGAGCACGAAGTCGGGCTTCTCGGTGCCGTCGGGGTTGTAGCGCATTTCGTCGAACAGGTTCTTCCCCAGCCCCGTTCGTTTGATGGTCTTCAGGAACTGTTTGGGAATGATCATGTCGGTATCGACATTGATCATCGGCAAGGGCGCCGCGACGCCGGTCAAACTAGTAAATTTCTGCATAGCCTTCAGAGCCTCCGCTCCCGCCGGTCCGCCCGGCGGGAGCGAAGTCAATACACAGGGGAAACCCGCTTCACAAGCGCGACGGCCCCTGTCCTTAACCGCGCACCACCAGGGTGCTGGCCATCATGTCATGCAGCCCCTGCTTGCGTTCGGTGAAGGCGATCATGAGGTATCCGATGTTGGCGATGATCCCCGAAACGATCTTCCCGAAGAACCGGCCGGTGGCGCGGCCGAAGCCGATCTGCTGGCCATCGAGCGTGGTTACCCGCAAGCCGAACACCATCTTGCCCGGCGTCGCCTGCATGGCTGAACTGGTCAGCAGCGCCTCGTATAGCCAGGCCAGGACGATACCGACCAGATAGATGCTTCCTATCTGCTGCATCATCGCCATGACGGCTGCCGGATCGGGCTCAGCGCCGGCCTGCTCGGCCGCGTCGAACTCGGCCATCCAGGCGAAATCGATGATCCCAATTGCCGACAGAATGAAGATCAGGATGAAAAACAGAACAGTGACGATAATGCCGTCGATAAAGTAGGCCACCAGCCTTATCCAAAAACCGCCATACTCCATATCAACCCCCTCATTGAAATGTGGGCGCCGATTCCGCTCTGCCGGCGCCCGGCCCCAACTCTATCCGAAATCGGCCGCGACCGGCAGATCCAATCCCTAGTAGTTGTTCGGATTGCCCGACACCACCATGCCGGTGCCGTCGACCTTGCCGTCCTTTACCCACTGGATCTGATCGCCTTCCTTTGCCACCTGCCAGCAGGCAGCGGGATCGGAGCCGTATTGGAAGCACATATTGTCGCCATCGATGCTCCAGACGCCGGTGTAGTCCTTGCCCTTGATCGTGCCGTCGTCGGCATAGAACTCGGTATAGACGCCGCTGGCCTCCATATCGCCCTGGATGGTGTTGCCCGACACCAGAGTGCGAATCTGATCGCCCGTCAGCACTTCAGCCGCGCTGGCGGCGAGTGGCAACAGGATCAATGTCGCCAGGGCGACGCTTAGCAGAACGGCCTTCCTCATCAGTCTCCTCCAACAAAAAAGCACCGCGATCACGTGAACCCCAACAAGCGTTCGGAGCGCGCGACGGTGCCGATTTCAAAAGGTTAACTAAGAGAAGCGCCTCGCCGCAACAACGAAAACGCTTGCTCTCCGATACGTGAACTGTTGAATTTCAATAAGTTAGGTGAAGCTTGCCAGTCTGCCGCTGCACCTCGCCGAGCTTGCGGATGTCGGTGAGGCGGCCGGTGACGGCGGCCGCGGCGGCCATTGCCGGACTGACCAGATGGGTACGCCCGCCGCGACCCTGGCGGCCCTCGAAATTGCGGTTGGAGGTCGAGGCGCAGCGTTCGCCGGGTTGCAGCTTGTCGGCATTCATCGCCAGGCACATGGAACAACCGGGCTCGCGCCATTCGAAGCCGGCAGCGACAAGGATCTTATCCAGGCCTTCCTGCTCCGCCTGTTCTTTCACCAGGCCGGAGCCCGGCACGACCATCGCCTGCACATGGGCCGCGACCTTGCGGCCTTTGGCAACCTTGGCCACTTCCCGCAGGTCCTCGATACGGCCATTGGTGCAGGAGCCGATGAACACCCGGTCCACCTTCACTTCGGTGAGCGGCGTGCCGGGCGTCAGGCCCATATACTTCAAGGAACGCTCGATGGCCTTGCGCTTGCCTTCATCGGCCACGTCGGCTGGATCCGGTATTTTCGCGGTGATCGGCAGCACGTCTTCCGGACTGGTGCCCCAGGTGACCTGCGGCACGATCTCAGCGGCGTTCAGTACGACTTCCCTGTCATAGGAGGCGCCGGGATCGGAGGGCAGCGTCTTCCAATGAGCCACCGCCTGTTCCCATTGCCCCGCCTTCGGCGCCATGGGCCGGCCCTTCAGATACTCGAACGTCTTCTCGTCGGGAGCGATCAGGCCGGCGCGCGCGCCCGCCTCGATCGACATGTTGCAGACGGTCATGCGCCCTTCGACTGAAAGATCGCGTATGGCTTTGCCCGCATACTCGATGACGTGTCCGGTGCCGCCGGCGGTGCCGATCTTGCCGATGATGGCGAGGATCAGGTCCTTAGCCGTCACGCCCAACGGCAGATCGCCTTCCACCGATACGCGCATGTTCTTCGCCGGCTGCTGGATCAGCGTCTGGGTCGCCAGCACATGCTCCACTTCCGAGGTGCCGATGCCGAAGGCCAGCGCGCCGAACGCGCCATGGGTCGAGGTGTGGCTGTCGCCGCAGACGATGGTCATGCCCGGCTGGGTCATGCCCTGTTCCGGGCCGATGATATGCACGATGCCCTGCCGGATATCGTCCATCGAATAGAAGGTGATGCCGAATTCGCGGCAGTTATTCTCCAGGGTTTCGACCTGGATGCGGGACTCCGTGTCCTCGATGCCCTTGCTGCGGTCAGTGGTCGGCACATTGTGATCGGCGACGGCCAGGGTCGCGCTCGGGCGATGCACCTTGCGGCCACTGGTACGCAGGCCCTCGAAGGCCTGCGGGCTCGTCACCTCATGGACCAGATGGCGGTCGACATAGATCAGGCAGGTGCCGTCATCCTGGCGATGAGCCAGATGGCTGTCCCAGATCTTGTCGAACAGGGTACGCGGCTTTTGCGACATGGTCGTTCCGTATCTCGATCGGCCGCCTGTTGGGCCGCCGCCGCAGCGGCGCGATCAGCTCTGCGGTGCGCTGATGGTCTCGGCCAATGCTTCCGGGGTCATCTCGCTGGCGACGGCGCCGCCAACCTTCTCGGCGATGCGCGCCGACTTGCCGCGGCGCGTGCGGAGATAATAGAGCTTGGCGCGGCGCACATCGCCGCGGCGCACCACTTCGATCTGCGCCAGGCGAGGACTGTAGAGCGGAAACACGCGCTCCACTCCTTCGCCGTAGGAAATCTTCCGCACCGTGAAGGAGGAATTGAGGCCGGCGTTCTTGCGCCCGATGCAGACCCCTTCGAAGGCCTGGATGCGCTCGCGCGTGCCCTCCACCACCTTGACGTCGACGCGCAGTGTGTCGCCCGGCGCGAAATCCGGAATCTGCTTGCCGCCCTTGGCTTTGTCGATCTGCTCCTGCTCGAGCTGCTTGATGGTCGTCACGGTCATGGTCGTCGTCCTTCTGCTCTGTTCCGTTCGGCGACGTAGCGGGCCCATAAATCCGGCCGCCGGGTTCTCGTCGCCGCTTCCGCCTGGGCCAATCGCCAGGCCTTGATCCGTTCGTGATGTCCGGAGATCAGCACCTCCGGCACCGGCCGCCCCAGCCAGTCGGCCGGGCGCGTATAGTGGGGATACTCCAGCAATCCCCGTTCGAAACTCTCCTCGTCCAGCGTCGCCGGCGCACCCACCACGCCGGGCAGCAGCCGGACCGCCGCATCGATCAGCGCCATCGCCGCAGGCTCGCCGCCCGACAGTACGAAATCGCCGAGGCTGACCTCGTCGACCTGGCGCGCCTCCAGCACCCGTTCATCAACCCCTTCATAGCGGCCGCAGAGCAGCGTCAAAGCCGGCCTTGCCGCCAGTTCCCGCACCACCGCCTGGGTCAGCAGGCGCCCGCGCGGGCTGAGATACACCACCGGACCTCGGCCATCTTCGAGCGCCGCGGAAATTGCCGCGTCGAGCACGTCGGGCCGCATGACCATTCCGGGGCCACCGCCGAACGGGGCGTCGTCGACGGTGCGGTGTTTATCGCGTGCAAAGCCGCGGATGTCCACCGTTTCCAAGGCCCAGACGCCGGCCTCCAGGGCCTTGCCGGCCAGGGATTGGCCCAGTGGTCCCGGGAACATTTCAGGAAACAAGGTAAGGACGCGGACGGTCCAGCGGGGTGAAGGCGCGTCAACCATGGCTGGCGGCTCCTTCGCGGCCCGTCTCCGCCTGAGCGTCCACCATGGTTGGCGGCTCGATCACCGCCCGGCCGGCCCTCGGGTCCAGCAGCGGGAAGATCCGGCGGGTCAGGGGCTGGAATTCAGTACCCCCGGTTTCCAGGACGATTTCCACCACATCACCGGCGCCGAAATCCTCCACATTCTTGATCCGGCCATAGGCGCTGCCGTCGCTGCGCTGCACCGGCAGCCCGATCAGGTCGGCGCAGTAGAACTCATCCTCGCCGGTGTCCGGCAAGGCTGCGCGCTCGACATAGAGCCGCAGTCCCTTCAGCGCCTCGGCGGCGTTGCGGTCGCCGATGCCGACGATGCGGGCCACCACCGTACCCTTCGCCTCGCCGACCACCTTGATCATCAGCTTGCGGCCGCCCGCCTCGTCCGTCACCGGACCATAGGCAGCCACATCCCGGGCGGCGGCGGTGAAGCTCTTGATCTTCACCTCGCCGCGCACGCCGTGGGCTGCAACGATGACGCCGATGAGGATGCGGTCAGACATGCCGTTTCCTGCCAAAGAGCACCATTGCGGCGGCCATGATCGACCGCCGCGGCTCCGCTTAGCTGGCCGCCGGAGCGTCGGCAGCCGGGGCAGCGGCCGGCGCAGCCGCAGGCGTCGCAGCCTTTTCCGTCCCTGCCTTGGCGCGCTCCTGTGCCTTCGCCTTCGGCAGATGCTGCTGGGTCTGCTCGCGGCGGACCGGTGCCGCACCCATGCCTGCCTTGTGCAAGAAGATGGCGATGCGTTCGGAGGGCTGCGCGCCGACGCTCAGCCAATGCTTCATGCGCTCGGCATTGAACTTCACCCGCTCCGGATTATCGTGGGCCAGCATCGGATTGTAGGTGCCGATTTTCTCGATGAAGCGGCCGTCGCGCGGGGCGCGGCCATCGGCCACGACGATACCATAATAGGGACGCTTCTTGGTGCCGCCGCGGGTCATGCGAATCTTGAGTGACATTGAGTCTCTGCTCCTCTTGCTTAGGTTCGTTCGTAGTTCAAATCCTGTGCGCCGCTCATTCCTGCCGGTGACAACAGGCTTCGATCTTGTGGCCATCGGGATCCAGCACGAAGGCGCCGTAATAGTCGGCGTGATAGATCGGCCGCAGGCCCGGCTTGCCGTCATCATTGGCGCCGGCCGCGATCGCGGCGGCATAGAATTCATTCACGGCCTTGCGGCTGGCCGCGGCGAAAGCGACATGGGTGCCGCCGCCGGCGCGTGCCGGCCGGCCCTCGTCCAGCGGCGTGCCGATCCAGAACACCGGCTTTTCCGCGGTTATGCCATAGCCGGCGCCGCCCTCAAGGTCGTAGAATCGCTTCATGCCAAGCGTCTTCAGCACTGCGTCATAGAATGCTTTGCTGCGTTCCATGTCGGTAACGCCAAGGGAAACGTGATCGATCATCTGTATGCGCGCCCTTCAGTGCCGCGGCATCAGGGCGGAGAGACCCTGGCGCATCAGGCCCTTCTGGCCCAGCTTCTTCATCTGCTTCATCATCCGCTGCATCTCCATATGCTGCTTCAGCAGCTTGTTGACATCGGCGACGCCGACGCCGGAGCCATTGGCGATGCGCTGCTTGCGCGAGGCCTTGATAAGTTCCGGCTTTTTGCGCTCTTCCTTTGTCATGGAGGAGATGATCGCCTGCTGGCGCTTCAAGATCTTCTCGTCGATGTTGGCTTGGCTGAGCTGCTTCTGAATCTTGCCGACCCCGGGCAGCATGCCCATGACGCCGCCGAGGCCGCCCATCTTCTGCAGTTGCTTCAATTGCTGCGACAGATCGTTGAGATCGAAATTGCCCTTCTCCAGCTTGGCGGCGAGCTTCTCCGCCTCGTCACGCTCGATCGTCTCCGCCGCCTTTTCCACCAGGCCGACCACGTCGCCCATGCCGAGGATGCGGCCGGCGACGCGGCTGGGATGGAAATCCTCCAGCGCGTCCAGTTTCTCACCGACGCCGATCAGCTTGATCGGGCAGCCGGTGACCGCGCGCATGGAAAGCGCGGCGCCGCCGCGGGCATCGCCGTCGACGCGGGTCAGCACGATGCCGGTGAGGCCGACCTTGTCTTTGAAACTCTGCGCCACATTCACGGCGTCCTGGCCGGTCATGGCATCGGCGACCAGCAGCGTTTCCACCGGCAAAGTGGCGTCGCGCACTGCCGCCACTTCGCGCATGAGATCGTCATCCACATGCAGGCGGCCGGCGGTGTCCAGCAGCAGCACGTCGAAGCCGCCGAGCTTGGCCGTCACCACAGCACGCTTGGCAATCGCCAGCGGCGGCTCGCCCGGCACGATGTTGAGGGTTTCGACGCCCGCCTGCTCGCCGAGCACGGCGAGCTGCTGCATGGCGGCGGGACGGCGGGTATCCAGCGAGGCCATCAGCACGCGCTTGCGTTCCCGGCTGGTGAGGCGGAGCGCGATCTTGGCCGTGGTCGTGGTCTTGCCGGAGCCCTGCAGGCCCACCATCAGGATCGGCACCGGCGGCGTCGCCTGAAGATTCAATCCGGCGCTTTCGGCGCCCAGCGTTTCCACCAGATGATCGTGGACGATCTTCACCACCATCTGGCCGGGGGTGATGCTCTTGATGACCGCTTCGCCGACCGCCTTCTCCTTCACCTTGTCGATGAAGTCCTTGACCACCGGCAGCGCCACGTCGGCTTCCAGCAGCGCCACCCGCACTTCGCGCATGGCGGCGTCGACATCGGCCTCGCTGAGCGCGCCGCGGCGCGTCAGCCGGTCGAACACATCGCCCAGGCGCTGGGTCAGGTTTTCAAACATGCGCCGTGTAATCCTTCGCTAAACGCCAAAAACGAAAACACGCCCGTGCGCGAAACTCGCGGACGGGCGGGGCCCCTCGGGGCCATAGGCACTTCCCTCTCTTGAGGTGGCGGGAAAATAGGGGCGGCCGATGCTGCCGTCAACCGGTTGGGCCCATGGAATGCCCCCGCTAAACCTGTGTCCCGCCTTCCCAGGCGCGCAGGGCCACGTCGACAACCTGTTGTAATTCCTTGCGGTCGGCGCCGCTGGCGGCCAGAACCGACATGCCCTGGAGCACGGAGGCCAGATAGCGGGCAAAGGCTGCAGGTTCTAGGCCGGCCGGAAAGTCGCCCTCAGCCGCGGCCCGTTCCAGGCGCTGGCGGATATGGGCTTCGGCCGCACAACGGCGGGCGATCAGATCGCGCCGTATCGGATCGGCCTCCTGGCCGCAGGCGAGCGCGCCCTGGGTGATCATGCAACCCTTGGGATGCCGCTTGTCGCTGAGGAAATTCGCCGTCTGCCGCAACACCTGTTCAATAGCGTCTCGGGCCTGCGGTGCATTCAGCAGGTCCCGCTGATACGCCGCCCGTGTCGTCTCGTAGCGGTCGATCGCCTTGCGGAACAGCGCTTCCTTGTTGCCGAAGGCGGCATAGAGGCTGGGCCGGTTGATGCTCATCGCCGTGGTCAAATCGGACAGCGACGCGCCCTCGTAGCCTTTCTGCCAAAAGACCTGCAGCGCTTGTTCGAGTGCTTCGTCGGTGTCGAATATCCGTGGCCGGCCCACGGTCATGGTCGGACTCCTTATTTTCTTACTTATCGGTATATAAGTCTCTTGACAGAGCTTGTCCATGCTCCATATTGTGTACTGAATGATACAAAATACACGCAGTAATGGAGATGAAATGTCTAAACAATTGAAAAATAAGGTTGCTCTGGTAACCGGCGCAGCTCGGGGCATCGGCGCGGCGATCGCCCGGCGTTTGGCCGAGGACGGCGCCGACGTGGTCATCAGCTATTCTGCGTCCGCCGATAAGGCCAATGCGCTGGTCGCCGAGCTCGAGAAAAAGGGGGTGCGCGCCGCCGCGTTCAAGGCCGACCAGGCCGATCCAGCGCAGGTCGCCGAGCTCATCGACAAAGTCGCCCAGCGGTTCGGCCGCCTGGACATCCTCGTCAACAACGCCGGCGTCTTCGTCACAGGGCCCGTCGCCGAAGCCAACGGCAACGCCGCGGCTTACGATAGGCAGTTTGCCATCAATGTGGGCGGCGTCGCCGCGGCAGTCCGCGCCGCCGTGAAGCACCTGGGCGAAGGCGGACGCATCATCACTATCGGCTCCATCGTCGGCGACAGCTCACCGTTCCCCGGCCTCGCCGACTATTCCGCCAGCAAGGCCGCCGTCGCCGCCTATAGCCGCGGTTGGGCGCGGGATCTGGGCTCCAAGGGCATCACCGTGAACACGGTGCAGCCGGGGCCGATCGATACCGATATGAATCCGGCGAGCGCAGACTTCGCGCCCACGCTGGCCGGCCTCACCGCCCTCGGCCGCTTCGGCCGCGCCGACGAAGTGGCGGCCGCCGTCGCCTTCCTCGCCAGCCCCGAAGCCTCTTACGTTACGGGCACGACGCTGAACGTGGACGGCGGGATTAATGCGTGACTAGCACACCGCTGGAGTTTTCGAATCCGCCCGTGTCATGATTCACCAAGATCGTGAAGCATTTGGCGGCTCGGGCGGATAGCTTTTCGTCAGAATATACTCCCATGCGAGTTTCCATCGGGGTTCGCCATTGTCAGCCCCCTTGCCAGGGATCCAGCACGCGAGCGCCGCCACGGCCGATATCGCGGATGTTGCGGCTGACGATCGTCAGATCAAGAACGCGCGCTGTCGCAACCAGCAGCGCGTCGATGGTCGGCAAGGGATCGGGTACGTTGAGTCGTCCCCATTCCTCGGCGATTTCCTGGGTGATGGGCAGAACCCGTTCGCCGAACTCTTGTTGCAACTGGGCTAGCCATGCCTCGAAGCCGGCGACCTGACTTGCGTCGCGGCGGCGGATCAGTTCGATGCCTCGGCGGATCTCACCGACGACCATCACACTTGTAAACAGAGCGCCACTGTCGGCCTTCGCGAACCAACTCTTGACGCGCGCATCGCCGCGACCGCGCTTGATCTCGGAGAGGACGTTGGTGTCGAGCAGAAAGATCACAGATCCACCGGTCGCGGCAGATCGCGAATTCGCTCCAGTTCCAAGTGCAGATCGTCGAAGTCGGGACCCGACAGCAAGAATTTCTTGAAGTCCGGCTTCTTGCCGGTCAGCCGTTTGTATTCCTCGGCGGAAACCATCACGACCACCTCTTCGCCATGGCGCGTAACTACCTGTGGACCCTTCTCAAGGGTATCCCGCACCAGTTCGCTGAACTTTTGTTTGGCTTCCTGAAGCTGCCAAGTCATTGACATAGGCCAATTAAATTCTATCTAGACAGTCTAGATTATCCGAAACTCGCGACGTAGTCAAGAGGCTGTGACTCCAGGTCGCAGATCAAGCCAGGAAGGTAAGGAGCATTTCGCGCGACCAACTCCGCGGCTACTTCCAAACAGCAGCGACCGCCGCTATATCTATCGCCATTCCATCAACAACAGAAAGGAGGTGATCCAGTGTCTCATTGTCTTTGTCCGCGGTCGTCGCGTGAGGTGACCTGGATCCTCGCCTCAATCGAGGGTTCCGGCGCCTGACCGGCGTTTCTCCGGCGCTCAAGCCGGAACGCGGTTCGACAATGGAAGGGCTGTCCGTCAGGGCGGCCCTTCTTTGCTATTGAGGACAACAGCTGAACTGCCATGCCCGGTCCGATCCAAATCTACATCGATGCCGATGCCTGCCCGGTGAAGGACGAGATCTACCGGGTCGCCGGTCGCTATGGCCTGAAGGTCTGGGTCGTCGCCAACAGTTTCATGCTGGTGCCGGATTCGCCGCTGATCGAGCGGGTGATCGTCAGCGGCGGCTTCGATGCCGCCGATGATTGGATCGCCGAACGCGCCGCCGGCGGCGCCATCGTCATCACGTCAGACGTGCCGCTGGCCAGCCGCTGCGTGAAGGCCGGCGCCGAGGTGATCGGCCCCGGCGGCAGCCCGTTCACTGAAGCCGCCATCGGCATAGCGGTCGCCACCCGCAACCTGATGCAGGATCTGCGCGCCATGGGCGAAATCACGGGCGGCCCCAAGCCATTCTCGGCGCGCGACCGCTCGCGTTTTCTTTCTGCGCTCGACGAGGCGGTCGTGCGCTTGAAGCGCAGCGGCTTGGCCTAGGCGGCCTCCGCCGGCACCGCCACCGGCGGCGGATTGCGCTCGGCAAAACCGCGCTGATGCCAATAAGGATAGGTCGGCGTTACCTCGCTCGCCGCATCCAACTTCGCCACCTGCGTCGCCGTAAGATTCCAGCCGACGGCGCCGAGATTCTGCCGCAGCTGTTCTTCGTTGCGGGCGCCGACGATGACGTTGGCGACGGTCGGCCGCTGCAGCAGCCAGTTCAGTGCGATCTGCGGCACGCTCTTGCCGGTCTCCTTGGCGACCTCGTCGATCGCATCGACAACGCGGTAGAGATGCTCGTCATCCACCGGCGGTCCGTTCTCCGCTGTCTTGTGCAGGCGGCTTTCCTTGGGCAGCGGCTTGCCGCGGCGGATCTTGCCGGTGAGGCGACCCCAGCCCAGCGGACTCCACACCACCGCGCCGACCTTCTGGTCCAGCGCCAGCGGCATCAGCTCCCACTCATACTCGCGGCCGATCAGCGAGTAATAGGCCTGATGTGCAACATGACGGGCGAGGCCGTACTTCTCCGAGATGGCCAGCGACTTCATGAGATGCCAGCCGGAAAAATTCGAGCAGCCGATGTAGCGGATCTTGCCGGCGCGCACGAGATCGTCGAGCGTGTTCAGCGTCTCCTCGATCGGCGTCTGTGCGTCGAAGCCGTGCAACTGAAAGAGATCGATATAGTCCGTGCCGAGTCGGCGCAGGCTGCCATCGACGGCTCTCAGGAGATGGTGGCGCGATGACCCCATATCGTTCGGACCGGGGCCGAAATCGAAGGTCGCCTTGGTGGAGATGATCACCTTGTCCCGACGCCCGGCGATCGCCTTGCCCAGGACTTCTTCCGCGAGGCCGTTGGAATAGACATCGGCGCTGTCGAACAGGCCCGCTTCCAGGCAGATATCGATCAGGCGCGCCGCCCCCTTCGCGTCGGTCGAGCCCCAGGCGCGGAAGAACTCCGTGCCGCCGCCGAACGTGCCTGTGCCCAGGCTCAGCACGGGGACTTTGAATCCCGATCCACCAAGCAGTCTGTATTCCATGGCTGCAGCTTTCCTTCGATGTGGGTTTGAAGCCGGGCCGGATTGGCCAAGCAATGGCGTTGCGTCGAACGAGACCGTCCGTCGCCTATCATCTATGGATTGTTTTGGACTCGCCAAGCCCCGGCGAAGATGAAACGGAAGAGCCCTACTCCGATGGCGGCCAGGTTCTGCCGGAGCCGATTACCTTGCGATCGGCCGGAGAATCGGCCGGCACGATCTCATAGTCGGCATCGATCACCTTGGGCGGCGAGGATGCAGCATCGCGCTTTTTCGTTTGTGCCGGCAGGTATTTGAGCGCCAGCGCCACGATCAGGAAGATCGGCGTGATCACCAGCACGAGGGTCGTCGCCACGATCGTGATGGCAAGGCCGATGCCGATGGCCAGCGCGGCCAGCAGGCCGGTCTGCCAGCGGGGCAATCGCCAGAGCCTCATGCGTGTCGTGTCGAACCGTTGCATCCCCTGGATATTGGGATATCCGGCGTCATTTGAAAGAGAAAGTTGCAGAGGGTGGAACCTGGCTAGACAGCGGCGCCATCCAGCCGCGCCCGGTGCCGCTTTAGCAGCGCGACAATGGCGGACGAGGCGGCGCGGATGCGCGGCACGCCCCGCAGCTCCCGGTGCACCACCAGATAAAGCGGCTGGCCCGAGAGGTCGCCGATCGGCGGCGTCAGTCGCTGCAGCACCGGATCCTCGTCGCCGGCCATGCAGGGAAGAACGCCGATACCGGCGCCCACCCGTACCCCATCCATGATCAGCATGGCGCGGCTGCAGCGCAGCTCCGGCGGCCGGCCTTGGCACTGCGCCGCCAGCCAGCGCGCCGTCGGCATATGGGCTAGTGAATCATCGAAGCCAATCCAGCGGCAGTCGCGATAGCGCGCTTCGCTCTTCGCCGCCGGATTTTGCGCCACATACTCCCGAGCGCCATAGACGGCATAGGCAAACCCCTTGAGTTGCCGCACAAACAGCGCGCCCGCATCCGGCAGCTGATTGCGCAGGGCAATGTCGGCTTCGCGCCGCGACAGGTTCGCATATTGCTGGGCGGCGACCAGTTCCAGCTCGATGCCCGGCAGCGCCGCCTGCAGCTCCGGCGCCGAGCGGGCGAAAAAGCGCGCCATCCATTCGCCCGAAGCGATCCGCACCGTGCCGGTCGGCGCGGGATCGGCGCCGGCACGGCGCAGCGCCAGCCGGGCTGCCGCCTCGTCCATCGCCTCCGCATCTGCCAGCAGGGCCGAACCGGCCGCGGTCAGGGAGAAGCCCTCCGGCCGGCGCTCGAACAGAGCCTGACCATAAGCTGCTTCAAGCCGGCGCACTCGTCGGCCCAGGGTCGGCTGACTGACGCGGATCGCCCGGGCCGCCCCTGACAGGGTCCCGGCCCGTGCAACGGCCAGAAACAACCGAAGGTCCTCCCAATCCAGCGCGAGGCGCGCAGTCACGGCTGATTTTCCATGCATTAATGAATGGATACTAGCCAATCATAGCAGATACCCATTCATTTTCAAATCACGGAGAGTTAGGGGCGTCCCAATCAAGGAAACACTCCCATGGACACTCTATTGAAGCCGAGATGCCATCCGACCCAGCGCCGCGCGTCCCCAAATGCGTTTCGGAGGCTCTGGCTGAATCTGGTAGGTGCGAAATCGTATCGACAAGACACTCCGGTGGCCCTGGACAACCTCAGCCCACATTTGCAGCGGGATATCGGGCTGGAGAACCGCACCGCCACAACTCCATGGTTGGACAGCGCCGCCTGGTTCGGCCGTCACGGCCGCGGACCTTGACGCAAGGGGACGTGCCGTCATGCTGACTCTGTCAGCCGCAGGAGCGTCCTCTGAGCCAGCCCCGTGCCACTCCAAGATTGCAGCGCACCCAGGGCGCCGCGCATCTGACCTGCAGCGCCGCGGGCGTGCGCCGTTGGCGCGAAGAGGGCGCGGCGAAGATCCGGCTGCCCACGCGGCCGCCCGGCGCGCCGGCCGAAGCCATCCTCATCAACACCGCCGGCGGGCTCACCGGCGGCGATAGGCTGAGGTGGACGATCGAGGCCAACGACTCCGCGCTGATTGCCACGACACAAGCCGCCGAGAAGATCTACCGCTCAGCCGGAGGTGAGGCTGTTGTTGCCGCCGAACTAAAGGCCGGCCCGGGCGCCCGCCTGTTCTGGCTGCCGCAGGAAACCATTCTGTTCGACGGCGCTCGGCTTGCGCGCAGCCTGCATGCGGACCTCGACGGCAATGCCGCCTTCCTTGCCCTGGAAGCCATCGTCTTCGGCCGCGAGGCGATGGGCGAGTCTATCTCCGATCTCTCCTTCCATGACCGCTGGCGCATACGGCGCGATGGCCGGCTGATCTTCGCCGACGATATCCGCATCGGCGGCCCGCTGCCGCGCACGCCAGCGACTCTGGCCGACGCCGGCGCAATCGCGACGCTGCTGTTGATCTCCGCCGATCCGGAGTCGCATCTCGCGCCGCTGCGGGATATTTTCGGCGGCGACGGCGCGGTTAGCGCCTGGGATGGCAAGCTTCTTGCCCGTATCAGGACAAAGGACGGGTTCGCGCTGCGAAAGCTGCTGAATCCGGCGTTGCAACGACTTCTGCCGGAGGGCGCGCTGCCGGCGATCTGGTCGAGCTGACGACGGATCGAGCACCGCAACGGCGCGCAAGAACAGCCGAAGATATCGGCATCCGCACGCCTGTAACGCCCATTTCATAAGCATTCTGCACCGCCGGAGGCAGCACTGCCGAGCGATCCTTCAAGCCGGGCACGCCGCGCTCACGCCACCGCGCGCGGTTTGCCGACTGCTTTCAATGGATTGGTTCCGTCCATTGGTACGCGGCGTGCGTTGGCACGGGAATTGCAATGCTTCCTATGGCCTCGAAGTCATGCAGGCACGGAGGAGGTTTCAATGAAGCGCTTAAGAACAATCGCATTGGGTTTGGTTGCGGCATCGTCGCTGGGATACGGTGCCATCGGGTCGGCGCCGGCAGCGGCCGCCGAAGAGACGATCAAGGTTGGCATTCTCCATTCGCTCTCGGGCACCATGGCGATCAGCGAAACGACGCTGAAGGACGTCATGCTGATGCTGATCGAAGAGCAGAACAAGAAAGGCGGCGTGCTCGGCAAGCAGCTCGAGGCCGTCGTCGTCGATCCGGCGTCGGATTGGCCGCTATTCGCCGAGAAGGCGCGCGGGCTGATCCAGCAGGACAAGGTGGCCGCCGTATTCGGCTGCTGGACTTCGGTCAGCCGCAAGTCAGTGCTGCCGGTGTTCGAGGAACTGAACGGCATTCTGTTCTATCCGGTCCAGTATGAAGGCGAGGAATCCTCGCGCAATGTGTTCTATACGGGCGCCGCGCCCAATCAGCAGGCGATCCCGGCCGTCGACTATCTGATGGAAAGCGAAAGCGTGGAGCGCTGGGTGCTGGCCGGCACCGACTACGTCTATCCCCGCACCACCAACAAGATTCTCGAAACCTATCTGAAGTCGAAAGGCGTGGCGGAGGAGGATATCCTCATCAACTACACGCCGTTCGGGCATTCCGATTGGCAATCGATCGTGGCGGAGATCAAGGGCTTCGGCAGCGCCGGCAAGAAGACCGCCGTGGTCTCCACCATCAATGGCGACGCCAACGTGCCGTTCTACAAGGAGCTGGCGAACCAGGGCATCGCCGCCAAGGATATTCCGGTGGTGGCCTTCTCGGTCGGCGAGGAAGAACTGGCGGGCATCGACACCAAGCCGCTGGTCGGTCATCTGGCGGCCTGGAACTATTTCATGTCGATCGATACGCCGGAGAACAAAGACTTCATCGGCAAGTGGCAGATTTTCACCAAGAACGACAAGCGCGTCTCCAACGATCCCATGGAAGCCCACTACATCGGCTTCAACATGTGGGTGAAGGCGATGGAGAAGGCCGGCACCACCGACAGCAACGCGGTCATCGATGCCTTGATTGGCATCTCCGTGCCCAATCTTTCCGGCGGCTATTCCACCATGATGCCGAACCATCACATCACCAAGCCGGTGCTGATCGGCGAAGTGCAGGAAGACGGGCAATTCGACACCGTCTGGGAAACGCCGGGCCTGGTGGTCGGCGACGAATGGTCGGACTTCCTGCCGGACTCCAAGGATCTGATCTCCGACTGGCGGGAGCCCATGGCCTGCGGCAACTTCAATGTCGCCTCCGGCAAATGCGGCGGCAAGGGCGGCAGTTGATTTCACAACGCTAGCGCTCGTGCGGGCCGGGAGAGGCGATACCGGGATCGCCTCTCCCGCCCGAACGCGAGGCTGTTCCCATGACTCGCTCCTCGAATCTTCTGCGGATCGTTGTGCTTGCCGGTGCGCTCATGCTGGCGGCATCTTCGGCCGCCGCGGCCGATATGGCGGAGCTGGTCAAGGCGCTTGCGACTGGCAGCTTCTCCGACCGCGAGGCCGCGATCACCGCGCTCGCCGCCACCGGCGACAGCCGCGTGGCCACGGTGCTCCAGGCGCTAGAAGCCGGCGAGCTCTATGCCCGCAAGAGCGACAGCAGCGTCTTCATCGGCAGGAAGGAGGGCACAGACATCGCCCTGACCGATCCGTTGACGGGCTCGACGGCCGGCACCGCCCCGTCAGGCGAACTCGACCGCATCAAGGTCAACAACCGCCTTCGCCGCGCCATCGAAGCGGCGATGGGATCGCTCACTTTGATGAACCCCGATCCAAGTCTCCGTCACGCTGCCGCCGAAGCCGTCTTCAAGAGCCGCGATCCCCAGGCGGTCGCGGCCCTCGATCAAGCCATCGCTGCTGAAACCGACGCCGGCGTGAAATCCATTCTGGAGCAGGCGCGTGCCGCCGCTCTGTTGGGCAGCGATGCGCCCGAAGATCAGAAGCTGGCCGCGGTCGCCGTCATCGCGGCGCGCGGCGACCGCGACGCGCTGCAGTTGTTGCAGAGCGTCCACAGCAAATCCACGGGCGCGCTGCAATCCGCCACCCTTGCAGGTCTGCGTTCGATCGAAAGCAATCTTGCAGCATGGCAGGCCGGGCAGAATATTTGGTACGGCCTGTCGCTGGGCTCGGTGCTGCTGCTGGCAGCCATCGGCCTCGCCATCACCTTCGGCGTCATGGGCGTCATCAACATGGCCCATGGCGAGATGGTGATGCTCGGCGCCTACACCACCTTCATGGTGCAAGAGGTGATCCGCAACTCCGCACCCGGGCTGTTCGACTACTCTCTGTTCATCGCCCTGCCCCTGGCCTTCCTCGTCGCCGGCGCGGTGGGACTGCTGGTGGAGCGCGGCATCATCCGCTGGCTCTACGGGCGTCCGCTGGAAACGCTGCTGGCCACCTGGGGCCTGTCGCTGGTGCTGCAGCAGTCGATCCGCTCGATCTTCGGGCCTACCAATCGTGAGGTCGGCTCGCCCAGCTGGATGTCCGGCGCCTTTGAGGCCGGCCATCTCACCATCACCTACAACCGGCTCTGGATCATCCTGTTCGCGCTGATGGTCTTTGCCCTGTTGTCTTTCATCCTGCGGCGCACCCGCTTCGGCCTGCATTTGCGCGCGGTGACCCAGAACCGCGCCATGGCCGGCGCCATGGGCATCCGCACGCCCTGGATCAACGCCCTCACCTTCGCCCTCGGTTCGGGCATTGCCGGGATTGCCGGCGTGGCCTTGAGCCAGATCGACAATGTCAGCCCCAATATCGGCCAGAGCTACATCATCGATTCCTTCATGGTCGTGGTGTTCGGCGGCGTCGGCAATCTCTGGGGCACGCTGGTGGGCGCGTTCTCTCTTGGCATCGTCAACAAGCTGCTGGAGCCCTACGCGGGCGCGGTGCTCGGCAAGATCCTGGTGCTGGTCTTCATCATCCTGTTCATCCAGAAGCGGCCGCGCGGCCTGTTCGCGCTGAAGGGCCGCGCCGTCGAGGCATGATCGCGTCATTCCTCCTCGGCGGCCTCGACCGGCGGGCCTGGATCTTCCCGGCGCTGCTGCTGGCGCTTGGAATCCTGTTGCCGCTGCTCAATCTCGCGATCCCCCAATCCAACCCGCTGCATGTTTCGACTTATGTCATTTCGCTCGCCGGCAAGTATCTCTGCTGCGCGCTGCTCGCCCTCGCTGTCGATCTCGTCTGGGGCTATTGCGGCATTCTCTCCCTCGGCCATGGCGCCTTCTTCGCCCTCGGCGGCTATGTCATGGGCATGCACCTCATGCGCCAGATCGGCAGCCGCAGCGTCTATGGCAATTCGGAGTTGCCGGACTTCATGGTCTTCCTCAATTGGCCGGAGCTGCCCTGGTACTGGTACGGCTTCGATAAGTTCTGGTTCGCCGCGCCGATGATCCTGATCGTGCCGGGGACGCTGGCGCTGCTGGTCGGCTGGTTCGCCTTCCGCAGCCGGGTCACCGGCGTTTATCTCTCGATCATCACCCAGGCGATGACCTTCGCCCTCATGCTCGCCTTCTTCCGCAACGACATGGGGTTCGGCGGCAACAACGGCATGACCGACTTTAAGGATATCCTGGGCTTCAACATCCAGGCCGGCGGCACCCGCGGCGTGCTGCTGTTCGCCTCGGCCCTGGCGCTGGCGCTGGGCTTCGTCATCGCCTCCGCCGTGGTCAATTCCCGTTTGGGCAAGGTGCTGATCGCCGTGCGCGACGCCGAAAGCCGCGCCCGCTTCCTCGGCTACCGCGTGGAACACTACAAGCTGTTCGTGTTCGTGCTCTCGGCCTGCATGGCCGGGATAGCCGGCGCGCTGTATGTGCCGCAGGTGGGCATCATCAATCCCGGCGAGTTCGCGCCGGCCAACTCCATCGAAGTGGTGATCTGGGTCGCCGTCGGCGGCCGCGGCACGCTGATCGGTCCGGTCGTCGGCGCCTTCCTGGTCAATTTCGGCAAGACCTACCTGACCGGCGCCATTCCGGAGGTCTGGCTGTTCGCGCTCGGCGGCCTGTTCATCGCGGTTACGCTATTCCTGCCCAAGGGCATCGTCGGCCTGGTCGCCTCCTTGCCGCGGCCCCGGCGCCGCACTGCGCCGGCTGCGGTGATCGCCCCCACCGCCATCGAACCCCGGCCGGCGGAGTAGCCGATGACCGTGGCGCAATCCGTTCTCTATCTCGACGGCGTCACCGTCTCCTTCGACGGGTTCAAGGCGCTGAACCAGCTCTCGCTGGTGATCGATCCCGGCGAGATGCGTGCCATCATCGGCCCGAACGGCGCCGGCAAGACCACCATGATGGACGTGGTGACCGGCAAGACCCGCCCCGACCAGGGCCGGGTGCTGTTCGATGGTGCGGCCGATCTCACAAAGCTGGACGAAGCGGACATCGCCCAACTGGGCATCGGCCGCAAGTTCCAGAAGCCGACGGTGTTCGAAGGGCACACGGTCGCCGACAATCTGCTGCTGGCGCTGAAGAACCGCCGGGGCGTGCTGCGCACCCTGTTCGCCCGGCCGACCGCCGAAGAGTCCCGGCGCCTTGAGCAATTGCTGGAAACCATCCGCCTGACGGCGCAGCGCGACCTGCCGGCCGCGCGACTGTCCCACGGCCAGAAGCAATGGTTGGAGATCGGCATGCTGCTGGCCAGCGATCCCAAGCTGCTGCTGGTGGACGAGCCGGCCGCGGGCATGACAGATGCGGAGACGGCGGCCACGGCGGCGCTGCTGAAGGAGATCAGCAAGACCCATTCGGTCGTCGTGGTCGAGCATGACATGGCCTTCGTGCGGGAACTCGACGTCAAGGTCACGGTGCTGCATGAGGGCGCGGTGCTGGCTGAGGGGCCGCTGGACCAGGTCAGCGCCGATCCCCGCGTGATCGAAGTCTATCTCGGGCGGTGACCATGCTGGCGGTGCGGGATGTGGATCTCTTCTATGGCGCGGCCCAGGCGCTGCGCCGGGTGTCGATTTCAGCCGAGCCCGGCAAGATCACCTGCCTGCTGGGCCGCAACGGCGTCGGCAAGACCAGCCTGTTGCGCGCCATCGTCG
>Ga0184612_10000158_pt1 | contig 29770 bp, 22 predicted proteins | sample PLM3_60_coex_FD_133163 | JGI IMG/M metagenome (GOLD analysis project Ga0184612, IMG submission 133163) | Groundwater sediment microbial communities from an aquifer in East River, Colorado, USA - PLM3_60_coex | ecosystem: Environmental > Terrestrial > Soil > Riparian zone | place: USA: East... | reverse complement strand
TGGGCCTGCAACCGCTCCATCGCGCGCTCGAGCGCGGCACCACCCTCCCGCGGGTCGTAGATCATCGGGAGCGTCACCGAGCGGAACCCGTCGAGCTGCGAATGGTCCTGAATATGGCGCAGCTTGGCGAGCTGGTCGTTGTCGATGATCGGATACCGCACGTTGATCTGCCGGCACGACTCGGGCTCGGGCTGGAGGAGATTGCGCTCGGGCCCGACGGTCGACTCCATCGACGTGACGAGCTCCTCGCGGATCGCGTCGAGCGGCGGGTTGGTGACCTGCGCGAAGAGCTGCTTGAAGTAGTCGTAGAGCAGGCGCGGCCGCTCCGACAACGCCGCGAGCGGCGTGTCGGTGCCCATGGACCCGAGCGGCTCTTCGCCGGCCCGCGCCATGTGCGCCAGAAGCAGCGACACGTCTTCCTGCGTATAACCAAACGCCTGCTGCCGGCGCAGAACAGTCTGGTGATCGGGTGGCGGCAGGAACGGCGCCTCCGGCACGTCTTCGATCGCGATGAGGTGCTGCTCGAGCCAGTCGGCGTAGGGGAACTCCCGCGCGAGCTGTTCCTTGATCTCGTCGTCCGCGATGATGCGGCCCTGCGCGGTATCGACGAGAAAAATTCGCCCCGGGTGCAGCCGTTCCTTGACGAGGATGTTCTCGGCGGGGATGTCGAGCACGCCCACCTCTGACGCCATGATCACCAGGTCGTCTTTGGTCACGTAGTAGCGCGAGGGCCGCAACCCGTTGCGGTCGAGCACCGCGCCGATGACCGTCCCGTCGGTGAAGGCAATCGACGCCGGGCCATCCCACGGCTCCATGAGCGACGAGTGGTACTCGTAGAACGCGCGACGGCCCGGGCTCATCCCCTCGTGGTTCTGCCACGGCTCGGGAATCATCATCAGGATCGCGTGCGGCAGCGACCGTCCCGCCATCACCAGCAGCTCGAGGACATTGTCGAAGATGGCCGTGTCGCTTCCGCCCTCGCGGATGATCGGCAGGATCTTCTTCAGGTCGTGGCCGAGGACGTCTGACTGGAGCAGCTCCTCGCGCGCCTTCATCCAGTTGATGTTGCCGCGCAGGGTGTTGATCTCGCCGTTATGGGCGACAAAGCGGTAGGGGTGGGCGAGCGGCCACGACGGAAATGTATTGGTGCTGAACCGCTGGTGCACCAGGGCCAGCGCCGACTCCATCGTGGGGTCGGTCAGGTCCGGGAACATCGCCCCGATCTGATTCGCTGTCAGCATCCCCTTGTAAATCAGCGTGTTCGAGGAGAGGCTCACGACGTAGAAGAAGCGTTTCTCCTCGGCGGGCAGGTCCGCCGCATCCACCGCGTGCTCGATCCGCTTGCGGATCACGTACAGCTTGCGCTCGAACTGCGCGTCGCTCTCGATCGAGTCACCCGGCGCGGGCGAATCGGGCGCGCGTCCGATGAAGATCTGTTTGAACACGGGCTCGACGGCCACAGCGCTCGGACCGAGCTCGCGGTCGTCGGTGGGGACATCGCGCCAGCCGAGCACGAGCTGGCCTTCGTCGATCACGATCTGCTCGACGAGCGTCTCGACCTGCTCGCGCACCCCCGGGTCGCGCGGCAGGAATACCAGTCCGGCACCATAACCACGCTCGGGCGGCAGCTTGATCCCGAGACGATCGGCCTCTTTCCGGAAGAAGCGGTCCGGCATCTGGATCAGGATGCCGGCGCCGTCGCCGGTGTTCACTTCGCATCCACACGCGCCGCGGTGAAGCAGGTTGACGAGCAACTGCAGCGCCTGGCTGACGATGCCGTGCGTTCTCTGGCCCTTGATGTGGACGACGAAGCCGACCCCGCAGGCGTCGTGCTCGTGCCGCGGATCGTACAGGCCCTGCGCGGGCATCGGCTGGTAACCGGAAGAGGGTGGCGTATGTTGCACAGTTTCTTATCGGGCATCTCGAGCCAGAAGCAAAACGGGATTTAGCGATTGGGTGCATGCGTTTCGCTCATGCACGACTCATGAGAAAAACTACTGGCGCCCATCAGCCCGCGCGAGGCATTGCGTGACGGTGGGATGACGAAAACCGATGCGAGCGGTCAGGAGATTCTATGTCTCCGGGGAAAAGTCCGCAGATATCATCCGGGGAAGTTGGCTTGCTCGTCATTGGAGCCGCCAATCCAAGGCATGTGCCATTGAGCTGCGTCCCGCCAGGAGCCTTTCACCGCGGAGTACGCCGAGAACGCAGAGAATCCATTGTCACCGCTGCTTGCGCCGCGCGAAGCGCGGCGCCAGCCTCCGGCGGCCTCCGGCCGGCGCGCAAGCAGATCGCAGTGTCGATGGCTCCGCGGCCTCTGCGTGCTCGGCGGTGTAAGGCTTTGTGGCAGCAGAAAGCGGGTTCAGCACGAAGTGCTACTCCAAATGCCGCGCCAGCTGGTGCAGGAAGAGGCCGACATCGGTGACGAGGCCGATGGTTTGAGAGGAGCCGCGATCGGCGAGTTTCGTGACGACGGCGGGGTTGATGTCCACGCAGACGACGGGCACCCAGGCGGGGAGCATGTTCCCCACTCCGATCCCATGCAGCATCGTCGACAACACGATCACCATGCCTGCCGGGGCGAGCGCCTCCGCATAGCGGTCCTGCGCCTCGCTGATGTCGGTGATCGTGTCGACGAGGGGTCCATCGTCGCGAATGCTGCCGGCGAGCACGACGTCGACGCCGGCGCGCACGCATTCGACCATCACGCCGCTCGTCAGCACGCCCGCCTCGACGGCGCCGCGGATCCCGCCGGCGCGGTTGATGGCGTTGATGGCACGCATGTGGTGGCGGTGCCCGCCGAGCACCGGGATGCCGGCCTCGAGATCCACGCCGAGCGACGTGCCGAACAGCACCTGCTCGGCGTCGTGGACCGCGAGGGCGTTGCCCGAGAGCAGCGTATCGACATAGCCGCGGCGGATGAGCTGGATGAAGTACTCCGCGCCGCCGGTGTGGATGACGACGGGTCCGGCCACGAAAACGATCCGTTCGCCGCGGGCTTTCGTCTGACGGATCAGGGCCGCGATGCGGGAGACGCTGACTTCGACGCGCCGCTCGGAGGAGACTTCGTTCGACATGAACGCGAAGTCGCCGCGCTCGCGATCGCGGAACTCGGGTGTCACGCGAAGCCCGTGGAGGCCGCACACGACGCGGTCCCCGACTCTGACTTCGCGCAGCTTCCGGCACACGGCTCCGCCGTCGCCTTCGACGACGATGACGGCGTCCATGCGCTGGCGCGAGACCGGAATCCAGCGGCCGTCGACGCGCACATCGGTCCGCATGTTGGTCGTCGAGTAGAAATCGTCGGGAACCGAGCCGTCCCGGTCCGCCACTCTGAGCAGCGCGTCCTGCTCTTCGACGGCGTAGCAGCCGAGTGGAATCAGCTCCTCGACGAGGCGCCGCAGACCGGCATCGGTGGCGGCGGAAACCTTCAGCTTCAGCTGCGAGAAATCGTCGTTGGTGCGGCCGATCTCGAACTGCAGCACCTCGAACTGCCCGCCGCGTTCGATGACGGTATCGAAGATGGTATTGAGGAGTTGCGAGTCGATGAGGTGGCCCTTGGCCTGGACGACGACGGCGTGCAGAGGTGCATTGGGCATGACAGGATGGTGGATTATAGCGTCGGCCTCTGGTGAGACGTGGTAACGAAAGTGGCTGAGAGCTCGCTCGATCCCCACAGGGCGCTGCGCGACGACGTGCGTCTGCTCGGCGAGCTGCTGGGCGAGACGTTGCGCCGGCAGGAGGGGCAACCGCTGTTCGAGCGGGTGGAGCGGGTGCGCGCGCTCGCCAAACGGACGCGCGTGTCGGCTGCGGACGGTTTCGAGACGCTGGCTGGCGAGCTGCGCGCGATGCCCGTCGAGTCGGCGCTTCCGATCGCGCGCAGCTTCGCGCACTTCCTGAACCTCGCGAACGTCGCCGAGCAGCATCACCGTGTGCGCCGGCGCCGGGCGTATCAACGCGATCCGCGCGCGCGTCCTCAGCCGGCGTCGATCGAGGAAGCTCTGCCGCGGCTGCTCTCGAACGGCGTCTCGCCCGATGCCCTGCACCGCGCGGTGTGCAGCCTCGGCATCGAGCTCGTCGTGACGGCGCATCCCACCGAGATCATGCGGCGGTCGCTCCAGCACAAGTATCGGCGGATCGCCGATGCGCTGGCGGATCTCGACCACAGCGACGTCACGTGTCTCGAGCGGGAGACCCTCGTCGAGACGATGCGCCGCGAGATCACCGCGGCCTGGGAGACCGAAGAGGTCAGGCGCGAGCGGCCCTCACCGCTCGACGAGGTACGGTCGGCGCTCGCGGTCTTCGAAGAGACGCTGTGGGACGCCCTGCCGCTCTATTGCCGGTCGCTCGACCGCACGCTGCGGCAATGCACGGGGCGAGGACTGCCGATCGAGGCCGCGCCGATCCGGTTTGGCTCGTGGATCGGCGGCGATCGCGACGGCAACCCGTTCGTGACGCCGGAGGTGACCCGCAGCGCCTGCCTGATGGCGCGGTGGACCGGACTATCGCTGTACGCGAAAGAAATCGAGCAGCTGCGGTTCGAGCTGTCGATGTCGGAGGCGACCGCCGAGCTGCGCGCGCACGTCGAAGGGGCGCACGAACCCTACCGGGCCCTGCTGCGATCGCTGCAACAGCGGGTCGATGCGTCGCGACGCCACATCGAAGAGCTGCTCCGGGCGGCGCCGGCCTCCGTCGTGACCGGCAAGTCGGCCGCCTACGCGGGATTCACCTGGGAACCGGAGATGTTCGAGCCGGTGTCGGAGTTCATGGAGCCGCTCCTGCTCTGCCACCGCTCGCTGTACGCCACGGGCAACGGCATCATCGCCGACGGGCGGCTGACCGACGTCCTCCGGCGTATGGCCGCCTTCGGCCTGACGCTTGTACGACTCGACGTACGTCAGGAAGCCGAGCGGCACACCGAGGCCGTCGATGCCATCACCCGGGCGCTGGGGCTCGGCGAGTATGGCTGCTGGCCGGAAGAGCGGCGCGTGGACTTCCTCGTCAACGTGCTGACGCGCGGCCGTAAACTGACGCCACCACGGATGTCCACGACCGCGCGCGTCGCGGAAGTGCTCGAGACGTTCCGCATGATGGCGGCGGTCCACCACGAATCGCTCGGCGCGTACGTGATCACGATGGCCGGGCGGCCGTCCGATGTCCTGGCCGTCGAGCTCCTGCAGCGCGAGGCCGGCGTGACGCCCCCGCGCCGCGTCGTCCCGCTGTTTGAAACGGCGCGCGACCTGCGGTCCGCCGCCGGCATGATCGACGCGCTGCTCGCGATCCCGTGGTACCGCGACCGCGTCATGGCGCACGACGGCCGGCTGGAAGTGATGGTCGGCTACTCGGATTCGGCCAAAGACGTTGGCAGGCTGGCGGCGGCGTGGGAGCTCTACAAGGCTCAGGAATCCATCGTCGAAGCGAGCCGCGCCCACGGCGTGCCCGTCACGCTCTTTCACGGACGCGGCGGAAGCGTGGGACGCGGCGGAGGTCCGACGCACCTCGCGATCCGCTCGCAGCCGCCCGGCTCGATCGACGGCACCCTGCGCGTCACCGAGCAGGGCGAGATGATTCAGGCGAAATTCGGGCTCCCCGGAATCGCGCTCCGCACGCTCGAGGTCTACACAACGGCGACCCTCGAAGCAACGCTCGCCGAGCCAGCGCCGGTTGAGCCCTCGTGGCGCGCGACGATGGAGCGCCTGTCGTCGAACGCGCGCGACGCGTTCCGCCGCACCGTGTACGACGACCCCCGGTTCCTGGACTACTTCCGCGCGGCCACGCCGGAAGCCGAGCTCGACGCGATGCATATCGGCAGCCGTCCGGCCAGGCGCGAGCGGCAGGACGCGCTGCAGTCGCTTCGCGCCATCCCGTGGCAGTTCGCCTGGATGCAGACGCGGCTGCTGCTGCCCTCGTGGCTCGGCATCGAGGACGCGATCGGCGAGGCGGATCGCGACGCCAGCCGCGAGATGTATCGCGCGTGGCCGTTTTTTCGATCGACGCTCGAGCTGATGGAGATGGCACTCGCGAAGGCTGACGCGGGGATTGCCGCGCACTACGATCGCCATCTCGTCCCACCCGAGCAGCAGGACCTGGGCGCCATGCTCCGCGAGCGCCTTCAGCGCGCGATCGACGTCGTCATCGACGTGACCGGTCATCAACAGCTGCTCGCCGACAACCCCGTGCTTCGCCGGTCGATCGACGTGCGCAATCCCTATGTCGATCCGATCAACCTGTTGCAAGTCGAGCTGCTGCGGCGCCTGCGGAGCGCGCGTGACGCCCACGCCGAGGAGACCGTCTGGCTGCGCCGCGCTCTGCTCGTGACGATCAACGGCGTCGCAGCGGGGATGCGGAACACGGGCTGAGTCGACCCGCGCCAACCCGAGGTTTGCACCGTCCAAGAGCCTTCCACCGCAGAGAGCGCCGAGGACGCATCCGCATCTATGAACCCATTCGCGTCACCGCTGCTTGCGGCGCGCAAGCAGATTCGCAGTGTCCATGGCTCCGCGGCCTCTGCGTGCTCCGCGGTGAAGGGCTTTTGGGCACTGTAATGTCGCCGAGGCTTAGTGTGCGCCCGGGCGCGCGATGGTAGACTCCTGCCGAACTCGAGACGGTTGCAAGGAGCTGCCCTGTGATACTCGACGCTGAAACGTGGCCTGTCCTCATCTTGGGCGCGGCAGCCCTCGTCGTCTTCACTCTTCTCGCCTCAACCTACAGCATCGGTCCCACTCAGATCGGACTGGTCCGCAAACGATTCGGAGCCAAACTTCCGGGAGACAATCCCCTGGCGTTCAGTGGGGAAGCGGGGTACCAGGCGCAATTGCTGATGCCCGGCCTCCGCTTCAAGTTTGGCCTGGTGTTCGCGGTGACGAAGCATCCCTGGGTGCAGGTGCCCGCGGGTCAGATCGGCGTGGTGATTGCCCAGGTTGGACAGCCGCTGCCCATCGGCGCAAAGTCGGCGGTCTACAAACCGCAGTTCGGTAATTTCAGTGACCTCAACACCTTCATCGAACAAGGCGGTCAAAAGGGCGTACAGAGGCCGGTGTTGTCTCCCGGCACCCTGGCTCCGATTCATCCCGTCGCATTCCTGGTGATCACCAAGCCGGAGGTGTTCGGCCAACCTATTTCTTCCGATCTCAGCACGTTGGCTCGGAGGAAAGGCGAGCTCACGTACGCTGCATTCGGACTCGAAGAACGGCAGCTCGACGTCACCCGAATCTCTCCATATCCCACCGAGGGCGGACGAGTCCTCGACATGGTTGGCGTTGTTACGACGCTCGAAGGCGAGCCCCTGCCTGCGGGTGATATCGCGAGCCGCCTGGGCGGATTCAAAGATATCGAAGCATTGGAGACGGTCGCCGGCGCCAGCACCACCACGGACGCGCGACTCATCGAGACCATTCTGGGCAACCAGAATGACAAGCACAGCGCGTATCAGGACTTTCAGAAGTTTTTGCAACTGGGCGGCAAGATCGGGCTCCAACACGATCCCTTGCTGTACGGCGCCTATAACCTCAACCCGTTTCTGGTCCGCGTGGAAGAAGTGCCCATGCTGGTCGTCGAGCAGGGTCAGGTTGCCGTCATGAAGGCGTACGTCGGTCTACCGACGCAGGATACGTCGGGTATTGAATTCAAGTTCGGCAGCCTCGTGCGGCCCGGCCATCGCGGCATCTGGCAGGAGCCGCTGCGAACCGGAAAATACCCGATCAATCCTCGCTGTTACCAGGCCGTCATCGTGCCGACGTTTATCATCACGCTGAACTGGGCCGATGTTGTTTCGCAAGCGCACAATCTTGATGCGCAACTGAAGCAGATCGAGGCGAAGAGCAGTGAAGGTTTTCACTTTGCCATTGATTTGCAGGTGCAGATTCATATTCCAGACACCCAGGCTCCGTATGTCATCTCCATGGTTGGAAGCGTGGCGAACCTTGTCAACGAGGTGTTGCAGGCCGCAGTGGGTAACCATTTTCGCAACAAGTTGCAAAGCATGCCCGCCGTCAGCTTCATCGCCACTCGTGAAGCGGTCCAACAAGGGGCATTCGAGTACGTCAAGGAAGAACTGGCGAAGTATCGCGTCGAGACGCGCGGCGTGTATATCCAGGCCGTGGTGCTGCCAGAGCAATTGGTGGGCGTGCTGACGGAGCGGGAGATCGCCAATCAACAGGTAGCCACCTACAAGATGCAGAGGTCGGCCCAGGACCAGCGGACCGAAACCGAGAAGGCCAAGGGCACGGCGGACATGCAGGCGGACCTCGCGAAGTCCCAGGTGGGTGTGGACATCCAGACCAACCGGACTGCGGCCAGGAAGATGGAAGCCCAGGGCGAGGCCACGTTCATCGAGCAGACCGGCGCCGCGCAGGGCGCGCAGGTCAGATCTGTCGGTCTGGCAAGGGCCGAGGCCTACGAACGGCAGGTTGCAGCGCTCGGAGCAAGCGCGACGGCAGTCGTGAACGCCGTCGAAGCGCTCTCGAAGAGCAATGTGCCATTCATGCCGAACACGCTGGTCATGGGCGGCAGCGATGGGGGCGGCCCGCTCGGAGGGGTGATGGCGCTCTTGATGCGCCAAATCGACGCCGGGCTTCCGAAACCAAAGCCACCGACGGCCCAGAAATGACGATCACACCAAGACCGAGTGTCGCGCGCAACGCCACTTTGCTCGTCGCTTGACAGCTCGCTCGGTTCGTTGATAGAAGGTTGGAACTCTGACTCTGCACGCCCTCTCCTCCGGCAGCGTTCGTCGAATGGCCCACACGACGTGTCTGGCGACGTGTATGGTGCCGGAGACTGCCTGGTAGAGTCCGAGCCGTCAGATCCTCGAACTCTCCCGTTAGTCGCCCGGCAACGTCCTCAGCTCTCTCATACCGTCAGTCTTGTATCGTAAGCTTCGCGGGCGCGACGCGTGCCTGCCCGCATTCGAGGAGCCGTATCGACATGTCCGTTCGCGGAGATCGCTCGCCTCATCCGACAGTCTTCCGCCAGAGATGCCGACCCCTCACGTCGGCACTGGCCGTCGTCCTCGCACTCTCGGGCGCGGTGGCCGCACAGACGCCGGCGCAGCCCGCACCAGCACCTGCCCCCACACCGCCGCCCGTGATCGCGGGCTGGGACGAGGGCTTCTTCATCCAGACGCCCAATGGAGACAACCGCCTGCAGATCGGCGTCCTGCTCCAGCTCGACGGCCGCTTCTCGCTCGACGATCCGTTGCCGATCACGAACACGTTCGTCATGCGCAAGGCGCGCCCGATCTTCACCGGCCGCGTGGCAAAGTACATCGACTTCAAGATCGTGCCCGAGTTCGCCGGATCGGTGGTGCTCCTCGACGGCTACTTCGACATTCGCTTCTCGCCGAAGCTCCGCCTGCGCAGCGGCAAGGACAAGACACCCATCGGCTATGAGCTGCTCATCGCCGACGCTTCACTGATCTTTCCCGAGCGCTCGGTCGTCTCGCTGCTCGTCCCCAACCGCGACGTCGGCTTCCAGGCGCAGGGAGACCTCGCGGGCGGCAAGCTGCTCTACTCGGCCGGCGTCTTCAACGGCAACCCGACCGATGGCACCAGCGCGACGACGGACGTCGACACGAACAACGGCAAGGATCTCGCCGGACGCATCGTCGTGCTGCCGTTCCGGTCGGCGAAGACGCCGGCCCACAGATTGAGCAACTTCGGCTTTCACCTGGGCGGCTCGACCGGTAGTCAGACCGGCGCGCTGCCCTCGTACAGGACCTCGGCGGGCCAGACCTACTTCTCGTTTCCCACGGCGGCGACCGCAGACGGCCGGCGGAACCGCGTGACGCCCGCGGTCTTCCTGTATCTCAAGCGCTTCGGCGGCTTTGCAGAATACGCGCGCACCACGCAGGAGATCGTGACGAGCGGTGTGCCGCGCACGGTGATCAATCAGGCGTGGGGAGTGACCGCCTCGTATGTGCTCACCGGTGAGGCAACGTCGGAGCGCGGCGTCCGGCCCAGGGCGCCGTTCGATCCCGCGGCCGGCGCGTGGGGTGCCGTGCAGGTGGCGGCGCGCTACGGTGAGCTCACGCTCGACAACGACTTGTTCACCGGCGGGGTGGCCGCGGCCACTGCGAGCCGGAAGGCACAGCAGTTGACGTTCGCCACCAATTGGTTTCTGAACAACTACGTGAAGGTTTACGCGACCTACGAGCGATTCGCGTTCTCGGGCCCGCGCGCCAATGAGAACCTCGTTCTCTTCAGAACGCAGCTGGCCTTCTAATTTTCTGATTTCTGATTCTTTTTTCCACTCGATGGGGTTCACATGCAGACACGACTTCGAATCTCTCTGTTGGGCGCCCTTGCGCTCACCCTCACGGCCACGGCCGTGGTCCCGCGCGCGCAGGGGGGCCCGGCGATCACCATCCTCAACGTCTCGTATGACCCGACGCGCGAGCTCTATCGCGAGTTCAACGCCGCGTTCGAGAAGTACTGGAAGGCCAAAAGCGGCCAGACGGTGACCGTCCGGGCATCGCACGGCGGCTCGGGCAGCCAGGCGCGCGCGGTCATCGACGGGCTCGAAGCCGACGTCGTGACGCTGGCGCTCGCCTTCGATGTCGACGCTATCGCCAACGCGGGCCTGACCGACAAGGGCTGGCAGAAGCGCCTGCCGAACAACAGTACACCGTACACGTCGACCATCGTGTTTCTGGTGCGGAAGGGGAATCCCAAGAACATCAAGGACTGGAGCGACCTCGTCAAACCGGGACTCCAGGTCATCACACCCAATCCGAAGACGTCGGGCGGGGCGCAGTGGAACTACCTGGCCGCGTGGCAGTACGCGCGCACGTTGCCGGGAGGCAACGACACGACTGCGCGCGCGTTCGTCACCCAGCTCTACAAGAACGTCCCGGTGCTCGACGCCGGCGCGCGCGGCTCGACGAACACGTTCGTGCAGCGAGGCATCGGCGACGTGCTGCTGGCGTGGGAGAACGAAGCGCACCTCGCGGTTGCCGAATCGAAGGGGCAGTTCGACATCGTCGCGCCGCCGACGAGCATCCTGGCCGAGCCGCCGGTCGCCGTGGTAGACAGAATCGCCAGCAAGCGCGGCACGACGGCCGTGGCCCAGGCCTATCTCGAGTACCTCGGCAGCCCCGAGGGGCAGGAGATCGCCGCCAAGCACCACTATCGGCCGCGCGACCCCAACGTGCTGAAGAAGTATCGCGCGTCGTTCGCTGACGTTAAGCTATTCACGATTGGGGAGGCGTTCGGCGGCTGGCAGGCGGCCAGCAAGACCCACTTTGCGAGCGGCGCCATCTTCGACCAGATCTATCAGCCTGGGACCAGGTAGCTTCCGGCACAGGACTTCAGGAGCTCAGGAGGATTTCTGGTCAGTTTCTGATCTCCTGGCCTCCTGAACTTCTCTTCATATTGAACGTATCGTGGTGTCGCGCCGTTGGAGGGCGCCCTTGACGATCCGCTCTTCGCGACGCTCGAGCTTGCCCGGCTTCCGGATCACGATGGCCTTCACCGTGCTGTATCTGGCGGCGATCGTCCTCGTGCCGCTGCTCACGCTGCCCGTGAAGTCTTTCAGTGCGGGCTGGGACGTTTTCTGGAACACCGTCCGCGACCCGCGCGTGATCGCGTCCTATCGGCTGACGATCGGCGCTTCGTTCGTCGCGGCGTGCGTCAACGGCGTGCTCGGGATCGTCGTCGCGTGGGTGCTCGTGCGCTACGACTTCCCTGGCCGCCGCGTCGTCGATGCGATGATCGACCTGCCGTTCGCGCTGCCGACCGCGGTCGCCGGCATCACGCTGACCAGCCTCTATGCCCCCAACGGCTGGTTCGGCCAGTATCTCGCGCCTTACGGCATTCAGGCCGTGTTCAGCCCCCTCGGGATCACGATCGCGCTCATCTTCATCGGCCTGCCGTTCGTGGTGCGCACGCTGCAACCGGTGATCGCGGATCTCGACGTCGAGCTCGAGGAAGTGGCGACGAGCCTCGGCGCGAACCGGGTGCAGGTGGTGTTCCGGGTGATCCTGCCCTACCTCTATCCGGCCTGGCTCATCGGGTTCGGGATGGCGTTTGCCCGCGCCGTCGGCGAGTACGGATCGGTTGTGTTCATCGCCGGCAACATGCCGATGAAAACCGAGATCGCCTCGCTCCTCATCATCACCAAGCTGACCCAGTACGACTACGTCGGCGCGGCGGCGATCGCGTTCGTGCTCCTGCTCCTCTCGTTCGTGCTGCTGCTCGTCCTCAACGCGCTCCAGGGCTGGAGCACCAAGCGGCTCGGCTATTGACGCTGCTCCTGTTCAAAGACGAACCTTTTGTCTCCTGTTCTGCTTTGACAAGTGACTCGATTCCAGGCAGTCTGGGGGGCCATGCGCGATCGATTCATTAGCCGTCGCGAGGCGCTCACGCTTGCCTTGGGTGCTGCCGGATTGCTGATGCGAGCGACGCGTGCCGCTGAGCTCGTGCCTGCCGCGGGACAGTCCGGCGCCGGGCCTGGCGTCGGCGGGTCGCAGCTGGTCATCCGCAACGCTCGGCCGCTCGACGCGGAGTCGCCGATCGAAGCGCTGAGGACGTTCGAGACAAGAAACGATCTGTTTTTCGTCCGAAGCCATCTTGCGCTGCCCACGAAGGTCTCTGCGGCGTGGACGCTGACGATCGACGGGGAGGTGGCGCGCCCGGTCACGCTCCGCCTCGAGGACATCCGCTGCATGCGCGCCGAGCATCGCAGCGCGACGATCGAGTGCGCCGGCAACGGCCGCGGCCTTCTCGGGCTCCCCACAACTTCCGGCGTGCAGTGGGGGCTCGGCGCGGTGAGCACCGCGACATGGACCGGCGTGCCGCTCGCCGCTTTGCTCGAACGCGCCGGCGTCCAGGCGTCGGCGCTGCACTTCTGGATGGAGGCGGCCGATCGCGGTCCGCTGCCCGCGACCCCCACGTTCCTCCGCAGCATTCCGCGCGAGACCGCGCTCGGCGAGGCGTTGGTGGCCTACGAGATGAACGGCCAGCCGCTCCCCCTCCTGCACGGCGGCCCGCTGCGCCTCGTCGTGCCGCGATGGTACGGCATGGCGTCGACGAAGTGGCTCACGCACGTACACGCCCGCGCGACCGAGTCGGACAATCACTTCATGGCGCGCGGCTACCGATACGCGGACGGAAGTCCCGTGGATCTGATGCGCGTGAAGTCGCTCATCACCGCGCCGCTCGACGGCGAGCGAGTGACCGTCGGTGCCACGCGGGTGACCGGCGTCGCCTGGACGGGCACGGGGACGGTCGCGCAGGTCGAGATCTCGAGCGACGGCGGTCGGACCTGGCAGCAGGCACGCTTCACGAGCGAGCCGCGGCCAGGCACGTGGCGCCTGTGGGAAGCCGACGTCGCCATCCGGTCGCCCGGCGAGCAGCGCGTGCGCGCGCGAGCGAGCGACGCGGCCGGGCACACGCAGCCCGATCGCGCCGCTCCGAATCCCGCCGGCTATGGCAACAACTCGATCCACGAGGTGCAGTTCAATGCGCGCTGACGCTTCGACGTGGATGCGCCGTGTCGTCGCGCCGAGCGTGATCGTATTGGCGCTGCTCGCGTCGGCGCTCACCGCAGCCTGTCGAATCGCCATCGACCCGAAGCTCGATCCGGCGCCGGCAGTGAACGCGGCCGTCCGCGCCGCAGAAGCCGCCGAAATCGCCGCGCTGCCCGACGGCCCCGGGAGGGCGCTCCTCACCGAGCGATGCCTGATGTGCCACGGCGCCGCGCTGATCGCGCAGCAGCGGAAGGACGCCGCGGCCTGGGGACGAACGGTGACGCAGATGCGGACGTGGGGCACACCCATCCAGGACGAGGATCAGACCGCGCTCGTCGCGTATCTCGCCGAGCACTTCAGTCCGACGCTGAGGGCGCGCCGAGGTTCCGGAGGACGTGTTGGCGATGAAGCGGCGACTCACAAATAGGGAGCCGTTATGACAACCATCGATCGCAACTCCCAGGGTGTGTTGCGTCGCCACATCGGTCGATGCATGTCCGCGACGCTGGTCGCGTCGCTTGGCGCCTCGGCACTCCTCGCACAGCACGGCCACGGCTCCGAAGGTGTGGGGAAAGCACACATGGAGACGTCCTGCGCTCCAGCGGTGCAAGCGAGGTTCGATCGCGCCCTGGCTGTGCTCCATAACTTCTGGTACGCGCGGGCCCTCACGCAGTTTCAGGAGATCCAGAAAGCGGATTCGGACTGTGCGATGGCCTATTGGGGCGCGGCCATGACCTACAACCACCCCTTTTGGGATGACCCGTCGCCGGAGGACGAAGCGGCGGCGTGGGCGTTCGTGCAGAAGGGGCTCAAAGCCAGGTCGCAGAACGATCGCGAGCGCATGTACCTCGAGGCCGTCGCCGCGCTCTACAAAGATGCTGGCGCGGGGACGAAACAGTCACGTGACGAGGCCTACCGCGAGCAGATGGCCGCCACCCACGCGAAGTACCCGGACGATGAGACCACGTTGTTTTATGGCCTGTCGATCCTTGGCACCATCAGAGAAGGCACGAAGGGATTCGAGATGCAGGGCCGTGCGGTCGCCCTCTTCGAATCGGTCCACGCTCACGATCAACAGCATCCGGGAGTGCTGCACTACCTCATTCACGCCTACGACGATCCCGTTCATGCCGAAACGGGTTTGGCCGTTGCGCGTGCGTACGCCAAGACGGCCGCCGCGGTGCCGCACGCCTATCACATGCCCTCGCACATCTTCACGCGCCTGGGGTATTGGGACGAAGCGGCGACGACCAACGAGAACGCGTGGCAGATTTCAGTCGACGATGTGAAGGCGGCGGGAGAGCCGGATGCGTTGCGGGACTTTCATGCACTCAACTACCTCTCCTACAACTACCTTCAGCTCGGTCGCTACAGGGATGCGAAGAAGGCGGTCGATCAGTTCGCGGCACAGTACCGAGCGAACGCGAACCGCAAGACCGCTCCCGATTCGCAAGCCCTTCAGGCCCGCCACGTGCGTGGCCGGACGATCTTCGCATTGCCCGATCGCGTGCTCTACGGTTACTTCGACACCCTCGCCCGCTTCATCGTCGAATCCGAATCGTGGAGCGAGGTGCCGAACCTGCCGCTCATCGCGCCATCAAGCGATTTCGTGGTGATGAAGCTGCATCTCGAGGCGATGGCTGCGGCCAAGCGGAAGGACGCCGCCACGGCACAGGCCAAAGCGGCGGAGATGATGGCGCGCGCGCGCGTCCCCGGCCAGCATCCTTTCGTGCAGCAGATTCTGACCATCCAGGCGAGAGAAGCGGCTGCGTTGGCCGCGCAGGCGGCGGGCGATGCGGCGGGTGCGGTGACGGAGATGGACGCCGCCGTGGCGATCGAAGATGCAATCGACAGCCTGTCGCAGCCGCCGTATCCGATCATTCCCGCGCATGAGCTCTATGGATCGATGCTGATGGACATGGGCAGGCCCGCGGAAGCGCGCAAGCACTTCGAGGAGACGCTGCGACGCACGCCTGGCCGGCCCAAGGCGATCGTCGGTATCGCGCGGGCCGCCGAGGCGATGGGCGATATCGCCACAGCCAGGACACAATACACACGCCTGATTGAAATGTGGAAGAGCGCCGACCACGATCGCCCCGAGCTGCAGGCAGCGCGGCGGTTCTTGCAGTCCGCGGGCCGGCAATAACGGCCTTCAACGGTCCACCTGAGCATCCGGTGACTTCTCGAGGATTTGAATAGGTGGCTTCCACTCTGCTCGCTCGTCCGGCCCGCCGCGGGCTGACCGAGCCGCTCATCGTCCGCCTCGCGCTGACGACGCTGGCGCTCGCCTTTCTGTTCACGTTTCTTTTCGTCCCGTTCGCGTTCATCTTCGTCGAGGCGCTCCGAAACGGATGGCAGGCGTATGTGGCGGCGATCGAGGAACCGGAAGCGCTCTCGGCCATCTGGTTGACGCTTCTTGTCGCGGCGCTGACGGTGCCGGCCAACGCGGCGTTCGGCGTCGCGGCCGCGTGGGCGATTACCCGGTTCGACTTCCGGGGCAAACGCCTGCTCACCACGCTGATCGATCTGCCGTTTGCGGTCTCCCCTGTCGTCGCCGGCCTGATTTTTGTCCAGCTCTTCGGCAGGCAGGGCTGGTTCGGACCCTGGCTGTTCGAGCACGATATCAAGATCATCTTTGCGGTGCCGGGCATCGTACTGGCCACGATCTTCGTCTCGTTCCCGTTTGTCGCGCGGGAGCTCATCGCGGTCATGGAGGCGTCGGGACGCGAGGAGGAAGAGGCGGCGAGCCTGCTCGGCGCGAACGGCTGGCAGATGTTCCGGCGCGTGACGCTGCCGAACGTCAAGTGGGCGCTCATCAGCGGCGTGATTCTGTGCACCGCGCGCGCCATGGGCGAGTTCGGTGCCGTGTCGGTCGTGTCTGGACGCATTCGCGGCGAGACGACGACGCTGCCGATCCACGTCGAGATTCTCTACAACGAGTACGCGTTCCAGGCGTCGTTTGCCGTGGCGTCGCTGCTCGCGATCGTGGCGGTCTTCACGCTGGTGCTGCAGACGATCGTCGAGCAGCGCAACAGGCGGATCGTGGACGCCGCCGTCCCGGCGCTGGTCGAAAAGATCCAGAATTAGAGACATGAGCATCGAGGTTCGGAACGCCACACGGGCGTTCGGCTCGTTTCAGGCCCTGCGCGGCATCAATCTGACCGTGCCCACGGGACAGTTCCTCGCGCTCCTCGGTCCCTCCGGATCAGGCAAGACGACGCTGCTGCGCATCATCGCGGGCCTCGATCGCGCCGACGAAGGCTCGGTGTTCATCAACGGCCAGGACGCCACCGAACAGGGCGCCCGCGGCCGCAATGTCGGGTTCGTGTTCCAGCACTACGCGCTCTTCCGCCACATGACCGTCTTCGAGAACGTCGCGTTCGGCTTGCGCGTGAGGCCGCGGGAACGGCGACCCTCCGAGGAACAGATCGGGGCACGCGTCAACGAGCTGCTGGCGCTCGTGCAGCTCGACTTTCTCGCCCACCGACTCCCGTCGGAGCTCTCGGGCGGCCAGCGCCAGCGCGTCGCGCTCGCGCGCGCACTTGCGGTGGAGCCGGCGGTGCTCCTCCTCGACGAACCGTTCGGAGCGCTCGACGCCAAGGTCCGGCAGGAGCTGCGAAGCTGGCTCCGGCGGCTGCACGACGAGATCGGGTTGACCAGCGTCTTTGTGACCCACGACCAGGAAGAGGCGCTCGAGCTCGCCGATCGCGTCGTCATCTTCAATCACGGCGTGATCGAACAGGACGGCACGCCTGAAGAAGTCGTCGAGCATCCGGCCACGCCGTTTGTCGCCAACTTCGTCGGCAGGGTCAACGTGTTCCACGGACGGCTCGAATCTGGCAAGGCATGGTTCGGGCCGGTCGTCGTGGACCATCCGACCCCGTCCGACGGCATGACTCACGCGGAGGGCTACGCGCGTCCGCATGAGCTGGATGTCACGCGCGAGGATGTCGGCGGGGGTCTGTGGGCGACGCTCAGGCACGCCAGCCCGGCGGGCGCATTCGTCAAAGTCGACCTCACCGATCCGGACGGCAGGCTCCTTCACGTGGAGATTGGGCGCGAGCAGTTCGATACGCTGGCCGTGACCCAAGGCGAGCGTGTCTATGTGCGGCCTAGACGACTCCGCGTCTTTCCGCGTGAACGCGGGTGAGTGCGGCATGGGGGTCAGACCCCCGGCGGGTTGACAGCACCGGGGCCCGGCGTGCTACGGTGGCTGTTGACGGCGTGATGTTTTACCCCTCTTGCTGCTGTCGGCGCTGCTTCTCGACCACGTGTCGCTGCACCTGTACGGTGCCGGCGACCGGCCGGTGAGACCTGCGCAATCCTAGGTAAGTTCTTCGTTTCCAGGCTCTCCCGCTCGTCGTTGGCCCTCCAAAGCCCCTCACGAACCTGAGTGACGTCGTTTCGCGTGTTCCGCGCGTGCGCGGGAGTTTCTTGAATGCTGACACCCACCGATGACCCGGTCGCCAGTTCTCTAACTGAAGAGGCGCAGGTACGCGCCGCGGAGAGTCCGCGCGGATCGACGGAAACTGCAGGGATCTCTCTGGAGGCCAGAAACGGCTCCCCAAGACTGGACCACCTTCGGGCGCTCGAGGCCGAGAGCCTTCACATCATGCGGGAGGTCGTGGCGGAGTTCGCTCGCCCGGTCATGCTCTATTCGATCGGAAAAGACTCGTCGGTCATGCTGCGCCTCGCGCAGAAGGCGTTCTATCCCGCGCCGATTCCGTTTCCGCTGCTCCACGTCGACACGACGTACAAGTTCCGGGAGATGATCACTTTCCGCGACCGCTATGCGCGCCAGGTCGGCGCGCGCCTCATCGTTCACACCAACCAGGAAGCGATCGCGGACGGTACGCAGCCTTTCGCCGTCGGGACCCAGCGCTGTTGCGGCCTCCTCAAGACCAAGTCGCTGCTCGACGCGCTCGAAGCGGGCGGCTTCGACGCGGCGTTTGGCGGCGCGAGGCGCGACGAGGAGCGCTCGCGCGCCAAGGAACGCATCTTCTCGCTGCGCGATCCGAAGGGCCAGTGGGATCCGAAGCGGCAGCGCCCCGAGTTGTGGCATCTGCTCAACAGCCGCATCCGGCCCGGTGAGAGCATTCGTGTCTTCCCGCTCTCGAACTGGACCGAGCTCGACGTCTGGCACTACATCCAGCTCGAGCAGATTCCGGTCGTCCCGCTCTACTTCGCGCAGGAGCGCGACGTCGTCGTTCGCGGCAACTCGCTGATGCTTCGCGAGCAGGAGTTCGTGCCCCTGCTTCCCGGCGAGCGCGCCGAGCGCGTGATGTGCCGCATGCGATCGCTTGGATGCTCGCCCTGCACCGGCGCGGTCCGCTCGACGGCCGACACCGTCCCCAAGATCATCCAGGAGCTCATCTCCGTCAGGCAGTCCGAACGTCAGCTCCGCGTCATCGATCACGATCAGGACGGCTCGATGGAGATGAAGAAGCGCGAGGGCTACTTCTGATGCCGGGCCTCCTCAGAATCTGCACGGCGGGAAGCGTCGACGATGGGAAGAGCACGCTCATCGGGAGGCTGTTGTACGACTCGCAGGCCGTCTATGAGGATCAGGTGCGGTCGGTCGAGGCGGCGTCCCGCAACCGTACCGCGGGTCCCATCGACTTCTCCCTCTTCACCGACGGGCTGCGGGCCGAGCGCGAGCAGGGCATCACAATCGACGTCGCGTATCGGTACTTCGCGACCGCGCGGCGGAAGTTCATCCTGGCCGACACGCCAGGGCACGAGCAGTACACGCGCAACATGGCGACCGGCGCGTCGACGGCCGACGTCGCCATCCTGCTCGTCGATGCCCGGCACGGCGTGCGGGAGCAGACGCGACGCCACGCCCGCATCGCGCACATGCTTGGCATCTCCAGCTTCATCCTGGCCGTCAACAAGATGGACCTGGTCGGTTTCGATCGCGACGTGTTCGACACGATCTGCGACGACTTCACGGGCCTCGCCGGAGAGGCGACCGTCACGCCGATTCCGATGAGCGCGCTCCTCGGCGACAACGTCACCGTGTCGAGCGACCGAACGCCCTGGTTCACGGGACCGAGCCTGCTCGAGTATCTCGAAACCGTGGACGTCGAGCGCCAGCACGCGGCAGCAGCCTTCCGCATGCCGGTGCAGCTCGTCCTTCGGCCCGATCAGGAGTTTCGCGGCTACGCGGGACAGATCGCGTCGGGCACCATCTATCCGGGCGACCGCATCACCGCCTGGCCGTCCGGCTGGACCAGCACGGTGGCGCGCATCGTCACCTGGGACGGCGATCTCGAGGTGGCCCACGCGCCGATGTCGGTCACGCTCGTTCTCGACGACGAGCTCGACATCAGCCGGGGCGACGTGCTGGCGGTCGGACCGATCCAGGTCCATCGCCGATTCACCGCCAACGTCGTGTGGATGGACGAGCGCCCGCTCGACCCGGGCCGCGTGTACCTCGTGAAGCACAACACACGGGTCGCCACGGCCGAGGTCGACCGCGCGCTGGCGCTGAACGAGATCGGCGCGCTCACCGTGACCGCCTCTCAGCCGCTCGTCTTCGATCCCTACACCGAGAACCGAACGACCGGCAGCTTCGTACTCATCGATCCCGCGACGAACTTCACAGCCGGCGCGGGAATGATTCTGCGTCACCTGCGTGAAGACGGCGTGATGGGCGTCGGGTCCGCCGCCGAACGGCTGGCGCTCGCGGCGCGCGCGGCTGCCACCGAAGCCGATGCCGTCGAAGCCGTCCGCCGCCTGCTCGAGGAGGTGATCACGTGAGCGATGCCCGACAGGTTGTCGCCGACGAGCTCGCCGGCGCCAGAACGCCGTGCGTCACCTCGAGCTTTCAGGCCGAGTGCGTCGTCCTCGTGCACATGCTGCGGGAGATTGCGCCCGACATCCCGGTGCTCTTCCTCGACACCGTGCACCACTTCCCGCAGACGATTGCGTATCGCGACGAGCTGGCCACGCGTTGGGGGCTGAATCTCGTGACGCTCCGCGCGGCAGAGCCGATGCCGGGGTTGTGGCAGCAGGACACGAAGGCGTGCTGCGGGCGGCACAAGGTCGAGCCGCTCTTCGGCGCGCTCGCCAACTACGACGTCTGGTTTACGGGGCTCCGGCGCGGCCAGTCTCCGTCGCGCGCCGCGCTTGCCGAAGTCGAGCCGTTCCGGCTGCCCGACGGCCAGGTGCTGCGCAAGGTGAGTCCCCTCGCGGCGTGGTCCACGAAAGAGGTGTGGGCCTATGCGAAGGCCCACGACATCCCACTGCTTCCCCTCTACAACCTGGGCTACACGAGCGTCGGCTGCGAACCGTGCACCACAGTTCCCGTCGATCCGACCAACGATCGCTCTGGCCGGTGGCAGGGCCAGAAGCTCGAGTGCGGGATTCACATTCAGTCGGAGGCCGGCGGCAAACACTGACAGAAACGTCTGTCCGGGACGGACTCTCCGACAATTCCGTATCCCCGACCCAACCCGCAATCCTCACCGCTCCGAACGCACCACCATCCCGCCGGGGGTCCAGCGGAGGAACGTGGATCGCACGAGGGCGGAAATCACGTGGTGACACGACGCATCGTCCATGCCCCACAGGCGCGCGGCCTGGGCGGGGGTCAGGCGGAGACCCGGCATTTCGATGAATTCGCTCCGGACGCGTTCGACGAGGGTGTAGTTCTCCATACTTCAGTCTTCAGTCGTTGGTCGTCAGTCGTCAGTCTCAGTCGTCAGCTTCAGTCGTCAATCTTGGGGCGATTTATTCGCCGGCATATCCTGTCCAGGACGGAGCAAGACACACGCCATGCGCGCGAGCGTTGTCGCTGTCGCGGTTTGCGGAGGATTTCGTCGAAAGACGTGCGACGGCGGAACGGTGGGCCGACCCTGTATGACAGGGACGTCTGTCGTACCGCCGATCCTTACGTATTTGTAGGCCCGAGCTCAGCTGCCGTCGGTACCCTCGGCTGGCGGCGACGACGATCCGACGACGCGGGTCGCACGCCTGGAGGGGACGCCGGGGGATAGCTTGAGCCCCGCGCGGATGCGTTCGAAGGTCTTCATCATCTCCTGCACCGGGCGCGGCACCCGATTCAGCTTCAAATGCACCCAGCCGGTCTCGCGGACGAGCTGCTGCCCCGCGATGCGCGCGCAGAAGAGGTGGCCCGACCGCACCTCGCGCGCCACCGCCTGATACGGGATGATTGTGATGCCCATCCCGATGCGCACGAGCGCCTTGATGATCTCGACGTTCTCCGTTTCGGTCACGACCGTCGGCGAGATCTGCTCGGAGACAAAGAACTCCTCGATGGCTCTGCGGGTACCCGACCCGGCCTCGAACAGCACGAAAGGCTGACGCGCGAGGTCCTGCGGGGTGATCTGCTTCTTCCGCGCGAGCGGGTGCTGCGGCGCCGTCACGAGCAGCAGCTCCTCGCGCATGACCGGCACGCTCGTGAGCGCCGGGTCGTCCACGGGCAGCGTCAGCAGCCCCAGGTCGGCGGTGCCTGACCGCAGCTGTCGGATCAGACGGGGCGTGGCCCCCGGCATCAGCTTCACGTCGACGTTGGGGTGCTCCTTGCGGAACGCCTTGAGGAGCGGCGGAAACACATAGAGGCAGACCGTCATTCCGCCCACGAGCCTGAGCGTGCCCTTCACGCTCTGCTGCGTGTCGAGGATGCTCGCGCGCGTCTGCTCGAGGTCGTCGAACATCCGCTGGCTGAGCCCCAGCAGCGTCGTCCCGGCCGGGGTAATCCGAATCTTACGCCCGAGCCTCAGGAACAACTGCTCGTTGAGCTCCTCCTCGAGCAGCAGGATCTGGCGGCTCACGGCGGACTGCGACAGGTGGAGCTGCTCGCCCGCGCTCGTGAACGAGCCGCTCTGCGCCACCGCCCGCAGAATCTCGAGTTGACGAAGATCCACGCGTGTTTACTCCCGGCCCGCCAGCGGACCACTTTGATGCAAAGGGTCGTCCAGGGGCGGCCTATTGGTCAAGTTTATAGTTCCAATAATTTGATAAGCAGCGGACATGAACGGTAACATTCCCTCATCGGCCCCATGCGTATCGCCCTGGCCCAACTCAATCCCACGAGCGGCGACATCGACTCGAACGCAGCGAAGGTCGTCGACGCGATCGCCGAGGCGTCTGCGCGCGGGGCGGACCTGCTCGTCACCCCCGAGATGGCGATCCCCGGGTACTGCATCGGCGACCTGGTCGAGGACGCCGGGTTCCTCGCCGCCAACGAACACGCGATGCAGCGCGTGGCGGCCGCCGCCACCTCCCTTACCGCCATCGTTGGCTTCATCGATCACGATCCGTCGGCCTTGAGCGAAAGCGGGACCATCCTCAAGCACAACGCCGCGGCCGTCGTCTCCGGGGGACGTGTGCTCCAGCGGGCGCACAAGTCGCTGCTGCCGAACTACCGCTACTTCGACGACAAGCGGTACTTCGCGCCCGCGCTCTCTCGCGAAACGGTCGACGTGGTCCTCGGCGCGCGTCCCGTCAGGCTGGGCGTCTCGATCTGCGAAGACATGTGGGACGCGTACTATGCCGTCAAGCCCCTGCCTGAACTGGCGTCGAAGGGCGCGGAGCTCCTCGTCAACATCAACGCGTCGCCCTTCTATCCCGGCAAACGGCACGAGCGCGATGCGCTCATCCGTCAGCACATCGCACGGCTCGGTAAGCCGTTCGTGTACGTGAACACGTCGGGTGCGGCCGACAACGGGAAGAACATCATCCCGTTCGACGGCGAGAGCCTCGCCTACGCTGCCGACGGCCGGCTGCTCGCGAAGGGCCGACAGTTCGCCGAGGAGCTGCTGGTGGTCGACATGGATGTCGGAGCCTCGGTTCCCGCTCTGTCCCTCCCGCCGCTCGAGCGCGAGCGTGAGATGTACGACGCGCTCGTCATGGCGCTTCGCGACTACATGCGCAAGACCGGGTTCGCACGCGCGGTCGTGGCGGTCTCGGGCGGCATCGACTCGGCGCTCGCGCTCTCGATTGCGGTCGACGCGCTCGGCCCGGACTGCGTCTCGGCGTTCAACATGCCGTCGCAGTTCAACACCGAGACGACGCGCTCGATCGCGGCCGAGGTCGCGCGTGCGCTCGGCGTCCACTACGGGATCATCCCCATTCAGGACATCGCCGATCAGATCCAGCGCGTGTTCGAAGACCACGCGCACCCGATCGCGCGCGGGTTCACGCGCGAGAACCTGCAGGCCCGCATCAGAGGCATCCTCATGATGGCGGAGTCGAACGACACGGGCGCGCTCCTCATCTCCTGCGGCAACGAAACGGAAATCGCGCTCGGCTACGCGACGCTCTACGGCGACATGTGCGGCGGCATCTCGCTCATCGGCGACCTGTCGAAGATCGACGTCTACCGGCTTGCGCGACACGTCAACCTGCGGCACGGGTCGCAGAAGATCCCCGAGGCTGCGTTCCAGATCGTTCCGTCAGCCGAGCTCGCCGCCAACCAGTTCGACCCGTTCGACTATTCGGTCGTCGCGCCGCTCGTCGCCGAGATGGTCGAACACCGCCGCAGCGCGGCCGACCTGCTCGCGCTCTTCGAGCGCCGCGCGCTCGATCCTGACCGGTTCCTCCCTGACGCCGACGGCCGGACCGTCTACGACAAACACACGCCGACGACCTTCAAGGCAGTCCTGGACGATACTGCCACGCGGCTCCGCCGGTCGGTTTACAAGCGCCTTCAAGGTCCGCCGATCGTCGTGGTCTCGGAGCGCGCGTTCGGCTTCGATCTGCGGGAAACGATCATCAATGGATGGACGGGAGTGAGGCCCAGATGACACGCACCTTGATTATTGCTCTCACGCTTGCCGCTTCAATGGCGCAAGCGCCTTCAGACGACTCGCGGCCCGCCTCGTCCAACGTGCTCAACGCGCAGTATCCCCGCGTGCACGCCGACAACCGGGTGACGTTCCGGCTGACCGCGCCCAACGCACAGAAGGTGCAGCTGCAGCCCGGCGGCGCCGACAACGGCCTCGGCAAGGGCCCGATCGACATGACACGCGACGAGAAGGGCCTCTGGTCCATCACGCTTCCGCCCGCCGTTCCAGGGTTCCACTACTACTGGTTCCTCGTCGACGGCCTCGCGGTCAACGATCCCGGCAGCGAAACGTTTTTCGGCTGGGGCCGGCAGACGAGCGGGATCGAGGTGCCCGAATCCGGCGCCGACGACTACGACGCTCGCAAGGTCCCGCACGGCGAAGTCCGCCAGCGGCTTTATGAGTCCAAGGTCACCGGCACCTGGCGGCGCGCCTACGTTTACACGCCGCCCGACTACGACGCCAACGTCAAGGCTCGCTATCCCGTGCTCTACCTTCAGCACGGCGCGGGCGAGAACGCGACGAGCTGGACCCAACAGGGCCGCGCGAACCTGATCCTCGACAACCTGATCGCCGCCGGAAAAGCAAAGCCCATGATCGTGGTGATGGACACCGGCTATGCGAGCAGGCCTGGCGCGACGCCGGTGCAGGGAGCTGCAGGCACTCCACAGATCCCCAACGCCTTCGAGGACGTCGTCGTCTCTGATCTGATTCCGGCGATCGACGCCGGCTATCGGACGATGGCGGATCGCGAACACCGGGCCATGGCCGGGCTCTCGATGGGAGGCGGGCAGACGTTGCAGATCACGTCGAAGAACCTCGATCTGTTCGCGTGGATTGGCTCGTTCAGCGCTCCGCTGCGCAACTTCGACGTGAAGACGTCGATGAACGGCGTCCTCAACGATGCGCCGGCGTTCAACAAGCGCGTGCGGCTGCTCTGGATCGGCGCGGGGACGGGCGAAACTGCCTTCCACGAAGCAACATCACAACTGCACAAGTCGCTCGACACGGCGGGCATCAAGCATGTCGTCTTCGAGTCGGCTGGCACGGCGCACGAGTGGCAGACCTGGCGCAGGAGCCTCAATGACTTCGCGCCGCGGCTATGGCGCTAGAGAAAGTTTGAAGTCTGACGTGTGAAGGCTGAAGTTCGGAAGTGTGAAGCAGGAAGTGGGAAGTCAAGTCACAGCATGCGAACTTCCCGCCGCCGCCGCACGTAAGGTTTCTCATGCTGGACGCGCTCGTTCAGGACGCGCGGTACGCCCTCCGGTGGCTCGTCAGAAGCCCGGGATTCTCCATCGTCGCCATCCTGTCCCTGGGTGTCGGGATAGGTTGCAACACGGCGATCTTCGCCGTCGTCGACGCGCTGCTGCTGAGGCCGCTGCCGGTGCGCGAGCCGTCGCGCCTGGTCGACCTTTACACGAGCGGCGCGGACGGCGATACCTACTCGACCAACTCCCTGCCCGACTTGCTGGATTATCGCGAGCAGAAGCACGTGTTCCAGGCGGTCGCCGGCTACTCGCCCATGTTTGCCGGCGTGAGCCGCGGCGATCGTGCGCGGCTGGTCCTCGGCGAGGTCGTCACGGGCAATTACTTCTCGATGCTGGGCGTCTCACCGCGCGTGGGCCGGACGCTCCTTCCAGAAGACGATGCGCCTGATGCGCCACGGACGGTGGTGTTGTCGAATCGCTACTGGCAGCGCGAGTTCGGCGGCGAACCCGCCGCTGTCGGGCGGACGCTGCGCCTTCGGGGACAGGAGTTCACGGTCGTCGGCGTGCTCGACGACACGTTCAGCGGCATGGTGCCGATGCTCGCCCCGGAGATCTGGGTGCCCGTCCGCTTCGCGGAGGAGGTCGAGCCGGCCGGCATCAACGAGATCGTGCCGTCGCCGACCGGCTCGTCGCGGCTCGACCGCCGGGGACAGCGCTGGCTGTTCGTCAAGGCGCGATTGACGCCAGAGACCTCCATCGAACAGGCGCGAGCCAACGTCGAGGTCGTCGCGGCGCGCCTTCGGGCCGAGCATCCGCAGACGAACAAGGACCGCCGAATCACGCTCCGCCCGACCGCCGATACGCGGTTGCACCCCGAAGCGGACCGCATGCTCGCGTGGGTCGTCACCGGCACGATGCTGGCGGTGGGGCTCGTGCTGATCATTGCCTGCGCGAACGTCGCAGGCATGCTGCTCGCGCGCGCGGCGGCACGTCAGCGCGAGATCGCGATCCGGCTCGCCGTGGGCGCCGGGCGGGGCCGCCTCGTTCGCCAGCTCCTGACTGAAAGCCTCATCCTGGGCGTCCTCGGTGCGGGCGTCGGCGTACTGCTCGCCTCCTGGCTCACGCGCCTGCTGACCTCGTTCGATCTGCCGATTCCGATACCGCTCTCGCTCAATCTGCGGCTGGACGCGCGAGTGCTGGGCTTCACCGCCGGCATCGCTCTGGTCACAGGCGTCCTGGCCGGCCTCGCGCCGGCGCTTCGCGCTACGCGCGCCAATCTCGTTTGGGACCTGAAGGGGGACGGCACGAGCGGCCGGCTCGGAGGCCGCCGCTGGACGGCGCGCGATCTGCTCGTCGTCGGGCAGATGGCCGTTACGATCGTGCTGCTCGTAACGGCGGGGCTGCTCATCCGCAGCCTCGTCGCCGCGCAGAAGGCGGACGTCGGCTTCCCGACTGAGGGCCTCGCCATCGTGTCGTCGGACACCGGCATGCTGCGCTACACGCCAGAGCGCAGCCAGCAATACTGGAGCGAGGTCACGCGGCGGATCGAAGCGCTCCCGGGCGTCCAGGGTGTGGCCCTCGCCTCGCGGCTGCCGTTCTCGCTCAACTTCAATCGCACGAACATTGCCGTCCCGGGCCGCCAGAAGGCGATCGACGAGATGGGCACGTCCATCAACAGCGCAACAGTCTCGCCGGCGTACTTCAGAACGATCGGCATCGGCGTGCTCCACGGACGGACGTTCGCCGAGTCGGACACGCCCGGCGAGCGGCGCGTCGCGATCGTGAGCGAGATGTTCGCGCGGACCTACTGGCCCGACGACAGCGCGATTGGGCGCACCGTCTTCGAACGCACGCTCAACAGCGGACGCGCGTTCGAGATCGTCGGCGTGGTCGCCAATCACACGCTGCAGACCGTTGGCGAGACGCCCCAGCCGGCCATCTACTTCTCGACCACCCAGCGTCCAAGCGGCTACAACGTCGTCGTCGCGCGCACGGTGAGCGACGATGGGGCGCTGGTCAGCCAGATGCGCGAGACGCTGCTCACACTCGAACCGGACCTGCTGCTGATGGACAGCCAGACCATGAAGGGGCAGATGCGGGGGATGCTCTTCCCCGTCCGCGTGGCGGCCGTCCTCGTCACCGCTTTCAGCGGTCTCGGACTGGCGCTCCCCGCGGTCGGCCTCTACGGGATCATTGCTTTTTCTGTGGCGCAGCGCACGCGCGAGATCGGCATCCGCATGGCGATCGGCGCGCGCCCGGGCACGGTCGTACGACTGGTGTTGCGACAAGGGCTTGGCCTGGTGGGCGTCGGCCTAATCGTCGGCTCCCTCCTCGGCGCCCTGGCCACACGGATCGTGGCCGGCGCGCTCTATGGGGTCAGCGTCGCTGATCCGATCGCGTGGGGAGCCGCCGCCGCGGTGCTCCTTGGCGCGGCGATGCTCGCCAACGCCGTTCCCGCGTACCGGGCCGTGCGGATCGACCCGGTGCGAGCGCTCAGAAACGGGTAGGTGCGGGGCACAGAAAGTGTCGGCGATCCCCACTGTTGACGGACGGCTCTTGCGCCGCGGCTGAGTCTCCTGAATCTGCCGGCGACGAGCCACTTCACCGTGCTCGACTCGCCCTCGTCGCGACGCTAGTAGAACCCTGCGTTTTGAGGTGGATCTGCCCGTCAATCAGCTTGGGCCCGGTTGGTTCCGGAGAACGGCCAGCAACAAGCCTTAGGGGGTGACGAGTTTGCCGGCTTGCCCCGCATTGAAGACGGCGCGCGGCTCTTCCTGCGCGATGGCGTGAGCTTTGGAGTCATCATGGGAAAACAGCGAGAGCCGTCAAAGAGTTAGCAGGGTGCGGCGGATCAAGCCGACCTTCCCAGCCCTCCGACACCGAGACCGAAATTCCAGCGAGAGGCGTAGAATCGGGCAGATGTCCAGCGACGCCAAAGACCAGCTCGCGCGGATGAAGCTCCTGGTGCAGGCACTCGCCGACACCCAAGCTCGGGCTGAACTGTTTACCACGGCAATGCGCGAAGAATCCGCGCAGGTTGCGGTCGCCATCGCGGCCCTTCTGAGTGCAGAGCATCCTTCAAAGTGACTGCGATGCAGTGCCATGTACGATGAATGGATGCGGAGTGTGACAGGGAACCGGCTGGTGAAATTTACCTACCTTGAACTCTCGGACGGCGGGGCATTTCTGACCGCGCAGATTGGCGGACACGAGGTCGTCTATTCGGTCATGTTGGACGCCGTGGAAGACCCGTTTAGCCGCGAAGATGTCGAACGTCATTTTGAGCGCGAGCTACGGCCAATTCCAAACTGAACCACTACCTCGTCACGTTGGGGTCGACGCCGATTCCTGAAGTTCGGCCCGTCGCTACGCCTGTATTGCGGGCAATCGCGAACATGCCGTTGGGGGTCTGGGAGAGGAACTTCGCGTCCACCAGCGCGGCCAGGACGGCGTCCCCTGTCTCGGCATCGAGACCGAACAGGCACTGGGCCTGGGGCGCCGTGAGCCGGAGACCGGGCATCTCGAGGTATTCCGCACGGATTCGGCACAGCAGTTCTGCAAACGTACCGTTCAAGCAAAGACGCGCGGCCACAACGGGCCTCCCATCACGAAAGAATCTCGAGTGAGGCGCCGAACGACAATGGCAGATTTCTGCGCGCTGTGCGTCTCAGTGGCCTTCGGCGGAGCTGGCGCGGCCGCGCTGGCCCGCGTCGCAGCCAGCCATCAGCGTCCGTGCCCGGTCGATCACGCAGTTCAGGTCGAGCTCCGCAATCTCGCACCAGTAGGACAGCATCGGCGACCCCGATAGAAACGATCGTGCGCTGGCACTGGCGATCCGCGTCCCGTTCGGATCGCGCACATCTCGAACGGCCTGACCGATGACGCGCGCGGCAAGTGATCGGTGGGCGGCAGGTAGCTGCACAAGACACCTCCATCACGTTGGGAGAAGACCTTCAGTTCAGAGCTGTCGAACCTCCGACGCGCACAAAAGAGGCGGGGTTCCTCGACCCCGCCTCGCTGCAGTGACCTACGCAGCTACTTCGATTTTGATCCGATTGGGCTTGGCATCCTCACGCAGCGGCAGCCGGACCGTGAGCACGCCCGCCTTGTACTCGGCGCTGACCTTGCCAGCGTCGACCTTGGGCGGCAGGGTGAACGTCCGAGCGAACGCGCCATAACTGCGCTCGATGCGATGAAACAGCTCCTCGGTGACTTCCGTATCGAGCTTCTTTTCGCCACTCAGCGTGAGCGTGTTTTCTTCAATCGTCAGCTCGATCTCCTCTTCC
>Ga0184612_10000157_pt1 | contig 29787 bp, 26 predicted proteins | sample PLM3_60_coex_FD_133163 | JGI IMG/M metagenome (GOLD analysis project Ga0184612, IMG submission 133163) | Groundwater sediment microbial communities from an aquifer in East River, Colorado, USA - PLM3_60_coex | ecosystem: Environmental > Terrestrial > Soil > Riparian zone | place: USA: East... | reverse complement strand
TGGCTCAGCGTGCGCTCGGCTTGGCCCTGCTGCATGCCGATCACGTTCGGCACGTCGACGTCCGGGTCCTGGGACGGGGTGGCCGCGATCGGCGTGCAGTTCGGCGGAATTCCCTCCGTGCCCGGCGGACAGATCTGCGGCGCCGCAGTCGGACTCGGGTTGACGTCCTTGCCGAGCTCGGCGGGCTTAGGGAACTCCTGGACCGGCATCCCTTCCAGGGCGGCCTTCATGAACGCCGTCCAGATGCGCGTTGGATACTCACCGCCGAAGAAAGTTTCGAGACCACCGACGCCGTCGAGGTCCTCGGTCGAGTCACCTTTGGAGAACGCAACGGCGGCCGACAGTTCGGGCGTGAAACCTGCGAACCAGGACGACGTCGTGGTGTCCTCGCGAAGGGCGGCCGTACCGGTCTTCCCGGCGGCGGGCCGGTCGAGAGCACGAGCCTCCGTGCCGGTGCCGTGACGCCCTTCGATCACCTGCGTCATGGCGTAGGTCGCATCGGCGACGACGTCGGCCTCGAAGGCCTGGGCGACCTCGGCCTTGCCCTCATACCGCACGGCTCCCGACGGGTCGGTGACCTTGACGACGGTGTACCAGTCGGCCTGCTTGCCCTGTGCGGCGAAAGTTGCGTACGCATCGGCCATCTGAATCGGACTGACCGACGCCGTTCCCAGTGTGATCACGCCGTCTGCGTTCAAGCCGGGAGCATCCTCTGGGATGCCGGCGCGGACGATCGCGTCCTTGACCGGGTCTGAGCCGATCTGCAGCGTGAGGTCGACGAACGCGGTGTTGATCGATCGCTCGGTGGCTGTGACGAGATCGACGTGCTCTCCGTAGTCCTCGTCGAACTCGTTGCGGATCGGCTTGAGCAGCCGCTCGTCCTCCAAAGGCGAGTTGCCCACGAACCGGCTCTTCAGGGAGACGTCGTTCTCCAGCGCGGCCAACAACGTGAAGGGCTTGATGGCCGATCCCGGTTGGATCTCGCCCTGGGTCGCGTAGTCATATGGCTGGGTGACCGCGTCAGGCCCGCCGTACATGGCCACGACGGCGCCGTCACCGGGCTTGACCGCAGCCAGCCCGACGTGGACGCCCTCGGAGTTCTCGGTCTCCGGAGGGAACTCCTGGGCGACGGCATTGGTAGCCGCGGTCTGGGCCTTCTGGTCGAAGGTCGTGACCACGCGCAGGCCACCGGTCTCGATCTCGACCGGGTCGAGGCCAGCGGCCTCCAGCTCCTTCTTGACCTGCTGCAAGAGATAACCGTTCGGACCGGCGTACTGGTTGCTCTTCTGCTCGGGCAGCACGGTCGGCGCGACGGCCGCATCAGCCGTCGCCTGGTCGAGCCAGCCCTTCTCGACCATGCCGTCCAGCACGTAGCGGAAGCGCTCGTTGAAGCGTGCGAGGTTGTCCTCGCCGAGCGTCGGGTCGTAGCGGCCCGGGTTGCGCAGGATCGAGGCGAGGGCTGCGCCCTCCTCGAGTGTGAGATCGCTGATGCTCTTGCCGAAGTACGTCCTCGAGGCCGTCTGGACGCCGTAAGTTCCGCGGCCGAACCAGATCGTGTTGAGGTAGTCCTGCAGGATCTGGTCCTTGTCCAGCTGCTGGTCGATCTTGACCGAGATGAACAGCTCCTTGACCTTGCGCGTGATGGTCTGTTCCTGGGTCAGGTAGTAGTTCTTGACGTACTGCTGGGTGATCGTCGAGCCGCCGCCGGCGATCTCGCCGCCGGTGATGCTGTTCCAGCCGGCCCGGGCGATGCCGAGCGGGTCGAAGCCGCTGTTGTCGTAGAAACTGCGGTCCTCGGCCGCGATCACAGCGTGTCGAACGTGCTCGGGGATGTCCTCGATGCCGACGCTCTCGCGGTTCTCGGCACTGAACCGGCCGAGCTCGGTCTTGCCGTCGCTCCAGTAGACGATCGTCGCCTGCGAGCGGGAGAAGTCGTTGGCCGCGGGCACGTCGGTCATGGCGAAGGCGACGCCGATCCCGAGGACGCCGAGCAGGAACATGCCGAGCGCGTAGAGCGAGAGTTTCTTCCAGGTGAACCACCTGCGCCAGCCGCGTCTTGCGTCCTTGTCGGCCGCGTAGCGACGCGCCCGCTTGCCGCCGCGACCGTTCGCACCGTCGGCGCCGCCACCCACGCCGCCACCGGAACCACCCGGCCCACCCGGACCGCGCGAGCCGCCCCCGCCACCCGATCCGCGGCCGGCGCCGGAGCCACCGGTGCCACCAGCGCCACCTTCGGCGGCACGGAGAAAGGCCTCGCCTCGACTGCCGGGTGCCGGCGTTCCGACCAGACCCGGGCGAGATCCGGTCCCTCGCGGCGCCTCCGAACCGTTGGTGGGTCGAGGGCCGTCCGGACCGGCGGTCGGCCGGGGTGCGACTGCCGTTCGCCGGCGTCGACCGGCTCGGCGTCGTCGTTCGTCACTCACAGGGGATCTCTGCTCGTCGGGTACAGGACAAGGTGACACGGCACCGCCAGGCAGCCTACGACGGACCACCCCGTCATCCCCAAGTCGCCAACGGCCACGAGCGCCGCGGAAGGGTCGCCTTGCGTGTCAGCAACGGTCACTCTATGGTCTCAGACTATCAACCAGATGTATCGACTCGATACATCGAACCGAGAGTGTGCCGAGGAGCGTACCGCCGTGGCCAAGCGTGCCGACGCGCTGGAGCTGGCCGTGCTGGGCCTTCTCCATGACGCACCGATGCACGGCTACGAGCTCCGCAAGCAGGTCAACGCGCTGCTGGGCTGGGGGCGGGCCTTCTCGTACGGGACGCTCTACCCCTGCCTGAAGGAGCTCGTCCGCCGGGGGTGCCTCGCGGAGGACTCCGGTCTCGAGCCCGTGGCCGCCCACCTCGGCGGCCGCCGCAGCAAGATCGTCTACAAGCTCACCCCCGAAGGTAAGGAGCGCTTCGCCGACCTCCTGTCGCAGACCGGGCCGTCGTCCTGGGACGACGAGCAGTTCGGGGTGCACTTCGCGTTCTTCGCCAGAGCCGACGCAGCCACCCGGATGCGCATCCTCGAGGGCCGGCGAATCCGCCTGCAGGAACGCCTCGAGCAGTTCAAGTCCGCGCTGCAGCGGACTCGGGAACGGCTCGACGCCTACACCCTCGAACTGCAGAACCACGGCCTCGAGTCGGTCGAGCGCGAGGTGAGATGGCTCGACGCACTGATCGAGACGGAGCGCCGAGGCGCGAACGACGCAACGCAGAGCAAGCGGGGCAGTGCGCCCCGAAGGCGAACCGGATCCCCGCCGGTCCGCCCCGCAGAGTGAGAAAGGGAAGCCGATGAGTTCGGTTCGGGTAGCCATCGTGGGCGTAGGCAACTGCGCCGCATCGCTCGTCCAGGGCGTGCACTATTACCGCGACGCCGACCCGGGGCACAAGGTGCCCGGTCTCATGCACGTCCAGTTCGGCGAGTACCACGTCCGCGATGTCGAGTTCGTCGCCGCGTTCGACGTCGACGCCAAGAAGGTCGGGCTCGATCTTGCCGACGCGATCGGCGCCAGCGAGAACAACACGATCAAGATATCCGACGTACCGGTCACCGGCGTCACCGTCCAGCGCGGGCACACCCACGACGGCCTGGGCAAGTATTACCGCGAGACCATCACCGAGTCCGACGCCGAGCCGGTCGACGTGGTCGCCGTGCTCCGCGACGCGCGGGTCGACGTTCTCGTCTGCTACCTGCCCGTGGGCTCGGAGGTCGCCGCGAAGTTCTACGCCCAGTGCGCGATCGACGCAGGCGTGGCCTTCGTCAACGCCCTGCCGGTATTCATCGCGGGCACCAAGGAGTGGGCCGACAAGTTCGCCGCGGCCGGCGTGCCGATCGTCGGCGACGACATCAAGTCGCAGGTCGGTGCCACTATCACGCACCGGGTGCTGGCCAAGCTGTTCGAGGACCGCGGCGTCACCGTCGACCGCACCTACCAGCTCAACGTCGGCGGCAACATGGACTTCAAGAACATGCTCGAGCGCGAGCGCCTGGAGTCCAAGAAGATCTCCAAGACCCAGTCGGTCACTTCGCAGCTCGTCAACGGCCTCGAGCCGCGCAACGTCCACATTGGCCCGTCCGACTATGTGGAGTGGCTCGACGACCGCAAGTGGGCGTTCGTGCGGCTCGAGGGCCGCAACTTCGGCGACGCTCCGATCAGCCTGGAGTACAAGCTCGAGGTGTGGGACTCGCCGAACTCCGCGGGCATCATCATCGACGCCATCCGTGCCGCGAAGATCGCCGCTGACCGCGGCATCGGCGGCCCGATCCTCTCGGCGTCGTCGTACTTCATGAAGTCACCGCCGGAGCAGTACCCGGACGACGTGTGCCGCGACCTGGTGGAGAAGTTCATCGCCGGCGAGGTCGACCGCTAGGCGTCCCCACCCCGGGCACATCGACCACGTCGACCATGCTGGGTCGATGTGGCCAACCGCGGCCGGGGCAACCGTAGAGCGGGTCGGCGGGTCCCTCCCCCAAATGCCGCGTTTGGGGGATTGGGGCATCGTCAGGCACTCTAGAGCGTCCATCTCACGTACCAGGGACTGTCCAGCTATTGACAGGATGCGGCACGGATGGGAAGCGTCGTCTACCGTCTCATGCCGTGACGCCGCTCCGCCGTAGCTGTGTCGCCCCGGCGGAACCTGGTCGACGACGCCCGTCGGGGGGGAAGTACAAGGAAAGGACCAACCGATGACGCGGAACCCGCGAGGACACCGGAGCTCCGACACCGGCGTCGCAAAGCGGCCGCGAACCAATGAGCGTGCAACGGCGGCTGCCGGCGCTGATGCGAAGCAGCCGCGCCAAGACCGACTCGGGTCGGTCTGGCGGGCGTTCCTGCATGACCGCAGCGTGCGGTCGCGGGTCGGCGTGCTGGTCCTGCTCCCTCTGCTCGGTGCGCTCGTCCTCGGCGCGTTCCTGTTCCGCGACGCGCTGACACGTGCGGGCATCGCGAGCGACGTCGAGCGCAATGCTCGGGTCGCGGTCTCGGCCATGGAGGTCATCGACAAGCTCCAGGACGAGCGTGACGTCACCGGCCTGGCCGACGTCAACGCAACCGGGCCGGGCGCGGTGTCCAACGCACGGAACGACACCGACCAGGCGATCACCGCGTTCCGCGAGGAGCTGAGCAATCTGCCCGACGAGGGCCTCGACCCCACGGTCGCGGAGGCGGTTCGCAGCACCGAGCTCGAGCTGGGACTGCTCGACGCGTACCGGGGATCGCGCGACATCGTTCTCGAGCCCTACGACACGCCCGGCGTCGAGGACTATCACGTGATGGCCGAGGCTCTCACGCGCTTCGTCAAGGCCAGCGGTACCGGTTCCACCGAATCCGACCTCGTCGTCGAGATCGAGGCACTCGACTCGATCGTTCGCGCGACCGAGTCCGCGTCCGTCGAGCGCGCCCTGCTGGCCCACGTGCTCGCCAGCGGCGACCCGCTCACCGACGCCCAGCGCGAGCGCGAAGCGATCTCGCAGGGCGAGCAGGACTTCCTCCTCGGCCGGTTCGCCGCCACGGCTGAGCCGGAGGTTCGGGCCGTGTACTACGGTCAGGTTCCCGACACACTCGGCCCGATCGGCGACATCCGGGCGGCCGCCCTGGCCACCGGTGAGGAGCCGGGCCAGACGCCGGAGGCGTGGTACGAGGCCGCGACCGCCCGGATCGACGTGCTCCGAGGCATCCAGGACAACATCGCCGAAGGGATCGTCGAGCAAGCTTCCAGCGTTGCGACCCGGGCGCAGATCGTGGCTGCCGCTACGGCCGCCGCGATCATCGTCCTGCTGGCTCTGACAGTCGCCTTGGCGGCTGCCGTCGCCCGCTCGATCATCCGCCCGCTGCGCCGCCTGCGCGGCGCGGCCCAGGAAGCTGCTGACACCGGCCTGCCCGCGCTGGTCTCGCGGATCCACAGCGACGGGCCAGCGGTCATCCGCAACGTCGGTGACGCGGTCAGACCGGAGGGCCGAGACGAGATCGGCGAGGTGGCTACCGCCTTCAACGCCGTGCACTCGACCGCCGTCCGGGTTGCGGGCGAGCAAGCGCTACTGCGCCAGAACCTGGACACGATCGTCGTCAACCTGTCCCGCCGCACCCAGTCGCTGGTCGACCGGCAGCTCGGCGAGATCGAGGACCTCGAGGCGCGCGAGCGCGACCCCGACCAGCTCGGCACGCTGTTCCGGATCGACCATCTCTCGACGCGCGTCCGCCGGCACGCCGAGAGCCTTCTGGTCCTCGCCGGCGTCGAGGAGATGCGGCGCTCCGGCACGGCTGCACCGGTACTCGAGGTGGTCCGGACCGCGGTCGGCGAGGTCGAGCAGTACCCGCGGGTGAAGTTCGGCGTCATGCCGACCGACCTGGTCACGACGGCTGCCGTCGACGACATCGCGCACCTGCTGGCCGAGCTCCTCGACAACGCCACCGAGTTCTCGGCGCCCTCGACGCCGGTCACCGTGACGAGCCAGCCGCTGCTGGGGGGCGGGCTGCGGCTGCAGGTCGCCGACTCGGGCATCGGCATCCCCGCCAATGAGCTGGTCACCCTCAACGAGCGGTTGCGTGAGCCGGGCGACATCGATGTCGCCGCGTCCCGGACGCTGGGCCTCTACGTCGTCGCCCGCCTTGCAGCGCGGCACGGGATCGTGGTGCGGCTGGTGCCCGGCGAGCCCAGCGGCACGGTCGCCCAGGTCGACCTCCCCGCGCACCTGATCGTGTCGCCGCTGGACACCGCCGACGGCGTGCTCCAAGCGGTCCAACAGGAACCGGCGCGACCATCTCCGCTCCTTGGCGGCGTGCCGATCGAGGAGCGCGTACGCCGTGCAGTCGAGCAGTCTCCTGCTCCGCGCCCGGTCGAGCCAGGTCCTCGACCACCGTCGCGGCCCGGGCCCGTGGCGCCGGCGCCGTCGGCCCGGCCGCCCGCAAGGCCCGTCCAGCCGATCAACGGTCTAACTGCCGCGAGTGGCCTACCGACGCGTCCCGGCGCCGGCCGCGGCTACGACGAGCCGGCGCGGCAGGCCACCCGGTCCCTCCGTGCTCCCGAACCAGAGCTGCCTGAGGGCGACGCGCCGATCTACGAGGCCGTCCGATCGGCCTGGTTCCAGCGCGGTGGCGGCCCGATCGACTGGTCCAGCCCGGCCGACGAGGGCTGGCGACGCGCCGCCGCCGCCCTGCGCACCGCCGAGGAGGCGGCAAGTGCTCGCCGAACCCAGCGCGAGTCCGAGCCCGCACCGAGGCCGCGGCGTGACGACTACCTGTCGCCACGAGAACCCCTGTCGGCGCGGAACGAGACGTCGTGGACCGGCGGCGAGCCGGACACCCTTCCCGACGAGCCCGCGTTCAGCACCTCCGGCCTTCCGGTCCGGCGCAGGGGCGCCACGCTGGTGCCCGGATCGATCGCCGAACTGGCCGGCGAGGCGCCCGGCGGCCCTCCTGCGGCCACCGAGCAGGATGCCACCCAGGTCGCCTCCACCCTGGCCAACCTCCAGCGAGGCGTCAGCCGCGGCCGGGAGGAGACCAGCGGCTGGGTGCCGAAACGACCTGATGACCCCGAGAGGAGCGATCCGTGAGCAGCGCCTCGAACGACGAGCTCGGCTGGTTGCTCGACCGGTTCGTCGACCGGACCCCGGGCGCTGCGCACGCCGTCGTGGTGTCCGCCGACGGCCTTCACCTGGCCGGTTCCAAGGGCCTGCCGCGCGACCGTGGCGAGCAGCTCGCGGCTGTCGTCTCGGGTCTGGCCAGCCTGACCATCGGCGCGTCGATGATCCTCGGTGCCGGCCAGGTCCAGCAGACTCTGGTCGAGATGTCCGACGGTTACCTGCTGGTCATGGCGATCCGCGACGGTGCCCACCTGGCCGTGCTGGCTGCCGGTGGCTCCGACCTGGGTCAGGTCGGCTACGAGATGGCACTGCTGGTCGAGCGGGTCGGCGCCGCCCTGAGCCCGGCCGCCCGCGTCGGCTGACGATCGAACGTGTCGGGAGGACTGGAGCGATGACGCCGCCAGACGGTGGGCGGGTCCGGCCGTACCTGGCGACCCGTGGTCGCACGCGGCCAGTTCAGGAGACCGCCCTGGAGGCCCTGGTCTCGTCCACCCAGGCCGGCCGGGCCCACCGGCTCGATCCGGAACCCGAGCGTGAGCGCATCCTGCGGATATGCCACGCTCCACGGTCGGTGGCCGAGGTGGCGGCCATCGTCCGGATACCACTCGGGGTCGCCCGGGTGCTCGTTGCAGACCTCGAGGCCGAAGGCCTCGTCCACGTCGCGGATCCCCATGTGGCCTACACCGGAGCGGTGGCGCCGGCCCGCGACCTGAGCGTGCTCGAAAGGGTGAGGGATGGCCTTCGTCGACTCTGAGGTCGCAGACGGCGCTCGCGCCGTGCAGGACGCCCTCTCGGTCAAGATCGTCGTCGCCGGTGGGTTCGGCGTCGGCAAGACAACCTTGGTCGGAGCGGTGAGTGAGATCGAGCCGCTGCGCACCGAGGCCTTGATGACCGCTGCGTCCACGCCGGTCGACGACTTGTCGATGCTGCCGGACAAGACGACCACGACGGTCGCTATGGACTTCGGACGGATCACGCTCGCCGAAGACCTCGTGCTGTACCTGTTCGGCACGCCGGGCCAGAACCGCTTCTGGTTCATGTGGGACGACATCACCCGCGGCGCGATCGGCGCGGTCGTACTCGTCGACACCCGCCGGTTGGCCGACTGCTTCGGGGCCGTCGACTACGTCGAGCAGCGCGGCATCCCGTTCATCGTCGCCCTGAACGCCTTCAACGGAGTCCAGCAGCACGAGGTCGACGAGGTCCGCGACGCCCTGCAGGTCGGGCCCGAGGTGCCGTTCGTCGTCACCGACGCCCGCGCCCGCGAGTCGGTCAAGGACGTGCTCGTCCGTCTGGTCGAGCACGCCATGGCTGTCGTCCGGCAGGGCTGAGCCCGCTCGGGTACGGACGATGACCGGGCGGTCTGTGAAGACACCACCGGCTGGCCGTGGTTGAGGGCAAGGCTCGGAGGCGTCGCGCGCGATCGCAATCTCCTACCCTTCGGGAATGGGCCTTGCCGGCGGATTCGTCGCCGATCTGCGCACGGTGCTGCGTGGTCGCGGCTTCCGGCGGCTGTTCGCGGTCCGGATCGGCGGCCAGCTCGGCGACGGCGTGTTCCAGGTCGCGATGGCGTCCTACGTGTTCTTCTCGCCGGAGCGGCACGCCACGGCGCCCACGGCGGCCCAGGCCTTCGCCGTGCTGCTGTTGCCGTACTCGCTGGTCGGGCCGTTCGCGGGGGTTCTGCTCGACCGTTGGCGCCGCCGTCAGGTGCTGCTCGTCGCCAACGTGGTGCGCGCCGGTCTGGTGGTCGTCGTCACGGCGCTGGTTGCCGCCGGCGAGGCTGGTCCGGCGCTCTTCGCGACAGCCCTGGCCGTTCTGTCGGTGAACCGTTTCATCCTGGCCGGTTTGAGCGCAGCCTTGCCTCATGTCGTGCCGGAGCACGAGCTTGTCATGGCCAATGCGGTGTTCCCCACGAGCGGCGCGGTGGCCGCGATGGCCGGAACGGTCCTGGGCTTTCTGCTGCGGCAGGCGACGTCGGACGCGGTCCTCGCCGCGACGACGGCCGGCCTGTACCTGTCGGCCGGGTTGTTGGCCCTGCGGCTGCACCGGGACCTGCTCGGTCCCGACGACGACCCGGCGCGGCCGTCGGCACGTGTCGCCGTGCGCCACGTCGTCGCAGGTCTGCTCGATGGCGCCAGGCACGTGCGACAGCGCCCAGCGGCGGCGTGGGGGCTGATAGCGATCGGCTCGCACCGGTTCTTCTACGGCATCTCGACGGTCGCGGTGATCCTGCTGAGCCGCAACTACTTCCATTCCCCGGACGACGCCGACGCGGGTCTCGCTACGCTCGCGACCGTGGTCGCCGTGTCCGGCCTCGGCTTCTTCGCCGCTGCGCTCGCGACACCCGTCGCGACCCGGCGCATGCGCAAGGAGACGTGGATCGTCGCCCTGCTCGGCACGGCGGCCGTCGTTCAGATCATCCCCGGAGCACTGTTCACCCTGCCGGCCGTGCTGGTCACCGCGTTCTTCCTCGGCGTGGCGTCGCAGGGTATCAAGATCGTCGTCGACACCCTGGTGCAGGAGAACGTCGAGGACGCCTACCGCGGCCGGGTCTTCTCGTTCTACGACGTACTGTTCAACGTGACGTTCGTGGCGGCCGCGACATTCGCCGCCGTGACGCTGCCCCCGTCGGGCAAGTCGTACGTCGTGCTGAGCATCATCGCGGCGGGATACGTCGTCACCGCAGTGGTGTATCGCCGGGTCACCACCCGCGCGGTCCGCGAGAGCGTCTAGCGGAGTCCGTGGCCGAACGCCCGGTCAGCCCGTGTTCTCCGGCTGGTCGGCCCACCAACGTACGAGCTCGTCGCGTGCGACGTCGGGATCCAGCGGACCGCGGTCCAGCCGCAGCTCGAGCAGGTGCTTGTACGCCCGCCCGACAAGCGGCCCCGGCGGGACGCCCAGGATCTTCATGATCGCATTGCCGTCGAGGTCGGGCCGGATCGCGGCCAGCTCCTCAACCTCGGCGAGCCGGGCGATCCGCTCCTCCAAGCTGTCGTACGCCCGCTCGAGCGCAAGCGCCTTCCGCTGGTTGCGGGTCGTGCAGTCGGCCCGGGTCAGCACATGCAGGCGATCCAGCAGTGGCCCGGCGTCACGGACGTAGCGGCGGACCGCGGAGTCGGTCCACTCCCCGCCGCCGTACCCGTGGAACCGCAGATGGAGCTGGACCAGCCTCGCGACGTCGTCGACGACGGCGCTGGGGAACTTCAGCGCGGTGAGGCGCTTACGGGTGAGCTTCGCCCCGACGACGTCGTGGTGATAGAAGCTCACGCCGCCGCCCGGCTCGAACCGTCGGGTCTTCGGCTTGCCGATGTCGTGCAGCAGCGCCGCCAGCCGGGTGACCAGGTCCGGGCCACCGTCGGCCAGCCGGCCCTCCAGCAAGATCGCCTGCTCCAACACGGTCAACGAGTGCTCGTAGACGTCCTTGTGCCGGTGGTGCTCGTCGATCTCCAGCCGCAGCGCGGGCAGTTCGGGCAGCACCCGCTCGGCCAGCCCGGTGTCGACCAGCAGGGTCAGCCCCGCGCGGGGGCGGTCGGCCAGCAGCAGCTTGGACAGCTCGTCACGCACCCTTTCCGCCGAGACGATCGAGATCCGGTCGGCCATGTCCCGCATTGCGGCGACGACCCCGGCGGCGACCCCGAAGCCGAGCTGAGAGGCGAACCGGGCGGCCCGGAACATCCGCAGCGGGTCGTCGGAGAAGGAGGCCTCGGGCGTTCCCGGCGTACGGATCAGCCTGCGGGCCAGATCGCCCAGCCCGCCGTACGGATCGACGAACTCCCGCGACGGCAACCGGATCGCCATCGCGTTCACCGTGAAGTCCCGACGCATCAGGTCATCGGAGATCGACTCGCCGTACGACACCGCAGGCTTCCGGCTGGAGCGGTCGTACGCGTCGGCCCGGTAGGTCGTGACCTCGATCTGGAAACCGTCCTTGCGGGCGCCGATCGTGCCGAACACCTGCCCGAGGTCCCACACCGCGTCGGCCCAGCCGGAGAGCAGCCGTTTGGTCTGGGCGGGTCGCGCCGACGTGGTCAGGTCGAGGTCCGAACCCAGCCGGTCCAGCAGGGCGTCGCGCACGGAACCCCCGACCAGCGCGATCTCATGACCCGCCGACGTGAATCTGGCACCGAGATCGTCGACCACCGGGGAGATCCGTAGCAGTTGGCGGACCGCCCGGCGCTGTGCTTCGCTCAGCGCTGCCTGGCTCGGTTCATCGTCATCGGTCGGTTCCGTCACGACGCCCCAGGCTACGGCTCCGCGGCATCGTGTCGCGCCAGCCAGCCGGTCCACTCGGGACTACTCTTCTGCTGCCCGTGGAACGAGATGAAGGGAAGGCCATGAGTTTCGATGTCCTGGGCGATCTCAACTGGATCGCGGTGATTGTTGCCGCGGTCGCGTACTTCGTCATCGGCGCGATCTGGTACGCCCCGCCTGTCATGGGCAACAGGTGGATGGCTGCGGGCGGCATCGAGATGCCCGCCGACGGTCAACGACCCGGGCCGGGCATCTATCTGGTGCCCCTGATCGGCAGCGTGTTGAGCGCGATTGCGCTGGGCATGCTCGCCGAGGCCACCGGTACCGACACGGCCGGCGAAGGGGTCGTGCTCGGCCTTGTCGTCGCGATCGGCTTCGCCCTCGCGATCTCGCTCGTCACGGCGACCTTCGAATCGGGCAAGCCCAAGCCGATGGTGTGGGGCGCGCTGAACGCCGGGTACCACATGGTCGGAATCATCGTCGCTGCAGTGATCATCGGCGCCTGGCAGTAGGACGATCCACAGCCGCTAGGCCTCTGGGGCTGGCGTTCGCCCGAGCCGGCGTGCATGGCCGGGCCGGCGCGGGGCGAAGCTACCCTGGGAGGATGCCCGGCCTGCCCTCCCCGTCCGCCGACGGTTCCGGCAACCGGCGCAACCGCGGCGGCCGCCGCCGCCGCGGCACCAGCGAACGAGGCAGCCGCCGGCTGCGACAGGTGCGGGAGACATCGGCGGGAGGCCTGGTCGTCGATCGGGTCGGCCACGCCACCCGGGCCGCGCTGATCGGCCGGATCGACCGGCGGGGCAGGCTTGAGTGGGTCCTGCCCAAGGGACACATCGAGCCCGGCGAGACCCCGGAACAGACCGCCGTCCGGGAGGTGCGCGAAGAGACCGGTCTGTATGCCAGGGTCGTGTCGTCCCTCGGCCCGATCCGGTACTGGTTCGTGGCCGATGACCGACGCGTGCACAAGACCGTGCACCACTACCTGCTGGAGGCGACCGGCGGGGCATTGGGGACGGAGGACGTGGAAGTGAGCGAGGTGGCTTGGGTGCCGCTGGACGAGCTCGTCAAACGGTTGCGATACGCATCTGAACGGCGACTGCTCGAGCGCCTCCCCGAGCTGCTGAGAGACGCGAGCCCGACGTGAGCCATCTCAGAGTTCGCGCCAACGGACGCCGGCTCCGCCCGCGACGCCCCGGCCGGCATCCATGGGCGCAGCGGCTCACGCCGCTCGCCCTCGTGGTCGCGATTTGCATGCTCAGCGCGCCGGCTGCCGCCGCGCAGGAGACCCCGGGCCCTACCGACGAGCCCACGGTCCGGGCATCACTGGACACCATCCAGCCGGCCGCACCCCAACCCGGCGACACGTTGGTCCTGGCCGGCACCGTCGAGAACACCGGCGACGAACCGCTCGGCAAGGTCCAGGCCGTCTTCCGGTTCAACAGCGACCCCCTCGACGACCGTGCCGACGTGCGCCGAGTCGCCACCGACCGCAACGTGCGGTGGGGCCAGCGAGATCCGCAGTTCTTCGACGATGAGCTCGGCGACGACGAGTTGTCACCCGGTGAGACGGCCGACTTCAGGCTCGAGATCCCCGTCGACGAGATCGACCTCGGTCGACCCGGCGTGTATGCGCTCGGCGTGGACATCAGGGCGACGCCGATCGAGGACGGCCGCCTCGCCGACGCTGAACGGTTCACCGCGAATACCACGCGAACGGTCATCCCCTGGCTGCCCGGGCCAGAGCCGTTGCCTGCCGTGCAGGTCGCCCTGTTCTGGCCACTCGCCGCACAACCGTCGCTGTTGCCCGACGGAACGCTCCTCGGCGACGATCTGGCTGCTCAGCTCGCACCTGGCGGCATCCTGAACGCGTTGCTCGCAGCGCCGTCTGCCTCCCCGGTCACCTGGGTGGTCGACCCTGACCTGCTCGCCACGGCACGCGTGATGGCCGACGGCTACCGGGTGAGCTCGGCCGACGGCGCGACTGCCGATGGGGTCGGCGCTCGAGATGCCGCCACCTGGCTGGAGGCGTACGCCGCAGCGACTGCCGGTCAGCAGCCACTGCTCCTTCCCTACGCGAACCCCGACGTCGAGGCTTTCGGGAAGTCCGACCCAGAGGGTGCCGCGGACGCTGCCCACGAGGCGTTCGTCGCTACCGAGACCCTCGCGGATGCCGGTGCCACGGCTGGACAGACCGACGTGGCCGTCCCGGCCGGAGGCGCGGCGAGCGAGGAGACGATGGCCGCATTGGCATCGGCCGGCGCGCACACTGTCGTGCTCTCCGGCGAGGCGGTCGCGCCGGAGACGAACGAACCCCGCGCGACCATCCGCGCGGGCGAGGGTGAGATCGACGCCGTGCTCACAGACGCCGGGCTCGACACCGCCATCGACGATGCCCTGCGGATCGGCGACGCCGCGGCCGGTGCGACGGCCTTGCGGCAGAGCTGGCTGGCCGAGACGTCGATGCTGGCCTTGGACGCGGTGGAGTCCGGCGACCCACCTGCGCAGGTCGTGGCCGCGGCGCCGTACGGCTGGCAGCCGGATCCTGCCATCGCGCACGCTCTCGCCGGCGTGTGGACCGAGACACCGTGGCTGACGGCGATCCCCCTGGCCGCGGTCGCGACGCCGGAAGAGCCGATCGTCGTCACATCGAGCCCGTTGACCGTGAACCCGGCGCCGCTGCCGCAGGACTACGTGGACTCGGTGACCGCGCTACGTGACCAGGGGGCCCACTACGCGGCGTTGCTGGCCGAGCCCGATGGCATCGTCGATCGTCTGGACGAGGCCGCCCTGCGCGCCGCGTCGTCCACCTGGCGCGCCGACCCGCAGGCCGGTGCCACATACACCGCGCTCGCCACGACCACGGCCACCTCGCGTCTCCGCCAGGTCTCGGTACAGGTTCCGGAGTCGGTCACGCTGTCCAGCAGCAGGGGGACGTTCCCGCTCACGGTCAGCAACGACCTGGACGAGCCGGTGATGGTCAAGCTGGAGCTCACACCGGACAACCCGGACCGGATGTCGGTCGCTGAGGTCACGCCGCAGCGGGTCGAGGCGGGTGAAAAGGCCACCGTGGAGGTCACCGCCGAGGCTGCCGTCAACGGCAGGGTGCCGATGACGGTCCAGCTCACAGCGGTCGACGGGTCGCCGCTCGGCGCATCGCAACGCACGATCGTCAACGCGACCGAGTACGGCGCCATCGGCTGGGTCGTCGTGGGCGGGGGGGTGGCGCTGTTCCTTGCCGCGGCTGCACTTCGCCTGCTGCGCCAGCGGCAACAGGCCGTCCCCCGCCCCGGGTTGGACGCCGAGGCCGGGGTCGATCCGGTCGTCGACGTCGCCGTCGAACCCGAGCCGCAGCGGGAGACCGCCCGGTGAGCGTGACCACCCAGCGGGGCCTGCTCCGCCCCAGCGCGATCATGGCCGCCGGCACGGTGGTGTCGCGGCTGACCGGGTTCGCTCGCGCCGCCATGGTGGCTGCGGCATTGGGGCTCGCCACCGTCACCGCGGACACCTTCATCGTGCCGACCATCATCCCGACCACGCTCTACATCCTGGTCGTCGGCGGGGTGCTCAACTCGGTGCTGGTGCCGGCTCTCGTGCGCGCCATCAAGGAGGACGCGGATGGCGGCCAGGCGTACAGCCAGCGGCTGTTCAGCCTGGTCGTGACCGTTCTCGGCGTCGCGACGGCCGCCGCCGTCCTGGCCGCGCCGTGGATCGTGCGTGCCTTCGTCGACGGGCGGTACCTGACCCCCGAGCTGCGGCCCTTCTTCGACGACATGGTGCTCTTCGCCCGGTTCTGCCTCCCGCAGATCTTCTTCTACGGGGTCTTCGTGCTCATCGGGCAGATGCTCAACGCGCGCGGGCGCTTCGGGCCGATGATGTGGGCGCCGATCCTCAACAACCTGGTCGCGATCTCGGTCTTCGCCGCTTACCTGCTCACCTTCGGGAAGAACGACTCCGAGCCGTTCAGCGACGGCGAGGTGCTGCTGCTCGGTCTCGGTTCCACGCTGGGCGTGGTCGTCCAGGCACTCGCGCTGCTACCCGTGCTCCGGCACACGGGGTTCCGGATCCGGTGGCGTTCCGACTGGCGCGGCACCGGCCTGGGCCAGGCGATCCGTCTCGGTGGGTGGACGGTTGCGTTCGTCCTTGTCAACCAGATCGCGTACCTGCTCGTCGTCAAGGCAGCGACGGGAGGCTCCGCCGCCGCCGCGCTGGGTGAGCCCGGCGCGTCGGGCGCCGGCGCGTCCGTCTACGCCAACGCAATGCTGACGATGATGGTGCCTCACTCGGTGATCACGGTGTCACTCGCGACCGCGCTGCTTCCGCGGCTGTCCGACTACGCCGTCGACGGCAACCTCGCCCTGGTGCGGGACCGGCTGGTCGCCGCCATCCGGACCTGCCTGGCCCTGATCGTCCCGATCGCAGCGCTGCTTGCGACCCTGGCGGTCCCGCTCGCGGCGCTGCTGTTCGGTTACGGCGCCGCGGCGGACGGCACGGGCGAGCTCGCGCTGACCCTCGTCGCCCTGCTGCCCGGTCTCATCGCGTTCACTGTGCACTACCTGGTGCTTCGCGGGTTCTACGCGCTGCAAGACACCCGCACGCCGTTCTTCGTCCAGATCTGGGTGTCCGCGACGATGGCGGTCGCGGCGCTGCTGATCGCCCGGGCGGAGCACCCGCACACGACGGTCTTGCTCGCGTTGGGTTACAGCCTGGCGTACGTCGTCGGCGCCTCCGTGAGTCTGGGCAAGCTGGGCCGCAGGCTCGGCGGCATCCCCCGGTGGTCGCTGGTGCGGCACATCCTCCGGCTGTTCGTCCCGGCCGCTGTCGGCGCCGCCGCCGCCTACGGTCTGGTCTGGCTCCTCGACGAGCCACTGGACGGCCTGCCCTGGCGGCTGGGTGAGCTGCTCTCGCTTGCCGCCGGGAGTGCCGTGGGGCTCCTTCTCTTCGTCGCGCTGGCCTATCTGATCCGCATCGGTGAGGTCCGTGACGCCGTCGGGCTCGTCGTCGGCCGAGTCCGGCGCAGGCCGCCTAGCATGGGTGCAAACGGGGGGACGGACCACGGCGCAGGTGCCATGGACCACCCGACACCTCGCCCGACACCGGGAGAACAGTGACCGAGCCGGCCGCCGGGCCCGGCCGCGTGCTGGCCGGGCGTTACCGCGTCGAGGACCTCCTCGACGAGGCGGCAGGTGTGCGGTCCTGGCGTGCCGTCGACGACGTGCTGAGCCGCCCGGTGCTCGTCCAGACCCTTCCCGCGGACGACCCACGAGCCGACGCGGTGACCTCGGCCGGCCGTGCAGCGGCCATGGTGCGGGACTCCCGTTTTCTCCAGGTGCTGGACGTCGACGTCGAGCAGGACGTCGCGTACGTCGTGCGGGAGTGGATGTCGGGTCGGGATCTCACCGTGCTGCTGGCCGGCGGACCGTTGCACCCCGACCAGGCAGGCGCGCTGACCCGGGAGGTCGCCGAGGCGCTGGCAACCGCCCACCACGACGGCCTCACGCACCTCTGGCTCCACCCCGGCTCGGTCCTCATCACGCCCGACGGCGGCGTCAAGGTGGCGGGACTCGCCACCGAGGCCGCCATCCACGGCGCCGTGCCGGGCGACCCGGGCGTGATCGACGCCGCAGGAATCGGACGCGTCCTCTATGCCACACTCACCGGGCGCTGGCCGGGACGCGGCCAATACGGGCTCCCCGAGGCCCCCCGAATCGATGGCCGGGTGGCCTCGCCCCGGCAGGTGCGTCCGGGTGTCCCGCGCCTGCTCGACGAGATCGCCGATCGCACGCTGGGCAACGCGGCCCGGCACCACGCGCCGCCCTTGCAGACCCCTGCGGAGGTCGTCGAGGCATTGACGTCACGAACGGCCGCGACCCGGGTGAACGGGCTCCTCGGGGGTTTCTCGGACACGACCGAGGACCCTGGGCCCCCACCGGCCGTGCTCGACGCTCCAGCTCTGCCGCTCGCATCGACCCGGGCAGAGCCCGTCGCACGGCACGCGGAGCCGCCACAGCAGGGCTCGGGCCGGGTGGCGCGGGTGCTCGGCGTCATCACCGCGGCGTTGCTCCTCGTCGGCGCCACGATGGTCGGACTGCAGTTGTTGCTCAGCGCCGTCGATTCGGACGGTGACGACGATCCGGCGACCGGCGGCCCCGGCACGTCGGCTTCCAGCCCGACCTCGGCACGACCGAGTCCGACCCCGCTCACGATCTCCTCGGCGACCGACTTCGACCCGGCGCCGGACGGCAGCGGCGACGAGAACCCCGAAGACGCACCCCTCGCCATCGACGGCGACCCCGAGACGGCCTGGACGACGCAGAACTACTTCGACCCGATGGAAGCGCAGAAGCCCGGCGTCGGCATCTACGTCGATCTCGGCGCCGCCGTCCGGGTCGCGGGGCTCAACCTGGCGCTGGTCGGCGCCGACACCGGGCTGGAGATCCGGATCGCTCCCGAGGGTGCCACGTCGCCGCCGGAGAGTCCGGACGGGTGGACGGTCGTCGCCTCGTCGTCGTCGGCCGGTGCCACGGCGGCGCTCACCCTTGACGAGGCCGTCACGACCCGGTACGTCCTGGTATGGCTGACCCGCCTGCCCGCGGAAGGCGGTGACTTCCGCGGCGGCGTGGCCGAGATGGAGGTACTCGGGTGACCGACCTGGACGACGACGCCGCGCTGTTGCGTAGGCACGTCGACGGCGATCACGAAGCTTTCGGCGAGCTGGTGCGTCGTCACCGTGAGCGGCTGTGGGCCGTAGCCCTGCGAACGCTCGGCGACCCAGAGGAGGCCGCCGACGCACTCCAGGACGCCCTGCTCAACGCTTTCCGGCGCGCCGGTTCGTTCCGCGCCGAGTCGGCCGTGACGACATGGCTGCACCGCATCGTCGTCAACGCCTGCCTCGACCGGGTGCGGCACACCGCGGCGCGACCCGTCGTCGCACTGTCCGACAAGATCGAGTTGTCATCGGTGTCACCTGACCTCGGTGCGCACGCGGCGCTCCGGCTCGATCTCGAGGCGGCGCTCGCCACATTGCCGGACGAACAGCGGGTGCCCCTGGTGCTCGTCGACGTCGAGGGCTACCCGGTCTCCGAGGTGGCGCGGATGCTCGGCTGTCCGGTCGGCACCGTCAAGAGTCGCTGTGCGCGGGCGCGGGCCCGTCTGCTGCCCCTGCTCGTGGTCGATTCCGGTCCGGGTGCCGCACCAAGTCGTGACGCAGTTCCTGGGAACCCTGTATCCCGGGACCCGCTTCGCGGGAACCCTGCCGCCCCAGCCGACGTCCCATCCACGCCAGCAATCGGACCCGGAGGTGAGCCTCGATGACCGCCGGCCACCTCGACGCTGCGCTCCTCGCCGAGTATGACGAGGGACTCCTCCCTGCACCGCGGGCAGCCGAGGTACAGGCGCACGTCGCCGAGTGTCCGACCTGCTCGGGCACGCTCGCCCGGCTCGGCGCGCTGTCTTCGCAGCTGCGAGCGGTCCCGGAAAGGTTGCCCGTTCCCGAGCACGTCGTTGCCCGGATCGACGCGGCCCTGGCTGCAGAGCACGAGAGCACGACTGCGCGGCGAGGTTCGCGGTCTGCAGGTGTTCGCCCACTCGTGCGGTGGGCGCCCCGGCTGCTCGGCGCTGCCGCTCTGGTAGGGGCCATCGGCTTTGCCGGCTACGTCGTCGGCAGCGGATCGGGCGACGACGGCGCTGAGCAGGGCGCCTCGGGGGGAGCAGAGACCCTGGCCGAGGCGCCCGACAGCCCGCCTGCCGGCGAAGGAGCCGCCGACAGCGATGGCGAGCAGGCGGTGCCGCAGTCGCTAGGTCAGATCGACCTCGCGGCTCTCGTCGCGCAGATAAAGGCGGTCGCGGCGCCGAGCCCGACGGCCTCCGCCGGTGGTGACGAATCCGCCGAAACCTCTGGTAGGACGAATCTCGATAGCATGTGCGGTGACACCCTCGCCAGTGAGCTCGACCGTGAGCTGATCGGGTTCGCCGCGACCGATATCGGCGGCGGGCGGGTCCTCGTGGTCGTGGCCGGCGGCGGGCCGGAGACCGCGCAGGGGTGGGTGCTCCCGACCTGCGACTCCGGCACCACCGATGCCGTCGCCGAGCGCACGGTTGTGTTGGAATGACGCTCTTACCGACCCGTCGCTTCACCTCCGGCGTAGGGAATGCCGGGCACCCTAAGATCCGTTGAGGCCAACAGAGCACGACAGAACGCGTGTATCACTAAGAACTTGCACGGAAGGACCCGCGTGACCGACGTCCGCAACGTGATCATCATCGGCTCCGGACCCGCCGCCTATACGGCCGCGATCTACGCCGCGCGAGCACGCCTCGAGCCTCTGGTGCTCGAGGGCTCGGTCAGCTGGGGCGGCGCCCTGATGAACACGACCGATGTAGAAAACTACTCGGGCTTCCGCAACGGCATCATGGGTCCGGTACTCATGGACGAGATGCGGGGACAGGCCGAGCGTTTCGGTGCCGAGATCGTCACCGACGACGCGGAGGCCGTGGATCTCACCGGCGACGTGAAGGTCGTCCGGGACGGCTCCGATCGCGAGTACCGCGCCCGGGCGGTGATCCTGGCGATGGGATCAAGCTACCGGGAGCTCGGGCTGCCGAACGAGAAGCGCCTGTCCGGTCACGGCGTCTCGTGGTGCGCCACCTGCGACGGTTTCTTCTTCCGCGACCAGGACATCGCCGTCGTCGGCGGTGGCGACTCGGCCATGGAGGAAGCGACCTTCTTGACCCGTTTCGCCCGAAAGGTCTATGTGATCCACCGCCGCGCCGAGTTGCGCGCCTCGAAGGTCATGCAGGAGCGGGCGTTCGCCAACGACAGGATCGAGTTCATCTGGAACACCGAGGTCGTCGACGTCCTGGGCGAGGACAAGGTCCGAGGCCTGCGTCTTCGCGACACAGTGACCGGCGCCGAGCGCACCCTGGACGTGACGGGCACGTTCGTCGCGATCGGGCACGACCCCCGCTCCGCGCTGGTGGCCGACCAGGTGCGGCGGGACGAAGCCGGCTACGTGCTCGTCGACCAGCCGTCGACCCGCACGAACCTGCCAGGCGTGTTCGCGGCCGGCGACCTCGTCGACCATACGTATCGCCAAGCAATCACGGCTGCGGGCACGGGCTGCCAGGCGGCTCTGGACGCGGAACGCTACCTCGCCGCCCTCGACGAGACCACGACCAAGGCCGAACCCGCCGCCGAGCTCGCGGCAGTCGAACACTGAGAACCGACACTCCCCAGGAGGCACCCACCGTGGGCAGCATCAAGCACATCACCGACACCGACTTCACCGAGAACGTCCTGCAGAACGACAAGCCGGTGCTAGTGGACTTCTGGGCCGAGTGGTGCGGGCCGTGCCGGATGATCGAGCCGGTGCTCGAAGAGATCGCCTCCACGCAGAGCAAGCTCGACATCGTCAAGCTCAACGTCGACGAGAACCCTGAGACCGCCGCTGCCTACCGGATCACGTCGATCCCAGCGCTCAACGTGTTCTCCGGCGGCAAGGTGGTCAAGCAGATCATCGGTGCGAAGCCGAAGGCTGCGCTGCTTCGCGACCTCGAGGAGTACACCGCCTGAGGGCCCTGGTGGCGCGGCGATAGGTGCCGATACCGACGGGTACGATGCCGGCCAGAGACCCGCGAAGGGACGGCGCCGACCAATGACCCCGCTGCGCTATCGCCTCGGCGATACCGGGCCTGCGGTGGCCGAGATCCGGGCGAAACTCGCCCAACTCGGTCTGCTCGACGACGGCACCTCGGACTCGTTTGACGACGACGTCGACCGGGCGGTCCGACAGTTCCAACAGGAGCGAGGGCTCTCGGCGGACGGCATCGTCGGCCCGACGACCTATCGGGTCCTCGACGAGGCGCGATGGCGGCTCGGCGACAGGCTGCTGTCGTATGTCGTGGCCAACCCGCAGGCCGGCGACGACGTGCTCGGCCTGCAGCGGCGTTTGTCCGAGCTCGGGTTCCACGTCGGCCGTGTCGACGGAGTGTTCGGTCCTCGCACCGGCGAGGCGTTGCGCGAGTTCCAGCGAAACGTCGGGCTGCCGGCCGACGGCACCTGTGGGCCCGGCACGTTCAAGGCACTCGCCCGATTGGCGCCGATCGTCACTGGTGGGCGGCCGGACAACCTGCGTGCGTCCGAGGCGCTCCGACGGGCCGGCAAACGGCTGCCAGGCAAGATCGTGGTCATCGACCCCGGTCATGGCGGGCCGGATCGTGGCAACCTCGGCCACGGCCTCGAGGAAGCCGCCATCGTCGAGGATCTCGCGGCACGCGTCGAGGGTCGGCTCGCGGCGACCGGGGTCCAGGCCTACCTGACCCGCGGCACTGTGATGGACGACGAGGTCGAGGAGATCACCCGGGCCCGCTTCGCCAACGAGGCCGAAGCCAATCTGGTGATCTCGCTGCACGTCGATACCCATCCGAACCCGCACGCATCCGGCGTAGCGACCTATTTCTACGGCAGCGACCGCCCGGGGGCCAACAGTGCCATCGGAGAAACCTTCGCGGGTCTGATCCAACGTGAGATCGTGGCTCGCACGGATCTGGTCGACGGCCGTAGCCATGCGAAGACGTGGGACCTGCTCCGCCATACTCGGATGGCCGCCGTGCGCGTCGAGTTGGGCTACGTCACCAACGAGCGCGATGCGGCCCGGTTGGCCGATCCCGAGTTCCGCGACGTGGTTGCCGAGGCCATCGTCGTGGCCGTCCAGCGCGTGTACCTGCCCTCACACGAGGACGCACAGACGGGCGCCTTGAGGTTGCGGGATCTCGCCGACGCGTGAGCATGGCTGCCTCAGGGTCGCCGTCCGTTTCACGTGAAACAGGTCCGCCCACCGGTCACCAGTCGGCGAGGGTATCGGGTTCTGCGCCCGGAGGAACGCGCCACCTATCCGGCACCCGTTCTACGGCAATCTCCTGTCCTCGCACGTCCCGGTCGCCATTTGGTGGCTCGCGCGTCCACGCGCCGGCTCGGCGTCGGGCCACGTCGGCCCCATGGTGAGACCACAGCCGCTCGGGACGTCCGGTTGCCACTACGATGCCGTATCTGGCGTCGCCGAGCCGTGACGGGTCGGCACCGCATGGGCGGGAGGTCGTCGTGCACGCCGCGAGTCGCCGGCTGGCGTCGGTCACCCTCGACAACCTCGACGACATGCCGCGTCCATGTCGGTCATGCGTCTACTGGGAGCTCGACTCGGCGGCCGCCGACCACGCCAGAGAGGCCGGCGACCCCACACTCGAGAAGGAAGCGTGGGTTTCGGCAGTCCTGCTCGAGTGGGGAAGCTGCGGGACTCTTGCATACGTCGAGGGGGCGCCGGCCGGCTACGTCCTCTATGCGCCGCCCGCTCTGGTGCCTCGCGCAGCGGCCTTCCCGACCAGCCCGCCAAGCCCCGACGCGGTTCTGTTGGTCACAGCCTTCGTGCGACCTGAGCACCGCGGCCACGGTGTGGGCCGCAGCCTGATTCAAGCCGCGGCCAAGGATCTGCTCCAACGCGGCACCCGCGCGATCGAGGCCTTCGGCGACGCCCGGTGGGAACGGCCCGCCTGTGTGATGCCGGCCGCGTACCTGGAAGGTGCCGGCTTCGAGGTCGTTCGACCGCACCACAGGTGGCCCAGGCTGAGGCTGGATCTGCGTTCGACCGTGACCTGGCGAGAGGATGTCGAGGTGGCGGTCGAACGCATCTTCGGATCGGTGAGCCCTGAGCCGTCGCTTCGGCCGGTCTGAGGCCCGATGGCAGACGGACCCCGACCGCGCCCGGTGTCGAACCGATTTGCCCGCACAGGCCGGCCGCGCATTCAACCGAGGACTACCCCTACTGCCGGATGCTGTGCGACCGCGAGGCCGTTCGAGCAGCCCTGACATCCGGCCCGTCCCGACCGGCACTGATCCGAAAGGCTGCCGGCCGCTGGCGGAGCAGACTCAGGGCGAATCAGTCCGCGCCAGCCGCCACAGCATCGCCGCTCGCCTTCCGGGCGGGTCGCGTGCTCAGCCCGTGTCGGCTCGCGTGGTAAGCCGGTGTCGGGTCGCGTGCTCAGCCGGAGTCGGGAGCGATGGTTCCCACGATCCGCTCGAGGTCGTCGATGCTGGCGAACTCGATGACGACCCGGCCCTTGCTGCGGCCGAGATCGACTTTGACCCGGGTGTCGAGACGCTCCGACAGTGCCGCCGCGATGTCCACCAGCCGGGGGGCCACCGGCTTCGGGATGTGCGAACCGCGTCGCCGCTTCGGGTTGTCCTCACCCAATGCGACGATCTCTTCCACCGAGCGGACACTCAGCCCCTCGGCCACGATCCGCTGTGCGAGCCGCTCCTGGGCCGCGCCGTCGGCCAGTCCGAGCAGCGCCCGCGCATGGCCTGCTGACAACACGCCGGCCGCGATTCGCCGCTGTACTACGGGCGGTAGCTTGAGCAGCCGCAGCGTGTTGGAGATTTGCGGCCGCGACCGCCTGATGCGTCCGGCAAGCTCTTCATGGGTGCAGCCGAAATCGTCGAGCAGCTGCTGATATGCAGCTGCCTCCTCTAGCGGGTTGAGATTGCTCCGATGAAGGTTCTCGAGCAACGCATCCCGCAGCATCGCGTCATCACGGGTGTCGCGCACGATCGCGGGGATCGTCGCAAGGCCCGCCTGCTCGGTGGCACGCCAGCGCCGCTCGCCCATGACCAGCTCGTAACGGCCACCCTCGAGCAACCGCACGACGACGGGCTGCAGGAGGCCGACCTCGCGGATCGAACCGACGAGCTCGTCCATGGCCTCCTCGTCGAAGACCTCGCGAGGCTGCTTGGGATTCGGGGAGATCGCATCGACCGGCACCTCGGCGAAATGCGCGCCTGAGACTGGCAGGAGTGTCGATGCGCCGTCAGATGCAGAGAGCGCGCCGCTGCCGTTTGCTTGCGATGTTTCACGTGAAACGACGCCAGCCGTTCCGTCGACGGAGCGGGCCTGGCCGTCGGCCCGATCTGGGAAGAACACGTCGACCGGGGTTCGCCGCGCCGCTTCGCCGTCGCTGGGCTCTCGGGACGGCCCGGTCGGAATCAGGGCTCCGAGCCCACGGCCGAGGCCACGTCGACGCTCGCTCACGACTTCTCCTTCGGGGTTCTGTCCTTGCTGTTGTCGATCGGTAACGCGCCTCGCTCGGCCATCTCCCTGGCCGCCTCGAGGTAGGACAAGGCGCCACTCGAGCTGGGATCGTAGGTTATGACGGTCTGGCCGTAACTCGGCGCTTCGCTGATCCGAACGGAACGCGGGATCGACGTGCGAAGCACGGTGTCACCGAAATGCCGACGCACCTCGTCGGCCACCTGCGCGGACAACCGGGTGCGGGCGTCGAACATCGTCAGCAAGATCGTCGACACAGCCAGTGACGGGTTCAAATGTGCCCGGACCAGGTCGATGTTCTTCAACAGCTGGCTCAAACCCTCGAGCGCGTAGTACTCGCACTGGATCGGGATGAGAACCTCGTCGCCGCCCACCAGGGCGTTCACGGTGAGCAGTCCGAGAGAAGGAGGGCAATCGATCAGTACGTAGTCGTAACCGTCGCCCTCGCCCAGCGTCGACAGGTGGGCGGTCAGGGCCCTCCGCAGCCTCGACTCGCGGGCCACCAGCGAGACCAGTTCGATCTCGGCGCCAGCGAGGTCGATCGTCGCCGGCACGCATGTGAGCAGGTCGAATCCCTGGACCTTCCCGATCACGTCGCCGATCGGCGTCTCCTCGACGAGTACGTCGTAGACGCTCGGGATGTCCGCATGATGATCGATCCCCAATGCCGTCGAGGCGTTGCCCTGTGGGTCGAGATCGATCACCAACACGCGTAGGCCGTTGGCGGCTAAAGCAGCTGCGACGTTCACAGTCGTCGTCGTCTTGCCCACGCCGCCCTTCTGGTTCGCGACGACGATCACCCGGGTCGATGCTGGAGCCGGCAGGGGTTCGCGACGCCGGCTCACCGCCATCAAGGCCGCCGCCGCTTGATGCGCGATCGGTGTGTCGACGTCGGCGAGCGCACCGACCATACCGGCCGGAGCGGCCAGTTCGGCTGCGCTCAGAATCGCCGCTGACTCCGTCACCGACCGGTGATCGGATGGCGTCGACCGCAGATCCTCCTGCTGGGTGGAGCCGTCGCCCGGGCGCGACGGGTGGGACTCGGCCTCCGGATTGGCGGCACGCACTGCTGCGACACCACTGTCGACGCCTGGGCCGGCACTCTCGGGGCGGTCTGCCTCTCGCGCTCGTGGCGAACTGTGCGCCTGGCTCGCGCCGGACTCGGCCACCTGCTCTCGCACGGGCACGTCACGACTCACTTCGGTGTGCGACGCCGCAGGTTCGTCCGGCCAGCCAAGATGAGCTCCGGCCTCGCCCTGGTCCGCGCCTGCGCGTACTCCGCCGGCTGGCCCACCGACCTCAGGCCAGCCCAGACCGGGAGCGGCAGTGGACACGGTCATCTCCTGCCTCTCTTCCGTCGCCGTCGTGGGACAGCCTCCCCCACCCTGGGCCCCACTTCGACCACCGCGACGCGTGTCGGAGGGTCGACAATGCCATGGCCGAAGTCTCGGATCGTGCAGGAGACAGCGCCCATTCTCATCAGTGCGCCCGATGCGTTGGCAACCTCCTCCACAACGGACTCACCCTTCAGGGCCAACAATCGGCCGCCTGTGGACAACAGTGGCAGCGTCCAGCGGGCCAGGGTCTCCAACGAGGCCACAGCCCGAGCCGTGACGACGTCGACGGCGAGCCGACCCGCGAGCTCCTCGGCTTTGGCGCGGACGACCACGACATTCTGCAGGCCCAGGTCTGCGATCACCTCTACGAGGAAGTTCGAACGGCGCAGCAGCGGTTCGATGAGCGTGACGTGGAGGTCGGGCCGAACGATGGCCAGGACGACACCAGGAAGGCCGGCACCCGAACCGACGTCCGCGACCGCCGCCCCGTCCGGCAGAACCGGGTGCACCACGGCGCAGTTGAGCACATGCCGTTCCCACAGGCGCGTACGCTCACGGGGGCCCATCAGACCACGCTCGATGGCTGGTCCGGCAAGCCATGCGGCGTACCGCTCGGCGAGCGGCAGCCGCTCTCGGAAGACGGTCGCAGCCACGCGCGGGGGCAAGGGAACACCACGCTGGGGCGGTTCCGCAGTGTTCTCAGCCGTCATTGGGACCCTCGGTCACCGGCTGTCGGCCAGCGGCTACGGGCGGGGCGGGCACGCGGCGCAGGCCCAACCACGGCATGGGCCGACTCACCGGCGCCCGGGTTGCGGGCCGTTGGCGAAGTCGGGCCTGTTTCACGTGAAACGGCGCGCCGGCAGTCCGGCGCGCCGTTCTCAGGGCAAGGCATCGTTGCTCGTCAAAGCGGCAACACGACGACATACCGGGAAGGCTCCTCGCCTTCCGATTCGCTGCGCAGTCCGGAGGCCGCCACCGCGTCGTGCACGACCTTGCGCTCGAATGGCGTCATCGCGCGAAGCGGCACAGCGTCACCGGAAGCCTTGACCTCTTCGACGGTGCGCTGTGCCAAAGCAGTCAGCTCTTCGCGCTTTCGCGCCCTGAAGCCGCTGATGTCCAGCATCAGCCTGCTGCGCTCGCCGGTCTCTCGCACGACAGCGAGACGTGTCAGCTCCTGGAGAGCCTCGAGCACCTCGCCCCCGTCGCCGACCAGCTCCTCCAGGTCGACCCCGACGACCGACACCATCGCACGATCGCCCTCGACGTCCATGTCGATGTCGCCGTCGAAGTCGGCGATGTCGAGCAGGCCTTCGAGGTAGTCCGCGGCGATGTCTCCCTCGCGCTCGAGCTCGCGCACCCGTCCGGGCGCTGGACCTGCCTCGGCGGCCGTCGTGGCTTCGTCGTCAGGCGGGGTTGCCGCGTCGTTCACTTCGGACTCCTTGCAGACACGATGCCGAATTCACGCCAGCAGACCAGAGTTGTCAGGCCGGTGCCGGCGGTCACTTCCTCTTCTTCTTGTTCGTGCGCTGTGCGCTGCCCTTGCGTTGCGCACGACTGTCGCGTTTGGGCTGCTGTCGCACGGGCGGAGGTGGTGTGGCGGCTTCCTCCACCACCGAACCGGCCGGGACGGCCGTGCCGCGACGCTTGGCCTTGGCCTCCATGCGCCGCTGGTGAGCTTCCTCGGCGGGCGTGCCAGGTGCCGGCATCCGACGGATGACGTAGAACTGCTGGCCCATGGTCCACAGGTTCGACGTGAGCCAGTAGAGCACCACGCCCAGCGGGAAGTACACGCCGGAGAACGCGAAGACCAGCGGCAGGACGTAGAGCAGGATCTTCTGTTGCTGCGCGAAGGGGCCCTCCATGGCCTCCTTCGGCATGTTCTTGCGCATGATCTGGCGCTGGGTGAGGAATGTCGTCAGCGTCATCAACACGACCATGACGATCGCGATCACCCGGGTCTGGGTGTTCGGCGCATCGAGGAAGGTCGCCGACAGGGGCGCGTTGAAGATCTCGGCATCGCCGGCTGACTCGAACAACTCGGGTTGGTTGGTGAATGCGCCGCGCGCGTGACCCTCCGCGACACCGGAGAGCACCCGGAACAGGGCGAACAGGAACGGCGCCTGAAGCAGGATCGGCAGACACGAGGCGAACGGGTTGGTCCCCGTGTCCTTGTAGAGCTTCATCGTCTCCTGCTGGAGACGCTCCCGGTCGCCCTTGTACTTCTTCTGCAGCTCGCGCACCTTCGGCTGCAGCATCTGCATGTTGCGCTGTGACTTGATCTGCCGGACGAACAGTGGGATCAACAGGATCCGGATGACCACGACCAGCCCGATGATCGACAGCGCCCAGTTCACGCCGTCGTGGCTGATCCCCAACAGCTCGCTGAACAGCCAGTGCCAGCCGATCATGATCCAGCTGACCAGGTAATACAGCGGGGAGAGCAGGGTGTCCACTGGTGTTCAGGCTCCTCGAAGGACCGTCGTGTCGGTGAGTGAAACTCCCGCGTGCGCAGACGGTGCCGGGTTCGGACTGTCGGGATCGGACGGGCGAACAGCGTCCATGCCGTCCACTACGCCCCACCAGCGGTAGGACGTGCGCGGTGGTACGTGGTCGACGCCGCCCGCTGACCACGGATGGCAGCGACCAAGCCGTCGAATCGCGAGCCACGTGCCACGGACGGCGCCGTGCGTCTCCACGGCGCCCAACGCGTACGCCGAGCAGGTCGGGTAGTACCGGCAGCGCTGACCATAGAGCGGACTGACGACGACGCGGTAGGCCCTCAGCACGGCGACCAGCACCCGCGTCATGACCGCACTCCGACGCGCAAGAGTACGCGGTCCAGCGCGTCGTCGAGGTCTCGCGTGAGCGCGGCGCCGCGGGCATTCGCGGCCTCCGGCTGCGCGCGGATCACCACCCGGGAGCCTGCTGGCAGCCGGTCGAGTCGGTCGCGGAGCAGATGACGGAGCCGTCGGCGCACGGCGTTGCGCACGACGGCTCCGCCGATCGCTCTCCCCACGACGAAGCCCGCCCGGGTAGGCGAGTCGACGTTCGTGCCGGGGACGACATGTACGACCACGAGCGGACGCCCGATCCGGATACCGCGTCGCACGGTGCTGCGGTACTCCTGGGTCAGGCGCAGCCGATTCTCGGGAGGCAGCATGCGGACTCCCCCCACCGAGAGCGGCATCGGCCGGCCGAGCTCAGGCCGACAGGCGGGCACGGCCCTTGCGACGACGGGCGCCGAGGATGGACCGGCCGGCCCGGGTGCGCATGCGCAACCGGAAGCCGTGGGTCCTCGCACGACGGCGATTGTTCGGCTGGAAGGTGCGCTTCACGTCCGGGCTCCGTGGTCGAGAGGGAAGGTCATTCGAGGACCGGCGATCACTCAGGCGTGCACCAGCACACCCACGTGCTCTGAGGGCTTCGTCGGACCGACCCACGGTACGTGGAGACGGCCCGCAGGGTCAAACCGGGCACCCTTGCACGGGTGCGGTCCGCCCCAACGTGGACGCAACCCGCTACTGTCGCATCT
>Ga0184612_10000156_pt1 | contig 29793 bp, 18 predicted proteins | sample PLM3_60_coex_FD_133163 | JGI IMG/M metagenome (GOLD analysis project Ga0184612, IMG submission 133163) | Groundwater sediment microbial communities from an aquifer in East River, Colorado, USA - PLM3_60_coex | ecosystem: Environmental > Terrestrial > Soil > Riparian zone | place: USA: East... | reverse complement strand
GGCAGTTCGATCTGAGGTCGATCCGCCTGTGCGTCTCCGCTGCCGAGCCGCTGCCACCGGAGACGTGGCGGCGATGGAAGGACACGTACGGTCTGGAGATTCTTGACGGCATCGGATCGACCGAGATGTTGCACATCTACTGCTCCAACCGCGCGGGCGCCGTGCGGCCCGGATCCACCGGTCAACCGGTCCCCGGCTACGATCTGCGCCGCATGGATCGCGACGGCAATATCGTGTCGGGTGTTGGTCCGGGAATTCTCGAGGTGCGAGGCGACAGCTCCGCCCCCGCCTACTGGCGCCAGCACGCGCGATCACAACAGACCATGCGCGGCGAATGGGTCGTCACCGGCGATATCTATCGCGTGGACGAGGACGGCTTCTATTGGTACGAGGGCCGGGCCGACGACATGATCAAAGTTGGAGGCGAGTGGGTCTCACCGATCGAAATGGAGCATGCGCTTGTGGAGCATCCCTCAGTTCAAGAAGCGGCTGTGGTCGGCATCTCGGTCGACGGGACGAACCGCATCCGGGCGGTGATCGTGCTGGCGCCGGACCATCGCGAGTCGGACGCGTTGACACGCGCGCTACAGAACTGGTGCAAAGAGCGCCTGCAACGCTACCAGTTCCCGCATAGCGTCGCGTACGTCAATGAGCTGCCAAAAACCACGACCGGCAAGGTCCAGCGCTTCCAGCTTCGGGAAGAGTGATTAGTCAGCCGCTACTTGACCGTATCGTCTGCAGCTTCCGGATCGCGCGTTTCAGAGACCGCTTTCGCTTCCGCATGTCCAACCACAGGTCTCCAACGCTGGCGATGCGATCGGCCATCGTGCGCAGCGTGAACGTCCGCGGGCCGACCTCCCCGCGTTCGACTTCCTCCCACGTGCACGGCGCCGAGACGGGCGCTCCGGGTTTCGCGCGAACGGCGTAGGGCGCGGCCCATGTCGCGCTGTAGTTGTTGCGTCCCGTGTCGACGAGAATCCGCTTTCCGCGGTCGGCCTTGCTGAACTCCTGCGTGAGGTGGTCCGGCGCCAGTTTGACGAGCGTCGAACCAACGTGGTGCGCAAACCCCGAGACTTCGCCCATGTCGGCCTTCCCGTCGAGCGGCACGACGATGTGGAAGCCCTTCGAGCCAGAGGTCTTGACCCAGCTTGGCAAGCCCAGCTCATGCAAGAAGTCGCGAAGCCCGAGTGCCGCCGCGCGAAGCATGCCGGGATCGTCGACGGACGGGTCGAGATCGAAGACGCAGACGTCGGGGTGATACAGGTCCGGCGCGCGTGACGACCACACGTGCGGCGTGATGGTGTTCTGATTGACGATCCAGAGGAGGGATCGCGTGTCGGTGACGATCACGTGGTGCACGGTCCCGTCCTTCTTCGGCACCTCGACGCGCTCGAGCCAGGCGGGAAAGCCCTTGGACACATCCTTCTGAATGAAGCCTTTCTTGCCGATTCCGGCTGGATAGCGCTCCATCGTGATCGGCCGGGCGCGGATGTGGGGCACCATGACCGGCGCGATCGCCTCGTAGTAGGCAGCCAGTTCCCCCTTCGTGATCCCCGCATGGCCTCCTTCTGGCGGGAAGAGCACCTTCTCGGGATGCGTGATCACGCGCGCTCCGCACCTGTCTCGTTGTCGTCTCGGGTCCGTGGAGACCGCTCGCGTCTGACGACGTCGCGGGCAGGCGTGTCCATGAGAACTCTCAGTAACCGAGGATGGCGGAGCTTCCCGTGCCCCGTCCATTCGATGAAGCCGGCCTCGACGACCAGCTCCGGACGCACCCAGTGCGCGCGCAGCCGTGGCAGTCCCTTGGCCCTCGTGAACGGCGTCTTCGGAATCTCCAGGCCGTCCAGCCGCGCACGAAGCTCCAGCAGCAGCGCGGTGTCGAAGCCGGTGCCGATCTTGCCGGCAAAGCAGAAGTCATCTCCATCAGGAGTGAAGTAGCCGACCAGCAACGCGCCCAGCCCCACACGTTTCCCCTGCGGATCGGTGAAGCCGCCGACGACGAACGGGTGCGTTTCCTCGCACTTCATCTTCAGCCAGTGCTTCGAGCGGCGATGCTCATACCTCGAGTCGCGGCGCTTGGCGATAACGCCCTCCCACCCCTCCACGCGCGCACGCTCCCAGGGCTTTGGATCGTCCAGCGCCGTCACCTGCTCGATCGGCAATCGAAGCGGCAATTCGCTCAGCAGCGCGCGGCGCGCGTCGAGCGGCAGCGTTGTGACGTCCCGGCCTTCGAGCCACAAGATGTCGAACACGTAGTAGTCGGCCTCGCCAAGGGGCCCCCATCCCCAGGTGGCTTCGCCGTCGAGGATCACGTCGTGGACCGGCAGGTTCGCGATCGCCTGGACCACGGACGGATACGAGCCGTTGAGCGGCAGCCGGTTGCGCGAAAACAGTCTGACGTCAGACCCGTGTTTGAATGCGAGCACTCGAATGCCGTCGAACTTGCGCTCGAAGATCCACTCCGGCCCGACGAAACGATCCTGTGTCAATGTCGCCGCCATCGGCGCGAGCCATTCGGGAAAGGGATTGGTCACGAAGATCCTCCCTGTCACACGGAATACGTCGCGCGGACATGCGCCGGAAACACCGCGATCGACTCCGGCGTGACCTGCCGACAACCATCGAGACTGATCTCGCGCAAGGCAGGAAGGGCGACGAGACGGGCCACGCCGGTGTTCGTGATGCCGCTGCAGTTCCAGAACTCGAGCTTCTCGAGCGACGCCATCCGGCTGAGAATCTCCAGGCTTCGATCGGTGATCTTCGTCTGGCCCGCGTAATACGTCTTGAGCTTCGAGAGACTGGCGATGTGTTCCGTCGCGGCGTCGGTCGTGTCGCGGCAATACATGCACCAGAGGCCTTCGAGCTCCTCGCATCGACCGACATGACGGAAGCCGCCGTCCGTCACGTCCATCGGCATGAGCTCACTGAGCGCCGGGAATCGAGGCAGCGTCGACAACGCCGCGTCGTCGACGAACTTGCAGCTCACGGCCAGTCCGCGCAGCGCCGGCATCGCAGACAGTGCGGCGAATCCGCGACCGGTCAGGTTGGGACATTCCCTGCCCCAGATGTACTCGATTGTCTGCGAACGGCTCAACGCCGCAAAGCCAGCATCGCCGGCAACCGTGCCCTGGCCCATCAGCATGCGGAGGCGAGGTATCGCGCCGATGTGACGCATGGCCTCGTCGTTGCAGAGGTGGCCTTCACACCCGAGAAACCCCAGGTTGGGAAGATCGGCGAGGCGTTCGAGGCCTGCGGCCGTCAGCGCGGAGATGTGCCAGAAAAAGCTGAGCGCAAAAAGCCCGTCGAGCCCCGCGATGCTGGCGAGCCCTCGATCGGTGAACGAGCCGTCGAGCAACAGATGATTGGGTTCGGCGTCGGCGCTCATCAGCGAGTATTCGATCTTTCCGCCGTGCCACGTCTTGAAGACCGGGAACTGGTGCAGGACGGGCAGCGCTGAATCGGTCACGCGGCGTCCGGTCTTCAAAAGGCGAAGCCTTCGCTTCCCTGCGAGCGCAGTGATGACACCATCGCCAGTATGCGTGCCCAGCAGATCCACACTCTCCAGGTGGTCGCAGAACTTCAGGTTCGCCACGCCGGCGTCAGAGATGCCGCTCTGCCAGCACATCTGGAATCTCCTGAGCTCGGGCAGGTGGCGCAGGACCTCGAGCCCGCGGTCGGTGATCCGGCCCCCGGGGTGCTCGCTCAGATCGAGATCCTCCAGCCGGGACATGCGTGCGAGGTGCCTGAGGCCGTCGTCCGTGAGCCGCTTCGATCCGCCGAGATTGAGTCGCGTGACGTGATCGAGCTCCGCGATGCGCTCGAGCACGGCGTCGGTCATCTGGCCGGCGGCGTCGAGGTTCGAGATCCGCTGATCCGCCATCACGGCGATGATCTCGTCCCACTCGCTGTCGTCGAGCGAATGGCGTACGCGCAGCGTGCGGTGCTTCACGTCGATTTGATAGAGCGGCAGGTTCCAGCTCTTCGGCCCCTTGCCGATCCGCATCACGCTCTTCGCAAACTCAGCCCAACTTCCAAAGCCGCGCAAGTGAGCCACGACGGCCTGCGTGTCCTCGAGTGAAAGATCCGCGTCGGCCGGCTTGCCCAGCCGCTCCGGCAATCTGGTGCGCATGTCGCGCCAGGTGAAGGTCTGCTTGAAGAAGTCCTGGATCCGCTGAATCGCCGAGGCTTCGCCAGACCGGTAGGCCTCGAGGAGATCGTGCGCGAGCGTCTCAAATACCTCGAGCCCGGAGTGCGAACGCTTCGGCGGTGCCTTGGCGGCGCGCGTGCCGCCGTGTCGCTCCAGAAGCGCCGCGACGTCCCCGGTGCCCTCCGCGTCAGCCACATCGAGCGGGGTCATGCCGTTGCCGGCCAGAATGTTGGGATCGGCGCCGTTCTCTAGGAGGACCCTCGCAGCTTCCTCGCGACCCATTGCCGCGGCCCAGTGCAACGCGGTGCCTTGTGGGATGTCGCAATGATCGATGCGTCTGTTGACGGACGCGGGATCCTCCCTGAGCCGCGCCTCGACGTGTTCAGCGAAACCAAACGAGACGGCATCGTGCAGATCGATGACGCAATGGGCCCGCATCCACTGGATGATTTCCTCCTGTTTGTTATGGTCGGCCCACCCTAACGGGGTCGAATTGAACGGGTTGTTGCGGTTGCTCACGTCGGCGCCCCTTGTCACGAGACGCTGCACCATCTCGAGATCGCCGGCGAAGGCGGCGCGATGCAGCGCTGCGCCGTTGTTGACGCCGATCATGTCCCAGTTGCCGTCCTTCTCGAGGAGGAAAGCCACGGCGTCCGGCTGCGCTCGCACGTATGCGTAGAGCATCGCGAGTCCGATGGCGTCGCGCGCAGTCATCTCCCTGGTCTGACGGCGCGGGCGCAACAGCAGCTGCCCTTCGCTGTCGAAAAAGGCGCGCAACAGATCCACTCGGCCGAGTGCCGCAGCCGCGAGAATGTCCGGCGTCGCCCCCAGCTCGATCATCTTCTCCGCGGCGCGCGGCGCGTGGTTGGCGAGCGAGGCGTCCAGGCACCCGTCGCTCTTCAGGTCGAGCCTGGCGCCGAACTCCAGGAGCACTTCGATCAGAGGTCCCACTACACCCGCGTCGCTTGCCTGCTTGCTCGTGACGAGCAGGTCCATCGTGTCTCCGCCGTGCGGCCCCAGCGTTCGCGCATTCACATCCGCGCCGGCATTCAGCAGCAGCCGCGCGATGTCCGGGCTGTTGGCCGGCACCGGTGGACGCGTACCCTCGAGCCTGCCACGATCGGGATTCCCCGCGACGTGATGCAGCAGCGTTGCACCAGTGAAATAGTGGTACGGCGGGTCGAGATTGGCGCGGGCATGCACCAGCGTTCGATCGGCCGCAATGCGCTCGCGCAATCGATCGATACTGCCGTCATCCATGGCGGCGACGGCCTCCTCGAAATCCGGGTGAGGACGGAACGCCGCGACCGCGTCCGCCAGCTCGACGTGCTGCTTCAGCTTCGCCCACGTGTCGAAGCCATACTCGCGCGCGATCGCGAGCTGTGCGTCGGCAAGTGCCAGCCGGGCGTCGAGTACGACTTTCGGCGGTTGTCCCCGGAACCGGGGATGATGCGCGGCGATGCGCGCGCCAGCCGAGGGTCGGCCGTCGCGATGCTCCTGATGGAGCTCGTTCGCCTGGATCTTGAGCTGGGCGAGATTCGGACGCGGAGGCAGAGACCGGGTAGGCACACGCGCTCCTTTCGCAAGCGCCCGATGTCCGCACGCGGGCCGAAAGAAGCGTGATTCGATGTAAGTCGAACAGTAAGGTGGGACTCGGTCCCTTTCCGCGGACAGGCGGCGCCCTACGCGCTCGAGGAAAAGTAGTCGAGACCGTGGATGGAGTCAAGGCGGGGACTGTCGCGGGGTATAATCCGGCGGCTGACATCGAGCCGCAATCAACCTCGCAACTGTCGGATTGGAGCCACGCATGTTGAGGAGAAAGCTCGCCGTAACCGCGGTGCTCATGACCCTGCTGTCACTGGGCGCGGGCGCGCAGGACACCAAGACCATCATCGCCAACGCGTCCAAAGCGATGGGCGCGGATGGCCTGAACTCGGTGACCTATTCAGGCTCCGCCGCGAATGGCAATTTCGGACAGAGCAAGACCATCGCGGGTCCATTGGCAGTCACCACGATCACGAACTACACCCGCGCGATCGATCTGACCCAGCCCGCGTCGCGCGCGACCGGCGCCACGATGCCGCCGACCATCCCGGGCGCACCGCCCCCGGTGGCGGGAACCTTCAATCAGAACATCACGCCGACGAACACGGCGTGGACGCAGCAGCTCGAAATCTGGGTGACTCCGTGGGGCTTCCTGAAGGGCGCGGCGGCGAACACTGCCACGGTTCGAGCGCAGAAAATTCGCGGCAAGGCCTATAACGTGGTGTCCTGGTCGCCATCCGCAAAGGCGCCATCGGGACAGGCCTATCGGCTCAACGGCTACATCGACGATCAGAACATGGTCGAGCGCGTCGAGACGTGGGTGGAGCACCCCGTGCTCGGAGACCTGCTGGTTGACACGTCGTACAGCAGCTACCAGGACTTCGGCGGTGTGAAAGTCCCGACCAAGATCGTTCAGAAGCGAGCCGACCTGACGACGTTCGAGGCCACGATTACAGCCGCGACCGCCAATCCACCCAATATCAAGGAGCTGTTGACACCGCCTGCGCCACCAGCCGGCGCGGCGGGAGCGGGAGGCCGCGGCGGAGCGCCTGCCGGTCAGCCGCCGGCGCCAACCGTGGCGTCAGAGAAGATGGCCGATGGCGTCTACCGGATCACTGGCGGGTATGTGGCGCTGGCGGTCGAGTTCAAGGACCACGTCGTCGTGCTCGAAGGCGGGCAGAACGAGGCGCGCGGCATCGCCGTCATCGCTGAGACCAAACGGGTAATCCCGAACAAGCCCATAAGGTACGTCGTCAATACGCACGCGCACTTCGATCACGCGGGCGGGCTCGCGCCGTTTTCCGCCGAGGGCATCACGATCATTACCCACGCCAATAACAAGAACTATCTGGAGAAAGGGCTCAGCGGGCCGCGGACGCTCGTCGGCGACAACCTCGCCAAGGCCAATCGAAAGCCCAAGGTCGAGTCGGCCGGTGACAAACGCGTCCTCAAGGACGACACGCACACCGTCGAGCTGTACCACATCCAGAACCTCCAGCACAGCGACGGCATGCTCGTCGCCTTCCTGCCCAAGGAGAAGATTCTGTTCACGGGGGACTTCAACATCCCCGCGCAGGGGCAGCCGCCAGCTCCAGCGATCGCCACGCTCGTGCAGAACGTCGAACGACTGAAGCTGGATTTCGAGGGACACGTGCTCGTCCACGCGCCGAACCCTGACCGCCCGATGACCAGGGCCGATCTGATGGCGCTGGCGAAAGGAACGCAGTAGAGACCGATCGTGCCGTTCCAGAACAAGGTCGTCGCTATCACCGGGGCGGCCGGCGGCATCGGCCAGGAGCTGTGCAGGTATTTCGGCGGACAGGGCGCGGCGATTGCCGCGCTCGACCGCAGCGAAACGGTGACAGCTTTTGCCGAACGGCTGCGCGCGGAAGGCATCAGAATTGAATCCGCCGTCGTTGATATCGGCGACGCTGAAGCTGTCGGATCGGCCTTCGCGAAGGTCACGGCGCTCGTCGGTCCAGTCGACATCCTGATCAACAACGCCGGCCGGTCACTCAATCCGAGCCTCGAGCGCACCACGCCCGAGGGTTTCAGAGACGACGTCAACGCCAATCTGAACGGCGCCTACAATTGCGCTTACGCTGTGCTGCCTGGCATGAAGGCGCGGCGGGCGGGCGCGATCGTCAACATCGGTTCGGTCAACGGGCTCGCCGCGCTCGGCGACGCCGCCTACAGCGCCGGCAAGGCGGGCTTGATCAGCCTGACCAAGGCGCTCGCGCTCGAATTCGGCCGGTACAATGTCCGCGCCAATGTCGTCTGCCCTGGAACCGTGCGCACGCCGCTCTGGGACGACCGCGCTCGCCGCAACCCGGAGGTACTCAAACAGCTCGAGCGCTGGTATCCGCTGGGCCGCATCGTCGAGCCGATCGAGGTCGCGCGTGCCGTCGCCTTCCTCGCGTCCGACGCCGCATCGGCCATCACGGGTGCGGTGCTGCCGGTCGATTGCGGGCTGACGGCCGGCAACATCGTCATGGCGCGCGAGCTGACCCTCGAAGACTTTTAGCCGCCATGAGCACGAAACGCGTTCTGGTCGTCGGACTCGGCCGCATGGGCATGTCGCACGCCCTCGCCTATACCCGGATCCCCGAGTTCAACGTAGTGGGCGTCTGCACGCGCGGCATCGCCGACAGGCAGCTCCCCGAGGCCCTGGCCGGCGGGAAGCGCTATGCGAGTTACAACCAGGCGCTCGCCGAGCTGAAGCCAGAAGTCGTGTCGATCAACACGCTCCCCGACACGCACGCCGACTACGCCGTCAGGGCGATGGAGGCGGGCGCGGACGTCTTTGTCGAAAAGCCGCTCGCCGAGACGGTCGAGAGCGCCGAGCACGTGGTGGCCACGGCGAAGCGCACGCGCAGAAAACTGGTCATCGGCTATATCCTCCGCCAGCACCCGTCCTGGATTAAGTTCATTGAAATCGCGAGACAACTCGGCACGCCGCTGGTCTTCCGTATGAACCTCAACCAGCAATCAAATGGCGAGACTTGGGAATGGCATAAGCGGCTGATGAGTTCCTTTCCGCCGATCGTCGATTGCGGCGTCCACTATGTCGACATCATGTGTCAGATGACGACGGCCAAGCCGATCCGCGTGCATGCGCTCGGCGCTCATCTGACTGACGAGGTGCCGGTCTACAACTACGGGATGCTGCAGGTCGCGTTCGACGACGGCTCTGTCGGCTGGTACGAAGCCGGATGGGGCCCGATGATGAGCGAAACGGCGTTCTTCGTGAAGGACGTGATCGGTCCGAAGGGGTCCGTATCGATCGTCATGGCGGAAACGGCCGGGAACGTGAAGTCGGACGACATCAACGCCCACACCAGAACGAACCAGATTCTCTGGCACCATGCCGACATGACGACGCCGGACGAGCGTATCGACATGATGGACGAGCCGGACCACGACGCACTGTGTGAGCGCGAGCAGCGCTATCTCTTGCAGGCCATCAACGAGGACATCGATCTATCCGACCATATGAACGACGCAATCAAGAGCCTGAGGATTGTCCTGGCAGCGGACCAGTCGGTACGCACCGGTACCGTGGTCACGCTCTGAGCGCACGGCATCGTCCGAGTCAGAGCTTGTAGTCCTTCCGGAACTTGCGCCGCAGGTAGCGGCTCGCGTCACTGTCGCCGACGACGCGCTCCTGCTCGTCGTTCCAATGGATCCGCCGGCCCGTGCGGAACGCGATATTCGACAGCAGTCCCGGTTTCGTGACTCGATGACCGTAGCGGACGTTGCATGTGGTCTCGATGTTCCTCGCTTTGATCGCGTCGAGGAACTCGCGCGTGTGTCCCGGCGAGTCGGGAATCGTCGGAGCTGGAATCGGGAAATCAACGGCTTTCTTGCCAGCGAGCCACACTTCGTGCGTGGTGTAGTTCGTCACGAGCGAGGCCTGGGTGCCCTCGAACAGGCAACCGATGTGCCCCATGTGCTCGAATCCCGGCAGCGGCGTCGGGCGGAAGCTGAAGGTCAGCAGCAGGTTCGGATACTCGAGGACGGCTTCGAGGGTGTCCGGCGTCTCGGTCGCGTCATTGAGAAAAAACCGCCCGCCGAGGGCATCCACGCTGCGGGGCGCCTTCAGATCGAGCGCCCAGACGGCCACGTCGACGATGTGGCACCAGAAATCGATGAACGTACCGCCTGAGTAGTCCCAGAACTGCCGGAAGGTCACGTGCGATCGCAGCGGCGCATACGGCCGCTTCGGGGCCGGCCCGAGCCAGAAGTCATAGTCGAGCGTGGGAGGTACGGTCGCAGGATTGGTCGTCGCAGGTCCGGGCTGCGTTGGCGAAGTCTTCCAGATGTGCACGCGCGTGATGCGACCGAGTGCGCCTGACTGAACGAGCTCGACGACGCGGCGGTAGTTGGGGTAGTCGTTGTGGATGTGATTGCCCATCTGGCTGACGCGCTTGTACTTGAGCGACGCGTCGGCCATCATGCGTCCCTCGGCCACGCTGTAGCTCAAGGGCTTCTCCACGAACACGTCCTTCCCCGCCTCGAACGCTCGCACCGTCGGAATCGCGTGCCAGTGATCCGGCGTGACGACGACCACCGCGTCGATCTCGCGATCCTCGAGCACGCGGCGAAAGTCTGCGAAGGTCTTCGGCTTCTGCCCGCGGGCTTTCTCGACTTCGGCGACTGCTCGATCGAGGTGCTCGCGATCGACGTCGCAGACGGCCGCGATCCGGGTGTCAGGGTGCTTGAGGAACTCCCGCAGCCGCGACATGCCCTGCAATCCGACCCCGATCATTCCGAGCACGATCTGGTCGTTTGGCCCAGCAGGAACCTGTCCGGGTTGTTGCGCGGCCTGCCAGGCCGACAAGGTCGGGCGAGTGAGAGCGGAGAGCGTCATCCCTCCGGCGACCGATCCGAGGAACGCACGTCGAGAAACAGTGAGTGACGGCATCATCCCAACTCCCGGAGACTGGTGTTACTGAGATTTGCCGCGGCCGGTGATCTCCCAGACCACGTCGACACGATCCTTGCGGATGCCGTACATCTGATCGTACTCGTTCACCACGGGATCGCAGTGCGGCACGATGACCTCGAGCTTGTCGCCGATCTTGTAGTCCTTCGTCGGTGGCGTCGAGAACCGGATCGCGCCAAACTCGTCAGAGTTCGCGCTGTAGTCCATGCCGGGCTCGCCGATGACGCCCGCATTGGGCGTGTTGAGCGTGAGCGCCTTCGCTCCGGCGTCGGTAGTCAACCGCCCGGGGAACCTGTTGTTGAGCACCGTCGTCAGGACGGTGAGCGACGGCGCGAAGTCCGTGTAGACAGGGTCGCCGCCCTCGCTCCCGATGGCGAGGTACTGCATATCCATGAACAGGTAGCTGCCCACCTGCACGTCAGTGAACCCCGGTACGAAGTGCATGATGTTGTAGGTCCCGGTTCCTCCGCCGCTGAAGATCTCCATGTTCAGCCCGGCCTTCTTCATCATGTCGAACGTCTCGACGTTCGGGCCGATCGTCTTCAGAGCACGCTCCTTGCGGTTCTCAAATCCTTTTGCGTGCTGCACGCCACCGTCATACGAGAGAATCCCGCGCAGCTTGAGGTTGGGCAGCGTCTCCACGATCTGGCCCAAGGCGACCGCGCCAGCCCCCGGGGGAATACCACTGCGTGTCCCTACCGCAACATCGATGACGACATCCGCAACCACGCCCGCCTCCTTCGCGGCGGCGGAAAGGTCCCGCGCGTTCTGTTCCTCGTCGACGGCTTGAATGAAGTCGCGGTGGGACTTTCGGAGATTCATCGCGCGGCGAATCTTGCTCTTCGATGGGTTGGAGGTGGTCAGAAGGATCTTGTCGACCCCGTGTGCCACCATCGCCTCGGCCTCGCTGAGCTTGGCGCAGCAGATGCCGATCGACCCCGTAGCAAGCTGATACTTCGCAATCGCCGCGCATTTGTGGGTCTTCGTGTGCGGCCGGCTGGGAAGCCCGTACTTCTTCAGCGCCGACTGCATGGTCGCGACGTTTTTCTCCATGATGTCCAGATCCACGCAGAGCGCGGGCGTGTCGAGATCCCATTTCGAAACGCCCGGCCTGACCTTCTCGTTGACGGTCATCGCGCGGAGCTCGGCCGGCGCGTAGCCCTTCACCGGCTTCGGGATCCAGAGGCAGGCGGAAGCGGCGGTTGCGCCGGAGAGGAAGGCCCGGCGCGACGGTCCGGATTGTTTTTCACGCATCGGTCTCTCCAATTGGAAAGTGACGATCCTGTCGGTATGCCCGAACACTCAGGGCAGGGCGAATACCATGATGGTCGAGCCCGCGGCTATCCCAATGTGTTGTCTGCCCTCGATAGCGTATGTCATCGGCCCGGCTTTCCAGCGCTGGCCCGTGTTGAAGTGCCACAGCAGCCTGCCGGTCTTTGCATCCGCCGCCACGAACGCGCCGCCTGGCGCATCACCGTAGAAGACAAGGCCCCCTGCCGTGCTCATCAGTCCGCTCGCCAGGACGCCACCACCCAGATCCGGGATTTCCCACGCAATCTTGCCTGACTGCACGTCCAATGCGCGGAGAAATTTTGCACTGACGTCGCCAGGTGACCGGCGGGTCCCGCCTCCATAAAAGGACTGGCCTTGCACCCACCACTGGGCGCTCTTGGTGTAGATGCCGCACGATTCCTCGACCATCAGATAAAACAAACCCGTTGTCGGGCTGAACGCCGTCGATGGCCAGTTCGTGGCTCCCTCCACGGAAGGACAGGTTCGCGTGCCCTCAACCGCCGGTTCGTTTCCAGGCAGGAGGATCGGACGACCGTCCTTCCCTATCCCGCTCGCCCACGTCAGCTGCTTGACGAAGGGCTCCGCCAGCAGGAACTCGCCGGTCAACCGATCGAGGACGTAGAAGAAGCCATTTCGATCGCCGTGAAGCAGAAGCTTTCGGGGCCGGCCGCGAAACTCCATGTCGACCAGCATCGGGGTCTCGGTCGCATCCCAGTCGTGAAGATCGTGTGGTGTGAACTGGAAGTGCCACTTCAGTTTTCCGGTGTCGGGGTCGAGCGCAAGCACCGAGTTCGAGTACAGGTTGTCGCCCTTGCGCTCGTCTCCGTTGTAGTCGGGACAGGGGTTCCCGGTCGGCCAGTACAGCAGGCGGGCGTCCGGATCGTAGGTGCCCGTCAGCCAGGTGGCGGCACACCCATGCTCGAGTGCTTTTCCGATCCACGTCTCGGATCCTGGCTCGCCCCGCGCAGGGACCGTCCAGAATCGCCAGACACGCTCGCCGGTGGACGCCTTGTACGCGTCAAGGAAACCGCGATTGCCTTCGTCTCCGCCTGAAACGCCGGCGATCACCAGATCGTTGACCGCGAGCGGCGCGCTGGTCGCGCCGTAGTGGTCGTGATAGTCCGCCATCTCGGCATCCCACAGGAGCTGTCCTGTAATGCGGTGGAGCGCGATCAGGTGCGCGTGATCCGTCTGAAGAAACACACGATCCCCGAGCACCGCGACGCCACGATTGATCCCGCTCGCAGGATCGCCGACCAGTTCTCGCGTGCGCGGCCGGCTGTACTGCCAGACCTGCCGGCCCGTGCGCGCATCGAGCGCCCAGACGGCATTGGCAGCCGTCACGTACATCAAGCCATCGACGACGACTGGGGTGACCTGAAGCGTGCCTGGGGCGCCGGGAACCTGGAAGGTCCACTTCGGCGCGAGGCGCGCCACGTTCGTCGTGTTGATCTGGTCGAGCGCGCTGTGGCGGTTGCCGCTCAAGCGTCCATGATAGGTAGGCCACTCGCCGGGCTTCGGTCGAGCGATGTCGTCGAACCGCGCACCGTTGCCAGACGCGGCGGTCCCGGGAAGAGTCGCGCGCGGCGATCGATCCGCGGTCAGCCGGGTCAGGTACGCCAGGAGGTCGCGCATTTCTTCGGCCGACGCCTGTACCTTCGGCATGATCGACGGCTCCCACGTGATCCCGGCGACTTGACGCCTCGATATGGAGTGAAACGTGCCATCGAGACTCTGCACTCCAAGATCGAACGGGCTTTCGTATTTTGCCAGGCCGCGTAGCGTGCGACCGTCGCGCATGCGAAGCGACACCGCTTTGAAGGATTGCCCCGCGTTCTCTCTGTCGCCGCCCGCGGCTGTACCGCGGGCACCCGGCTCGCGCAGCGCCTGCTCGATCTGTCGCGTCCTTCGTTCGCTCGCTAGATTCGACAGGTCTGGGCCGAGGATCCCCCCTCGGCCCCGCACCATGTGGCAACTCGAGCAGTTTCCTTTACCCGCGAAGAACCGTTCGCCGGCGGCGGCATCGCCTGCCGCCGGGTGGTCCGCGGCCGGCGACTTCAACACATCGATGTAGGCGACGAGCGCATCGAGCTCGGCATCAGGCATCGGAAACGCCGGCATTCCCGTGTTGGGGATCCCGTTGCGGATCAGATCCCGCATCGCCGTCTTCGACGCGGCGCGGGAAACGATGCCGGGCCCGTGGCCGCCGCCAGTACCGTCGGACCCGTGGCAGCTGACGCAGCGCGCTTCATACGTCTTTCTGCCGGCCTGGAGCGACTGCGCAATTCCGCTCGCGCTCGAGCTCGCGAGCGCGGCGGTCACAAGCAGAAGGGTTCGCGTCATCATCGAAGTGTAAACCGCGTGGACTTCCCCCCGAGCGACTTCGTCAAGGCCGCCCAGTTCTCGAAGCCGGCCTGGCGCGCGATGAGCAGCCGCGCGTGCGGGAGCGCGAAGTAGCCATCGGGTCGCTCAGACCCCAGAGCGTCGAGGCGCTCTCGCACACTCGCGCGTAGCTCCTGCCACGTGAACGAGGTTCGAGCGTGTTCCTGAAGGCTCGCCATTGAGTTGGCATGACCCGTTTCATACGCAAACACGAGGGCCTGTGCCAGGCGATCGTATTTCTGGACGTCGGGGGGCGGCTCCGGCGGAGTTTCAGGCGCGTCCGATTCGCCATTCACCGCGAGCATCCGCGCGACGTCGAGCATGCCGAGCTTGCGTGCCCAGTCGGCTGCGGTTTGCCCGTCCTTCGATCTGAGGGTGGGATCGGCCCCGTGGGCCAGCAACAGCTTCACGATCTCGATAGCCTTCGCTTCGTCGTCTGGCAGCCAGCAGAGCGGCGTACTGCCGTCATTGGTGACGGCCTTCGCGAGGTCGGGCTCGGCCTGTAACACTTCGCGCAGCCGGTCAACGTAGCCTCTGAACACAAGCGTCCAGACATTCTTCGAGAACCGGCTGAGGAAGTCGACCAGCTCGAAGCGCTCGCCGTACGCGGCGAAGCCGATCGGCGTGGCGTTCCAGTTGGCCTCTCTCGGATCGATTTCGGCGCCGCGATCGACGAGCAGCTTTGCGACGCGCATGGCGTTGTGGGAGGCGGCCACGTGCAGCGCCCGCTGATGGGTCTCATCCTCACTCTCCAGTGGCACGCCCAGATCGAGCAGAAACGCGACCACGTCGTCGCGATCCCGCCGTGCCGCGGCAAAGAGTGCTTTCGGCGAGTGCAGGTACTCGGGGTGCGTCTCGAGTTGCGCCCGCACGGCGTCGCGATCGAGGCGGAGGCAGGCGGCGACGAACGCTTCTTCCTCTGCCAACACGGGCGTGCTCCGCACCGCGCCGAATCGCGCCAGCAAGTCGGCCATCTCGGTCAAGCCTTCGAACACCGCGCGCTCGTAGTGCGTGCGCTTTGGCTTGAACTTGGGATGCGACGACGCACGAGCGTCGGGGCCGGCGCCATGCGTGAGGACCCACTCGGCCAGCCTCAGATCGTTTTTCTCCAGAGCGGCCTTGAGGATGAAGTAGGCGCCGGGGCCGTAGCCTCCCATGTCGAGCATGGACCAGTTCGGATCGTCCCAGGCCGCCTTGCGGCCTTGCTTCACAGTGTGTGCGTAGACCAGCTCGAGCCACCAGATCATGTCGCCGCTGAAGTGCGTGTTGTAGAGGACCTGGATGTCGAACGGCTCGGCGCCGCGCTCGAGCAGCAACTGAAACAACGCCGGGGCGTATGGTTGCCGCGGCGAATCCTGCTCGCCCTCGCCCGCGACGCCCACGAGCGCGGTGTACCTGGCGTCGCCCGCCATGTAGTACGCGTTGGGATCCGCGCCACGATCCAGCAACGCGCGCGCGATCGCCAGGGCGTTGTCGATGATCTGTGGGTGGATGAACCGCGTGAAGCAGAGATACAGCAGCGGCGGCCATCCTCTCGAGCCGCCGGGTTCATGCGCCGCCTCGGGTCGTTCGGCCAGAATACGCACGACTTCTTCGAGGTCGCCGCAGACGGTCGCCGTGTAGAGGCTGGCGCGCGCGATCTCCGGATGCTGGGCGAGAAGGCGCTGCGCGGCTCGGTCGTGCATTCGGTGGTCGCCTTTGCCGTGGATGTGATGGTCCCAGCAGGCGAACTGGAGGAAAGTCGCGACCCGCTCCGCATGTCGACGCGTCGAGCCCTCGGCGCCGTGCGCCGCCAGCACGCGGGCGGCTGCGACCTTGTTCTGTGCGACAGCCCACGCGAGCGGAGTGGCGCATGGTTCCGGCCACCACTGGTCAGGCCTTGGCTCGCAGCTCGCGTATTCGGCGAACGGACGCGTGAGGGCCGCGGGGTCACGTTCCAGAATGCTGGCGATCAAGTCAGGGCGATCGCGGTCGATAGCCTCGAAGATGTCGATGGGTCCCGTGAGAATCACGTCGCGGACCCCGGCATGACCCGCGTAGTTGGCCCAACCCGCCGGGGTTCCGCAGTACTTGTCGTCTCGGATGGTGGGATCGGCGCCGTGCTTCAGAAGCACTGCGGCCGCCTCTTGGTTCCCGTGGAATCCCGCCGCGTGCAGCGCCGTGTAACCGCGTGTGGAGTCGACCGATGTGCTGGGATCATCGCGGACGTTGACGGACGCACCGTAGCGGATGAGTGCTTCGATGACGCCGGCCGACGCCTGAGCGCCGGCGCGAACGATGAGGTGCGCCCAGCGCTTGCCTGGCTTCAGGCAATCAGGATGGTCACGCAGGAGCCGCTCCACATCCTCGGTCCGTTCCAACCCGACCGCGGCCGGCAATCCCACCGTCGCACCACGGTCGACGAGGAGCTGGGCCATCTCCCGTTCGCCGTTGAGCGCGGCCTGGTCGAGCGCCGTCAGGCCCGCCGCATCGATGGCCTCGGTGTCGGCCCCGAGATCGAGCAGCGCGGCCAGGGCCCTCGGCTGTTTCTTGACGACCGCGAGGTGCAGGGGCCTGCGCCGGTGGTTGGTCGTGTCCATCGGCCGGTCGAGCTCGCCGCGAGACTGAGCCGCGAGCTCCCTGATCACGTCGACCTCGCCCATCGCAACCGCCGAGAAGATGTTGTGAATCGAGCCGTGCGCGAGCAGATAGTCGACGATCTCCTTGCTCCCGCTCCCGAAGCAGGTCGCCCACCCGATGACGTCGAGCTCATGTCCGTCGCCCGTACCGATCGGGTCGGCGCCGTGTTCGACGAGGAGCCGGATGATTGGAAAGTGCCCGTTCTCGGCGGCGAAGTGCAGGGGCATCGCGTTGTCGCCTTCGTCGCGGATGTTGGGATCGGCCCGGCGATCGAGAAGGCACCTAACGACGTCCTCGTGTCGGACGCCAAAATGGAGCGCGGTCCTCAACCCTGTGTGGCCGGAGAGGCTGCCGCGCTGGCTGACGAGTTCGGGATGAGCATCGAGGAGCTCCGCGACGCGCGAGGCCTCGCCCCGGCTCGCCGCGTCGAGAAGCGCGGTCAGCGGCGTGCCCGATGACTCCGCCTGGCCCGATGCGGCGAGCCTTGCCTTGAGCGCGACCCAGCTCTCCTGTCCATGCTCGCGCGCGAGCGCGTGATAGACGTCGCGCAGACCGGGCTCGGCGGGCGCGTTGGGATAGGCGCTCCGGAGGCGCGCGCGCGCCTCTCGATCGTTCGTGCGCAGCGCTTTCAGCCAGCGCTTCGCTTCTGTCCTGAAATTGTCGAGGGTGCTCACGCGAGACCTTCCTTCCGTAAGTGCCCTTCGACAAAGCTCAGGGCAAGCCTGGCGTCCGCTTAGTGCAGGCCGGAAGAAGGTTCGTGGTGTTCGGCGAACCCGGTTGGGTGGGAGACAAGCTCCCTTGCCGCGGACAGGAGGCGCCCCAGATGCGCGCTGGCGCCAGTGTCGAGCAAGGAGCGTCGGGCTGTCAAGGCGGGGACGCCGCATTCCGCGTAGAATCGGACCTGAACATGTCAATCAGAGTTCTGGTGGCGTCCCTGGCGACGGTCAGCTGCTTCGCCGCAATCGTCGCGGCAACCGGCCACATTCAGAATCCGCCGGCCGGACAGAAACGCTGGCTCATCGCGCATCGCGGCGCCTCGGCGTACGCTCCTGAGAATACTGTCCCGGCCTTCCGGCTCGCGGCCGAGCAAGGGGCGGACTTTGTCGAGTTCGACCTGCAGCTGACGAAGGACCGGCAGATCGTGTGCCTGCACGACAACTCGCTGGAGCGGACGACGGATGTGGAGGAGGTGTTTCCGGATCGGTTCCGACCGACTGGAGATGGAACGCAGACGGCACGGCGCTGGATGCTGTGGGACTTCACGCTGGCGGAGGTCAAGCGGCTCGACGCAGGAACGTGGTTCGACCCGAAGTTTCGTGGAACCAGGATTCCCACTTTTGGCGAAACCATTGATGCGCTTCGAGGCCGGTCGGGACTGTTCATCGAGCTCAAGACGCCCGAGCGCTACGAAGGCATCGAGCGTCTCATCCTGAGCGAGCTCGAAGCCAAGGGGCTTGCCCGCCAGGGCGCCGACCCGCGGACGCCTGTGCTCCTGCAGTCGTTCACCGAGTCGAGCCTCCGGATCCTCGCTGGCACGCTCGGCACGAAACTGCCGATTCACTTCCTCGTGAGCGCACGTGATGCCCCGCCGTGGCTGACGACAGAAGGGCTGACGAAGCTCAACACGTTCGCGACCGGCATCAGCCCGGAGAAAACGATCGTGGCGAATCAGGCTGACGGGATCGTCCGCGCGAAGCAGATGGGCCTGCTCATCACGCCCTACACGTTCCGCGCGAGCGCCGTCACGGGATTTCCCGACGTCCGCGCCGAGATGGCTCACTACCTTCAACAGCTGGGCGTTGACGGCGTGATCACCGACAATCCCGATCAGATGCCTCCATTCCAGCCGCGGCGATAGTCGCGCTCATTTGTCGGCGGTTCGTGAATCGACGTGGCCGATTCCAGGTACTCGGTGTCGAACAGATCGATATGACGCGAGCCGTCTGTATGCGCAAGGCCGCCGTAGGTGCAGGAACTGCTGTGCTGGCTGGCTTGCTGCTCACCCAAAACGAAGCGAGACATCAGGACCCCGCGCCCGAACCAGCCTTCGTCGCGTTCCGCGTCGACGAGCATCGTGTAATTGCCACGATCAGGGTGATGGAACCGATGGCAAAGCAGGTCAGGGAAGGACTGTCGGCGGAACCGGTGGCGAGGTTTGGCTATCAGCATTTCGAGCTGCCGGCGTCCTGGCGCGAGCGCGTGCCGGCCGGCATTCGGGACGCGAAGCGCTGGGTGGTTCACGCGGCGCCAGGACAGGCCTTCGACGCCGAGGCAGAGCGGATTGTCGGCGGAAACGCACAGTGCACGGAAGCGGTCGGCGTCCTGCTGCGGATCGACGCGCCTCGGGCGGCGGCGTTTGCGGCCCTTCCGGCGCGCTACTTTGTTGCTGATGCGTCGGTACCTCGCGATGTGCCTGCCGCAGGATCGAGATCTCCTGTTCGAGTGCTGTCATCGCCGGCGTTGACCGTTGAGCAGCGCCGGGCGTTCGAGTCGATTCTCAACCAAGTGTTGATGCAAGAGCTGCCGCGTGTTCGAGCTGATGCTGAACCACATCGCGTCGGCTCCCGTGCCCGGACGCCACAGCGGCGGGAGATCGATGAGGCGCTGGCGCGCGGCCACGGTGAACTGCGCTACGACATCCAGAGTTTTCAGCTCGCGCCCGATGGTGTGCCGCTCCACTTCGTTCGCGCGGAATGGTCCGTTCAACGACGGCAGGGTTTCGCAGTGTCGCTGTGGATGCGTGGCGAACAGCCGATCGAGATCATTCAGACCAACCTGCGGCCAGCGTCCTGGCTGCGCATGTCGCTGTTCCAAGGCAAGGTGGCCCCAGAACATCTGGGCCTCGTCCTCAACGTCCTCGATCGAGACCACGACGGCTGGGGAGAGGTGCTCATGTCCCAAGACGGCTACGAAGGACGGAGCATTCAGCTCTTCGAGTACTCCCCCAGCGGCTTTCAGCCCACCGGCACAGAGTTCGCCTGCGGCTGCTGAGCTCGGGGACACTCGCTACATCCTCATAAGCGCGTAGGCCAGCAACGCCAAGCTCGAGGCGAACAGGCACAACGAGTACGCGATGCTGATGGCAACGGCTTTCGCTATCGTCTTCACCCACGAGTCACCGAAGATCCGGTGCACGGCGAGCACGCCATACCCCACGACGTAGGCGAGGACTGCAGCGCCGACGAGGCTGACGACGGCCGTCGATGTGAAGAACGCCCCAAAGATCGTCAACACCGCAAGCGCACCGAACCATGCCGAGTGAACGTGCAACGCGAGATAGAGGTGCGCCGGGTAGCGCGGCATTCGGCGTCGCCAGGCGAGCATCGTGAGGAGCGCGAAGATCGGCAGCAGGATGAACAGGGCTTTGGGAAGCACGGCGTCGATCTCGCGATTGAGCTGAGCGTTGTTGAGGGCCGCGCGCACGAGGCGGTCGCGTCCGAACACTCGGGCGGGCACGCCGGCTTCCAACTCCCGAAGGACCTCGGGCGTGAGCGTCGTGCTGCCGTCGGGATTGGTGATGGTGATCTTCGCCATCTCACGTCCCGAGCGGTGCGTAATCGCTTCGGCCAACGGTTTGCTCACGAAGAACGCCAGGCTGCAGATTAGATACAGGCGCAGAGGCGAGAGCCACCGCGCCCGCCGGCCCGCCAGAAAGTCAAGCGTGAGGAGGCCCGGCCTGAAGAACAGCGCCTTGAGCGTGCTCGGGACCTTGCCGTCCCAGTGCGTCAGCTCGTGCGTCGTCTCGTGCAGAAACCCGCGAAGGGTGAGATCGGTGTCGCGGCGCTTCTGTCCGCAGCTTGCACAGTACGGACCGGTCAGCGGGCGATCACAGTTCAAGCACGCTGCGGTCTCGATTACGTCCATGGATCAGTAGCCTCGCCAAGCCACCGTATCTCTGTCAACACCGAAACCGGATTCCAGCTAGAACGTCGCTTGAAGCCGCTTGCCGGAGTACGTCACCTCTTTGGTCGTGCCTTCGGGCAGCAGATGGACTCTGAACGTACGCTCGGAGACGATGTTCGTCGCGCCCTGAGGCGCGCCCGGCTCGATCGTCAGCTGCTTCGTGCGGTCGTTCCACGCAATCCGCGTCCAGGTGCCTCTCCCCTTCAGGTACTCCTGGCTGATCCCATCGTCTTCATACAGCGTGTACTGACCGTCGCCGCCGCGATAGACCTTGAGGATCGTCGGCTCCTTCACCGGTTCGCTCGTGAACTGACGAACAGGGTCGACGGGAATGATGGCGCCGGCACGGACGTAGATCGGCATCGTGGCGAGGTCGACTTGTCGGGTGACGCTCTGCCCACCTGTCGCTTTGGCGTTCGTCCACCAGTCGTACCAATCGCCCTTCGGTAGATAGACGTCCCGAGACGTCGCGCCCTTCGTAAAGACCGGCGCCACGAGCAGGTCGCGTCCCCACATGAACTGATTGCCAAGACTCCGCGCGCGCTCGTCGCCTGGATAGTGCAGCCACATGGCGCGCATCAGGGGCAGGCCGGTGGCGCGCGCCTCCCACGCCAGCGTGTACGTATAGGGCATGAGCTGATAGCGCAGCTCCGAGTACCTCTTCGCGACTGGCTCAATCGCAGGATTATTCATCTCCGACTGCAGAATGTTGCGCCGGTCGTCGGGCGGAATCGGCGTATTCGTGTTGTTGTGCTCGCGCGGCCCCATGTCGCTCAGTCCCCAGCCCCACGGCAGACGCGTGAACCACGTACGGCCGTGCGATCGAAACGATCCGCAGAACGCGGCGAACTGATGCCAGCGCGCGTAGAGCTCGCCCGACAGTTCGTTGTTGGGGTAGAACCCGCCGATGTCAGAGCCCCAGTACGGGCCAATGCTCAGCGAGTAGTTGATGCCGACGGCAATCTGGGCTTCGAGCGTCTTCCAGGACGTTTCCGTGTCGCCCGACCAGACCCAGCCGCCCCACTGCGCGATCCCGGGATAGCCGTTGCGCTGAAGACTCCACGGACGCACGTTCGGGTGCGTCGACAGATGCCCCTGGTAATACAGCTGATGCCGCTTGATCCGCTCGAACAGGTTGAACCAGTCACCCTCGTCGGGCCAGAACGCGTCGATTCCCGCGTTCACGAGCGGGACGTGCTGTTGCCAGTAGTTCTGGATGTGGGAACCGTCGAGTGTCTCGTCTGACTTGGCGGGGATGGTCCCGTGCAGCGTGGGCAGCTTGTCGCGATCCCAGGGCACCATGTGCACGACAACCTTCACGTGGCGCGCGTGCATGTCCGCCAGAACCGTCTTCGGGTCGCGCTTGAAGACCTCCGGATGGAAATCGAACGACGGCTGCCTCGTGTTCCAGCCGCGCGGCGAGAAGCCGGTCCCGAGATAGATGACCGCGTCGAGCGGGATGCTCTTCGATCGGAACGTGTCGACGATCCCGATCATCTGCGTCTCATCCTCGAGCGTCCGGTGCGACTGCATGTAGCCGAGCGCCCATTTGGGCGGCATGACCGCCGGCCCGGTGATGGTCGAAAAGTCCTTCAGCGCCCTGACCGGGTCGTGCGCGTCGAAGACGAAGAAATCGTAGAGTCCCGGCACGATTCGATCGATCGGCGGAATCCCCTTTCCCAACGCCTGTTGCTGGTTCCGCTCGGTCTGCGGGACGCCCTCCTGTCCCGTGGGCTTGAACGGCACGAACCTGCCGCGATTCGGGCTTCGAAGATCGACCTGCACCCACGGAGCCGCGACGAACATGCCCCAGCCTCCCGTGCCGAGGAGCATCGCCACGGGATTGCGGGAGCCGTACATGTCGCTCTGCCAGCGCGGCTCCATCGTGTCGAGCGCGCCGCGACGGTCGAACTGCACTGGTTGTTCGCGCCAGTTCTGCCCCTTCTGTGGCATGGGACCACCCTCGCCCATCCCGAGCACCGGGTGCGCGTCGAGAGAGAACGACAGGCCGCCATCGCTCTCGAACACGACCTCCTGCACCAGCTGGCCGGCCGCATTCCTGACGACGAGCGTCAGCGGGTTGGGCCGTACCTCGACACTGAGGTTCCCGACTCTCCTTTGCACGGGCCGCGTGAGCTCGCGCACGCTCAGCGCAGGCGGTGGGTACTCTCGTTCGGCCAGCGCAGGGTTGATTGGAAAGTCGTCCTTGAAGCTGACCGGCTTGAGCGTGACGCGAATGCTCTGCGGCCCTGCGACTCGAATATCGAGCTGAGCGGCTTGTCCGGCTGAAGAAATCGACTGGGCACGTGCTCCTGTGGTAACCGCCAGCAGAGCACTGAGGATCGCAAATCGTCGAACGAGCCGCATGTGGCTTGACCGTCCTAGCGCGCGCCCACGCGAACCGTCGACGCGTAGTTAGTGGCCGTCATCAGGCGCTGCAGCTCCGATTGCATGCGCTCCAGCAGGGGACGCTCCGCGGGAGCGCCCGCCAGGTTTCGCTCCTCATAAGGATCCGCCTCCAGGTCGTAGAGCTCGTTCATGTTCTCGAGCTCCAGGTACTGGATGTACTTGTAGCGAGTCGTGCGGACAGCCACGTAGCCCATGGTGCGGATGCGCGGAAAGACAGTATCGCTGAAGTACTCGACGAGAAACGACGACCGCCACTCGGAAACGGCGTTCGCGAAGATGGGCACGAGCGACCGGCCCTGGATGCTGGCCGACGGCGTCAGGCCGGCGAGCTCAAGCAGGGTCGGCGCTGCATCGACGCTGAGCACCATCTCGCGTGGCGTGGTTCCGGCCCGCACCAGCGGCGGATATCTGACGAGGAGCGGAATGCGAATCGCTTCCTCGTACGCGAGCCGTCGCTCTTCCGACAGCCCATGCTCCCCATAGAAGTAGCCATGGTCGCTCGTGAGGACGACGACCGTGTTGTCGAGGGTTCCACTCCTTTCGAGCGCCGCGAGGAGGCGGCCCAGACTGTCGTCCACGGCCAGCAGCATCTCGAGGCGACCTCGAATCTCTTCGTCTTTCGTCGCGGTCTCTCGCCCGAGCGGAGGCAGCGCCCCGATCTGGCGCAGCAAGGCGGGCTTGCCGAGCGGCGGTTTGAACGCGTTGGCACGCCGAGGCATGGCCCGGCCGGCATAGCGCCCTCGATGGCGCTCGGCTGCAACGAACCCGCCAGGCTGCCCCGGGAGCGTCACGACGCGCCCATCATCGCGCTGAAGGACGTTCGGGTGGATGGCTTTGTGGGCGAGGTAGACGAGAAACGGCTGAGGAGCTGACCGCTCGATGAATCGCTCGGCGTAGTCGGTGAGCACATCGGTGACGTAGCCCGACGCGCGGACCCGCTCGCCGTCGACATTGAGTTGCGGATCCAGTGCTTCGCCCTGTCCCGGCATGGCAACCCAGTGGTTGAAGCCCGGTCGCGGGCTGTCGTCATTCCCCATGTGCCACTTGCCGAAGAAGGCGGTCAGATAGCCCGCCTGTTGCAGATCCCTCGGAAACACGGGCAACTGATGACTCGGGCGCGCTGTGTTGTCGATGATGCCGTTGGCGTGCGCGTACTGGCCCGTCAGAAAGCATGCGCGACTCGGCGAGCACAGCGGAGTGGTCGCGAACGCATTCAGGAAGAGGGCCCCTTCCCTGGCGAGTCGATCCATGTGCGGCGTTTCGAGGAACGGATGCCCTGAGGCCCGCACCTCGTCCCAGCGCATGTCGTCGACGAGCACGAAGACGATGTTCGGGCGGCGTCGCGGCTGCACGGCCGGCGTGTCAGGCTTCGAGCAACCGGTCATCCCGATGAGTGCGACGAGCGTCGACGCGCCCAGCCGGCCCCAGAACGAAGACGCCATCAACCCTTCATTCCGGCGCCGGGCGGAGCCGACCGACGGTCGCCGCCGAGATCCTGCCGAGCCATTTCTTCGCCGCGTCACTCACCACCGCCTGCTCGATCGCGTCGAATTTGAGATACGCGACCGGCACGAGCAGCAGCGTCAGGAAGAGGCACAGCGACTGGCCCCCGATGATCGTCACCGCAATCGCCGCGCGCCCGGTGCCGCCGATCCCGATCCCCAACGATGTCGGCAGCAATCCCGCGATGATGGCGGTCGTCGTCATCAGAATCGGTCTCAGCCGCGTGCGGCACGACTCGACGATAGCTTCGCGAATCGGAACGCCCCTGGCGCGCAGCACGTTGGCATAGTCGACCTGCAGGATCGAGTTCTTCTTGACGATGCCGAGCAGGAGCAACATGCCGAGAGCGCTCCACAGATTCAACGTCCGGCCAGTCACCCAGAGCGTGAACAGTGCGAACGGCACCGCGATCGGCAGCACGAGCATGATGACGATGGGCTGGAGGAAGCTCTCGAACTGCGAGGCGAGCACCATGTAGACGAAGATCATCGCGAGGCTGATCGCCATGATCAGGTTCGCGGTCGTTTCGTCCAGGATCTTCGACTGCCCCTGGAGCCGGTATGACATGGTCGAGGGCATATTGAGGCCGGCCAGCATTCTGCGGACGTCATTCGAGGCTTCATCGAGCGCGTGGCCGGGCGCGATATCCGCGATGAGATTCACCGTGAACTGCCGGTTCGAACGCTGCAGCGTGGTCGGCCCGAGGCCGCGCTCGAGCCGGGCGATGTTGTCGATGCGCACCGGTCCGGTGGCCGACGGCACCGTGAGCCGGCCGATCTCCTCGATGTCGCGCCGCTGCGTCTCGAGCACGCGAATCTTGACCGGATACTGCTCAGGCCCTTCTTTGAAGAACGAAATCTGATCGTCGCCCGACACGGCGAGCCGCAGCGTGTTGCCGACGGTCGCCATCCGCACGCCGAGATCGGCGGCGCGCTGGCGATCCACGGCCACGTGAACCTCGGGGTTCGACAGGTTGAGCCCGATCTTGACCTCGGTGAGGGTGGCCAGTTGCTGCGCCCCGACGAGCGCCTTCTTCGAGTACTCCGCAATCTGGGCGAGATCCGGCCCGAGGATGTTCGCGGAAATCGCGAACCCGCCCGTGCCTTCGCCGCTGCCGAGGGCGTTTCGCGACGTGATGGACGGCCGATAGCTCGGGTGCGCCGCGAGCCGGCGCCGCATCTCGGTGATGATCTGCGCCTGCGTGTTCGTGCGCGCCTCGATCGGCAGGGCCTGACACAGGAAGTGGATATGAGTCGACGACCCGGCGGTGGCGCCAGACACGCCGATCGAGGGCTCGATCTGCGCCACGCCTTCGATGCCGCTGACCACTTTGAGCAGCTTGAAGGCGACGTCCGTGGTGCCGTCGAGCGATGTTCCCTCCGGCGCGTCGAGGTGGACGGTCCACTCGCCCATGTCCTCGTTGGGCACGAACTCGCGGCCGACCATGCGGTTCAACGGGATCGCGAGCAGGGCCGTGACGATCGAGATCGCGATGATGGCCGTGGAGTGATCGAGCGCCCAATTCACCCGGCGCGTGTACCACTCATCCAACCAGTGGAAGAAGCCGCCTTCCTTCGTCTTGCGATCGGCTGCGGCGTCCGACAGCTTGAGGAACCGCGAACTGAGCATCGGCGTCAGCGTGAAGCTGACGAGCATCGAGACCAGGATCGCGAACGCCATCGTCCACCCGAACGGGTTGATGAAGCGTTTCGCGTACCCGTCCATGAACGCGATCGGCAGGAAGATCACGACGAGCGAGAGCGTCGTCGCCATCACGGCGAGCGCGACCTCGCGCGTGCCCTGAATCGCGGCCTCGTAGGGCGAGCAGCCCTTCTCCTCGATATAGCGGAAGATGTTCTCCAGCACGACAATCGCGTCGTCGATGACGATGCCGACGGCGAGCGTGATGGCGAGGAGCGTCATGTTGTTCAGCGTGAACCCCATGATGTTCATCAGCGTGAACGAGGAGATGATCGAAGCCGGGATGGCGAGAGCTGAGATGATCACCGCCCGGATGTTCCGGATGAAGATCATCACCACAACCGTGGCGAAGAGCGCGCCGAACAGGAGGTGCTCTTCGAGCGACGCGATCGACGCGTAGATGAACCTCGAGTCGTCGCGGATCACCGTGACCTTCACCGATGCGGGCAGCGAGCGCTCGATCGTCCCGAGCCTGGCGCGCACGCCCTCGATAACGGCCACCGTGTTCTCACCCATCGCCCGCCGGATGTCGAGCATGACCGCAGGCGTGTCGCCCAGCCAGACGGCGGTGGTGGGCCGCTCGAAGGCGTCTTCGGCATGGCCGATGTCCGAGACGCGAATCGGCGTCCCGCTCTTCGTGGCCACGACGAGGTTGTTGAAATCCTGGGCGGCGTCCACGCGTCCGAGCGTGCGCAGGAGCAACTGACCCTTGCCCTGCTCAATCGTGCCACCCGGGATCTCCACGTTCTCCGCGACCACGGCGTCGCGCACCTCGGTCATCGACAACCCGTAGGAGTTGAGCTTCTCGATGTCCACCACGATGTGGATCTCGCGGGCGCGGCCCCCGGCGAGGCTGACCTCGCCGACGCCGTTGACCGTCTGGATCACACGCGCGATCTGCTTGTCGGTCAGCTCGGTGAGCGTGCGGAGGCTCATCGCGCTCGACGACACGATGAGCGACATCACCGGATCGGCGTCCGGATCGACCTTCGTGATGACCGGCGGCAGCAGCGACGACGGGACGCGCCTGATCGCGCCGGCGACCTTCTCCCGCACGTCGTTCGACGCGTCGTTGAGGTCGCGCTCGAGGACGAAGCGAACTGTGATCTGAGCCCGGCCTTCCGCAATGCGGGCCTGAATCTCGTCGATCCCGGAGACGCCGCTGATGGCCTCCTCCATCGGCTCCACTACCGATGTAGACATCTCGTCCGGGCTTGCGCCGGGCAGCGCCAGCGCCACGCTGACGGTCGCCGGGTCGGCTTTCGGGAACAGGTCGACGCCGAGGCCCCGGAACGAGAACGTCCCCAGCACCACGAGCGACATCACGAGCATCGTGGCGGAGACAGGACGGCGGACGCAGAGTTCGGACAGCATACGGATCTATTTCGCGACGGAGATCAGAGCGCCGTCGGCCAGCGTATCGACGTCGGTGATGGCGACCCGTTCGCCCTCTTTCACGCCGCTCACGATCTCGATGCGATCGCCGAGGCGCTCGCCGATCTGCAGCTCACGTATGGTCAGCTTGTCCCCATTGATGACGAACACGCGGTTCACGCCGTAGCGGTACTGGAGCGCCAGGTAGGGCAGCGTCAGAACATCATCGACTTTCCCGCTCTCGATGTGAACGCGCGCAAAGGTGCCAGGTTTGAGCATCGCGTCGACGTTCGGCACGACCGCTTCGAATGGAAACGCGCGCGTCGCGGTGTTCACGGCCGGGCTGATGCGAGTCACCTTGCCGGTGAACGTCCGGTCCCGATAGGCGTCCACGCGCAGCTCCACCGGCCGCCCGTCGGTAATCCACGGCGCCATTCTCTCGGGTATCTCGGCGATTACTTTCAGGGGATCGAGGCGCACGATCGCCATGACGGGCATCTGCGCCTTGACGAGCTCGCCCAGATTCACCAGGCGCTTTTCGACAAAGCCGTCAAACGGCGCACGGATCGCGGTATCGCGGAGCTGACGGCCGGCCAGCTTCATGGTGGCTTCCGACGCCTGAATGCTGGCACGCAGGTTCCGGGCGCTCTGGAGCGACGCGTTGTAGCTGGCCCGGCTCGACTCAGCCGCAGTCCTGGCGTCGTCGAGCGCCTCCTGCGAGATGAGCGTCCGCTTGAAGAGCTCGCTCGCACGGTCGAAGGCCCGGACGGCCTGGACGAGATCGGCATTTGCCTTCTGGACGTCTGGCGTCTGCTCGATATCCGGCAGGTGCTGGGGGTCGGGCGCGCCGTACTGCGCGAGCGTGCGCGCGAGCGCCGCCTGCTGCTGTTCGTAGCTGTATTGCTGCTTCTCGTTGTCGAGTTGGATGAGAACCTGCCCCGCCTTCACGCGATCCCCGAGGTCCGCCAGAATCCCGCGCACGTTCCCGTCGGCTTCCGACGAGATGATGACCTGGTCCACGGCGGCCAGGGTGCCGATCACATCAACCGTCCTCCGGACGGGGTCCTTCTGGACAGTCGCGGCCGCGACCGGCTTGGCCGCAGCGTCGCTGTCGCTGGCCTGAGCCGTCTGCGATTTCGAGCAACCCACGGTTGCCAACGCCAGGGCGCCCGCAATCGCGAGCCAGCGACCGAGACCGTGCGGGGGCATTGAGATCATCGAACTTGACATGAAAGCGCTGCCGGGATCGGTGGAAGTATACGCCGGGGCTGCCAGGCGTGTCGCAGGCGAGGAGAATCGAGGCCGGTGTGCGCGCTTGTCAGACCTGGGCGATACAGTCCATCTCCACGAGCGACCGATCGGGGATTGCAACGACAGCCACCGTCGTACGAACCGGGGGCTCTGGCCCGAATCGGCTGAGATACGTCTCGTTCATGCCGTCGTAGTCCTTCATGTCCGTGAGGTAGACGGTGACTCTGAGGACCTTGTCCATCGACGAGCCGGCGCTCTTCAACGATTCCTCCAGCAGGTCGAGCACGCGTTTGGTGTGGGCCTTGATATCACCCTTGAAGTCCACGCCGGCGCCCTTGCCGGAGACGAACACCAGGTTGCCGAACGACAGTTCCTGGCTGTAGAGAGGCGGACCGTCTTTCTTGAATGGACCGGTGCTCGTGCGGTAGACCCGCTTGCGCGTGACGCCCGACGAGCCGGCCGTCTGTTGGGCGGCTACCGGTGCCGCGAGCGCCAGCGCCGGCACGGCGGTCAGGAATTTTCGACGAGTGTCTCTCGGCATGTGGGTATCCAATCCTCACGTCAGATGCGGTTGTTCATTCACCCCGGCGGTTCCCACCGGTGAAAGACAATATGGAATGACCGGCTCTCCATCGTAACGTTGTAGTGCTTCGCAGCACTCAACACGGTGGTCAGAGCCACCAGATCGCGGGTTAGCGCCCGAGAGCGCCAGAGCCGCATC
>Ga0184612_10000155_pt1 | contig 29837 bp, 22 predicted proteins | sample PLM3_60_coex_FD_133163 | JGI IMG/M metagenome (GOLD analysis project Ga0184612, IMG submission 133163) | Groundwater sediment microbial communities from an aquifer in East River, Colorado, USA - PLM3_60_coex | ecosystem: Environmental > Terrestrial > Soil > Riparian zone | place: USA: East... | reverse complement strand
TGTACTTGGTCGACGTGGCCAGGCCTCCGGCCAGCCCGGACGCCGCGAACCAGCCGATCGCACGTACGCGAGGATCTGGCGCGGTTCCCCCGTCCAGCGCCCGCAGCAGGAGCGCGAGTGATGCGGTGACCAGGAGCGTCATCAAGACGTCGGTCATGGCGAAGTGCGAGTCCCTGACGTGAAGAATCGACACTGCCAGGAAAAGCGCCGCCAGCAATCCGGTTGTGGTGTCGGCCATTCGGCGGGCCAGCCTGAACAGCACGACGAGTGTCAGCGTGCCCGCAAAGGCGACGAACGCGCGCGCGACGAGCACCTGTTCGGCAAAGGTGAGGTCGGGGGTGAGGTTCAGCGCGCGTCGAATCCCGGACGCGGTCGCGTGAAGCGCCGCGAACACATAAATCGTCAGCGAGGGCCAGTGGAAAAAATGCGGATTGAGATCGCCGCCACGCACCCACGTGGCGAGTCCCATAGCGGTTGTTTCGTCGGGCCGCGCATGGGCGTAAGGCAGCCCGAACCAGATGCCGAAGAACCGAAGGACGGCACCGCCAACGACGATCGCGGTGAGCCAGCGGCCAGGCGTCATGGCACCACGAAGTGAATCATCGCCACGCCGACCGCAACCTGGAGCGCTGTGGCAGCGACGACGAGCACGATGGGGGCGCGGTCGTCCAGCATCGAGCAGACGTAGGCGGCCGGAATCTGGAAGAAGCAGGCGAGGAAGATCCAGAGGCGGATGACTTCGCCGCGATTCACGCCGATCAAGTCGACGGTGACGAGCACGGCAAGCAGCCCGAGACACACCGTCGTGATCGGCCGCGCCAGGCGTTCGCGCCAGCTGCCGGTCCCTCGCAAACCGGACCACAGACCGACGCCAAGACTCGTGATCTGACAGAACCCGATGCCGAACGCGAACTCCCAGAGGTTGGCAAGAACCCACACGCCGTAAGGTCGTCCCGTGCTTTCATTGAACTCGACGGCATGGGCGCCGATGGTCCGGAACGTTCGCACCACGTCGAAGCCGGACCACGCAGTGACTGTTTCCGACATCCCGATGAAGGCAAAGACCAGAACGGCAGCCTGAGCGACGAAACGCTCCCACGAAATCTCGCCGCGCACGATGGCGCCGAGCGCAAGCGCCGCAAAGAGCAGTCCCATCACGAGCGGCAGCGGCTCGAACAGGACGAGCGCGTACAACGCGAGCCCCATGAGCGCAGCGTAGATCGTCCTGCCCGTCCGCAGCCATCGCACCAGCAGCCACCCGCAGGCGATCACGGCGACGGGAGTGACGGTGTTCATCAGGGGGAAGAAGAAGTTGCGGGCCGGAAGAAAGAGGTACAACACTGCCGCAAAGAGCGCGGTCCGGCGGTTCTGAAACAGATCGCGAACGAACACATACATGAGGATGGCGCCGAGGTTGGAGAGCGCGACGACCAGCCACGGCAGCACCTCGGTTCGCGTCGAGATCAGTTGAAGCCCATAGAGCAGCATCAGTTTGCCGGGCATGTTGCTCTGGACGTGGAGTGGTGCGCCGATCCGGATCCAGTTGAACCGCCTGAGCACCTCCATCGCGTCGTGCTGCTGCGTCACGCCGTAGAAGGAGTTCGCGTTGTCGCTGACAAAAAGCGTCTCGAGCGGGAATGGTGCCATCGGGCGCAGCAGCCACTGCAGCGCAGTCGCCACCAGTATCCAGACGAGCAGGATCGACCACGGCCGAAGGCCGGAAGGCGACGCGGGGACCAACAGCAGCGCCACTGCCCCTGCGCTCCAGAAGAGACAGCGCATGAGGAGCATGAGCGGCATGACCGTGTCACGCTGACCGTACGGGTAGTGCCAGCCACCTTCGATAGACCCCACAACGACCGTCTGCGCGGCGACACCCCAGCACACGGCGACCGACAGTACCGCTCCGAGGAGCAGCGAGAACCAGAGCATCCGGCGGGGAATCGACTGAACCCCGGCCGTCGAGGCCGACACGATCACTGCAGTCCGGATGGCAACCGGGGCGACGACAGGAGTGCTTCGAACTCCGCCCATCGCCTGACCGGATTCTCGGCGGTGCCGCCTCGTGACTCGATGTATCGGCGGACCATGTCCTTGCCCAGGTTGTAGTTGATCACGTAGCTGCGATACTGATCCATGAACCGGACGCGCTGTTTGGCACGTTCCGGTGAAAACATCGCGTACTTCTCGAGGTACGCTGCGGCGTCGGCCGCCGTGATCTTGCCGTCGAGGTACGCGCGCGCGGCTTCGTTGCCGGCGTACGAGAGCTGGTCCACGAGCGCCTGCACCTCGTAGTATTCGGCCGCCTTCGACGGGTCCAGGCCAGCGGCAGGGAAGAGCACAGTGCGCTCGAACTCCACGCGCTCGCGCCCAGGGAACGCGACCTCGATACCGTAGTTCGCGGTGCCCTCCGCAATGAGCGACTGCGGGGAGAAGAGCGGATACACAGTGAACTCCACCCAGCCGCGGTCCCGAACGAGGTGCTTCTCGAGCAGTGCGTTGTAGACGTGATGCCCCGGGTATCCCTCGTGGCATGCGAGGTCGATCGCGCGGTCGATATAGATCGGCAGATCGGTATTCACCTGGATCAGGCTGCGGTAGTCGCCCTGGTACCAGTTGTAGCCGCTCCACGACTTGTTCGTGACGTACTCGACGGTGAACCGTTCGTTGGCGGGAAGCGCGACGTGTTTCACCGTACGCTCGCGGCACGCGCTGATGGCGATCTGAAAGACGCCGTCGAGCTTTTCACGCGGAACCATGAACGGTCGTCGCCAGGCGTCGTACCGGACGGCCAGCGACCCCTGTCCCGGGAACCGTTTTTCGAGCGTGTCGAGCACTCGCTGAAAATGCGCCGGCGGATGCGCAGGCGCGACCGCATCGTAGAGTGCCTTGGACTCCTCGTCGAACGAGAGGCGTTCTCCCTTGAGGATACGGACCCGGGCTTCGAGTGAGGCGAGCTGACGGTCGAGGTACTGCTGGCGCAGGCGGTTCAGCTCGTCGCCGCCGCGTGGCAGCTTCGACACGTCGGCGCGCACCGCGCGCGCCTGCGCCGCAATGGTGTCGAGCGCGACCTTCGTGGCGTCGGCCTCGCGCTTCCACTCCGGCGGGCCGTAGAAGGCGTCGACGTAATCCGCGTCGTGCTTCCCGAGGGCCAGGACGGTCTTGACGTAGCGCTCCGCGAGGGCATTCATCGACGTCGTGTCTGTCTTTCCCTGCTGTGCCTGCAGATTCCACCATCCGGCGGCCGAAAGCAGGATCCCCGCGCTGGCCGCGACAATCGTTCGTTTCATAAAGCCTGGCCCTTAACCCTACCTCGAGGTCACTCCGGATAGCCGGCGCCGTCCTCGCCATCGTACCGTGAACGCCTCGCGAACGAAACTCTGCTATGGGATGCGGTCTCCGCGCCGGATAGAATAGCCGGCGAGGCATGTCTCGTTACGTTCCCATCTGGCTGGATCGGTTCCCAAAGAGCCGTCGTCCTTCCCACCTGCGTTTGCATGGCACGCTCGAGACCGACGTGATCGTGGTCGGCGGCGGCTTGACCGGTTGCGCGTGCGCGTGGTCGTTTGCCGCGGCCGGAGTCCGGACGGTCGTCCTCGAGGCGGACCGGATTGGTGGTGGCAGCACCGCGGCATCGCTTGGTCTGATTCGCGAGGATTTTGACGGGTCGTTTCAGGAAACGGCCGGCGCGCACGGTCTCCGCGCGGCCAGAACCCTGTGGCAGGGGTTGCGGCGGGCCTCGCTGGACTTTGCGTCGGCGATCAAGCGGCTGAACATCCGATGCGACCTCGCGCCGCAGGACATGCTGCATGTGGTGCGCCGCGATGCGGACGCGGTCAGGCGGTTGCGGCGCGAGTATGAAGCGCGTCGGGCGGCAGGCTTCGACCACTCCTGGATCACGGCGGCGGCGCTGACGAGGGAAGCCTCTCTCGAGGGCGGTGGCGCCATTCGCACGCGCGGTTTCGCGTTCGATCCGTTTCGCGCGTGTTTGGCCTTCGCCGAATCGGCCGCCGGTCGTGGCGCGGCGCTCTTCGAGCGGACGCCCGTGCGACGCATTCGCGCCGGCCGCAAAGGTGTCGAGGTGACGGCGGGGACCGGAACGGTGCGAGCGCAGGCGGTCGTCATCGCCACGGGCGCCTCGCTCCCGGATCTGCGCGCGCTCCGCCGGCACCTTCATCCGCGGCAGAGCTACGCGGTCGTCACCGAGCCTCTCCCGGCGGCGGTCAGGCGCGAGCTCGGCCGGCGTACCTCGGCGCTGCGCGATAGCGCGAGCCCGCCGCACTTTCTCCGGTGGCTCAAGGATGATCGGGCGCTGTTTGTTGGAGCCGACCAGACGCCCGTCGCGGCTCGCGCGCGCGACAAGATGCTCGTCCAGCGCTCGGGACAACTGATGTACGAGCTGTCGACGATCTACCCGGCGATCTCCGGCGCACAGCCTGATTGGTCCTGGGACCTGGCCTACGACCTGACCGTAGACGGTCTGCCCTACGTCGGCCTTCATCGCAATTTCCCGCGACACCTCTTCGCGCTCGGCCACGGCCGGCACGGCGCAGCGGTCGCGTGGCTGGCGGCCCGGCTCTTGCTGCGGCAGTTTCAGGGGTCGCCGGACAAGGGCGATGAGCTCTTCGGGTTCAGCCGCATCCTCAAGTAACTACGGCGCGGATCCGCCTGTCTAAACCTTCTACGGTCGACCCAATCGGGCTCGCGACGGTGAATTCTGTAATCGGATCCCAGTGAGCTGAAGCCTGCTCGGAAGGCTTTGACCTCGAGTCGTCAAGATCGTAGGATTTGGGTCTCCCAAGCAGCCTGGAGAAACCAGCATGCGCAGCCGTCGAGAGCAGGAGATCGATCATCTCTACCGGCGGGCCGGATTCGGCGCGAGCCAGGAAGAGGTCGAAGGTTACACGAGTCTGTCGTTTGCCAGCTACGCCGCGTCAGTGGCCCGCCTGCTCAACTACACCGAGATCCCTGACGATGTGGACAGTCTGATAGGCCGGCAGGGCTACGTCGGCGTGACGGGGCGGAGCGGGAGCGGCTTCCAGCCCGCGAACAACATCCTCGACGCCCGGCAGCGCTGGCTCTTCCGGATGGTGCACACGAAGCGCCCGCTGCAGGAGAAGATGGCGCTTTTCTGGCACAACCACTTCGCCACGGCCTACTCGAAGGTCGCCAACGACATCGGCGACGGCGGCTTCGCGACGCGCATGCTCGCGGCCAAGCCCGACGAGGAAGCCAGCCGGACGAAGGGCCAGATTGAGCTCTTTCGCGAGTACGCCCTCGGAAATTTTCGCAACCTGCTGATCGAGGTCGCCAAGGATCCGGCGATGCTCGTGTGGCTCGACGGCCGCACGAACGTCCGCGCCCGTCCGCAGGAGAACTTCGCGCGCGAGCTCATGGAGCTCTTCACGTTGGGCGTCGGTCGCTTCGAAGAGACAGACGTGTATGCCGGCGCGCGGGTGTTCACGGGGTGGAATCTGAACCTCGCCAACCGCAATACGGCGCAGGCGCGCTACGAGTTCTTCTACAACTCGGGCCAGCACGATACGACGGCGAAGGAATTCTCGTTCCCTATCTATGCCGACGGCCGGCGCATCATCCCGGCGCGTTCAGCCGGCGATGGCATGCAGGACGGCATCGATCTCATCAACGCCGTCGCGAGGCACCCGGATACCGGACCGAGGCTCGCGCGAAAGCTTTACGCATTCTTCATCAACGAAGTCGACGCGCCGGACGCCGCGCTCATCGAGGGGCTGGCCCGGACGTACTACACGACGAACTACGAGATCGAGCCGATGGTGCGGATGCTGCTGCTCTCGCCGCAGTTCAAGGATCCGTCGAGCTACTACAAGCGGTATTCATGGCCGGTCGAGTTCGTCGTGCGGTCGTTGAAAGAGGTCGGCTGGACCGGCTACTCCGTGAACAGCGCGCTCAACCCGCTCATCAGCATGGGGCAGCAGCTGTTCGAGCCGCCAGATGTCAACGGCTGGGAGCTCGGGCCGGGCTGGTTCTCGAGCGGCGGCATGCTGGCGCGGATGAACTTCGCGGCGAACCTCGCCAACAACCAGCGTTTCGCCCTGCGTGATCGCGTGCGAGGCCAGGTGGATTCTCCGGAGAGCCTGCTGTCCTTCATGCTCGATCGGCTGACACCACCCGAGTTCGCCAACGACGCGTACTCGGCACTGCTCGATTACACGAGGGTCGGCGGGGCGTGGACGGGGTCGGACACACAGCTCGCGGCGAAGGCATCAGGCCTCGCGCATCTCATCACGGGATCGGGCGACTATCAGCTGGTATGACGATATCGCTGTAGTGTCCGCCGCAGCCTTGGCGAAGTGCGGAAGCCGGACACTACAAGAGACAACAGGACCACACCACATGGCGATGACGAGACGCGATTTCGTTCGGGGCGGCGTGGCGGCGTTCACCGTCGGCTTCGCGGCGCCGGCGTTTCTGACCGACATCGCGAAAGGTCAGGGGCGGTCGCGGCGCAACCTCGTCGTCCTGTACCTGAGCGGCGGCAACGATGGGCTGAGCACGCTGATTCCCTGGGGCGATCAGCAGTACTTTGCGCGCCGGCCGAATCTGGCGATTCCGGCGGCCAACGTGTTGCAGATCGGAACCGACAGCGCAGGAAACCGGCTTGGCCTCAACCCGCGGCTGACCGACCTTCGCACGATCTTCAACGCCGGCCGGCTCGCGGTGATCCAGCGCACGGGCTATCCCAACCAGAGCCGCTCGCATTTTCAAGGCACCGACATCTGGTCGACGGCCGATCCGTCGTCGCCTCAGGGAATCGGATGGCTGGGCCGCTATCTGGATCGCATGCCGGCGCCCGTCGACCCGTTGACCGCCTGGTCCACGGTGCGTGAAACGCCGCGCACGCTTCTCGCGCGTACGGTGGGCGTGGCGTCGATTCCAAGCGTCGCGGAGTATGCCTTCGCCAGCCCGAACATGGGCGCCGAGGCGCAGGCCGCGCGGCAGAGCGCGACACGCATCGCGTCGCACGTCCCGGTCGATCAGCCGCACCTCGCGTTCGTCAATTCAACGGCGCAGGCGGCGTTCGCGACGCTCGATCGCGTGGCCCAGGTGGCGACGTACGCACCGACCGTGATGTATCCCAACAACGGGTTCGGGCTGGCGCTGCAGATGGTTGCCGGCGCAATCTCACGCGGGATCGGGACGAGTATCTACTGGGTGCAAACCGGCGGGTTCGACACCCACGCGGGCCAGAACACCAACGTGGCCAACGGTTCGTACAACAACCTGATGACGACCCTCAACGGGGGACTCTTCGCGTTCTACCGGGACTTGCTCAATCAGGGGCTCCTCTCCGATACCCTCGTGCTCCAGTTCTCCGAGTTCGGCCGTCGCATCAACGAGAACGGCAGCAACGGGACCGACCACGGCGCGGCCAGCCTGATGATGGCGATGGGCGGTGGCGTGCGCGGCGGCATCTACGGCACGGCGCCCAACTTGAGCGCGAACGGCAACCCGACGCTCGAAAACAACAACCAGGACGTCCGCTTCGAGACCGATTTCCGATCCGTCTACGCCCGGATCATCGACAACTGGCTGGGAGGGGACTCGTCGGCGATTCTTGGCGGGGACTTCCGGAACGGGCCGAATTTCATCTAGCGAGGCGGGATCGGTTCGTGGTTCGGCGTTCGTGGTTCTTGGTTCCAGGTTCGCGGTTCATCGTTCGTGGTTCGCTGTTCACCGGCGGCGTGCAGTGCGCTGCGCCGGGCGCCAGCCCGCTCTGAACACCGAACTTGGAACCACGAACCTAGAACCACGAACCACGAACCACGAACCACGAACCACGAACGCCGAACCCACAGTAACCTCAATCCCCAAAGATCCCCCTGAACGCCTGCTCGATCTCCGGATACCTGAAATGGTACCCGTCCTTTTGCGCGCGGGCGGGAAGGACGCGCTGCCCGGTCAGCAGCGAGCCGGCAAACTCTCCGACGACGATCTTCAACGCGAAGCCGGGCGCAGGCACGAGGCTCGGCCGGCGCATCGCGTGACCGAGCGCGCGCGCGAGTTGCCGATTGGTGACCGGGTGCGGCGCCGTCGCGTTCACCGGTCCGCTGACGACCGGCGTCTGGACGATCCAGCGGACGATCTCGATCCAGTCCAGCCGATGGATCCACGACACGTATTGCCGGCCTGATCCGAGGCGTCCGCCGACGAAGAACTTGAAGGGCCGCATCATCTCCGGAAGCGCCCCTCCCGATCGTTCGAGGACGACGCCTGTCCTGAGCAATGCCACGCGCGTTCCGGGGCGTTCGGCCTGCAGCGCTTCCTGTTCCCAGTCCGCGCAGAGCTGCGCCAGGAAATCGGTGCCGGCCGGTTCGCTCTCAGTGAGCGGCCGGCTGTCCGACGGGCCGTAGAACCCGACGGCGCTGCCACTCACCAGCACAGCCGGCGGCGTCGTCGCTGCCCTGATCGCGTGGGCCAGGCTTCGCGTCGCCAGAACGCGGCTTTCCCTGAGTCGCTTCTTCGCCACCGCGGACCAGCGCTTCGCGGCGAGCGACTCACCGGACAGATTGATGACGGCCTCCGCGCCTTCGACAACAGTCGCCCACGGGCCTGTGTTGCCATCGGCCTTCCATCCAACGCGCGTGATGCCGGGGACTCCAGTGCCGGGATCGTGTCGCGTGTCTCCGGTCAAGAGCGACCGCGTCAGCACGCGCACGTCGTGCCCGTCTTCTGCGTACATCTCAGCCAGCGGGCTGCCCAGAAACCCCGCGCCGCCGGCGATGACGATCTTCATGAAATGACCTTGCAGAAACCTGCAGGATGCGGCAGAGCCCGGCAGAACCGTGCACAACGGTACACCCGGCTGGGGCGGCGCGGCGGAGCCCGCGCACGTCGGTATGGTTTGACGAGCGAGATGGCAGTTGAGTTTGCACTATAATTTGAGTGGTTTCCCAGCTGCCGACCGCGCTCCCTTCGGGCCGAAATCCATGCGCTACTGCCTGCGCGTTGCGTTGATGCTCCTGCTGCCCGTGTACGCACACGCGCAGGAAGCGACGTTCCCGGTGCCCGACAGCGTCAAAGTCGACGCTGTGCCGCCGATTCCCATGTCGATTGTCGACGGCGTGGCCCCCTACGGCCAGTTTCGACAGGCCCGCCTCCTCGGCTGGCACCCGACCAGACGCCGCATCCTCATATCCACTGCCTTCGGAAACTTCTCGCAGATCCACGAGGTGCGGACCCCGGGTGGCGCGCGCACGCAGCTGACGTTCTTTCGCGACGGCGTCACCGGCGGCGCCTCCTACGAGCCCGGTGGCCGCTACTTCGTCTTCCGGAAAGACACGTCCGGTGGCGGCGAGGCGATGCAGCTCTTCCGGTACGACCTCGACTCGGGCCGGATCACGCTCCTCACCGACGGCCGATCACGCCACGGCGTTCCCGTGTGGTCCAACCGTCGCGGCTTCGTCGCGTATTCCTCGACGCGTCGCAATGGCAAGGACCGCGATCTCTGGGTGATGAATCCGCTCAAAGCCGGCAGCGAGCGGATGGTTGCGGCAGTCGAAGGCAGCTGGGACGCGCTCGACTGGTCGGCAGACGACAAGGATCTCCTGGCGCTGGAGTTGATCGCGGGATCCACCGAGACACGCCTCTGGCGGATCGCTGTCGACTCCGGCCAGCGGAAGCTCGTCACGCCGAAGACCGGCCAGCCCGCACGGTGGACAGCGGCGCAGTTCAGTGCCGACGGGCGATCGGTATTTGCGCTGAGCGACCGCGATTCCGAAGTGTTGAGGGTGTGGAGGCACAATCTCGCGTCCGGAGCATGGGTGCCGGTCACCGAAAAGGGCGTCGGCGTCGAAGCCTTCTCCGTGTCGCCCGTCGGAAACCTCATCGCCGTCGTCGCCGATCGGGGTGCCACGAGCGAGTTGCAGCTCGTCGACGCCGTCACACGAACGCGACGCCGGGTGCCGGGGATCCCGCCGGGTGTCATCTGGAATGTGAGCTGGCACGGCTCGGGAACCGCGCTCGCGATCGAGTTCGCGGGCGCTCGAACATTCCGGGACGTGTACTCGATCGACGTCAAGAGCGGCAGGCTGGAGCAATGGACGGCCAGCGAAATGGGCGGTGCGAGCCAGGACTCCCTGCCGGACGCGGAGATCGTTCAGTGGAAGAGTTTTGACGGGCGCATGATTCCCGGCATCCTGTATCGTCCGGCGAAGCGCTTCTCCGGACCGCGCTCCGTCATGATCAACGTGCACGGCGGGCCTGAGAGGCACGAACGGCCTCGCGGCCTGGGGCGGAGCAACTACTTCCGCAACGAGCTCGGCATGGCGATCATCTACCCGAACATCCGCGGGTCGACCGGCTATGGCAGGACGTACGAGCACCTCGACGACGGCCGGAATCGCGAGGATGCGGTCAAGGACATCGGTGCCCTGCTCGACTGGATCGGCGCGCGTCCCGAGTTCGACAAAACGCGCGTGATGGTCACGGGTTCGAGCTACGGCGGGTACATCACGTTCGCTTCGGCCATCGCGTACGGCGATCGGATCCGATGCGCGTTCGCGGGCTTTGGACTGAGCGACTTCGTCGCGTTTCTCGACGACACCGACCCGTCACGACAGAGGGATCGGCTGCTCGAATACGGCGATCCAGCCGATCCTGAGACGCGTGCGTTCCTGAAGAGCATCTCGCCGCTGACCCATGCGGCGAAGCTGAAGATCCCACTGTTCGTCGTTCAGGGCGCGAAGGACACCCGAGTTCCGCTCAATCAGGCCGAAGCGATGGTAAAGGCCGTGCGCGCCAACGGCACGCCAGTCTGGTACGTCGTGTACGACGCCGGTCACGAAGAGCTTCCCGGCACGTCGAACGACTTCAACCAGTACGCCTGGGTGCTCTTCGTGCAGAAGTTCCTGCTGAACTGAGGCCACGGACAACACGGACAACACTGAATCGTGCTCACAACTCAGGCTGAGTTCAGCAGCGCTTTGGCTTCGTTCATTCCCTGAGCGCCCAACAGCAGGATCAAATCGCCCGCGTCAGTACGCGCCCAGGCCTCGCGAACCGCATCGCCGAGCATGTCGTGCCAGACGAAGCGCCGGCCGCGCGTTACGAGCGCCTGCCGCGTCACATCGACTTCCTCGGCGGTCGGCGTGTCCAGAAGGCCCACGCGGTCGGACGCTGACGTCACGATGAGCGGCTCGACGCCATGGAGGCAGCAGAGATCGGCCAGAGACATCGCGTTCTGCCTGTTGATGTCCGCGCCTCGACGGCCGCGGATCCCGTAGACGGCCGTCATCGCGCGATGCGGCAGCATCGCGGCGACTTCGAATGCGGCCTTGAGACTGTTCGGGTGTGCCGCGGTGTCGTCGAGGATCGTGCGTCCGCCCGCGTCGTACCGCTCCATCCGACGTCTGAGCGGCGCCAGCGACGCGATCACGTCCCGAGCCGTCCTCGCCGGAAGCCCGGTGCCAATCGCGTACGTGAGGGCGAGCGCGACATTGCGCAGGTGGCCGCGGCCGAGGAGCGGGCTGTGCAGGCGGATGCCCGACTGGGTGCCCAGGGCCCCGCCTCCCAGGCTGAACGTGGCGCCCTTGCCGTCGATCAGGACGTCGTAGAACTGGAGATCGCCATAGCGGGCGTCGCGCCCTTCGAGCGTAAAGCCAATCGCGCGCCGAGGGAAGGTCGAGGAGGACGACGAGATGGCAGCGTGCGCGCGCCAATGCCCGTGACCGTGCGCGTGCGCCGATTGGTCGGCCGGTTCGGTGATCAGTCGTCGGGCGGCGAGATTGTCGGCGTCATAGGCGAGCGGCGCCGCCGGCCCGAGCTCGGCGAGGAACAGACGCTTTGCCTCGATGTAGTCCTCGTACGACCGATGGAAGTCCGTGTGCTCGCCGGGCATGATCGCCGCGAGAAGCCCCCCATCGAAGCGCAAGCCGTTGACCCGGCCGAGCCGGAGGGCGTGGCTCGTCACCTCGAGGATCACGGTTGTCGCTCCCGCGTCCGCGAGTCCTCGGAGGGCGCGGTGGAGCTCGACCGGCGCCGGCGTGGTCAGCCCCTCGCCGGGGTCGTAGAAGTCCTGGTATCTCGCGCCGAGCGAGCCGAGCACTCCGGTTCGCTGACCCCCGGCATCGAGGAGCCGCCTCAGGATGTCGCTGGTGCTGGTTTTGCCGAAGGTCCCGGTAAAGCCGATGAGCGAGAGCGGCGGGCGAGTCTTGAAGTAGCGTGTGGCGAGGAGCGCGAGAGCATCCCGGCTCGACGGGACGCGGACCACGGGAACGCCGGCGGGAATGGCGCCGGTGCGTTCGGCGACGACGGCTGCCGCGCCTCGCGCGATCGCATCGCCGATGTAGGCGTGTCCATCGAGCGAGGTGCCACGCACGGCGATGAAGAGCATGCCCCGTCCGATCCGGCGGCTGTCTTCACTGAGACCGGTGATCTCAGGATCCGCGCCAGTCGGCGTGATGGAGAACCCGGCGACGAGCTGGGACAGCCGCATCAGTTGTTTCCCGTCCCAGGCCTCTCACCTCTGGGCTCGCGTCCCTGACCTCCGGCCTCCGGCTTCTGGCCCCCAACCTCTGGCCCCTGGCCTCTGACCTCCGGCCTCTGACCTCCCTCCTCGGGCCATAGCCACCGGTTGACCTCGTCGAGCAGGTCGGCAAGCTCGGAGCGCCGGCGCCGCAGCCGGGCCCGCGTGTCGCGATGCGCGCGCCGAAGCAGCCACCAGGCGCGGACGGCGTCGATGACCGCTGACTCGCGCTCGATTGCGAAGAGCGCTGCGACGGCCACCGCCGGCATGAGCAGCGTGGCAGCCACGGCGGCCGTCCGTCCGGCTGCCCACCAGACGACGGTTCCGACGGCGGCGAGCCACGCGCCGTAAATCGCGAAGCCGGAGAAGACCTGGGCCGTGGCGAGTACGTCACGCTTGGTGGCGACGCGTCTGGCGATGAACCCCGTCAGTTGATACGGCACGAAAAAGACCACGAGGCCCAGCGCACAGAGCGGCAGCAGGAGGATTCCGAGCGCGATCTCGCGCACGGCGAACGTGCCGGCGTCGCGCGTGGAAATCTGCCAGTCGAGGTGTCGATCGCGGAGGCCGAACCGCTGGAGTCGCTGATCGTACCGGCGCAGGCGCAGCAGGATCTGGTCGTACCGATCCGGATCGGCCTGGCGGAGCCGCTCCATCCCTTCGGCAATCGTTCGGCGCCTCGCAAGCCGCTCGGCCGGATCGGCCGGCCGGTCGCGTGCTGCAGCATAGAGACGATCGACGCGCTCGACGAGGGCGGCGTCGGCCCGGGGGTCGGCTTCGACGAGGAGGCGGCGCATGTGCTCGGCAATCCGGTCTGTCAGCGCCCGCACGGCCGCGGCGTCGCCCGCCGCATCCGCACCTGCATCCTTGACCCTCTGTCCCGGCAGGAGATCACGTCGCGAGAACGGTTGTCCAAAGACGACCGTCACGCGCGAGCGAAACGCCGTTTTGCGATCGAAGTTGAGCCCGACCGGCACGAGCGCCACCGGCGTGCCGTCGCGTTCGGCCGCAAGCGTCATTCTCGCCGCCCCCGTGCGGAGCGGCTCGAGCCGCCCGGTCGAGTGGCTGATGCCTTCGGGAAAGATGCAGATCGCGTCGCCGGCCGCGAGGGCGGCCGAGACGGCGGCGAACGTCTCGGCGTTCTTTGACGTGTCGACGCCCTGATCGATTTTGCGATAGACGGGGATCGCGCCGGCGCCCGCGAGCACGGGACCGAGCGGACCGTGGAAAAGTGTGGACTTGGCGAGGAACCTGACGTCGCGTCCGGCCGTCGCCCATATGAGCGCGGGATCGAGGAGCGCGTTCGGGTGATTGGGCAGGAGCAGCGCGGCGCCCCGCTCCGGTACCGCGCCAATCCGGTCGGTCCGGTAGAAGATCCAGCAGGCGACCCTCGCGAGCCAGCGGACCGCGGGGTTCACACGCGTGGTCATCTACGACTCACATTCAGGAGGGTCCGACTCACATTCAGGAGGGTCCGACTCATATCAGACGAGGCCCGTCTCGGCCTGCCGTGCCGCCCGCCGGCCCGCCTCGACGTCCACGAAGATCAGGATCGCGCCGCCCACCACGAAGAAGCCCAGCACCGCGAGCATCGCGTTCCGGCTCTGTCCCGTGGCGTCGACCATCGCGGCGAAGACGAGCGGGCCGAGAATCCCGGCGTAGCGTTCGAACACGCCAAAGAACGCGAAGAACTCGGATGACTTGTGCCGCGGGATCATGCTGGCGAAAAGCGATCGGCTGAGCGCCTGCGTACCGCCCTGCACCATGCCGACCATGATCGCGAGCGCGTAGAAGTGCGTCGCGGTGGTCATGTTGTAGCCGAGCGTGATGATGAAGGCGTAGACCCCGAGGCCGACAAAAACCGCCGTTTTGGCGCCGATGCGTCCCGCGACCATGCCGAAGAGAAAGGCGAACGGCACGCCGATGAACTGGGTGATAAGCAGCGCCGTGATCATCGCATTCTGATCGATGCCGATCTGGCTTCCGAACGTCGTTGCCATCCTGATGATGGTCTGGATCCCGTCGTTGTAGATGAGGAACGCGACGAGCAGCAGGAACGCCTGCTTGAAACGGCGCAGCTCCTGAAACGTTGCGATGAGGCGACGGACGCCGATGCCGACGAGGTTGTGGCTGCCCGTCGAGGATTCGTCGGCCTCGAGCTTGCGTGCCGGTTCGGGTACCTGACGGAAGAGCGGGATCGAGAACACCAGCCACCACAGGCCGACGCTTGCGAGCGAGAGTCTGACCGCCGTTCCGGCGTCGGCGATGCCGAACCATGACGGCCGCTGGATCATCAGCAGATTAATCGCGAGCAGCACGCCGCCGCCGAGATAGCCGATCGCGTAGCCGGCCGACGACACGCGGTCGAGCTCTTTCTCGCTGACCAGATGGGGGAGGAGCGATTCGTAGAATACGATGCTGCCGGCAACCGCGATGTTGCCGAGGACGAACAGCATCAGGGCGAACATCCAGTCGCCCGCGCGAATCCAGTACATCGCCGTCGTCGAAAGCACGCCGACCGCGAGGAACGCCCCGAGCATCTTCTTCTTCATCGCCGCGTAGTCGGCGATCGCCCCGAGCAGCGGCGCCACGAGCGCGACGATCACAATCGCGATCGTCGTCGCCCACGCGAACCGGCTCGTCGACAGGCTATCGCCGAGATCGGCGGCCACGACGTTGTGGAAGTAGATGGGAAAGACTGCGGCGATGATGGTCGTCTGGAACGCCGAGTTGGCCCAGTCATACATCGCCCAGGCCCGGAGCTCCGGCCGGCCAAGGCCGAGACGTTCAAGCAGATGCTTCACAGTCCGCCTTTCTCAACGTGTCCTGACCTGCTGCTTACCGTCCAATACGGGCCGACGGCCGTATCACGATGCACGATGCCACGATGGACACGATGAATCTTTTCCACTTTTCCATGGTGAGCATCGTGCCATCGTGTTCATCGTGATAGGGCCGGCAGCGCGTTCATCGACTCACGCAAGCGCTGAACTAGAACGTCCGCCGCGCCACCCACTCCCGAAACAGCGAATCCACGGCCGCGTAGCGCGTGCCTTCGCGTGTGAGGATATCCTCGCGCACCAGCGCGGCGAGCGAGGCCTGGACCGTCGACGTGCCGCTCAGGCGATGCCGCGCCCTGACGTCCCCCGACAGGAGCTCGCGCCCGTCCTCGAGCACCGCGGCGCGGAGGGCCGCGCGCTGAGCGAGCGTCAACCGCTGCCAGGTGCCTTCGAAGAGCGTCTCGTGCTCGCCGAGCAGCCGCTTCAATGTGGCATGCAGGTCTTCCAGGTCCGCCGACCGCCTCGCGCCCGCCTTCACATCGTCCCAGACCTCGTGCGCGAGGCGCTGGACGTCGTATGGCAGGTTGCCGGCGAGATCGACGATCGCGGCGCCGAGCCCTGCCGTGGGACGGAAACCGGTAGCCTTGAACCGGGACTCGATGAAGGTCGCGAAGCGATCGGCGGGGATCTTCTGCAGGCGCATGACCGGTCCGGCCTTGTAGAACGGCCGGCTCTTGCCGAGCATGCGCTCCATCAGCGCCGGTTCGGAGCCCGAGAACACGTAGCCGACCTGGCGCTGCTGCTGCACGGCGGCGCGCAGGGCGTGCTCGACGCTTCCGCCGTTGAAGGCCCCGATTCCCTGGAACTCGTCGAGCGCGATCGCCATGCGCCGCCGTCTGGCTTCGGCGATGCGGCCGGGCAGCGCAAAAACCTGCTGGGCAAGGTGGGACACGTCGCGATCGGTCCGGACCGCGGGGAACGAGACCGCAATCTGGCCGCGCCCGCTCTCGTCAGGCTCGATGCGCACTTCGGGCCGGACCCCGGAGAGCATCTCGCTCAGCCACGATCGCGCCCGGTCCAGCCGCGTTTCGGCCGAGGCCAGCGCACGGGCGTAGCCTTCGAGGAACGAGACGTACGAGCTGTAGCTGCTGACCTGCACTTCAACCGTGAGGGCGCCGCTCCTGGCGGCGCTCTTCAGGGCCTGCCGGACCAGAGACGACTTGCCGTAGCGGCGTGGGGAGATGAGGAAGACCTTCTGCCCGGCGTACAGGTCCCGGCCGAGCCGGTCGAGCTCGACTTCCCGGTCGACGAAGGCCGTCACCGGCACGATCTCCCCGTAGACGAAGGGATTGGTCATTGTTTAGAGCCGGTCGGGCCGGTTCGATTCGATTACGCCAAAGACCGTAACCGTTACGTAGTCTAACGTAGCGGAGGCACCGGCGCAATCGGCAGCGCGAAGGGCGCCACGATCCAGGCGGCCTCGGCCGCCCAGGCGATCCGCGACTGCAGCAGCCACGACGGCGGTTGCCAGCCGGAGCCGTCTGAGGGGCCCATGGCGGTTGCGACGACCCGAAAGTCACGCAAGCGTCCGGCGTCCATCGGGCCAAAGCTGGCGCGGAAGACCAATCCGTCCGGCGTTGGGGCCACGTAGGTCGCCGTCCAGCGGCCGAGCCGTGGCACGCCGGGCAGGTTCGATCTGGCGGGCTCGAGCCCGGCAGGCAGCACGAACGAGACGGCAAGACCCGGGATGCGCGGCATGACGGTCACAGCCAGCTCGGTGCCGGCCTGGACGGGCTCGACGGTGAGCGCGGCGATGGTGATCGGCGCAGGGCCGAGGCTCGGTTCGGTCGATCGGAAGACGAACGGATGCGGAAGTCGCCGCAACGGCACCGCGGCAGTCGGTGCCGCCGCTGCCGGCATCCAGAGCGCCGGCGCGCCCTGTCCAAAATCGATGCCGGGTTCGACCGATCCCACGTCCCAGACGGCTGGGCCGTCTCCCTCCTGCACCGCGCGCGCCGTCTGCCGCAGCGGTTCCTCGCTCGTGTAGGCCGGTGCCACGTAGGCGAGCCCGGCGGTCACGGCCACGGCGAAGAGGCCCAGCGCGGTTGCGAGCGATGGACGAAGGAGCGGCCGGGTCTTCGCGATTGTCGCCACGAGCGGCGGCACAACCATGAGGCCCGTGGCCGCCATGACGGCTGCATAGACGAAAACGGGAGTGACGATCGGCAGCCGTCCGAAGATGGCGACCATGAACCGAAGCAGATCGACTGTGTGGCGAAGCCAGAGCACGGCGGCAATCAGAAAGATGACGGCAGATGCCGCACGTACGGCGGCCACGCTCGACACCGGAACGATCGAGAGGAGCAGTCCTGCGCCGAGGAGGGGCAGCAGCCACAAGTACGCGGCGCCCGGCGCGAGAAAGAGCGCCGCCGCGCCCAGCGCAACCCATGCCGGCAGGGCGATGCTCCACGCGACGAGCGGGTGTCGAAGCCCGTGCGCGCGCTTCGGCAGCCACTGACCGAGCCGGGCGATGCTCCATCCGACGGCGAAGCCGACAGCCACGAGGAGGAGAAACAGACGGCCCGGTCTCGCGTACCAAGGGTGATACACCTCGCGCGCTGCGCGAAGCGCCCACGTGGCGCCGACCATCGACGCCACGACGGCGGCCGATCCGGCCAGGGTCCAGAGCGACGTGAGGAACCACCGGAGCATGCCTTCGAGCCTGATCGCCGCGGCCGTGACCCGCACCCATGCGATGACGCCGAGCAGCAGTGCCGCTGCCGCGATAACCGAGCCGGTGACGGGACCGTACGAGAACGCCGCAGTGCCACCAACGTCGAAGAACGTCCGATCCGTGGCCGAGCGCTGGGTGACGTCGACGGCGTCGAGCGCAGTCAGGACTGCAACGACCTGCTCGCCGGTGTGTCGGACTGTCAGCGGCGACAGCCGTTCGGGTGTGTCACGCGCCGTGTGATACGCGTAGCTGTCGTCGATCGCCGCGACGTTCAAACCGGGAATGTCCTGGCGCTTCAGGATGGAGAAGTCCGTGTCGTTCGGCAGGCGGCGGTAGATTTCGATCCCGAACGACGCGCCGCGCGGGTTCGGGGCGTGGCGGGCCCACGACCCGACGAGCCATCCGTTGCCGGGACCGGTCTCGAAGAGCATGGGAGGCCCGTCGGATCCGATGGCCTCGATGTTCACATACGCCTGCAGCCGGCTCGTCACCTCGCGGTCCGTCATCAGGGCCGCAGCGCCCATCAGCCCGTTTTCCTCGCCGTCGGTGACAAGAATCATCAGCGTCCAGTTGCGATCGGCACGGGCAGCGAGCACTCGTGCGGCTTCGAGAGACACGCCCACGCCGAGTGCGTCGTCGGCCGCTCCGGGGCCTGCTGGCACCGAGTCGTAGTGCGAGACGATCGCGATTGCCTCCGCCTGTCGCCCCGGCCGCACTGCAATGATGTTGGACACGCGCGCCGTCAGCCCGACCGACGCCCGTCGGGCATCGGCCTCCTGCACGCGGACCTCGAAGCCGAAGAGCCGCAGCTGGTCGACGATGTACGCTCGGGCTCTGGCGTTGGCGGGTGTGCCGATCGGACGGCTGCCGATCGTGCCGGCGAGCATGCCGATGTGCGCGCGGGCGTTCGGCTCCGAGAAAAGCCCCGGCGGCCGCGAACACCCGGCTGACGCCAGCACCCCGAGTGTTGCGAAAAGCAGCAGGCTGACTCTCGCGCTCGATAGCCGCATCTGGCGCAGAGTACTCTAGAAGCTATCCCGTGAGAACTGCCTGCCTTGTCCGTGTTATCCGTGTTGTCCGTGGCTGTCTTTCGCGCGCGGGCCGCTCGGCAGGCTCATCCGTCCGGTGTAGATGGCCATTCCGACCACCGCATCCACGGACATCGAATCCAGGAACTCCACCTCATCCATCGTCGTGATGCCGCCGGCGGCCGTCAGCCGCCGGGCCGTGGCGTTGCGAACGGCTTCGATCGCCCTCATGTCCGTGCCCTGCATCAGCCCTTCGCGATCGACGTGCGTGTAGAGGAACTCTCCGACGTAGGGTTCGAGCGCGCGCACCGCGTCAGTTGGCGTCAGCTCGAGCGTCGTTCGCCATCCGTCGACGACGACGTGGCCGCCTCGGCTGTCGACCGCGGCGATGAATCGGTCAGCCGTAACAGCCTCAGCGACACGCCTCGCGAACTCGACGTCGACCGCGCCGTGTTTGAAGAGAGATGACCCCACAATTACGCCCGTGGCTCCGAGCGCGACGAGTGCCTGCGCCCGCTCCGGCGTGCGGATACCGCCGCCGACCCGGCAGGGAAGGCGCGCGCAGATCGTCGAGATGAGCGACTCGTTCGCGCCTGTATTCTTGGCCGCGTCGAGGTCGATGAGCTGCACCTTCGGATACCCGGAGAAGCGCTGAATCCAGCCCTCGACGTCGGTCGTTTCCACGGCCAGGCGCTCGCCCTGCACGAGCTGCACGATTCGTCCGCCCTGGAGATCGATGGAAGGGATGAGCATCAGAGTCGGGTGGGCACGCCGCGAGCGTGCAGAAACTGCTTCAGATCCGCGACGGCGTGCTCGGAATAATGAAAGATCGACGCGGCCAGTGCGGCGTCTGCTTTGCCGTCGGTGAAGACCTCGAAGAAGTGATCGAACGTGCCGGCGCCGCCCGAGGCGATGACGGGGATCGACACGGCGCCCGAGACGGCCGCCGTCAGACGGCAGTCGAATCCGGCCCGCGTGCCGTCACGGTCGATCGAGGTCAGCAGAATCTCGCCCGCACCGCGCGCCTCGGCCTCGACCGCCCATTCGACAGCGTCGCGATCGGCCGCCACCTTGCCGCTTCGCGCGAAAACCTCGAACCGGTCGCCGTTCTCCTTGGCATCGATCGCCACCACGACGGCCTGACTGCCGTAGCGCTCGGCAAGTGTGGTGACGAGCGACGGGTCGGAGAGCGCGGCAGAGTTGATGCTGACTTTGTCGGCGCCGGCGTCGATCGCCGCTGCCGCGTCTGATTCGGCTCGGATGCCCCCGCCGACCGCCAGCGGGATGAACAACCGCGCGGACACCTGACGAATCGTGGCCTCGAGCGCTCGTCGCCCTTCGATCGTTGCCGTGACGTCGAGGATCACGAGCTCGTCGATTCCCTCGGCGTTGTAGCGCTCCGCGAGCTCTGCAGGGTCGCCCGCGCGCCGCAGTCCTTCGAAGTTGATCCCCTTGACGACCGAGCCGTCGCGGACGTCGAGACAGGCGATGATGCGCTTTGACAGCATTGCTACCGGTTCGTGGTTCGAGGTTCTTCGTTCGAGGTTCTGGGTTCGTCGTTCATCGTTCGACGTTCTCGAACGAGCGTCGTGAAATTTTCGAGAATCCTCAAGCCGGGCCGTCCCGACTTCTCGGGGTGAAACTGGACACCCCACACGTTGGCATGTTGCACGGCCGCCGCGAACTTTGTCCCATGCGTTGTTGCAGCTACGCAATTGCCGGTTACTGGCGCGGCGTAGGAGTGCGTGAAGTACACCTGCGTGCCGTCGGCCACGCCTTCGAGGAGCGGCGATGGACGAACGACCTCGAGCGAGTTCCAGCCGACGTGCGGCACTTTCACGATCGGCGGGAGACGAACGCATCGCCCTTCGATCGCCCCCAGTCCTGCGAGCGGCGCTTCCTCGCTTCCCTCGAAAAGCCACTGCAGCCCAAGGCAGATGCCAAGGAGCGGTACGCCATCCGCCACCGCCGCCCGAATCTCGTTCCGCCAGGCGTCGTCGAGAAACGCCGTCGCCCCGAAATGACCCACCCCCGGCACGACGATGCCACTCGCACCCGCGAGATCTGACGCCGCGGAGGGCGTGAAGAGCTCCGCCCCAACTGCCGCGAAGCCCTTTCGGACGGATGTCAGGTTACCGGCACGATAGTCGATCAAGGCAATCGTCATCTTGTCAATTCACTTCAGCATTCAGCACTCAGCATTTCAAAGAAGCCCTTTCGTGCTGGGCATGACTTTGGCCAACCGCCTGTCGCGCGAGCAGGCCATCCGCAGTGCACGCCCGAACGCCTTGAAGAGCGCTTCGACCTTGTGGTGATCCGACCGGCCGTAGAGCACCTTCAGATGCACGTTGGCGCGCGCGCCGCGCGCGAATCCCTCGAAGAAGTCTGTCAGGAGATCCGCCTGCAGATCGCCTACCTTCTGTATCTTCACCCGCGTGTCGACGACGGCGTGCGCCCTGCCGCCGAGATCGATGGCAACGACGCCGATCGATTCGTCCATCGGCATGACGAAGTATCCGGCGCGGTTGATGCCGCGGCGGGAACCCAGCGCCGCCTCAACGGCTTCGCCGAGCGCAATCCCGATGTCTTCGACCGTGTGATGCTGATCGACGTCGAGGTCGCCCTGGGCGCGAACGCGGAGGTCGAAGCCGCCGTGGCGCGTCAAGAGCTCGAGCATGTGGTCGAGAAAGCGAATCCCGGTCTTGACGTCGTATCGGCCCTGACCGTCGAGCGTGAGCCGGATGGCGATCGACGTTTCAGTGGTCTGCCGTTCAACTACGCCGCGCCGCACAGGACCTCCTCGAGAGCGTTCACGAACGCCTGGGTGTGCGCTACCACCCCGGTCGTGACCCTGACACAGCCGGCGCACGCGTGATCGCGCGACCGGTCCCGCACAAACACCTGCCGTGCGGCCAGCGCATCGATCAGCCGGCCGATGTCGTCGCCGAGCTCGACCAGCACGAAGTTCGCGGCGCTCGGCCAGTAGCGCAGGCCGAGGCGATCGAGAGCGCGGTAGAGGAGCCCCCTGGATTCACGGACCTGGCCGAGATACCACTCGTAGTACTCGGTGTCTCCAAGGCCGGCCGCGAGCGCGGTGGCGGCGTAGACGTTCAGGCTGAACGGCGGAACGACGCGGCCGAGCGGGGCCAGCGTGTCCGGATGTCCGACGACTGCACCCGCCCGCAGCCCCGCGAGGCCGTAGGCCTTCGCGAACGTACGCCCGATCACGAGATTCGGCAGGCTCCTCGCTTCGGCATCGCCGATGAGCGTCTGGCCGGCGAAGTCCGCATACGCTTCGTCCACGAACACGAGAGCGTGTGGCGCCGCACGGACCACATCGAGGATGTCCTGCCTCGGAATGCATTGGCCGGTCGGGTTGTTCGGGTTTGTCAGGAAGATCAGTCGAGTGTGTGGACCGATGGCATTGCGCACCTCGTTCAGCGGAAACGAGAAGGCGGCGTTGAGCGGCACTTCGACTACACGTCCGCCAGCGGCATCGACGCAGACGGCGTACATGTCGAAGGCCGGCACGACGACAATGGCCTCTCCACGTGGTGCGCGCAGAGCCGAGACGGCCGCGGCGAGGATGCCTTCGTCGAGGCCGTTGGTCAGGACGAGTTCATCGGGCCGAACGCCGAGCCGCGACGCGGTGGCGGCGCGTGCGAGATCGTAGTCTGGATAGAGCGCAGCCTGCTGTCGCGTGATCGCCTGAAGCGCCTCGATCACCTTCGGCGAACACCCTGCGGTGTTCTCGTTCAGGTGCAGCCGAAGACCGCTCGACGGTGTGACGACCTTCTCGTAGACCTTCTCTTGCTCGTTGCTCATGACTGCGTTCTCGATGGTGAGCGCGACATCGTCCGAATCCGCAGCGACTCGGCGTGCGCGCGCAGGCCCTCCGCGACGGCCAGTGCGATCCCGGCTGGGGCGATCCGGCGAAGGCCTTCGGCTGTGACGCGCTGCACGGTGGCGACGCGCACAAAGTCTGCAGTGCTGAGTCCGCCGCGCGCCGCCGCCGCGCCGCCGGTTGGCAGGACGTGGTTGGAGCCGGTGACATAGTCGCCGGATGCCTGCGCGCTGTAGTTGCCGACAAACACCGTGCCCGCCCGCGTCAGTCGCGCCGCGACCGCTTCGGAGTCGCATACGGCGTGCTCCGGTGCGAGGCGCTGTACGAGATCGATCGCTTCCTCGATCGTCCGCGTCACGATGATGCCGCCGTGCGACGCCAGCGCGTTTCGGGCAGGCCCGTCGGCCGGCAGTTGGCGCTTCACCTCGCGGGCGACGCCGTTGGCGAGGCGCAGGCTCGGCGTGATCAGGATTGCCCGCGCATCCGGGTCGTGCTCGGCCTGGGCGATGAGGTCCGCGGCGATCCACGCCGGCTTGCCGGACGTCGAGAGGACCGCGATCTCGCTCGGGCCCGCCAAGAAATCGATCGCGCAGTCCCTCGACACACGAAATTTGGCGGCCGCGACATAGGCGTTGCCCGGCCCGACGATCCGATCCACGCGCGGAACCATCGCCGTACCGTAGGCCAGCGCTGCGATCGCGTGGGCCCCGCCGAGGCGGAACAGGCGAGACACACCGGCCTCGAGCGCCGCATACATCACGGTCGGATCCGGCTTCGGGCACACGGCAATGACGTCCGGCACGCCGGCAACGCGCGCCGGAATGGCCGTCATGAGAAGCGACGACGGCAGGGGATAGCGCCCGCCGGGGACGTAGCAGCCGACGCGGTCGAGCGGCAGCACGCGCTGGCGGATGGTGACTCCAGGGACGGGACTGATCGTCCACGTCCGCGGCCGCTGCTTCTCCGCGACGGCGCGGATGTTTCTCGAGGCCAGGGCGATCGCCTTTCGTACTGTCGCGTCCACGCGCCGCGCGCTCTGCTCGATCTCCCTGCGCGTCACCTCGATCGGTCCAGCCAGACCGTCGAGCGTCCGCGCGTACTTCAGCAGCGCACGGTCGCCCTCTCGTCGCACGCAGTCCACGATCGTCGCGACGCGACGCTGCACGAGCGGATCGCTTCCCGGACGCTTGTCGAGCAGCGCCGCAACGGCACGAGTCCTCGACGACTGGATAATCACCATCTGACTAGGTCTGTTCAATCTTCACGAATTACTCGCGAAGCTCACGAAGCTCGCGAAGAACTTCTGCCAGGCATTTCTTCGTGGTCATCGTCCTTCGACGAAGCTCAGGACGACCCCGAGCCTGGTCGAGGGGTCGTGGTCTTCGCGGTCATCGTGAATGATCCCGTAAACGTGGACGCCGGTCCTGGCTAGAGCACGATCTTGTTCAGGGGATACTCCACGATGCCCTGCGCACGCGCGGCTTTCAGCTTCGGAATGAGGTCCCGCACGGTCCGCTCCTCGATGATTGTGTTGAGCGCGACCCAGGACGGATCGCTCAGCGGCGAAATCGTCGGCTGCTGCAGCGCCGGCAGCAGCGCCAGCACCGCGTCGAGGTCCGCCTTTTTCACGTTGAGCATGATGCCGACGCGCCCCTGAGCCTCGATCGCCGCCCTGAGGAGCAAAGCAATGTTGTCGAGCTTCGTCCGCTTCCACTCATCGTCGAGTGCCCGCGCGTTGGCGATCAGCTGCGTGTTCGACTCCATGACGGTGTCGATCACGCGCAGCCGGTTGGCTCTGAGCGATGACCCGGTTTCGGTGACTTCGACGATGGCGTCGGCGAGCGTGGGCGGCTTGACTTCGGTCGCGCCCCAGGAGAACTCCACGTTCACACCCACGCCGAGCCGCGCAAAGTAGGCCTGCGTCGCCCGGACGAGCTCGGTCGCAATCGTCGCGCCCTCGAGATCCTGTGGTGTGCGGTAGACCGAGTCTTCGGGGACCGCGAGCACCCAGCGCACCTTGCCAAAGCTCTGCTTCGCGTAGATGAGATCGGCCAGCGGTACGATGGTGGGCGTGCCGCCGGCCCCGCCGTTGCCGGCGGCATGCTCGGCGATCCAGTCCTGGCCGGTGAGTCCCGCGTCGAGGACGCCGTCTGCGACGTAGCGCGCCATCTCCTGCGCCCGGATAAGCATGCAGTCGATCTCCGGATCGTCAATCGCCGGAAAGTACGACCGGGTGCTCGCGTAGATGTTGAACCCCGCGCGCGCGAACAACTGAATCGTCGCGTCCTGCAGCGAGCCCTTCGGGATTCCGAGTTTGAGCTTGTTGGGCATATTCGTTTCAGCTGATCGTCAAGGTCACGGAATCACTCATCGTGAATCCGTCCGTGTCTCTCTGGCAGCTCTCAGGTTGAGCGTGTTGAGTCATGAACCTGGTTGAAGCACGTCCGCTCGCCCGTGTGGCACACGTTGCCATCGCCCAGTCGCGTCACTCGCACCAGCACGGTGTCCTCGTCGCAATCGACGAGGATCCGCTCGACACGCAGCCGGTTGCCCGAGGTCTCGCCCTTCGTCCACAGCGTTCCGCGCGTGCGGCTGAAGAACGTTGCAAACCCCGTGACGACCGTGCGGTCGAGCGCCTCCTGGTTCATGAAGCCGACCATCAGGACCTCGTTCGACACGTCGTCCTGGATGACGGCGGGAATCAGACCGTCTAGCTTCGTAAAGTTCATAAAGAGAGTTTGGTGAAGTCCATAAAGCAAAAAGGCCTCGCCGGTTGTCCGGCGAGGCCTGGTGAATTCGTTTAGCGCTGTCGACTTGGACTATTTCGCGCAGAACTCGACCGGCCCGCCGTCGCGGTGTGCATGATGGTGCCGGTGCTGAGACTCGTGCCGAAACATGGAACTACTACAGCCTACCGTTCCGCTGCAGTCGGTGTCAAACCCTGCGGAACGGCGGCCTTCGAGTCTGGCGTGCGCTTGTCGCGCACACCGTAGGGCGTGCCGTCGGGCGCCAGCCAGATGCTGTGCGCGTCTCCCTGCCGCGATTGCGATCGGACGTCGTGACCCATGGCGCGCAGTGTCACCAGCACGTCCTCAGGCACGGCCCCTTCTTCGAGCGTGGCGCGATCGGGCAGCCACTGATGATGCATGCGGGCGAGGTCGACGGCCTCACGGCCGGTCAATCCATACTCCGCGATCCCGAGCACGATCGCGAAGACCGTGTTGATGATCGTGCGCCCGCCTGGCGAGCCGGTGAGGAGCACCAGCCGGCCATCCTTGATCACCATCGTCGGCGTCATCGAGCTCAGCATCCTCTTCCCGGGTGCGATCTGGTTCGCGGGCGTGCCGATGTCGCCTGTGAGGTTTGTCTCGCCCGGCTTCCTGTTGAAGTCGCCCATCTCGTTGTTCAAGAGAAAGCCCGTGCCCTTGACGACGACGTGCGAGCCGTAGCCGCCCTCGAGCGTGTAGGTGCTCGTCACGGCAAGACCGTTGCGGTCGATCACAGAAAAGTGCGTGGTCTCATCGGGCTCGGCGGTCGGGACCGTGACGACGTCCTTGCCGAGCGCGACGCTGCTCGAGGCTCTGTCGGGATCGATCGAGGCCGCCACACTTCTGGCGTACGCCTTCGACGTCAGCCGGGCGACGGGCACGTCGACGAACGCCGGGTCGCCGAGGTGCCGCGCGCGGTCCAGATACGCACGGCGCATCGCCTCGATCTGCAAGTGCAGCGCGGGCGCCGTCAGCAGGCCATTCGACTTGAGATCGAAGGCTTCGACGATGTTGAGCATCTCGACGAGCGCGACGCCGCCGGAGCTCGGCGGCGGCATCGAGACGATGTCGTATCCTTTGTACGTGCCCCGCACGGGCGCGCGTTCCTTCGCTTTGTACGCGGCGAGATCGTGTTTCGAGATGATCCCGCCGTTCGCTTTCATATCTTCGGCGATGCGGTCGGCAATCCATCCTTTGTAGAACGCGTTGGCGCCGCCGCCGCCGATGGCGCGGAGCGTCTTCGACAGGTCGCCCTGGACCAACCGATCGCCCTCAACCCATTCGCCGCCGCCCGGTTTACCGAAGGCGGCCACTGATGCCGGAAACGGCGCCATCGGGCCCTGGATCTCGCGGTTGAGACCGCGGGCGAGGTTCGCCGATATCGAGAAGCCGTCGGCGAGCGCCACCGAGGGCGCGACGACGTCTCTCCACGGCAGCCTCCCGAACTTCCTGTGCGCGAGCTCGAGTCCTCGCACGGTACCGGGCACGCCCGGCGCGAGATAGCCCGCCGACGTCAGGTCGCGAACGATCTGGCCGTCGGCGCCCAGGTACATCGTCTGCGTCGATTTGAGCGGCGCCTTCTCGCGATACTCGAACGATGTGACGTCGCCGGACCGCGTGCGCACGATCATGAAGCCGCCCCCCCCGATGTTGCCTGCCGAGGGATGGGTGACGGCGAGGGCGAACGCCGTTGCCACCGCCGCGTCGACAGCGTTCCCGCCCCTGGCGAGCACCGTCGCGCCGGCGTCGCACGCCGGCGCAGACACACACACGACGAGACCATCTTTGGACGCGACACCCAGGTCGGGTTGCGCCCGCGGGGCGAGGGACGCTGCCAGAAGGAGAGCGGCGAGCAGCATCAGGCGCTTGCGCATGTGAAGGCTCACCGGCGCTTACCGGCCTTCCGACGAAGGCGTCGTCGTCTTCCGCTCGGCGCCGCGCTTGTACTTGTCGAACCAGTAGCGAAGATAGAGCTGCGTCCGCACGAAGTTCGACGGCATGCTGGTCGTCCCGTGCCACTCGTCGTTGAATCTGATCATGGCCGTCGGCACCTTGCGCAGTTTGAGGGCGCTGTAGAACTGCTCGGTTTGTGGCATCGGGGTTCGCAGGTCGTTCACGCCGGTCATGAGCATCGTCGGCGTCTTGACGTTGCCCACGTAGGTGAGCGGCGAGCGCTTGATGTGCTCGCTCGGGTCTTCCCACGGGAGCTTCGCGAAGTTGTAGTACCAGCTCGCGCCGTCGGTCGTGCCGACGAAACTGAGCCAGTCGATCACCGGACAGTTGGCGGATGCGGCTGCGAATCGGTCCGTATGCCCCACGGTCCAGGCCGTCAGGACGCCGCCGCCGCTGCAGCCGGTCACGAACAGGTTCTGCGGATCGACGAAGCCCTTTGCGAGCAGCGCATCGACGCCTGCCATGAGGTCGTCGAAGTCCTTGCTCGGATACGCGTTCTTGATGGCGTTGCCAAAGGCGCTGCCGTAGCCGGTGCTGCCGCGCGGGTTCGTGTAGAGGATGACGTAGTCGTTGGCCGCGTGCTCCTGCCATCCGAAGTTGAATCCGACGCCATACATGCTGTGCGGGCCGCCGTGGATGTGGAGCTGCATCGGGTATTTGCGGGACGGGTCGAAGTCGGGCGGCGTGATGTACCAGCCCTGTATTTTCATCCCGTCGGCCGAGGTGTACCAGAGCTCTTTGACCTCGCCCAGCTTGCGGCCCGCGAGGATGTCTTCGTTGACGGCGGTGAGCTGCTTGACCGACGCCGGCGCCTTGAGATCGAAAGTGACGACGTCGCCGGGCTGCGAAGAGGTCGTCAGCGTTCCGACAGCCACGCCCTTCGGCGAGATGCCGGACACGGTCAGCATCTGAATGCCCTTCGTGATCTGCGTGACCTTGCCGGCCGCGCTGAGCGACAGATAGTAGAGGTTCTGCGAGCCCTCGTTCTGCGCGGTGAAATAGAGTCCGCTGCTGTCGGGCGCCCACCGAAGCTCGGATGGCGCGCGGTCCCAGTCACCCGAGATGAGCCGCGGGCTCGATCCGTCGACGTTCATCAGGTAGATCTTGGCGTCCACCCACGTATCCGTCGTCCAGTCGTACCCGGTGTAGGCCACACGCTTGCCGTCCGGAGAGACCGCCGGATTGCCGTCGGGGCCCTTGCGTTTCGTGAGCTGACGAATGGCGCCGTCGGCGACGTCCACCGCGTAGATTTCCGATTCGCGCCATTGATAGGAGGTGTCGTCGCTGCGCAGGCCGCTGAAGAGGATGCTCCGGCCGTCGGGGGTCCAGTCGGTGCCGGTGTGGTCGAAATTGCCGGACGTGACCTGCCGGGGCGTGCCGCCTGAGGCAGGCACGACGAACACATGACGGTAGCCGTTGTCGGTGAAGCCGCTCCGATCGCGCCGGTAGTTCAGCTGCTCGACGATGCGCGGCGCCTCGGTCCATTTGGAGCCGGCTGGAGCCTTGGGCATCTTGATGGGCCAGGTGTTGCGTTCCTCGACGAGCATTGAAAACGAAATCTGCCTGCCGTCGGGCGACCACGCGATCGCCGACGGCGTCTGTTCGACTCTGCTGATCTGGGACGTCGCGCCTTCGGCATCCATCCAGCGGACGAAGATCTGCGTGCCCTTCGGCTCACCCTGGGTCGTGTACGCGATGCGATCGCCCGAGGGCGACCAGCGCGCGCCCGAGCCCTTCGCGAGGAACCGGTTGCGGCTGCCGTCGGTGTTCATGATCCAGAGGGCCGACTCCCGCTTGTCGTTCACTTTGTCGATCCAGCCGCGCGTGTAAACGATCTGGCTGCCGTCGGGGGAGAGCTGCGGCTCGGACACCGTCTCGATGTCGAGATAGAGATCGAGCGTCAGACGATCGGTCTTTGCCGCTCGGTCGCGGGGAGCGTCCTGGACGGTCTGAGCCGCAGGCACGTCGGCGCGGGTGAGAAACACACCGACGAGCACAACGGCCAGGGCACTCGCATGCTTCAACATGTGCATCCTCCCAGAAACGCTGAATCGTGCTTACAAGCTTGCAGAGCAGTTGAGTGGAGCTTACAAGTTCGGAGCGTCAGGCTCAAGCAAGACAGCCGGACCAAGACAAGTCCGCCTGAAGGCGGACACTACATCGATTAGTTCAGAGGCTCAAGGCGTCACGAGCTGGAAGCTGAAAGCTGAGAGCTGAAAGCTGAG
>Ga0184612_10000154_pt1 | contig 29940 bp, 25 predicted proteins | sample PLM3_60_coex_FD_133163 | JGI IMG/M metagenome (GOLD analysis project Ga0184612, IMG submission 133163) | Groundwater sediment microbial communities from an aquifer in East River, Colorado, USA - PLM3_60_coex | ecosystem: Environmental > Terrestrial > Soil > Riparian zone | place: USA: East... | reverse complement strand
GAGGCGCCGCAGCAGAATCAGACCGGCGGCGGGGCGATGCGCGATGCGGCCGAACAGATGCGAAGCGCCGCAGGTGAGCTTCAGCGGCAATCGCCGGCGAGCGCCGCGGATCGGGCCGAGCGTGCGGCGGCCGAGCTCCGGCGGGTCGAACAGCAGATGCGCCGCGACGACCCGGAGGCGCAGCAGCGCGCCGCTTCGGAAATGCGCCTCGAGGCCCAGCAGATCGCCGACGAGCAGCGGCGCATCGCCGGCGAGGCGGCCCGGCTCGCGAAGGGCGCCGACCCGGCGAACCTGGATGGCTGGAGGCGGCTCTCGGGGGAGAAGGACAAGCTCGCCGACCGCGTGGACGCACTGCAACGAACGGCCGAGCAGCTCGCAGGCGCCGACACGCCGTCTCGGCAAGGCTCGCCGGGGCAGGACGCGCAGCCCGCCGCAGCGGCACGGGAGATCGCGCGCCAGCAGATTGCCGGCCGCATGCGTGAGACCGCTCGGAAGATGCGCGAGGCGACAAGCGCGGACGGCTCGGCTGGACGCGCAGCCAAGCCCGTGCCTCGCCAGGGAGCGGCCACCGCCGAGGAGCAGATCGCCCGGGCCCTCGACCAGATCGTTGATCGACTGGGAGGCGCCGCCGACGCCGAGGATTTGTCGCGCCAGCTCGATCAGGCGCGCGCGATCCGCGACCGCCTCGACCGGCTCGAACGCCAGATGCGCGAAGCCGAGGCCAGCAACGCTGCCGGTCGGCAGGGACAGGGCAGGGCGACCGGAAGCGGCGGTGGGAAGGGGACGGGGGAAGAGTCTCAGCGCCTCCGGGAGCAGTACGCGAAAGAGCTGCAGGGTGCGCGTGAGTCGCTCTCCCGGCTCGACCGCACCTCGCCCGGCACAGGACCTGGCGGGACGACCCCCGAGCAGCACGAGTGGAGTGCCGTCGACAAGGGCACCGAAGCTTTCAAGCAGGACTTTTCGAAGTGGGAGTTGCTGCGCAAGGACGTTGACTCTGCCCTTGACCGTTACGAGGCCTCGGTCATCGCGAGGGCTGCGCGGAAGAGCCTCCAGGACCGTCTGAGCGCCGGCGGCAGCGATCGCGTGCCAGACGACTATCGACGATTGATCGCCCGATACTACGAATCGCTGGCCAAGAAGAAGTAGGCCGGCGTGTCCTTCGCGAACCCTCTCCCCTGGTGGGCCCTCGCCCTCATCGTTGCCGCAGCCGGCCTCGTCGCGTGGCTCGCCTACAACCGGCGTACGCTGTCGGCGTCGCGACGGAGAGTCCTCGTGACGCTCCGCTTCGCGACCCTCCTGGCGCTCGTCGTGTTCCTGCTCCGGCCCGTTGCTCGCGTCGCCGATGCCGACCCACGCGACACCATCGTCGCGGTTCTCGTCGATACGTCGCGGAGCATGAGCATCGAGGATGCGGCCGGCGGTGTCCGACGTATCGACCGGGCGCGGACGATCCTCGCGGATCGGTTGCTGCCCACACTGGGATCGCTGTTTCACGTCGACGTCCTCGGCTTCGGCGACGGCGTCGCGACGGTGACGCCGGCCGGGCTTGCCGCCACCGCGCGGCGAAGCGATGTCGAAGGCGCGCTCGCCGCGGTTCGCGCCCGGTATCGGGGCCGGGCCGTGGCAGGCGTCATCCTGTTGTCCGACGGCGGGGACACGAGCGGGGCGGGGGAGCGCGCGGCGGAGGGCGGGCCGCCAATCTACGCGGTCGGTGTCGGGTCGCCCACGGCCGGCAAGGACCGCGAGATTCTCGGCGTGACCACTGCTGAAGCGATCCTGGACGACTCGCGGGTCGACCTTGCGGTGTCTGCGGTGAGCCATGGGCTGGGGAACGCGCCGATCGAGCTTCGCCTCCTCGAGAACGGCCGTCCTGTCGACGTGCGGCGCGTGACGCCGGCGGCCGAGGGCTCGCCCGTGCGGGAAGTCTTTCAAGTGTCGCCCGGCCGCGGGGCACCGACGGTCTACACCGTCGAGACACCCGTCGCGGCCGGCGAGCTCGTGCCGGAGAACAACGCGCGCAGCGCGCTGGTTCAGCCCCCATCGAGAGCCCGTCGCGTCCTGCTCGGCGAGGGTGCGCCCGGCTTCGAGCACAGCTTTCTCAAACGGGCCTGGGCGTCCGATCCCGGCCTCGAGATCGACTCGGTCGTGCGTAAGGGCAGGAACGAGCAAGGGGCCGATACCTTCTATATCCAGGCCGCGCGCTCACGGAGCGACAGCCTTGCCGCCGGATATCCTGCCACTCGCGACGCACTGTTCCGCTACGACGCGCTGGTGCTCGCCAACGTCGAAGCGCATCTGTTCACCAGGGCCCAGCTCGAGGCGACCCGGAGCTTTGTCGGTGAACGCGGGGGCGGCCTGCTCGTGCTCGGCGCGCGGTCGTTCCTGCAGCAGGGACTCGCAGGCAGTGTTCTCGAGGACGTGCTGCCCCTCGAGCTCAGTGCCCGCGGCGGCGGCGCGCTCGGGCTCAATGCCCCCGGCGGCGATGTCGTTCCCGCCTCGGGCGCTCGCGGGGCGAATCGCGTGTCCCTCACACCGGCGGGCGAAGCGCACCCCGTCATGCAGCTTGCCGCGGGAGCGGACGATACGAGGAAGCGGTGGGAGGCCGTGCCGGCGCTGGCATCGATCACGGCGCTCGGTGGCCCTCGCGCGGGTGCCAGCGTGCTGGCCGTGACGAGCGGACCCGGTGGCACGCCCCGCGCACTGGTGGCAATTCAACGATTCGGAGAGGGTCGTTCGATGGTCTTCGCCGGCGAGGCGTCCTGGCGCTGGCGCATGCTGATGCCCGCCACCGATCGCGCGTACGACACATTCTGGAAGCAGGCGCTGCGCTGGCTCGCGCTTCCTGCGGGCGACGCGATACAGCTGAGCGTCGCGCCCGGTGCTGCGCCAGGCGACGCGCTTCCGCTGCGAGTGCTCGTTCGCAACGCCGCTTTCGAGCCGCTCGAGAATGCTACCGTCGACGTTCGTGTTACGTCGCCGGATGGTCGCGTCGAGTCGCTCCGTGCGGGACCAGACACCGCTCGGGGGAATGACGGGCACTACACGGCAATGTTGCGCCCGGAGCACGCCGGAGTCTTCAAGCTATCGGCGGAAGTGCGGCAGGGAACGACGCCCCTTGGAACGGCCAGCGCGTCGGTGCTGGTCGGTGGGGCTGACCTCGAGATGACCGACCCGCGAATGAACCGGGCGTTCTTCGAGCGGCTTGCCGCTGCCTCCGGCGGCCGCGTGCTGGCCGAAGATCAGTTGGCGGGTCTGACAGATATGCTGAAGGCTGCCGTGCCTGGTGCCGCGCTGGCTGTTCGACGCGACCTTTGGCACACGGGTTGGTCGTTTGCGGCGATACTGGTGCTGCTTGGCGCTGAATGGATGTTGAGACGGACGTGGGGGCTCACATGAGGGACGGCTTCACCGACACCGTGGCTTCCGGCTTCAGCCGAAAGGGCGGCTGGGTCAGCGCGGTTGCCGTGGCGCTCGTCGCTTTCCTCGCGCAGACGTCGACGGCCGCTGCCGGCGACCGATACGCGCTCATCGTGTCCGGTGCGAGCGGCGGCCAGGAGTACGCGACGCAGTACGCCGCGTGGACCCGCGATCTCGCAACCGTACTCGTCGATCGGATGAAGATCGATCGCAAGCACCTCAAGGTGCTCACCGATACGACTGATTCGTCGGCGGCCTCCACGGCCGCGAACGTCCGCCAGCATTTGAACGCCATCCGGCGAGTCATGACGCGCGACGACCTCCTGTTCGTCGTGCTCATCGGTCACGGCACGTACGACGGCGTCGACGCCAAGTTCAATCTCGTTGGGGCCGATCTGGAGTCGGCGCAGTGGACCGAGCTCGTCGCCGGGCTTCCGGGCCGCGTCGTGGTCGTCAACACCTCGTCGGCAAGTTTTCCCTTCATCGAACGGCTCACGGGCGAGCGCCGCGTCGTCATCACCGCCACCGACTCGGTGGCGCAGCGGTTCGACACGGTATTTCCCGACTACTTCATCAAGGCCTTCCAGAGCGACGCCGCGGACATCGACAAGAACAACAGAGTGTCAATCTGGGAAGCGTTCACCGCGGCTACCGGGGAGGTGCGGCGGCATTACCAGCGCCGGGGCCAGCTCGCCACCGAACGGGCGCTGCTCGACGACAACGGCGACGGCGTCGGCCGGGACGCGGGCGGCAGCGGCGAGGACGGGTCGCTCTCGAGCCATGTCTATCTCGACGAGCCGCTGCCCGGCGCCCAGCCGACCGATGAGGTCCTGCTGAAGCTTCTGCAGAGGCGCGCGGCGCTCGAGGCCGACCTCGACGAGCTGAAGGTCCGCCGGAGCTTTCTGCGCCCGGCGGAGTACCAACAGGAGTTCGAGCGCCTGATGGTCGAGCTCGCCCGCGTCAACCGCGACATACGGGCGCGAGTGAAGTCGTAGGGGCCAGAGGTCAGAGGTCAGAGGTCAGGGAAAACCTTGAGTTGCTTATTCGAAGCGCTTGCCCTGATCCCTGGCCCGTGGTCTCCGACCTCCGTCAGTACTCCCAGCGCTCCGGTCGGTTTCGTTCCACCGCTCGCGCCAGGACGCCCGTCAGCGCTCCGACGGCGAACCCGACGATGTGCGCCCAGAACGCCACGCCGCCTTCGGCGGCATCGGCGCCGAGCGAGCCGACGCCGCTGAAGAACTGCATCAGGAACCAGATGCCGAGAAAAAAGATCGCGGGGATCTCGATGAGATCCATGAAGAACACGATGAACACGGCCGTCAACACGCGCGAGTGGGGGAAGAGGACGAAGTACGCGCCCATGACGCCGGCAATCGCGCCGCTCGCGCCAACCATCGGGACGACGGACAACGGGCTCGTCGCGGTCTGGCCGAGGGCCGCGGCGGCCCCGCAGCCGAGGTAGAACAGCACGAACCCGCCATGTCCTAGCCGGTCTTCCACGTTGTCGCCGAAAATCCACAGATAGAGCATGTTGCCCAGGAAATGCAGCCATCCACCATGGAGGAACATGCTCGTCACGACCGACGTCCACGAAAAAAACGCCGGCACGACACCGTAGCTCTGCACGAACCACTGCAGTTCGCGATCGCTCAACGTGAGCTCGTAGAAAAACGCGAATGCGTTGATCGCAATCAGGGTGATGGTGACGACAGGCGTGGTGCGGGACGGGATGACGTCGCTGACCGGAAACATTCCTTTCGGGAGTATAGCTTGCGACCGGAGGCCAGAGGTCGGGGGCCAGCAAGACCTTCGACTGCATACTCGAAGCGTTCCTGATCCCTGGCCTCTGATCCCTGGCCTCTGGCCTCTGACGTATACTCAAACTGTCATGAATTCGGCCAGGTGCGGCGTTCTGGCGAGAGTGCTGCTCGCCGCGTACGTCCTGGCGGCAGCACTCCTGCCGCTGGCCCATCACGACGTTATCTGCCACCTCAAGTCTTCGACCCACTGTACGACGTGTGCGGTAGCCTCGTCGGGCGAAGCCGCCTCCGGGGCGATTCCGCTCGATGGCATGAGCCTGCCCGATGCCGGCCGCGCGATCGTCCCGTCGGCCGCCTGCCGCCACTCCGCTCCCGTTCGGGCCTCGTCCGGTCGATCGCCGCCTTCCCTCGGCTGACTCCGCCGTTTCTTGCGATGATCCGGGCCTATTGCCCGGGCTCACCGTTCGTTTTCGGAAATCCTGATTTCCATCGTCTGGAGGTACAGGTGGCTTCGACGTTTCGCATCGTCAGGGTCGTGTGCGTCATGATGTGCGCCGGTGGCGTGCTGGGGCTGTCGTACCCTGCTGCGGCACAGCCGCCGGCGCCGGCCGCACAGGCGCAAGAGGTACGCGAGGAGCTCGACAAGCTTCGGAAAGAGTTCGAGGCCGTGCGCGACGCCTACGGCGCGAGGCTCGCGGCGCTCGAATCGAAGCTGACTGCGATCGGGGCGCCATCGGCGACGGCCGTGCCGGCCCAGGCGGCAGCCACGCCAGCCGAAGTCCAGGTCCCGACAGGCGCCGCGGGAGGAGGCGGACCGACAGGTACGCTTCCGGTCTACGGCAGTACGAGCGCGATGTCGAAGATCTTCAATCCCGACATCGCCGTCATTGGGAACTTCGCCGGAGCTGCGGGGGAGAACACCGTCAATCCGAGCCCGGCCCTCGCGCTGGACGAGGCCGAGGCCTCGTTCCAGGCGATCGTCGATCCCTATGCGCGCGCCGACTTCTTTCTCGCCTTCTCGCCGGAAGGCGTCGAGATCGAAGAAGGGTACCTGACGCTCACGTCGTTGCCGGGAGGTCTCCTGGCCAAGGTCGGGAAGCTCAAGCAGCAGGTCGGCAAGGTGAACACGCTTCATGCGCACGCGCTGCCCTGGGTTGACAAACCCCTCATGATCGAGAACCTCTTCGGCGGGGATGAAGGGCTGGCGGACTCTGGTGTGTCGGTATCGAAACTGATCCTCAACCCGTGGATGTTCCTCGAGGCGACCGGAGAGTTGTATCAGGGGTCCTCCGGCCTCTTTCAATCGTACGAACGCAGCGACGTGAGCTGGGCCGGCCGGCTTCGGGGGTATCGTGACGTGACGGAATCGACCAACGTCGACATCGGAGGGTCAGTCGCCTACGGCACGAACGACGCGGGTCCGGACTTCACCACGCGGCTCGTCGGGATTGATGCGACCGTCCGCTATCGGCCGCTGCGCCGCGCGATCTACCGCCGGTTCCAGGGACGCACCGAACTTTTCTGGAGCCGCCGCGGTCAGGAGAACGGCAACATCAGCGCCTTTGGCATGTATGCCGGCGGCGAGTACCAGTTCGCGCGTCGCTGGTTCGCCGGCGCGCGCTACGACTGGTCCGAACGCGCCTACGACGCCTCGCTCGTCGACAAGGGGCCGTCGTTGCTGCTGACGTTCTGGCCAAGCGAGTTCAGCCAGATCCGCGGCCAGTACCGACGAACCCGGTACGCCGAGGCCGTCACGTCGAACGAGCTGTTGTTCCAGTTCCTGTTCTCGATCGGCGCACATGGGGCGCATGTGTTTTAGGGGAGTCCGCAGGAGGCAGGAGGCAGGAGGCAGGAGGCAGGAGGCAGGAGGCAGGAGGCACAGACAGAACGTGCTCCAAGCAGGCTGTGGCCTCTAACCACCGGCGCGAGCGCGAGCGAGCGCTGGCAGGTCGTGGGGGTGGGGCCCCACGACAAACTGAGTAGTGCAGACAAGAGGGTCGATCGAATGCAGAGATTGATTTGGCTTGCCGTTGCCGCGGGGATGGCTCTGAGTCTCCAATCCGCCCACGCCCGGGCGGGCATCAACGTCATCACGTCGACTGAGGATCTGGCTTCGCTCGTCCGGGAGATCGGCGGCGACAAGGTATCGGTCGAGGCGCTGGCGAAGGGTTACCAGGACCCGCACTTCGTCGAGGCGAAGCCCAGCTTCGTCATCAAGCTGCACAACGCCGACCTGCTCGTCGTCATCGGCCGGGAGCTCGAGGTGGGCTGGCTGCCGCCGCTCATTACGCAGAGCCGCAACACGAAGATTCAGCCCGGCAGTCAGGCGTACCTCGATGCCTCGCTGACGGCGCGGATCCTGGATATGCCAACCGGGCAGATCACGCGCGCGATGGGCGACGTCCACCCGCTCGGCAACCCGCACTACTGGCTCGAGCCCGGCAACGGGCGCCGGATCGCCAAGGCGATTCAGGACAAGCTGACGTCGCTCAGTGCCGGCGACGCGGCGTACTTCGCGCAGCGCTTCACCGACTTCGACCGCCGGCTCGCCGAGGGCGAGAAGCGCTGGCAGGCGACGATGGCGCCCTACAAGGGGCTGAAGATCGTGACCTATCACCGGTCGTGGTCGAACTTTGCCGACGTCTTCGGTCTCGACGTGGTCGGCTACGTGGAACCGAAGCCCGGCATTCCACCCTCGCCGGCGCATCAGCTCGCCCTCACGCAGGAGATGAAGCGTCAGGCGATCAAGATCATCCTGGTCGAGCCGTACTTCGATCTGCAGACGCCGAACAAGATCGCGCGCGATACGGGGGCCAGGGTGCTCGTGATGCCGCCCTCGGTCGGCGGCGTCAAAGAGGTGCAGAACTATCTGCAGCTCTTCGACTATGACGTCAGCCTTCTAGTGTCGGCCATCAAAGACACCGGGGCCGGCCGATAGTGGGAGAGTTAACCGTCTGGCAGATCGCCGAGTTCCTCGCGGCGCCCTTCGCCGCAAGCCTCATCCTGACCGGCATCCACACATATCTTGGAGTGCACGTCGTCGAGCGGGGCGTCATCTTCGTCGACCTGTCGCTGGCCCAGATCGCGGCGCTCGGCGCGACGATCGCTATCCTCATGCCCTTCTCCGACGGCGATCCCCACTCGCGCTCGGTCTACTGGGTCAGTCTCGCGTTCACGTTCATCGGCGCCGCCATCTTCTCGTTCGTGCGCACGAAGCACGCGCGCATCCCGCAGGAAGCCATTATCGGGATCACTTACGCGGTGGCGTCGGCCGCAGCGATCCTGGCGATGAGCAAGTCGACCTCCCAGGCCGAGCACCTCAAGGACATGCTCGTCGGCAACATCATCGCGGTCTCCTGGCCCGACGTGTTCAAGACCGCCGGACTCTACGGCGCGGTAGGCCTCTTCCACTACGTCTATCGCAAGCCGTTCCTGGCTATTTCGATGAACCACGAGCACGCCGAGGCCACGGGCCTGAACGTTCGGCTGTGGGACTTCCTGTTCTACGCGTCGTTTGGGTTCGTCGTCACCTCGTCGGTGTCGATCGCGGGCGTGCTGCTGGTCTTCTGCTACCTCATCGTTCCGTCGGTGGCGGCCATGCTGTATGCCGAGGGCATCGGCCGGCGTTTGGCGATCGGCTGGACGATGGGGACGGTCGTCTCAGCGCTCGGGGTGTGCCTTTCGCTCGTCCTCGATCTGCCGACAGGCGCCACGATCGTGTGCACGTTCGGGCTCGTGCTCGTCCTCATGGCCGCGGCCAGGCCACTGATAAAGCCACGGTTGAACCGCTAGATCCCGGGCCGTCGACTGTTGCTGGCGCCAAAAAGCCTCTCACCGCGGAGTGCGCCGAGATGCAGAGTCATACTAGAAGCTTTCTGTATACGTGCCTCGGGAGGATGACGCGGACGCGAGCTTCCAGCACGGACAACACGCCTCCGTGCCTTCCGTGTTGAACCCGTTATCCCCGTCGTCTCCCGGGAGACATTCACCTCGAGCCTGCTCATCGTGAGCAGGGACGGTTCGGAGGCTTCTGCGGCCTCGGCGCTCTCCGCGGTGAAGAGCTTTAGGGCAGTGAAACTGGTTCTAAGGGTAAAGTTACTGGGATGCAGTGCCGTCAGTGTGGAACCGAGATTGCCGACAAAGCGATTGTCTGTTTTCGTTGTGGCGCGGCGACGAGCGATTCCGTGCGGAAAGCGGTTCCGGTCAAGCCGCGACGAAGCCCGTTCCTGTCGGCAGGGGTGCTCATCGTGCTCCTGCTGCTGGCGCTCTACATGGGGCAGGCCTCGCGGACAATGGCCAACCCTGAGCTGCCCCAGCTGGCCGCCGGCCTCGCCATTGGCGCGGCCGTGGTCCTCCTGCTGCTCAGCATCCTCCGGCGGCGTTGAGCTTTGAGCCAGGAAAGTGCCATAATTTCCGATCCCATGTCCGATGCCCGCCTCGAGGTGACCGACGCGTTGGGCCGGCGCATCGTTCCGATTTCGAAAGGACACTTCGAGATCGGGCGGCGCGAAACCAACGATCTCCGGCTTGCCGGCAGTGAAGTGTCCCGCGATCACGCGGAGATCGACTCGCAGGACAATCAGTTCCTGATTCGCGACAAGAACTCGCGGTACGGCACGTACGTCAACGGCGAACAGGTGAACGAGCGGCCGCTGGTGCACGGCGACCGCATCCGGCTCGGTCGCAGCGGCGGCGCAGAGATGGTCTTCCTGCTGGCCGACAGCGCTCCGGCTCAGGACAAGGCCACCACGACCGCCATCGGGGACCTCCGCCAGATTGCCGCGCTCCTCGAGGGTCTGCGCGCGCTCGGGTCGGGCCGCGTCCTCGACGACGTGCTGGCGCTGGTGCTCGATTCGGCCATCGAGGTCAGCGGGGCCGAGCGCGGTTTCATCATGCTGGCGGCACCGACCGACGAGCTCGAGTTCAAGATGGCGCGCTCGCGGGGACGCAACTCGATTCCCGGCGGCAGCTTCGCCACGAGCCGCAAGATTCCCGAAGAGGTCTTCCGGACGGGCGAGCCGCGCATCGTCGCCGACCTGCTCGACGGCGATCTCGCGAACGTGCACATGGGCACCGTGGCGCTCGGCATCCGCAATGTGCTCTGTGTGCCGCTCAGGCTCGTGAGGTATCTCGATCGCGCCGAAGCTGTTGGCGAAGAGCGGCGCATCGGCGTCCTCTATCTCGATAGCCGCGAGAAGGGATCGCTCCTCTCCAGCTCCACGCGTGCCGCGCTCGAAACGCTCGCGACCGAAGCGGCCGTTGCCATCGAGAATGCCCGTCTCTACCGCGAAACGATGGAGAAGGCGCGGATGGAGCAGGAGATGCGGATCGCAGCTGAAATCCAGCAGGCCCTGCTGCCGAAGGCTGGTCGATCGGGTGCCTACTTCCGGGCGGCGGCCGCGTCGCTGCCGTGCCGGTCGATCGGCGGCGACTTCTACGACTACGTCGACCTTTCGGACGGATCGTTCGGGTTCGCGCTGGGCGACGTCGCGGGCAAAGGCCCGCCGGCGGCTCTCCTGAGCGCGATGATGCAGGGCATTTTCGCGGCGCAGGCGGCAGGCAGCGATTCGCCGTCTTTGACGATCCGCAAAGTGAACCTCGCGCTCTATCGCCGCGGGATCGAGTCACGCTTCGTGACGCTGATGTATGGGTCGCTGCGCGCGAACGGCCAGCTGCTCTACTGCAATGCGGGGCACAACCCGCCGCTGGTGGTCGGCAAGAACGGGTTCCGGCGGCTGGAGTGCGGTGGGCCGATTGTCGGCCTCTTCGAAAACGCGAACTACGAAGAGGAAACCGTCACGCTGGCGCGCGGCGACTGGCTCATCGTGTTCAGCGACGGCGTGTCCGAGGCGTTGTCGGCCAGCGGCGAAGAGTACGGCGAGGGCCGCATCCTCTCGGTCGTGCAGCCCAACTTGGGTCTCGAGCCCCAGAAACTCCTCGAGGCTTTGTTCACCGACGTCCGGGAGTTCGCCAAGGGCGCCGCCCAGAACGACGACATCACCGCGATGGTTCTGCGCTTCGGGTCATGACCACGCTCGGACGGCGGGTACGCATTGCCGTCTGCCTCTGGCTCCTCGTCGCGGTCGTCGTCTGGAACGGGCTCTACGACCTGCTCCTCGCACGGAGCACCCAGACCTACCTGTTCAAACAGGCCATCCACCAGGCCGGACTCGGACCGTGGATCGATCTGACCACCGCGATGGATGTGGCCGTGCGCGACGCGGCGTGGGTCTCGACGCTCTGGGCCAGCCTGCTGCTCCTGGCGGGCATGATGACCATCCGCCTCATCTGGAACCGTCCGGTACCATGCACCCCCTGATTTACGACTGGAACGCGACGTCGGAGCGCAAGCCGTCGATCGTCCTCCTCGACGATGAGACGTTGAGGGATGGATTGCAGTCGCCGTCGGTGAAGTGTCCGACGATCGAGGAGAAGCTGCGGATCCTGCACCTCATCGACGCGCTGGGCGTCGACACGGCGGACATCGGCCTCCCTGGCGCCGGGCCCCACGTCGTGCGGGACGTGGAACGGCTGGCGCGCGAGATCGTGGATCAGCGTCTGCGGGTCGCGGCCAACTGCGCGGCGCGGACGCTCGTTGCCGACATCAAACCGATTGCGGAGATCTCTCAACGCGTGGGCATTCCGATCGAGTGCGGCACGTTCATCGGGTCGAGCCCGCTGCGGCAATATGCCGAAGGGTGGGGGATCGACCAACTGCTCAAGCTGACAGAAGAGGCCATCACGTTTGCGGTTCGCGAAGGCCTGCCGGTCCTCTATGTGACCGAAGACACCACGCGCGCGGATCCCGAGACCCTGCGCCGGCTGTATTCGACCGCGATCAGATCCGGGGCGACGCGTGTGTGCATTGCGGACACCGTCGGCCACGCCACGCCGGTGGGGGCGGCGGCGGTCGTGCGTTTCGTCGCCGAGGTCGTCAAGGAATGCGGTGGGGGCGTCGGGATCGACTGGCACGGGCATCGCGACCGCGACTTGGCGGTGATCAACTCGTTCGCGGCGCTCGAAGCGGGTGCGACGCGCCTCCACGGCACGGGGATCGGCATCGGTGAGCGCGTCGGCAACACGCCGATGGACATGTTGCTCGTCAACCTTGTGCTGATGGGCTACATCGAACGGGACCTGTCGGCGCTGGTCGAGTATTGCGAGGCCGTCTCGGCGGCGACTGGCGTGCCGATTCCGCCGAACTATCCGGTCGTCGGGCGCGACGCGTTCCGGACCGCCACCGGCGTGCACGCGGCCGCCGTGATCAAGGCGTACCGGAAGAAGGATCAGGCGCTCGTCGATGCGGTCTATTCGGGCGTCCCGGCCAGTCTCGTGGGCCGCGAGCAGGAGATCGAGGTCGGCCCCATGTCGGGGAAGTCGAACGTCGTGTTCTGGCTGGAAAAGCGGGGCCTGCCGGTGACCGACGAGATCGTGGAGCGGATCTTCGCGAGAGCCAAAGGATCGTTAAGTGTCCTCGAGGAGCGCGAGATTATGGAGACGCTCAAGTAAGATCGCCAGCGCCCGCGGCCCCGCCTTCGCCGAAGCTTCGGCGAGCCTCGTCGAGCAAGCTACACGACAGAAGCGTGCCCCAAGTAGGCTGTGGCCTCTAACCACCGGCGCGAGCGAAGCGAGCGCTGGCAGCGTCGTGGGGGTGGGGCCCCACGACAAACTGATAAATGCAGACCGCCTGCGCGGGGTAAGTAAAGCGCTCGACGACGTCGTCAGGGCTTGATCAGCTTCTTCTCGATCTCCGGGAGCGCGGCCAGGAGCACGTCGCCAACCACTTGAAGCGATCCTGCCGACACCTTGTCCAGAGTATCGCCGGCGGTGTGCCACGCGGGGTAGTCGAGGTCGATGATGTCGACCGAGGGTACTCCCGCCTGCAGAAACGGCAGGTGGTCGTCTTCGATCGCCGTCTCGCGGTCCAGGAACTCGCGCCGCTTCAGTCGTGTCGCCGAGGTCCAGATGATGTCGGTCAGCCATGCCGTGGAGTTCGACTCCCGCGAGATCTGCAGATCGCGATCGCCGATCATGTCGACGAGGACGAGGGCGCGGATGTGCGTCAGCGTGCCGGCCTTGCGCGCGGTTTCGACATAGTAGCGGCTGCCGTAGGTGTGATCGGTGCCCTGCCACTCCACGACCGCCTCTTCGCCGTCGAGAAAGAGCAGCTCGATCGGCAGCGCGTTCTTCCGGTTCTTGAGCGCGCGTGCGATTTCGATCAGAAACGCCGTGCTCGACCCCGCGTCGTTGGCGCCGACGAAGGCGAACTCGCGAAACCGTTTGGTGTCGTAATGTCCCGCGATGATCAGCCGGTCCTGCCCTGAGCCTGTCGAAGGGTCCGGCGCGCGCCCGTCGCCCCCGGGGATCGTCACGCGGAGGTTGACCATCTTCACCGGGCCGGCCGGCGTGGCGGCCTCGAACGACTGTTCGTCGGCGGTGAGGCCGAGGGCTTGCAGTTGGCGCGTGATGTACTCGCGGGCCTGTCCGGCGCCCGGCGTGCCCGCCACGCGCGGGCCGATGGCGACCAGCCGTCGGACGTGTTCGTGGGCGCGAGCGCCGTCGAACCCCTGGGCCGGGGGCGCGGGTGTCTGCCCGTGGGCACACCCCAGGCTGACGAGCAGGACGATCGTCACGGCCGCTGCCGCCTTCGGGGTCGCGGCGTGTGCGCGGCGGTATGTCATTGATCTCAGGCGCGTCAGCAGGCGGTCAGCGCCGCTTCTCACGCGACACGTAGTCCCGCCTGGCCGGCCCGATGTAGATCTGGCGCGGGCGGGCGATCTTCTGGTCCGGGTCGAGGAGCATCTCCTCCCACTGGGCGATCCAGCCCGCGGTGCGCGGGATGGCGAAGAGCACCGGGAACACGTCGACCGGGAACCCCATCGCCTGATAGATCAGCCCCGAATAGAAATCCACATTGGGATAGAGCTTCCGGGTCACGAAGTACTCGTCCTCGAGCGCGATGCGCTCGAGCTCCAGCGCGATCTCGAGCAGGGGATTGGTGCCCGTGACCTCGAACACGAGGTCGGCGATCCGCTTGATGATGGCCGCGCGCGGATCGTAGGACTTGTACACGCGGTGCCCGAATCCCATCAACCGGCCATCGCCGCCCTTCACCCGCTTGATGAAGGCCGGGACGTTCTTGGCCGAGCCGATCTCGGTCAGCATCCGCAGGACGGCTTCGTTCGCGCCGCCATGCAGCGGGCCGTAGAGCGCCGCCGCGGCTCCGGCGAGCGAGGAGTAGGGATCCGCCTGCGAGCTCCCGATGTTCCGCATCGTGCTCGTGCTGCAATTCTGCTCGTGGTCGGCGTGCAGGATGAACAGGACGTCGAGCGCGCGCTCCAGAACGGGGTTCACCGTGTACTTCGTTTCCGTCATCCTGAAGAGCATGTTCAGGAAGTTGCCCGCATAGCTGAGGTCGTTGTCGGGCAGGTTGTACGGTCGGCCGATCGAATGCCGGTAGGCGTAAGCGGCAATCGTCGGGACCTTGGCGATGAGGCGAATCGTCTGCAGACGGCGCGATTCGCTCGAGAAGATGTTCTTGGCGTCCAGATAAAACGTCGACAGCGCGCCGACGGTGCTGATGAACATGCCCATCGGATGGGCGTCGTACTGAAACCCCTCCATCAGCTTCGAGATGTTCGTGTGCAGCATCGTATGCTGCGTGATGTCGCGGGTCCACTGCTGGTGCTGCGGCTCGGTGGGCAGCTCTCCGAAGAGAATGAGATAGGCGGTCTCCAGGAAGTCGCTGCGTTCGGCCAGTTGCTCGATCGGATAGCCCCGATACAGCAGGACGCCCTTGTCGCCGTCGATGTAGGTAATCCGGCTGCGACAGGCGGCCGTATTCATGAACGCCGGGTCGTACGTCATCATCCCGAACTCATCGGGGACGACCTTGATCTGACGCAGATCCATGGCCCGAATCGTGCCGTCCTGAATAGGGATCTCGTACTGCCTGCCGGTGCGGTTGTCGGTGATCGTCAGCGTGTCGGCCATGCGGGATTTCGGTCAGGTCGCGTGATTAATCGTCGCTCTCTCGGTCAGCCTCATCGTCTGGCACGTCCACCGGGCGCTCGTCCGGCACGCGGTAGTCCTCGGAGAGCCACCGGCCCAGGTCCGCCATCCGGCACCGTTCGCTGCAGAAGGGCTGCCACGCCGGCTCCATCGGCTGGCGGTGGCAGTACACGCAGAGGGATTCGGACTCCGCCAAACCCGGCCATTGTATCAACGGCGAGAGGAAATAGAGAAAACCGGGCAACCGGACGCGGCTCAAGGCTCAGGCCTCACGGCTCAGGGAAAGAGCTTCGAGCAAATGGTCGGAGGTTCTGCTTGAGCCCTGAGCCCTGAGCCAGGCGAGTGGTCGCTACGCGCCGACCTCGCCCGCGTGGTGCCGCACGTCCTTGGCCGACACCATGAAGATGACGTCTTCCGCGACGTTCGTGGCGTGGTCGCCGATGCGCTCGAGGTGGCGCGAGATGAGGATCAGGTCGAGCGACGGTTCGATCGTGTGGGGATCCTGGAGCATGTAAGTCAGGAGCTCGCGGAAGACCTGCGTCTTCAGCGCGTCGAGCGTGTCGTCTTCGTTGAGGACCCCGTGCGCGAGCTCGATGTCGCGCCGCACGAACGCATCGAGTGCGTTGCGCAGCATCCGCTGCGCGATCTCGGCCATGCGCGGGAGGTCGATGAGCTCTTTCACCGGCGGGTGCCGCATGTAGCGGCGCGCCGCCTCGGCAATATTGATCGCCAGGTCGCCGACGCGCTCGAGGTCGGTATTGATCTTGACGGCCGCAACGATCGACCGCAAGTCGACCGCCATCGGCTGGTGGAGCGCCAGGAGCTTGAAGCACCGGCTGTCGATCTCGATGTGCAACTGGTTGATGGGGCCGTCGCCTGCCAGCACGCGATCGATGCCCGGGGCATCGCGCTGGACGAGGCCCTTGACCGCCGCGCGGACGCGGTCCTCGGCCAGCCCGCCCATTTCGAGCAGGCGTGTCTTGAGCTGTTCCAGCTCTTCCTGAAAGTGGGGAACGATGCGGTCGGGCATAGTCGCGGCTATCAGCTTTCAGCCGTCAGCTATCAGTTCGATTCCCAGCTGAAAGCCGAGAGCTGATAGCTGAGAGCTCTATCCAAATCTCCCTGTCACGTAGTCTTCCGTGAGCTTCTCTGCCGGGTTCGTGAAGATGCGGTCCGTGGGGCCGTGCTCGATGAGACGGCCGAGCCAGAAGAACGCGGTTCGGTCCGAGACGCGCGCCGCCTGCTGCATATTGTGCGTCACGATGACGATCGTGTACTGCGTCTTGAGCTGATAGATCAGCTCTTCGATTCGCTGCGTGGCAATCGGGTCGAGAGCCGAGGCCGGCTCGTCCATCAGCACGATGTCGGGCTTGACGGCCAGCGCCCGGGCGATGCACAGCCGCTGCTGCTGACCGCCTGACAGCGCATTCGCCGAGTCGTGCAGGCGATCCTTCACCTCGTCCCAGATGGCGGCCTGCCTGAGGCTCTCCTCGACGCGGCCGTTCAGGTCCGCGCGGCTGGCGGCGAGCCCGTTGATTCGCAGCCCGTAGGCCACGTTCTCGAAGATGGACTTCGGGAACGGGTTCGACTTCTGGAACACCATCCCCACGCGGCGCCGCAGGGCGACGACGTCAGTCCCGGGCCCGTAGACATCGTCTCCGTCGATGAGCACGCGACCTTCGACGCGCGTCCCGGCGATGATGTCGTTCATGCGGTTGAGCGTTCGCAGGAACGTGCTCTTGCCGCAGCCCGAGGGTCCGATGAACGCCGTAACCAGCTTGGCCGGAATGCGGATGCTGATGTTCTCGAGGGCCCGTTTGGCCCCGTAGAAGAAGTTCAGCCCCTGAACGTCGATCGAGACAGGGTGATCGACCGCCTGCGGTGACTGGGGCCGGACGGTGACGGTCAGAGGAGGAGGGGTTGTCTGCACCGAAGGCGATCCAGGGCTCATACGAACCCTATCAGGCTATCCTGGGCCAGTTTCCGCGCAATTTCGCTGATGTAAATTTGATGTAAACAGCGGCCTATGGCGTCGTCGGGGCGCCCACGGGAGCCGCCTCGGCTCGAGTGCTGTCGCTCTCGGCCAGAAACGCCCCGATCTGGCGGCGCAGCTCGTCCTGGATGACGTCGACTTTGCGCCGGGCGTCGAGGACCCGGAATCCGAACTCGTCCGACATCGAGCCGTACTCTTTCAGGAGCGCCTTCTGATACGCCCGGAAGCTCTCGTAGATGTCGTCGCCGAGCTTCATGTCCATGCCCGACTCCCAGTAATCCATGCCGCGGGCCTGAAGGACGCGCCGGATGAGTGTCTTCTCGTCGATCTTGAGATAGAAGACCAGGTGCGGGGCGATGGCGAACCCGTACAGGTTGCGAATCCAGGTGCGATCGACCCCGCGGACTCCGGACCGCGCCATCGCGGTGTAGATGTAGCGATCCGACAGCACGATGAAGCCGGCCTTGAGCGCCGGGATGATCTCTTTCTCGAGCCGATCGGCGAAGTCCGTGGCATAGAGCAGGACGAAAGTCAGCTTGTTCAGGGTGTTGCTCGACTTGGCGAGATCGATCGTCGGCTGCATCAGCTCCGACCGCGTCCAGCCGGTTTCGATCACACCGTACCCCTGCACCTCGAGCCACTCCCTGAGGAGCGTAATCTGCGTGGAGCGGCCGACACCGTCGGTGCCTTCGACCGCGATGATCTTGCCGGGATAGCCCTCGATCGGCAGGTAGGGGATGCCATTGCCGTAGTAGCTGCCCGGCTTTGCGCCGCCGTTCGCGCCCGCGTCAGGCAAGCTCATCGAGCTCGTCATTCGTGTCCTCGATCGCCAGATGCTGAGAAACGATTTTGCGGAAGGTCCGCTGTTGTTCCGTGATGCTGCCGCTCGCCGCGATGACGCTCAGTTCGAACTCGTCCACGATCCGGTCGTACTCCTCGAGCACTTTGCCCTGGAACATCTTGAAGCTTTCGACGGCGTTGTTGCTCCAGCCCATGTCCATGCCGGCCTCGTAGAACTTGAGCTTGACCCGGCGGGCGAGGAGACGATCGGCGGAGACCTCAATCGGCACACGAAAATACACCGCGAGATCCGGCCGGACAGCAAAGCTGTAGAGCTCGCGGACCCAGCGCCGATCGACGCCGCGCGCGGCGTCGCGCGAGAAGGCCGTGTAGGCGTAGCGGTCGGCGAGCACAATCATGCCGGCCTTGAGTGGCGGGATGATGTTGTAGAGCAGCCGGTCGGCGAAGTCCGTCGCGTGCAACAGGCTGAACGTCATAGGCGTCAGCGAGTTCTTCTTCTTCCCCGACTTGGTTGCGGCCTTCACCAGCGCCGACGAGTTCCACTCGGTGACGAACACCGGGTGGCCGGCGGCGCTAAGCCACTTCGCCAGCAGGGCCAGTTGCGTCGTCTTTCCGGACCCGTCGATGCCTTCGACCACGAACAGCTTTCCCGGATACTCGTGGCGCGTCGTCAGGTTGTTCAGCATGAGCGTTCTTTGAAAGGTGGTCGGTGGCGTCGACCACGTGTCCCTTGTAGTCGTTGCCGGCCACCTCGAAGCGGACCGGCTTGCCGAGAATGTGTTCGAGGGGCGCGACGTGACGGTGGGCGGCCCAGAGCTCGAGCTCGGCGTCGCCCGTGGCGCGGAGGCGCGCCAGGTAGTCGTCGCCGCGCGGATAGAGGTCGATGCCCGCGAGCGCCTGCGCGTGGCTGCGGTCGAGGCCTTCGGCGAGCCGCACCATGGCGGAAAGGATCTTGACGGTCCTGCGCAGCGGTCCTTTCAGATCGCCGTAGCCCTCGTGCGATTTCTTCGGCGTCGCCTGGCGGTGGTACCGCGCGATGAGCGCGATGACTTCGATTTCCTGCGGGTCGAACCCGCGGAGATCGCCGTTCTTGATCAGGTAGTACGAATGGCGGTGGTGACGCTCGTAGCTGATGTGGACGCCGACGTCATGCAGGAGCGCGCCGTACTCGAGCCATTCGCGCTCGCGGTCCGACAGCCCGTGGACGCTGCGCGTCTGATCGAACACGTTCAGTGACAGCCTCGCCACCTGCTGCGCGTGATCCGACCAGTACCCGCAGCGCTCGCCGAGCTCCACGATGCTGCGGCGCCGGACATCGGGGTAGCGCTCGACCTTGCGGATGCGCGCGCTGTTGCGGTGGATGTAGTCGAGCACGATGCCTTCGCGCAGGGCGAGGTCGCACAGCGTGAACGCGTCAGCGCCGAGCCGTCGGATGATCGTGTCGAAGAGGACCGAGCCGGCCACGGACAGATCCGCGCGGCGGGGATCCATACCAGGTGTGGCGAGTCGTTCCTCGAGGTCCGATTCGACCAGATGCTTTCTGAGGCGGTGGAGGGCCTTGGCACCGACCCGCCGGTTGCGCAGATCCTCGGGAGGCTCGCCGTCCTCGGTCGACGCCATCAGGCCCAGGCTCAGGATCGTGCCGGATGTGCCGATCACCCGATCGAAGCCGCGGCCCACGATCTGATCGATGTAGGTGCCCATCTCGCGGTTCAGGTGCTTGATCAACCGGCGCTCGTCGCCTCCGCTGAGCGGGTCGCTCTTGACGAACCGCTCGGTGAGCCGGATCACTCCGACTTTGAAACTGCGGCCGAGCGTCAGGTTCGTCGCCGATCCGAGCGTGATCTCCACGCTCCCGCCGCCGATGTCGACGACGACCGCAGTGGTCCCGCCGATGTCGACGCCGTAGCCGGCGGCAAGGTGGATCAATCGCGCTTCCTCGGTGCCGGAGATGACGCGGATACGGATGCCCGTCTGCCGATCGACCTCGGCGATGAAGTCGCCGCCGTTGTCGGCTTCGCGCGTGGCGCTCGTGGCGCAGGCCACGATCTCGTCGACCTTGTGCGACTCCGCGATGCGGCGGAACTTGGACAGCGTCTGCAGTGCCGAGCCGATCGCCGTCGGCGTCAAGCTGCGGCCGTCGAGGCCGCCGGCGCCCAGCCGGACCATGTCCTTTTCGCGGTCGATGACCTCGAAGGAAAGATCGGGCCGCACCTGGACCACGATCATGTGGATCGAGTTGGTTCCGATGTCGATGGCAGCGATGCGCATGCGGGACGGCTGGGCTGAGCTCTTCGGACTTGTTCCGTTACATGGCCGTTATATACTGGCGGAACCGGCCCCCGGTCTGAGGCTTTTATTGGCCGTTTTCTCCCGAGTTGAGTCGTCATCCTACCATGAACCGCAGAAACTCTTCCGTCGCGAGCCGGTTGCTCGCGCGCCGCGCCGCCGCTCTCAAACGCCACTTGCCGGGCGCCCGCGACGGGGACAGCCACGGCGTCCATCAGGCCCGAGTGGCATCACGGCGCTTGCGGGAAGCGGTTCCAGTGCTGACCGCCGGCGTCAAAGGCACCAAGGCGCGCAAAGCCCGCGGCAAGATCCGGCGGTTGACGACGGCGCTCGGCATCGTCCGGGAGCTCGACGTCACGATGCAGATCCTCGACGAGCTCGTTACGAACGAGACGCTACCCCGTCCGGCCCTCGAAGCCGTCCGGGGCCGTGTCGTCACGCAGTGGGACGCGCGCAGGAGCGTCATGCTCAAGCGTCTCGACCACGTCAATCTGCCAAAGCTCGAACGGCGTCTCGGTGCGGTTGGCGAGGTGCTGGCCAAGCCGGGCTCCGAGACGTGGCGCGACGCGCTTGGGGCGCGGCTGCTGAAACGGTCCAAGGCCCTCGCCACCGCGATGGCGGCGGCCGGGCGCCTGTACGCGCCCGAGCAGCTGCACCAGGTGCGCATCGCGGCCAAGAAGCTTCGCTACGCGATGGAGCTCGCGTTTGACGCCGGCGTGAAATCCGCATCGGCGCCCGTTCGAGTCGTGAAGCGCGCGCAGGACACGCTCGGTCGACTGCACGACCTGCAGGTGCTGCAGTCGCACGTCGCCGCGGTGCAGGCGCGGCCTGCCGATCGGTCGCTGCCCGACGCCGGTCTCGACATCATAGGCAGGACGCTCGAAGATGAATGCCGGCATCTGCATGCCCGGTATGTCGCCGCGATCCCCAGGTTGGCTGAAGTGATCGAGGCGACCCGCACGGTCGTGGTGCCGCAGCTGGCGCACCGCGCGCGGGCGCTGAAGATGACGCTCAAAGCGCGTCCGGCCGTGAGGCGTGCACCCGCGCGTCCGATCGGGCGGGCTGCGGGTCAGCAGAGGTAGACATCCCGAATGGCAACGTTGGAGCTGTACCTGATTCGACACGGCGTGGCAGAGGAACGCGGCGAAGACTACCCCGACGATTCGAAACGCCCGCTGACGAGCGATGGCATCGCGCGCCTGTGCAAGGAAGCCAAAGCCCTCGAAGGACTGGGCATCGGCTTCGATCAGATTCTGTCGAGTCCGCTCGTCCGCGCCCGGCAAACGGCGGATGTCTTTGCCGAAGAGATGAAGTCGAAGCCGCCAGTGGCCAACGCCGATGCGCTGACGCCCGCGGGGTCGCCGGCGGCCGTCATCCAGGAGCTCGGCAAACACATGCGCAAGGCGCGCATCGCGCTCGTCGGCCACGAGCCGAACATGGGCGAGCTCGCCGCGTTCCTGATAGGTGCCAAGGTCCCCCTGCCGTTCAAAAAAGGCGCGATCTGCCGGATCGACTTCTCAGTCTTTCCGCCGAAGGGGAAGGGCGCCCTCTGCTGGTTCGTCACGCCGAAGATGCTGCGGAAACTGGTCTAGACCTGCCCCGAGTACCAGCCGCGATAGAGGCGGCTCGATCGAGACTCAGCGACACCGGCCACGACGGCAGGTCACGATGAGCGCGAAGATCACGAGGACCACGAAGAAACGATTGGGGAGAGGGCCTTCGCGAGCTTCGTGAGCTTCGCGATCATCGTGACTGATTGGTCAAGCGTCGACAGGCTACGCGTAGTCCGTGGTGTGACGGGCGGCGGCTGGAGGCCTGGGGTCAGCTCGCGAGCTCGCGCCGGACCACGCGGCCGGTGTCTTCGGCGGCGTCGGTGTCGTACGCGTGCTCTCCGTTGCTCGAGTGCCCGATCCGCTCGTAGAGCCGAATCAGGCTCGCCGAGTCGCGAACCTCTGTGGCACCGGCAATCTCCATCGCGTGCTGCAGCTCGTGTCCGATGAGCGCGATGGCCTCGCGCCTCGTCAGGTCGGCGCGGATCCGCACGCGCAGGTAGCGGTAGCCATTGGCGAGCGGCATCATCGTCAATTGCCCCATCGTGTTCGTCGGCAGCACCATCATGGTTTCGATGTAGACGATCACGTCGGTGCGGTTGAGCGCCGTCACGAGGGAGGCGAACGTGCGCGAACGATTCAGGCCTTCGGCCAGCATCGAGTGCAGCCGGGCGTCAGTCGCACGCACGCGACGGTCCGGAGCGTTCAGCAACACGTAGTGCGCTGCCGACAGTGTTGGCGCCGACGATGGTGCCGGCGCAATCGGATCCGCGACGGCGAGAATGCTGACGAGGCCGAGAGACAGCGATGAGAGCATGGCGCATCTCCTCTGCGTCGCGGCGCGCGCAGTCGCGCACGGCGCGTTGTGTTGTTCGGCTGCTTAGACGTGACGATCTCGGATGTCGTTTGGAAGTGTGCGCGCGCGAAACGATCGGACACGTTTTGTGACGAACGGGGGATGGACTGAGGGATGAGTCGTGTGACGGTTCTCGGTTCGAGGTTCGAACCTCGAACGACGAACCGTAACAAAGCCGTTTCACCTGCTTCTTGCAACCGTCGCACGGAAGAGATAGCGTCTCGCTTTGGCAGCTTTCCTGGAGGTGTCCTCATGCGAGTCGGACTTTTGTGTGTCTTCACCCTCCTGCTGACGGCGTCGGCTGCTTTGGCGCAGTTTGATACGGCGACCGTCGTTGGCACTGTGCGCGATGCCTCCAACGCGGTCGTGCCGACGGCGAAAGTGACGCTGACCGGCGCGGAGACCGGCATCTCCGTCGTCAAGACGTCGAGCGAGAATGGCGGCTTCGAGTTTGCCGCTGTCAGACCCGGCGTCTATGTCGTCACCGCCGAGAAGGTCGGCTTTGCACTCGCTCTGGTAGAGAACGTCGTGGTACAGGTTGGCGCGCGCCTCCGCGTGGATTTGCAGATGCCCGTGGGGCAGGTCACCGAAAAGGTCGAAGTGACGGCGTCGTCGCCGCTCCTCGAAACAGACTCGAGTCAGCGGGGTCAGGTCATCAGCGGCGATCAGACGCGCGCGCTTCCGCTGATTTCCCGCGAGTACTCGTCGCTGGCGCTGCTGACGACCGGCGTCAAGATCGCCGGGTCGTCGCTCACGACCGGCAACACGCCGCGCGAGGGCGCCTTTAACGTGAACGGGTTGAGGAGCCCCTTCAACAACTTCCTGATTGACGGCGTCGACAACAATGCGTACGGCACCAGCAACCAGGGGTTTTCGAACCAGGTCATGCAGCCGTCGCCGGACGCCATCGGCGAGTTCAAGGTCGTGACGAACAACATGAGCGCCGAATACGGGCGCGCCGCGGGAGCGACGATCAACGTCAACTACCGCAGCGGCACGAACACGCTCCACGGCAGCGCGTGGGAGTTTCTCCGCAACACGAATCTCAATGCGACCGGGTTCTTCAAGCCGGCGACCGGCAAGCCCGAGCTCGATCGGCACCAGTTCGGAGGGGTGCTGGGCGGTCCGATCGTGAAGAACCGAGCCTTCTTTTTCGGTGACTATGAGGGTCTGCGCCAGACCCGCAAGGCGACGGGCTTCGCGACGATTGCGACGCCGGCGCAGCGGCAGGGCCTTCTGTCGGTTGACGTGCGCGAGCCGCGGACGGGCGCCGTCTATCCGGCCGGCACGGCGATTCCGATGACCAGTTTCTCGCGCGAGGTCCTGTCGGCGCTGCCCGATACGAACATTACCGGCAACACGAACAACTTCAGCAGTCTGCAGGAGTTCACGGCGGACTCCAACAAGGCCGGCGCCAGAATCGACCTGCAGGCCAGCCCGACCCTGACAATGTTCGGTCGCTACGGATTTCGGAATCTGACAACCGACGATCAGCCGAACATTCCGCTGCCGTCCGGTGGTGCCGGCAACGGGCACATCTACGCGCGCAACCGCCAGTTCGTCGTGGGTACCACATGGGTGCCGAGCTCGACCTCGCTGCTCGAGGTGCGATTCGGCTATTCGTGGACCCAGGCGGGCAAGAACCCGCCGGCGCTGGGTAGCGACAGCGCGCTCGACGCGTTCGGCCTGCCCGGTCTTCCGTCCGACAGCCGCATCGCGGGCGGCCTCCCGACGCAGCTCATCACGGGTTACTCCGACCTCGGTCGACAGGCGACGAATCCACAGTGGCAGTATCCGACGGTCTACAACCCGAAGGTGAACTACACGTGGACGATGAACTCGCATTCGTTCAAGAGCGGATACGAGTTCCAGCGGATCGACACGGAGGTTCAGGACGTGAACCCGCTGTACGGCCGCGACACGTATAACGGTCAATTCACGCGGCCCGCGGGCGCGGCTTCGAGCAACCTGTACAACCTCGCCGACTTCATGCTCGGCCTGCGCGCGCAGTACGCGCTCAGCAGCGTGCTCGTCGCGGACCTTCGCCGGAACATGCACTTTGCCTATATCCAGGACGACTGGCGCGCTACGAGCCGGCTGACGCTCAACCTGGGCGTGCGCTACGAGTATTCGACGCCCTACTGGGAAAAGAACAACGTGCTGTCGAACTTCGATCCGGCGACGAACTCGATGATCGCGGCGAAGGATGGCTCGGTTTACGACCGCGCCCTGATTGACCCGGACAAGAACAATTTCGGTCCCCGCCTCGGGTTCGCGTATACCGTGACGCCTGGCACCGTCATTCGGGGCGGGTACGGCGTCAGCTACGTGCACTTCAGCCGCGCGGGCGGCGGAGACATCCTCCCCATCAACGGCCCTCAGGTCGTCAACGCCGTCGTGAACCAGACGGTGCCGACCTCGCCCTCGTTCGTGCCCGCGGAACAGGGATACCCGACCGGCCTTGCGGATCCATCGAGATTCAACCCGTTGACGGCGAACATCACCTACATGCCGCCGGACTTCCATTCGAGCCCGGTCCAGAGCTGGTACATCTCGGTCCAGCGCGAGTTGATGCACAACATGCTGCTCGACGTCGCGTACGTCGGAAATCGGGCGGAGGATCTCCTGCTGTTCGCCAACTACAATCAGGCGTTCCCGAACAATTCGGCCGGGACCATCCAGCTGCAGGACCGTCGTCCCAACTCCAGCTATTCCGACATCACCTACGCCTTCAACGGGGGCAAGTCCCGCTACAAGGCGCTGCAGACCAAGTTCGAGTGGCGCATGAGCCGTGATCTCACGCTGCTCAGCTCGCTGACGCTGTCGGAAACGGAAGACAACGGCTCGCAGTCACTCGAGAACTCGAATGGCAATTTTCCGGCGCCCCAGGACTTCCGCAATCCGGACGCGGACTTCGGGCTGTCGAACTATCACCAGCCGTACAACAGCACCACGAGCTTCGTGTGGTCGCTGCCCTTCGGGGCGGGACGCCGTTGGGGGTCGGGCGCATCCCCGCTGATGGAGGCGCTCATCGGCGGCTGGCAGCTTGCGGGCATCAACTCGATGTTTACCGGCGAACCGGTCACGTTCACATACAGTCCCGGCGCCACGTTCGTTGTGTCGGGCATCGCGCAGGACTTCCGCGGGGCGAACAACTACCGTCCCAACGTGACGTGCGATCCGATGGCGTCCGGCGCGGAACGCACGATCGCCAACTGGTTCAACAGGGCGTGTGTCGTCGCCCCCACCGATCCAAGCCAACCGTTCGGAAATGCGACCCGCAACTCCGTGCGCGGCCCGATGTTCTGGCAGTTCGATCTGGCGGCGTCCAAGAGGTTCGACCTTGGCGGCCCCGCACAATTCGAGTTCCGTTTCGAGGCGTTCAACCTGCTGAACCGCACGAACTTCCGTGCGCCGAACGGCAACCGCAGCGCCGCCGCATTCGGCACGATTACCTCGACGTACGACCCGCGGCAGCTCCAGTTCGGGTTCAAGCTGCTGTGGTAATGCGCTCGGCCACGTTGCTACTCTGCATCGCATCGACGGCCGCGTCCGTCTCGACCGCCGTGGCTCCGCCGAGGCCGCTCATCATCGCGCACCGTGGCGCGAGCGGGCACCGCCCCGAGCACACGCTGGAGGCATACCGCCTTGCGGTCGAGATGGGTGCCGATTTCGTCGAGCCGGATCTTGTCTCGACGAAAGACGGTGTCCTGATTGCGCGGCACGAGAACGAGATCGGCGGCACGACGGACGTCGCGGATCGGTTTCCCGACCGCAAGCGCACCAAAACGATTGACGGCCAGTCGACGACGGGATGGTTCGCCGAAGATTTCACCCTGGCGGAAGTCAAAACGCTCCGCGCGCGCGAGCGGCTGGCGTTCCGATCGCATGCGTACGACGGCCAGTTTCAGATCGCGACGTTTGACGAGGTAGTCGAGCTCGCGCAGCAGCTCGGCACTGCCCGTGGGCGACCCGTCGGGATCTACCCGGAGACAAAGCACCCGACGTACTTCCGGAGCATCCAGTTGCCCTTGGAGGAGCCGCTGGTCGCGTCGCTGCAGAAACACGGCTGGAATCGCCGTGACGCGCCGGTCTTCATTCAGTCGTTTGAACAGGGCAATTTGCGCGAGCTGCGCAAGAAGACGGAGGTGCGGCTCGTGCAACTGGTCAGCGGCGCGGCGATGGTCGAGGGCAATGGACTCGTGAACATCGCCGAGTACGCTGACGGCGTCGGGCTGGAGAAGCGTCTCGTCGTGCCGGTCAATCCGGACGGGTCGCTAGGCACGCCCACGGACCTGGTGACTCGTGCGCACGCGGCGGGACTGCTGGTGCACATCTGGACTCTCCGCGTGGAGAAGGCATTCCTGCCGGCGGGCTACCAGGGCCGTCCCGAGGCTGAGTTCGAGCAGTTCCGCCAGCTTGGCGTCGATGGTGTGTTCACGGACTTCCCCGACGTGGCGGTGAAGAGCTACGGGCCGGTGCGGGAGTAGCCCTGTCGGCGTTGGTTCGTTGCACCGTCGGTCCCTCGAAAAGACTGGGAGCGGTGGGATCGGCCTCGGCTCAGAAGACGAGCTGCGTCTGGAGCGTGGTCGTGTGGCCGCGCACGCCGCTTGCGCCGAGTAGGTTGAAGGTCTCACGGTGCATGAACTGGAACTTCAGCCGATGCTGGTTGATGTACCAGTTGGCGCCGAAGGCGGGGCGATAGGCGAGCGAGGGCCGGGCGGCGATGTCGAGAGTGTCGAAGGCGGCGAGCAGTTCCAGCTTACCGGGCAGCACCATGTAGCCCCCTTCGAAGCCTGTGACCTGGAACCTGGCCTCGCCGTTCTGATAGATGCCATCCGTCACCTGATCGTCGATCGTATGGGCCGCGATACGCTGCCACGACGCGTCGAGCGAGAACCAGTGGCCGCGCAAGGCACCACTCACCTCGACACCGTTCGCGTGTTCGGCGTCGGCGAAGGCGGTCGAGGTGCTGGCGCCGTCGGTCGTGAAAGGATTGCGATCGCCGTCGTTGTGCCACACATACGCGCCGGCGCCAACGGCGACGCGAAGGGGAGATCTCCCGAAGTCGCTCTGATCGCGCGGCGTGTTGCCGAGGGGATGCCACTCGACCCGGCCTGCACCGAGCACGCCCTCGTTCCAGGTGTCTCTGGATTCGGAAAGGCCATCTAGCCGGATTTCGAGGACGTCTGGACTGTGGAACACCGACGCCAGCGCCGCGGCCCATTGCACGTGCTGGTCCCGGTGTCGGCCCTCGACATGCGCCGCCAGCGCGCGCCCCGGGGCGCCGAATGGGCGCTCGCCGGGTGCGCTGCGTTCGATGAGTCCCCGACGTGCGGACGAGACCAGCGCGGCCCGCGAGAACGGCATCTTCTGATTGCCGATCGTGAGTGTCAGGCCCTGTGGCGTCCAGCCCAGGTAGCGGAGATAGGCGTCCCGCACGACGACCCGATCGCCCAGCACGCTCGGGGCCACATCGATCTGGATCTGTCCCGTCCAGTCCTTTGTCGCCACGATCTGCACCGCAAGCAGGAGTCGCCGGAAGAACACGCGGTCGCGTGTCGCCTCGGCGATCGTGATCGACTCGTAGTCCAACTGCATCACTCCGCCGACGCTGACCGACGGCGTCGCAGGCGCCTGGGCAAGAGCGGGAGGGGCGGAGAGTGCGGCAGACAACACCGCGGCGGCAGCAACACGGCCCGGAAACGACACGGGACGTGAGTATAGCTCAGGCTCTCAGATGACGACGCCCGCCCCGAGCCGCGCGCCCTTGGGCACGATGATGACGCCGTTGCGAATGTGGTAGCCGTCTCCGTCGGCGTGTTGCACTCGCGATTCGTTCACGAGCCGCACGCCGTCGCCGATCCTCGCATTCTTGTCCACGATGACCCGGTCCAGGATCACGTCCCGGCCTATCCCGAGCGGGATCGCATTGGCGGCCGTGTCTTCCTCGTAGAAGTCCGCGCCAAGCAGTACGGATCGGGTGATGCTCGCGCCGGGGCTGATCCGCGTGCGAATCCCGACGACTGAGCTCGAGATCGCGCACCGGTCGAGATAGCATCCCTCGGCAACGATGGAAGATTCGAGACTGCTGTCGAACACACGGGTCGCCGGCAGGAACCGCGGGTGGGTGTAGATCGGCCACCGTGGGTGAAAGAAGTTGAACGGGGCGCCGCGGCGGGTCAGTTGGATGTTGGCTTCGTAGAACGCATCGATCGTGCCGACGTCGACCCAGTAGCCCCGAAAGATATACGGGCTGACGGCACGCGTGGAGATCGCCTTGGGGATGATCTCTTTGCCGAAGTCGATGCCGGGCTCGGCGAGCATCTCGAGCAGGACGTCGCGGTTGAACACGTAGATCCCCATCGACGCGACGAATGGCTTGTCGGGAGTGGTTCCTCCGGCGATCGATCCCCTCGGAATGCTGCCGCCGATCTCGCTCAGACGTTCGGCTGACGGCTTCTCTTCGAAGCCCGTGATCTGGCCCAGGTCGTCGAACTTCAGGATCCCCATCTGCGTGGCATCCTCGGCCGACACGGGCTGGGCGGCAATCGTGATGTCGGCGCGCCCCTCGATGTGCGACTCGACGAGCTCGAAGAAGTCCATGCGGTACAGATGGTCCCCCGCCAGAATCAGGAAATACTCCGCGTCGAAGCCCTTGAAATGGCGCGCGGCCTGTCGAACGGCGTCCGCGGTCCCCTGGAACCACGCGGAGCTGTCGGGCGTCTGCTCCGCGGCGAGCACCTCCACGAAGCCTTCCGAGAACATGTCGAGCCGGTAGGTCTGCGCGATGTGACGGTTGAGGGACGCCGAGTTGAACTGGGTCAGCACGAAGATGCGCTTGAGGCCGGCGTGCAGGCAGTTGCTGATCGGAATGTCGATCAAGCGGTACTTGCCGGCGAGCGGGACTGCCGGCTTCGAGCGCATGTGCGTCAGCGGGAAGAGGCGCGTCCCGCGCCCGCCGCCGAGGATCAAGGTCAACACGTCATTCATGACCTCATCTTATCTTGCACGGGGGAAACGCGACCGTCGTCGGAACGTTACAGGCGTGTGGGAATCTAGTACTACCGGCGGTCGGCCGGTGGTCGGCCCTGAGGGGGCACCTGACCGTGAGCGGATAGTCTTACGCTGCAGGTGCCGAACGCCCTCGCCGCCCACCGGGCGACCGCGCCGCGTCGTGCTCAACCTACCCCGTCGCCCTCCCCAGCAGGCGACCTCGCGCGCAGTCTTGCCCAGAGCCTGCGCGAACTCTGTCTCGAGACG
>Ga0184612_10000151_pt1 | contig 30178 bp, 38 predicted proteins | sample PLM3_60_coex_FD_133163 | JGI IMG/M metagenome (GOLD analysis project Ga0184612, IMG submission 133163) | Groundwater sediment microbial communities from an aquifer in East River, Colorado, USA - PLM3_60_coex | ecosystem: Environmental > Terrestrial > Soil > Riparian zone | place: USA: East... | reverse complement strand
GCCAAGGGTACATGACGGGCCGCCCTCATGGGCGGATCGGCCCCTGCGTCCCCATCGTCTAGAGGCCCAGGACATCACCCTTTCACGGTGAAGACACGGGTTCGAATCCCGTTGGGGACGCCAATAAAATCAATAACTTAGTGACAAGGCTGTGGTCGGCACGGAAAAAGTGCGGAAGATCGCAGCTTGTCGCGCACGCGCAGTGCCATTCGCCATCCGACTTCTGACGAAGGGTCCTTTGTCGACTTTCGCTAGCCGCTATAGGAGCGGGCAAACTGGCGCGGGAGGCAACGCCGCTGCCGCCTCTTGGGCTTCCGCATCGTCTCCCCGGTCGAAAGCCGCACGCGCGACCTTCGTTGCCACCTTGTCACTGAGGGATAGACCCGTGAACCAAAGCTTGAGAGCGTCGCGGTACCCGGTCAGGAAGACCCCATCCGAAGACGGCCATTCATGATAGAGCGCAGCATGTAGCTTGTGCGCGGTGTCGTCGGATAGTTCATCTGCCATGGCAGCCTCCGAGCCCTGAACTTTGCGAAAGAGCTAGCGGTGTTCCGGCTGAGAGTCTGTACAAAAGTGGACATCCGGCTAGGACCGCACCGGCCAGAGCAGGCCGCGGCTTCAGCCCCAGCATTGTCGCGAATCGGAGCAATGGAACCTCCTTCCTTCCCGCGCGTTCCTTAAAACCATGTCGTCTCGTTCCAAGCGTCCTCCCCTCAGAGCCAGCACTGCTGAGTCCATTTTGGTTGTGGAGCCTGACGTTCTTGTCCGCATGGTTGTTGCTGAGTACCTCCGCGAGTGCGGGTACAAGGTCATCGAAGCCATCGGTTCGGACGAAGCTATGGCGATCCTGGAAACCGGCAGAAAGATCGATGCCGTTTTTGCCGAAGTAAAATTGGAGGGTATGGACGGCTTCGAACTGGCTCAATGGATTCGAGCCAAACATCCGCAGATTGAGGTCATTCTGGCCTCTGGTCCAGCCAAAGCCGCCGAGAAAGCTGGCGACCTGTGCGATGATGGACCCATAGGCAAGCCTTATCATCCCGACCAGGTTGTTCGGCGCCTCAAGATACTTTTCGAGAAACGGCGGCAGGCAAAGCCTTGAGGCGTTTCGCACGGAACCGTAAGGCGGTGTCCGGTGTTACGGTTCAAATGGGGCAGGGAGACAGCGTATCGGGGCCGGCGGTGGCGCGGCAGTACAGCGTACTCGTCGTAGAGGATGAAACCATCATTCGGATGATGGTCGCCGAGCATTTGCGGAGCAAAGGATATCGGGTGATCGAGGCGACCAGTTTGAATGAGGCAGTCGCCGTTTTCTCGTCCGGGGAACCCACGGACATCGTATTCAGCGACGTCAATCTGTCGGGCACACAGGGCGGATTATCACTGACAGTCTGGGTTCACGAGCACTTCCCGGCAGTGCCGGTGATACTAACTTCAGGCAACAAGGCAACCGTTGGCCGCTTTCGAACTGGCGAGACTGTGCCATTCATCTCCAAGCCTTACGACCCAGATGAAGTCGAGCGCATTCTCGTCGCGTTTCTGAACCAATCTCCGTCTTAGCCGCGGCCAACGCTGCCGCCGCGCTCACCGATAGTAAAATCTGACGCCCTTCCGCCAGTCCCAGGGCGCGGCGAATTCGTGGCGCCCAATCTCTGCGAACTCACCGACGGCCGGTGGAGGAAATGCCACCATCAGGCGGTGGTAGATTGCCCGGTCGGCCATCGTCCATGTGCTCCAAAGGCACATCGAAGATCCGGCACAGAAATGTCAGGAACGCTGCCAACTTGTCGAGAGTCCACCGCATCGGAGCCTCCGCCCAGCCTATCGCTCAACTACGAAACCTAGCACCTTCTGGTCTCGAAGTCAGCGGCCTTCCCTGGAGCCCGCGCAGGCCGCCGGATAGGTGAGCAATTATGTGGCGGCGCATGGAACCCACCGAGGAGTCAGTGGACAAGATCGCCGCGGCGATCCTCAAGGCGCAAGGCAACTCCATAGATGCCTTGCGACAGGGGATCCAGCTTCCGCCTTTGCCACAGGCGCCGCGGCCAAGCCGGACAACATCCCAAAGCGGCGTGCCGATCATCAGCGAACTTGCCGAGCGATATTTGAGGGACAGGAGAAACGACCTCACGCCGAAGAGCTTCATCAGCGAACGCTACGGTCACGGTGGCGCGCTGCGCGGATTGGCGCGGGCGGTCGGTAGGGTGAGGTTTAAGGGGTTCAAATTGCCAGGCTGAGCCCAGCCGCTATGACAGCGGATACTCCGGCGCCGGCGGCAATGCCGCGGCCATCCTCTCCGCTCCCGCTTCGTCACCTTTTTGGAATGTCGCGGCGGCCAGAATGGCCACTGCACGTTCGCTGCCGGATAGTCCCTCATACCATCGCCGGCAGGCATCGGTATAGGTTTCGGGGTCGTCTTTGCTCTTATTCGGCCAGTAGCGGTTGACGACAGCATGCAGCTTGTCGCCGGAATCGTGGGAATGTGCCCAGGTCCACATCACAGGCCCTCTCTAGCGGAGCTGCCGCGGCTGATGGCGCGCGGGAGGCGTCTAGAGAAACCCGCAACCTGCACTAGGGTTCCCGCACCCTGTTGACGGCAAAAACGAGTTGGAGAATCAATTCGAGAATCGTGTTGTCCGGGAAAAACTCTGGGCCGTGGGAGGGAAACATGTACGACAAATGCCCAAAATGCTCCAATAACTCATTCAGGATCACCACCGGCGACGATGGCCAGACGATCTCCAAGTGCTTGAAATGTGGGGCTACAGCCGTATTCGCTCCTGAGCCGGGAGCATCAGAAACCAAGCCCGCCCCGCCCGCCTTTGGCAAGGGGGTCGCTTAACCTAAGCTCCACCCCTGTCTGCTCTAATATACCTGCCGGCCAATTATAGGTCGGCTGAGAGCGCCTATTCCTCCCTTTTAAGGTTCTCTCACAGGGTGGCGAAGGTAAGGCGGAGGCCCCCGAGTTAAACCCGCCCCCTTCGCCATTCCTGCCCGCCGGCATCCGTTCGACCTGAGCGAGGGGGCAATGACCAGACAAGAAACGATGGCGCGTGTTTCAGAGGTCAAGAAACAGCTTATCCAACTGCGCGATGAGCACCACAAATCACTTGATGCTTCGGATTGGGCGACGTGTATGAAGCTTCAGGAACAAATCGCCAGGAAGATGGACGAAGTGAAGGCCCTCATGCAACAGGCAGATCCGCTGTGACAGCGGACACACCGGCGCGGGTGGCAACTCCGCGGCGATCTTCTCCGCCTCCGCTTCGTCGCCCCTGGAGAATTGCGCCGCGGCAAGAATTGCCGCTACGCGCTCGCTGCCGGATAGTTCCGCATACCATTGCCCGCAGGCATCGATATAGGCCTGGGGGAAGTCTTTGCCCTCATCCGGCCACCGGCTACGGGTTGGCCTGTTGCCACGCTTTCATTTCGGCAATCTCTGCCTTCTGCGCCGCGATAATTTCCTCGCCCATGGCGCGGAGCTTAGCGTTCTTGCCGTACCTTAGTTCAATTTCCGCCATGGCGATTGCACCCATGATGCGGAATCTCCCCGCTCCCATCCGTCTGTAGTGGGCCATCTTCGCCGCGAACGCCCCCCTCTGTGACAAAATTGTATGTCAGGAACCGGCCATAGCCGCCTGTGTTATGGCGGTATGGCGCAAGATGGGAAATATCCAGATTTGATGACCGCTCATGCGGTCATCGAACGCTTGCGCGAGGAGGCCCACGAGCTTAGGGACCTTCTCACTGAGGCTTACTTCAAGATCGCGCTCTTGGAGGAAACGGCGAGTAACGCAAGTCGGCCGAGCCTACCGACCAACGGGAGCGACCCCCTGCGCCGTCACTGACGTTCGCACTCGCAGAAGTACCGATCGCTGTTCCCGGAGGATTTCATGGTCAAGCGGGATCCGCTGGTGCGACCGGCCGAGGGTGGGAGGTGTTTCCTGTGAGGACTGCGTATCAAAACCACGACGCCAAACAGCGAACTGCTGCAACGGGCATCATCGCCGCCATGCGGCGTGTCTACAGGGCAGGCGTCCCAAGGAAAGCCCGTCAGTGGCGTGCCAAGACTTGGTTCTTTATCTCCGACCACAAACGTTATCGTCGCGAAGCCGAGAAATGGCGCTCTCAACGGGATTTCCTCAGACGCGCCTTTAGACTGCTCGCTCTAAACGGCATTTCCGGCGATTACCTTGAGTTCGGAGTGGCGTGGGGAAACACCTTCGCCTATGCCTATGATGGTGCGTGCCGCGCAGGACATCCGGCGCGTTTGTGGGCTTTCGATTCGTTCGAGGGTCTGCCGGCGTCCGATGATCCCCGCGACAATCATCCTCAATGGCAAGCGGGAAATTTCGCAGTGTCTCTCGACAGGTTCCTGGATAGGTGCAAGACAGCGGGAATACCCCGCAATCGCATTGAGATCGTCCCAGGCTTTTTCTCTGACAGCCTCGCACCTAGCTCGCCGGGCTATGACCGGCTTCCTGAGGATATCGCCATTGCTTACATTGATTGCGACATGTACACATCGACCAAGTCGGTACTGAATTTTCTTGCCCCGCGTCTCAAGCACGGCATGGTTCTCGCGTATGACGACTACTTCTGCCTGTCCAGTAAGGCGCTCGCGGGAAACCGACACGCTTTCTTGGAGTTGCAGAAAGAGGTGCCGCAGTTCAATTTCCTGCCCTACATCCAATATGGAATGTGTAGCACGTCCTTCATAGTCGAAAGCCGCTCGCTCCTGCAGATTTGACGGACAGGTAGTCGGCGCCCTTCTAGCTAAGTTGGCTTTCAAGAGTACTCGTCCTTTAGGGAGCATTGTGACGAGGAATGCAATGGTGCGCTCTCGGTCGGGGCCTGGTACGAGGGAGAACAGCGATAAAGTCAGGACCGAGAGACCCTCATGCGCGCCAATCACGAAATGATGGCCAATATGGAATTGGAACCGTCCGGCGATGCCGACAAGGATTTTGTCGACATGATGATTTCGCGCTCATCCGATCAACCTGCTATGCAGGAGCGGGCTATAGAGCAGCGGCGAGCGCATCAGGCGCCTCTCCGACGATGATAGCTGGCCATTTTTACCGCCACCGCTCCACCGGCTATCGCCGGCAGAAGAACGATCGCATATGACGTGTTCGCCACATCCGCCAAGGGCTCTGAGATACATATGAGATCTACGAGGGGCGTCGATCGGGCTTAACTCGAACGCCGGATACCAAGCCCGAGCAAGCCATCACTCTGATTAGATAGTAGGTCACATCGATCTCCCACCAAGCTATGCCCTGTTTCGCGCATGTGGGGAATCTGTGATGATTGTTGTGCCACCCCTCGCCCAAAGCAATGACGGCAAGCATCCAGTTGTTGCGGCTATTATCCGGATTCGGATATCTGCGGTTGCCAAAGGTGTGAGCGATTGAATTTACCGCGCTCGTGGCGTGGAACAGCGCGACCGTTGGAACGAAGAACCCCCAAACCAAGAGTTGCGGCCCATCGGTTCCGAGAGACGGAGCCGAAACAGCCAGCCAATGTCCCAGACCAAAGACTGCACCTCCGGTCAGCAATGGAACGATCCAATCGAATCTATCCAAAAATATCAACTCCGGATAGCGCATGAGATCTTTGACCAGGTCCTTACGTGTGCGGAAGTTTCTCTTCATGACAATCCAGCCAAGTTGACTATGCCAGAACCCTCCCTGCCGGGGTGAGTGTGGATCGTCCGGCGTGTCGGAATGTCGGTGATGATGTCTGTGGTTTGCCGCCCACCATAGCGGCCCGCGTTGAGCCGCTGTGCTACCAAGCAATGCGGCCATGAACTGCACGCCTCGCCGCATCGTGAACGAGCGATGTGAGAAGTATCGGTGATAAAAGGCCGTAATAGCGAACATTCGAGTGAAGTACATCGCCAGGCATGCATACACCGCTGTCCAACTTATCTCGACCACGGTTACGCCGATACAGCCAAGATGGACAAAGATGAACGGAACAATGCGTATCCAATCTATCCGATCATCAGTTTCTGCAGGTTCCTTGTCGTAGCCAGCCCAGCTATCAAACCAACGTAAAAGGGATAATCGGAAGTATGGCATGCTGGTCCCTTTCGGCTTGCTAACGATTGCTGCTCGGGAACATCTTTCCGGCACTTGCTTCAGCGGTTATTGTTCGAGGGTGCTTTCTCACAGTTACGGCTGAAGTATGGTCGCGTTACAAGAGACTGCTCACTTGCGATGACTACGGGCTCGCATCAGTTCTTGCCGAATTCTCACGAATCTTCTCAGTAGTCTAGTGCCTCCGCGGCCGACTTGAAATGGGGCGCTTCCAAACACCTGCCAACAGCCTTTCAGAGAAGGGGACGGTCAGTGCCCGCGCGAGAGAAATCTTGATTGCTCTAAAACATCGGGAAGACCGGATGAACTTGATCAGGGCATTGACTGCGCTGCCGGTCCTTGCATTGCCCGTCGCGATGCCAATCCCATGGAACTGGAAAGGTGTCGCCCTTGGAATTGCCATATGGGCGATTCTCAGCGACTTGAATTTCGTCATGCACCAGCATGTTCACTGTCGATTGACGACGTCGAAGTCAGTCAACAAGGTGATCGACATGTTACTGGGTTGTGTTACCGGCATGTCCGCTTCCAATTGGCGCCAGCATCACATTGTCCGGCACCACATGCACGATGAGAGTTGGTCTCGTCCTTTCAAATGGGAGCTGGAAAAAGCAACGTTTGCGAGAGCAGCAAGCTACTCGCTGCGATATGGCTGCGTCATGCTGGTGTTGCCCGTCCAGGAAGCATTCTGGAAAGGACTGGTCAAGCGCGAACGTCATCCTCTGGACTTTGTCGCAGCGCTTGGAGAACACGCTTTCATTTGTGGTTTGATGATCGTTCTTGTCTGCCTGCAACCATGGTTCTACGGCCCCTATTATCTGCTGGTCTATTTCTTTACCGCGATGGCGGACTACGAAAACCACGTTGGATGCGATGAGACTGAACATGGATTTTCGAAGAATTGCACAAATGCCCTTTACAACCGTGTGCGGGACAATTTCGGGTACCATACGGCGCATCACTACTTTCCGGATGCGCATTGGACGAGGTTGCCCGAGCTGCATGACTCGATCGCAACCAAAATTCCCGCCGATCGGATCAGCAATCGTCCGTGGACCGGTTTCCTTACAGTGCCGATAGTCATATTCGGCTGGTGTTATCTCACTTCGAAGTTGCGCGTGCGCCAGCGGAAAATCCGCTGACCTCAAGGAGACGCCGCGGGCCCGCAACGAGGGCGGCAATCGCTGGCAACAGCGTGGCGGTCTACCGGTTCGAAAATGAATAAGCGACGGGACGGCGGTACCGGCCGAGCGCGGCGGGTTCAAAAACTGAATGGAATCTTGAAGCGGAGTATGCCGCCGCCGTTCTTAAGGCCGAGCGAAAATGTCATGGGGTCCTCGTCATCCTGAGGAATCTCAAGAAACTGCAGGCGGAATTCGCGCCTCGTAACCGCCTCGCATTGATTGTCGGTTAGAAACAGCTGGTTGCCTTGCGCGGTCGAGTACTCGTTCTTCCCGTTGCCGGCGAACAAGCCAAGACATGGCGCCTTCGCATCGTCCGCCGAGGCGGACGCGGCGACGAGCGCCGCAAGCACACCGATCATGCCGATCCGTCGCATAAAGGCCTCCCGGGGCCGGCTCTCCCCTGGAGTCTGCCGCCAGGTGAGCGCCGCGCTGTTCTTGCATTGAAATGTTCGCGCCCGTTCTGTTTACAGCATCGCCGATCCGCCGCAGTGATCTTGATCACGAGCGCGGCGGGCGAACGGCGGCTTTCCGTTGGTTGAATACGAATCGTCCCACGGTTCGACGTCACGACCGGCGGGCGGATCCGGGTGGGGCCGCCAAGTCTCCCAATTCCTTGAACTTTGAATGCGTTGCCAACTCTCTTGGCGCCGTCCCGCCGGCCGATGTCGATTCCGGTCTCCTCCGGACGACAACATGGTGTGAACAGCCAATCGGCACCGTTTAGGAGGAAGTCATGGAACGCCTACGCCTGGTCTACGACGCGCAGAAGGACAGCGGTGCTGCGCCCCGTGACGCCATTGCGGCGGCCGAACAGGACCTCGTCGTCATGTTCACCGACCTCGTCGGCTTCTCCCGGATCGCCGCGATGACCGGCAGCCGCGCCGCCGGCGCGCTGCTGTCGCGGGCCCTCGGGGAGCAGATCGAGATCGTCGAATCCTCCGGCGGCGTCGTCAGGAACATCATGGGCGATGGCATCATGGCGTCCTGGACGATCGCCCGCGAGAACGAGCGCGCCGCGATCGCCGCGCGCGCCGTCCGGGCGGCCTTTGCCATCGCCTCGGCGATGGAGCGGCATCCTTCGCCGCTTCCCGGTCAGCGCGGCCTCGCCGTCCGCGTCGGCTTGCATGTGGGTCCCGCCCTGTTCGGCACCATCGCCGAGGGCCATGCGGCCGGCCGGACGCTGATCGGCGATACCGTGAACATCGCCGCCAAGCTGGAACAGGCGCGCCGCTCCCGGGCGGGCGCGGAGTCGCTCGGTGCCGTCCGCGTGAGCGAAGAGCTCTATGGCGAACTGAGCCCGGTCCAGCAGGCGCTGCTTCCGTTTCGCGCCGCGATCAGGGCCGCCGGCCGGCGCCTGCAGCTGCGCAGCAGCTTCGGCAGCGGACTGGAGATGACACGTCGAAGCCTCAGCATCGGAGCCGCCGCGGCACCATATGCATTTCCGATGGGTTGGGACCGCTGTCTAGACCGGCTGGCCGAGGTGGTCGAGGCGGCTTGAGGCCACCATGAATCACAAGCGCGAAAAGGAGAGAAGCAATGGCAACAGGCAATCGCACAAAATCCAATGAGTCCCGCATTCGCGAGCGGATCGATAGTTGGGCCAAGGCCGTACGCGCCAAGGATGTCGATGGCGTCATGTCGCACTTTGCCCCCGATGCGGTGACCTACGATCTCGCGCCGCCGCTGGAATATGTGGGCGCTGACTCGATCCGGGAGGTTTTGGAGGAATGGTTCCCCACCTTCCGCGGCGAAGTCGGCTATGAAATCACCGACCTGCATGTCGATGCCAGCAACGATTTGGCGCTCTGCCGCAGCCTGAACCACATCACGGGGACGCGGACCGACGGCGAAAAGACCGATGTCTGGGTGCGCGCCACCGTCGGCCTTCGCAAGATCGGCGGCGAATGGCTGGTGACGCACGAGCATTCCTCCGTGCCCTTCTACATGGATGGCAGCTACAGGGCGGCTGTCGACCTCAAGCCGTAATGCTTGCGGATGTTCCCAGCTCCTCCAGGGAGCGCTTGACAGATCACCCTCGACGAACTATTTAACCGTATGGTTATTTAACCTATAGGTTACTAATCTATGCTGCCGGTCGGCCGCGTTGGTGACCGGACCGCCAGCAAACAACGCAACAGACAGGCGGGAGATCGAACCATGAAGCCCCATCGCATTGTGTCCCAAGACGAATGGCTCACCGCGCGCAAGAAGTACCTGAAGAAGGAGAAGGAGTTCACGCGCCTGCGCGACCAACTGAGCGCTGAGCGCCGCGAACTGCCCTGGGTGAAGGTGGAGAAGAACTATGTCTTCGACGGTCCGAAGGGCAAGGAGAAGCTGGCCGATCTCTTCGATGGACGCAGCCAATTGGTCGTCTATCACTTCATGTTCGGTCCGGGGTGGGAGCAGGGTTGCCCGAGCTGCTCGTTCCTGTCCGATCACATCGATGGCGCGACCGTGCATCTGGCCCATCGCGACGTTACGCTGCTCGCGGTGTCGCGAGCGCCGCTGACGCAGATCGACGCGTTCAAGAAGCGCATGGGCTGGCGCTTCAAATGGGTGTCATCGAACGGAAACGATTTCAACCGCGACTATCACGTGTCCTTCACCAAGGATGAGATGGCAAAAGGCAAGGTGAACTACAATTTCGGCATGCGCGAGTTTCCCGCCGAGGAGGCTCCCGGCGTCAGCGTGTTCTACAAAGACAAAACCGGCGCCATCTTCCACACCTATTCGGCCTATGCCCGCGGCCTCGACATCCTGGTCGGCGCCTACAACTATCTCGACCTCGTGCCCAAGGGCCGCGACGAAGCGGAACTGCCCTGGACCATGGCCTGGGTAAGGCATCACGACAGGTATGCGGAGTAGAACGCGACAAACTCGGTTGTCATCCCGGAGATCGCGCTTACCGCGATTGCGTTGCAATCGTCGCGTGCGCGATCATCCGGGACCCGTGACCACGGAACTAGCCAAGTCATCCTGACGACCGCTCGGGGTTCATGATTCCCGGACAATTCTGCTTCGGCGGGGTGTGTGGAACGCCGTGAGGATCAAATTCCTTTGACATTTCCGGAAGAATGTTACCATACTGAAAGGGCCATCAGCTTCGGTCTGAGGGTCTGGATGTTGGACATTGTGTATCTGTTTGCCGGTCGGGCGCTCGGGTGGAGCGGCCGAATGTAAGCCTATATTCCCATCAGACGGTATCCGCGTGATCTGTGCAAAGAGCGGATTGCCCGCGAGGTCGGGTAAGGCTGGTTCCCGGGCTCCGTCCCTACGGGCCGGCCCCGGGACTTCGTCTTGCGTATGGTTGAACGTCATGAATCAAATATTGTTTGCGGAAAGAGGCGAATCCGCGAGGTAACGTTTTGATCTCACACGCGGAAACCTGTTGCTGACGGCGAATTTCCGCAAAATTCCCACAGCCGGTTCAAGCACTTGCACTTGCGCGGATAGCGCGGAATATGTCGGGCTAGTTTACGGGATATGCGGGACCGGGAAGAACCGATGGCACCGAACAGCGATGTTGCGAGCGCGAGATCGAGCGAGGACGCCGCCCGCCGGGCAGGCGCGATGGTGGACGCCGTCTACCGCGCGGAATCCCGCCGTGTCCTCGCCACGCTGATCCGCCTGCTGCGCGATTTCGATCTCGCGGAAGAGGCGATGCACGAGGCCTTCCGCGCGGCGGTGGAGCAATGGCCGAAGGAAGGCGCCCCCGCCAATCCGCGGGCCTGGCTGGTGTCGGCCGGGCGCTTCAAGGCCATCGACGTGCTGCGCCGGCGCGCCCGCTTCGATGCGTCGCAGGCGGAACTCGCGGCGCAGATCGAGGCCGAGGCCAGCGACGCCGCTGCGGCTGAACGCGAGGATGTCGAGGATGACCGCCTCCGGCTGGTCTTCACCTGCTGTCATCCGGCGCTGACGCCCGATGCCCAAATCGCGCTGACGCTGCGCGAGGTCTGCGGCCTCACCACCGAAGAGATCGCCCGCGCCTTTCTTTCGACGCCGCCCACCGTGGCCCAGCGCATCGTGCGCGCCAAGGCCAAGATCCGCGATGCCCACATTCCCTACCAGGTGCCGTCGCGGGCCGAGATGCCGGACCGGTTGGATAGCGTTCTCCATGTCGTCTACCTGGTGTTCAACGAAGGCTATTCCGCCTCGTCCGGCGCCTCGCTGACCCGGCACGATCTCTCGGGAGAGGCGATCCGCCTGGGTCGGCTGCTGATCGAGCTGTTGCCGGAGCCCGAGGCGGTGGGGCTGCTGGCGATGATGCTGCTGCAGGAATCGCGCCGCGCCGCGCGCAGCTCGCCGGACGGCGATCTGATTCTGCTGGCCGACCAGGACCGCGGCCTCTGGAACCGGCAGATGATCGCCGAGGGTTCGGCGCTTGTGGAACGCGCCTTGTCGTCGCGCCGCTTTGGCCCCTACACCCTGCAGGCTGCGATCGCGGCGGTGCATGCCGAGGCGCCCGAACCCGCCGCGACCGACTGGGAGCAGATCGTCGGCCTTTACGACGTGTTGCTGCGGGTCGAGCCGTCGCCCGTGATCGAACTGAACCGTGCAGCCGCGGTGGCGATGCGGGATGGCCCGGAATCCGGCCTGGCCCTCATCGATGCCATCTTGGCCCGCGGCGATCTCGGGGACTACCATTTGGCCCATTCGGCGCGGGCCGACCTCTGCCGGCGGCTGGGCCGGACCGCCGATGCCCGGGCCGCCTACGACCGGGCCCTCTCCCTGACGCGGCAGGAGCCGGAGCGGCGCTTCCTGGAGCGCCGGTTGGCCGAACTGGGGCGCTAAAACAGTTCGCGCAATTCGGGCGCCCGATGTCGATTCCGGGCTTTTCCGAACGACCAACTGATGAAATCCGTCAGCCTGCGATCCATCGGAGTTGCTGAATCATGAAGTATCTATGCCTGGTCTATTTTGAGGAGAAGACACTGGAGGGGCTGTCCAAGAGAGAGTTGGACAGCGTCGTGCGCGAATCCTTGGCCTATGATGAAGATCTGGCAAAGAGCGGCCACATGATCGTCGCCCATGCGCTGCAGCCAACTCGGAACTCGACGTCGCTGCGGCTGCGCAACGGCAGGTTTTCCATCACGGACGGCCCCTTCGCCGAGACCAAGGAGCAGCTGGGCGGGTTCATCCTTATCGAGGCCGCGGATCTGAACGATGCCATCCAGGCTGCCTCGAAGATCCCGATGGCGCGGCTGGGCAGCATCGAGGTGCGCCCCACCTGGGAGCTGAATCAGAAACAGCCGCAGGCCGGCCGCGCCCTGCCGGCCGCTGTCGGCGCCGGCGCTCGCTGAACCACAACCGATGACAATAATCTGGCCATCACCGGAGTTCGAGCAATGAAGTATCTCTGCCTGGTCTATTCTCAGGAGAAGGAACTGGCCGCCATGTCCCAGGCGGAATACGACAAACTCGTCGCCGATCACGGCTCCCTAAACGAAGCCTTGCGGAAGAAAGGCCAATTCGTCGCCGCGAATGCCCTTGAGCCGGTACGCACCGCGACGACCCTTCGGGTGCGCAACGGCAAACTGTCGGCGACCGACGGGCCGTTTGCGGAAACAAAAGAACAGCTCGCCGGTTTCTATCTGATCGACGCGCGCGACCTGGACGACGCCCTGCAAGTTGCGCGGCAGATACCGGCGATCCGTTTTGGCACTGTCGAAGTTCGGCCAGTCATGGAAATGCAACAGCCTTAGGAGAGATCGGTGGGGCCGGCGGCCGCCAGATCAAGTTCACGGACCGGCCGCACTTCGATACTTCCCACGCGCGCCGGCGGGATCTTCGAGGCCAACTGGACGGCTTCGTTCAGGTCTCTGGCATCGACCAGATAGAAGCCGGCCAGCTGTTCCTTCGTTTCCGCAAACGGCCCGTCGGTCGTGGACAGCTTGCCGTTGCGAACGCGCACTGTGACGGCCGTCCGGACCGGTTGGAGCGGCTCAGCGGCGATGTAATGGCCGCTCTTCTGGAGGCTTTCGCCACTGGCGAAGCATTCCGCGTCGGATGGGCTGTCGGGCAGGGAGCTGAAGCTCTTTTCTTCGAGGTAGACCAAGCATAGATACTTCATGGCTTTCTCCGGATTGAGTTGGAAAGGAGGTAGACATCGGATTGTCGCTCGGCAATGCCCAAATTCGACATTTGCCAAGCAGATCCAAACGATTTCGCGGCCGCGAGGTTTTCCGCCGGCGCATGTCGATTCAGGGCCGGCTCGTTCGACTATCCAGCAGAAGAAAATCGGGAATTCTCCCGGAGAGCAAGAGCGCCGCAATTTGCGGGCCGCGCGCTGTCGGCCCTTGAGACGGTGGAATAATCGTCCGCTGGAACCCAAATTCAAAGCGCAACCAAGGAGGACTTACATGCGATATGTAGACGGATTTGTTCTGCCCGTGCCGAGAAAGAATCTTCAGGCCTACCGCCGCATGTCAGTGAAGGCGGGGAAAGTGTGGAAGGATCACGGCGCCCTCGAGTATCGCGAATGTGTCGGCGACGACCTTAAAACGAAATTCGGCTTGCCGTTTCCACGCCTCGCCAAGCTAAAACGCGGCGAGTCGGTGGTATTCTCTTGGATCGTATACAAGTCGCGGGCCCATCGCGATCGGATCAATGCGAAGGTGATGAAGGATCCGCGCCTGGCGAAGATGATGAATCCGAAGGCTATGCCCTTTGACATCAAGCGCATGACCTATGGCGGATTCACCACTTTGGTCGATCTCTAGCGCGGCGTCCGGGTGGGCGGCTCGCGACAGCGGCGCCCGAAAGAGATGGTCCGGCCTGTCGATTCTACCGCCCCTCGTTCGAGTGTAAGTAGAACCGGGACAAGGCCGGCTTCGACAACATACGGGAGAAATTCATGTTCGAGATAGCCATTATCGTCGGCCTGGTCGTCGTTCTGATCGGCGCTGCTCTGATCTTTGCTTCGACCAAGCCTGACACGTTTCGCATCCAACGCTCGACGAGCATCAAAGCCTCGCCAGAGCGGATCTTTGCGCTCATCAACGATCTGCCGAGTCACGGCGCCTGGTCACCGTGGGAGAAAAAAGACCCCGAGATGAAGCGGACCTACATCGGCCCGCCGAGCGGCAAGGGCGCGACGTATGAGTGGGATGGGAACAGGAACATCGGCAAGGGACGCATGGAGATCATGGAATCGTCTCCATCATCCAAGGTCACGCTCAAACTCGATTTCATCAAACCGTTCGAAGGGCACAATGTCGCGGAGTTCATCCTGGACGCCAAAGGCAACGCGACGGACGTCACATGGGCCATGTACGGTCCCAATACCTACATATCGAAAGTCATGAGTCTGTTTTTCAGTATCGACAAGATGGTCGGCAAGGAGTTCGAAACCGGTCTCGCCAACCTGAAGACCCTCACCGAATCTGAAAGGCAACCGACCGGATAGCGTCGGCATTTCCCAACCGCGTGACACATCGAAAGCCCGAAAGACCCGGTCCCGAACACAAGATCAGAAGGAGTTTTGACCATGCGTTTCATGATGCTGATGATCCCCAAGGGATACGAGAAGGCCGCGCCCGGCACCACGCCAACGGATGTCAAGGCCGTTGAAGCGATGATGAAGTACAACGAGTCACTGCAGAAAGCCGGCGTGCTGATTTCGCTCGATGGCCTCCACCCAGTTTCGGCTGGTGCGCGTGTCTCGTTCGCCGGCGGGAAGCCCAAAGTGACGGACGGTCCTTTCATCGAGACAAAGGAGGTCCTCGGCGGCTACTGGATGATTCAGGTGAAGTCGAAGGAAGAGGCGGTCGATTGGGCGAAGCGTTGCCCCGCTTCGGAAAACGAAATGATCGAGGTTCGCCAAGTGTTCGAGATGTCGGACTTTAACACCGATGTCCAGAAGGCCGTAGAGAAATTTCCTGAGATGCAGGAGCAGATTGGTCAGCGTAAGAAGTCATGACGTTGTTGCCAACTATGTCGCTCTCGTCATGGCGCCGGCGGGCGGCGAGTGCTTCTCGATACGCCGCTGCCCGAGGGAACGTGAGCCAGTCGCTGCGTTGAATTCCTATCGGAGGACTTATGTCGGAAGAAATACGCGCCAAGGCTCTAACCCCGGCGTTGTTGGCGTTGCGCGTTACGCTGGGGTTGTTTCTGCTCCAGTGGGGCGTGGAGAAGTTCGTGATGCCGGAGAACAACGTGTTCATCTGGGACTATTTCTACGGCCTCGATGTGCCGCAGGGCGTGGGGTACCTGTTCGGCGCGCTGGAGATCGCGATTGCGGCTTGCCTGTTTCTCGGCATCTTTCGCACCATGGCTTACGGTGCCGCGCTGGTGCTGCACGCCATCACTGTCGCTGTGACCTGGCGTCAACTGATCGATCCCTGGGGCGACCCGATCAACCACCTCTTCATTGCGGGCGTCCCTATTCTGGGAGCCTTCATCGCCCTGTTCCTGCTACGTCATTGGGACCGGGGAGCCTTCGATCGTGCGAGGGCCTGAATGAACCAAATCTTGTTCATGATTGGTTCCGAGACTCGACAGAGAAGACGACGAAGATAAGTCTTGCTCGAGCTCAGACGGTTGTCGATTTGATCGGACATCGTTCGACTATGCCATGAGAGATCATGTTAGGCAGGAGGAGTGAACAATGGCGCGCACGACCAAGAAATCGGCAGCTCGGGCCTGGAAGGGAACGGCACGTCCGAAATCCAAACTCCGCGCTCGGCCGGCGCGCCCGCTGGTGCTCGTCGCCACGCGCAAGGGTGCGTGGCTCTATCACGGTGACGCCGCGCGAAAGAATTGGCGCGCCGATGGACCGCATTTCCTCGGTCATATCATTAGCCATCTCATGCTCGACCCGCGCGACGGGCGAACGCTCCTGGCGGCGGCGAAGACCGGTCATCTCGGACCCACTGTCTTTCGTTCCACGGATTTCGGCCGGACCTGGAAGGAAGCAAAACAGCCGCCGGCCTTCCCGAAAGCGCCGGCCGGCAAAACAGGCCGCGCTGTCGATCATACCTTCTGGCTCACGCCCGGCCATGCAAGCGAGCCGAATGTCTGGTATGCAGGCACCTCGCCGCAGGGACTCTTCCGTACCGAGGATGGCGGCGTCACTTGGGAGCCGTTCTCCAGCATCAACGACGATCCGCAATACTTGGCCTGGATGGGTAGCGTGCAGGATGGCACGCCCGATGGACCGAAACTCCATTCCATCATCGTCGACCCTCGCGACCCCGCCCATCTTTACTTCAGCATGTCCGGCGGCGGTGTGCATGAATCGGTCGATGGCGGACGAAGCTGGACGCCCATCGTGCAGGGAATGGAAGTGGTCGAGGGTTTCGACGCGGCCAATGTCGCCTTTCACGACCCCCACTGCGTGCGCCTCTGTCCGAGCAATCCGGACCGGCTGTATCAGCAGAATCACTGCGGCATCTACCGTCTGGACCGGCCCTCCACCAAATGGGTTCGCATCGGGAAGAACATGCCGAAGAAAGTCGGCGACATTGGCTTTCCGGTCATCATCCACCCACGCGATGCGGACACTGTGTGGGTATTCCCGATGGACGGCACCAGTGTCTGGCCGCGCACCAGCCCCGATGGCTTGGCCTGCGCCTATGTCACACATAATGGCGGCAAGAGCTGGAAACGTCTCGATACCGGCTTGCCGGAGAGTCAGGCTTGGTGGACAGTAAAACGCCAGGCGATGACAGCGGACGCGCAGGATCCCATCGGGCTATATTTCGGGACGACGAGCGGAGAACTGTGGATGAGTCGCGACGAAGGCAACCGCTGGGGCTGCATCGCGCGTCATCTGCCGGAAATCTATGCTGTGGAGGCGGCGGAATTGCGATGACGTTGCCGCCCGGCGTCGACGAGTGTCCCAGCATCGAGGTTAAGTCGATGAAAGTGCTGATCCCCAGTGCGCTGCGCTCCTATACCAAGAAGCAGGAGGTCGAAGCGGAAGGCGTGACCCTTGCCGAACTGATTGCAAACCTCGACCGTCAGTATCCCGGCTTGCGATTTCGTATGATCGACGAGCAGGACAGGATGCGTCCGCATGTCCGGTTCTTCGTCAACGGCGAACAGACGTTCGATATGATGTGCTCGCTTCGGTCGACCGATGGGGTGCAGATCGTGCAGGCGTTGAGCGGGGGCTGAGGCTGAAGATAATGGAAACAGGAGAGGCATCATGAAGGCGGTATGGCGCGGCCGGGTGATCGCGCAAAGCGATCGGACTCTTGAGGTGCACGGCTATCGGTATTTCCCGCGGGACTCGGTGCGGATCGATTTGCTTCGAAAGGCACGGAAGACGAAGAGCGATCTGGCCTGTCCCCATGGAGTCCGGTTCTACGATGTCACCAATGGGTCCACACGAAGCAAACGCGCTGCATGGTCATATGAAGCGCCGCGCGCCTCGATGAAGCAGGTCGATCATTGGTTCAGCTTCTGGGATGACGTCCGGATCAAATGACCTCTCAAGGTTCTGCCAAAAATGCGGAACCAAGAGACGATGCCGACGGACACGAGCGCAATGCCCCTTCGCCCGTCCCCGGGCTGGGCAGGGGTCCGTCAGTACAGCGCTACTCCTCCCAGCCGAGCTGCAGTGCCAGGCGCACGGCCTGGGTCCGGCTGGCGACGTTCAGCTTGCGGTAGATCGAGCGCAGATGCAGCGCCACCGTGATCTCTTCGATCTTGAGCTGGCGTGCGATTTGTTTGTTGGAATTGCCCTTCACCAGCAGGCCCAGCACCTCGCGCTCCCGCGGCGTAAGCTGAGAGAAAGCGCCACCGGTATCCACATTGGCGCCGGACTTATGGTCATCGCCGGACATGGCAAGATCCGGCACATAGCGCTCGCCCGACAGCACGAGGCGCAGCGCATTGATCATCGCCGGTGCCCGCATCGTCTTCGGGATAAAGCCCGCAGCACCGGCCTGGAGCGAGGCCTTGATCAGATCCGGATTGGTATCGCCGGAGAAGATTACGATCGGCGTGTTCGGCAGTTCCTTCTGCATGGCACGGAAGCCGGCGAGGCCGTTCATTCCGGGCATGCGCAGGTCGAGCAACACCAGAGTGGCGTCGAGGGCTCTTCTGGCTGCTTCCAGGGCCTGCGCCAGGGTCGCCGCGTGAAGAACATCGACCTTGGTATCGAGCTTCTGAAGGTAAACCTCCAGAGTATCTCGGATGAGGTCATGATCGTCGGCTAGGATTATTCGCATAACCTTGGGCGCCTGCTTTGATGTCTCGTCTACGGGTGGGGCCGTCGGTGCGGCCTCACCATTCTTGTCCGCAGCCTGCGCTGCCTTTTCCTGCATCTTGGACTCCGATCGCTCGGCTTGAGTTAAGCTGTGCAGAATTCGACCAACCGACGCTCGTCCGTATCGATGCTACGAGAGGTAGGTTCGCTCGAACTGCAACATTAACAACCGCCTTTCCGCTTGCGCCGAACATGAACACCGCATGACAAGGGCTGCAAGGCCTGCACTCCAGCGTCGCCAAAGGTCAATCGGCCAAGCCAAGCTCAAGTGATGCGGCGGCCAACTGTGGAGTTCACGCTCGGGACAACTTGGGACAAACTGCCCCGTCGCCCATGATGTCTATCACAACTTATGGTAATACAAATTGGTGATTTATTATAAGAAACTATGCATCTGCCGATATATTGCAAGTATACGCCGGTGACTCATCCTGCGCTATCGAATTCATGGCAAGGCTGCGATGCTTTGGTTCGAGTCGACCTGAGTTCCTGTTGCTTACTGCGACAGGGCCAAAGCTTGGGAAATTTCCGGTGCGATCAAGAAAGAATAATCGGCGCCGGGCACGACAGGACGGCCAAGCAATTCGGCAATAGTTCTGTCCTTGATTCTGTCGTTGCGGGCCTGAGGCAAGTACGCAGGCTTGCTGCTGCGAGATGTGCCGGAGATTGCCCCGCTGGGCGCCGAAATCGGCGGCCTCAAGGGCGCGGTCATAGCGGCGCAATCATCACACCTGGATATCGATCGGGCGGACGTGGGGCTCAGTTTGCAGATCATGGGACGGTGTATTTGTGCTGCCATTACGGCGGCAGGCCGATTGCTACTACGATGGCGTCGATTCCGGACGCTCGTTCCTTGTAGCGAAGGTTGCATTGATCGTTGTTTGGCTCAGTAGCGCCGTTTCGTAGTCTCGTGCCGGGCGCAGCGCAACCAATGCTTTATAGTAGTCGCCGCTCCGAACCCACTTCGCGGATTCGGCGAGTTTCTGGCGAAGCTCACTGTTGGTGAAGGTCTGCAGCATTTTGCTCACTAACTTCTCATAGCTCGCCCGGTAAATGTCGAGATCGTCGGCATTGAGCATCATGAGCTGTACAAGATAGTAGGCGCGCGCCACGGACGAAGATGCTTCCTCGACTCGCATGACATCCTTCTCGCGCAGGATCGAGGCCCTATTGGCGAAGTAGAGCGTATTGCGAGCATTGCCATTGCAGAGAACGGCGCCATTCACGACGATGCGCTCGCCCGGCTTAAGCTTTACCGCCAGCATAGGCGAGCTCCTTGCCGTTGCTGGCACCGGAAAGTCTGTTGTCGCGGGTCTGAGCCAGCCCGATCAGGATCGTGCGGTTGATATCGATGATGAGCTGGGGCGTCGCTTGCCCGCTGAGGATCTTGCGACCATGGGTCAGCGATGTCGCGCCGAGCGAAGCGAGCCGCTGCTTCATTTCCTGAGGCAGCCGGTTGTCGGGGCTGACGAGTTCGTCGAGGATGGCGATCCAGAGCCGTGAATTCTGATAGACCGCGTCGCAGAGTCGGATATGCCTCTCCACACGCTGAGTGGGGTCGGCGAGACGGCCGACCACGGCTTCGCGCGCGCATTGCTCCAGGGCAGCGGTCACGCGATTGAAAGCGGCTGCTTCGACAGAGAGCGGCGATGCCATTTCGACTGAGGCTGCTTGGTACTTGCTCTTACTCACACTGTGCTCCTGGCAATGACGTCATTCTGCCGTTCATGCCGAGAGGCGGAACTGCCATGGTGCCTCCGGGTCTTCCCTGGGAGATGCTGGACGATTTTCGATCGTCCAGCCCTCTCAGGTTGCCTCGTTTCTTGTTAGCTGCTCATACTGGAACAGCGCCAAGATATACTGCGGCGCGGCCTTGGTAATGCTGAGGTCATGGATTCCCAGCTGATGCTGCGTCTGCCGACTGTCAGACTTGCGGCCCATTCCTCCAAATACGCATCGATCAATTCCAGCGCCGATGTCTAGGCCGCGTTGCGGATGGCGACGGCAGCATCGGATTCATCAGCACCGAATGCCACGACGACGCGGCGGCCTTCATCGCGTACGCGGTCAGGTTCGACGAATCGGTAACCCTGTCCAGGCAATGTCTGGATGTAGTCTTCACCGCAAATGGAACGCAGTTTTTTGCGCACCTTGCACATCACCACGTCGACGGTCTTCTCGCTCATGGGACCGCCATTGTGACCATAGATGTAGCTGTAGATGAATCGGCGACTGACGATGCGGCCGTGGCGCAGGACCAGGCATTCCAGTAGCTCGCGCTCGCGGCGGCTGACCTTGACGGTCTTTCCATCGATCGTCGGCATGCGGCCGTCGAAGAAGTAGGTGAAGCGGCCGACCGCGAGATTGGTGTCGACATGACCGTTTATCCGGCGATTGATGCCGCGCAGGCGGGCGGCCAGTTCGATGCAGTTGCACGGCTTGGTCAAGACATCGTCGGCGCCGGCATTGATGAACTGCACGGACTCGCCGGAATTGCGAAAGGCCTGCAGCACGATGACCGGCAGGCCAATGCGGCGATGCCGCAGCGTCGAGATGAATTGGGCGACGTCCAGCCGCCGGTTCGGCACGCTGGCGATGATCGCGTCATAGCCGCCTGCGGCAAGCTCCACCAATTCAGCCGCATCATAATCGGCGATATCACAGACGACGCTAGCTCGGGCGAGCCCGGCCTCTATCGCCTGTGCGGCGGCCATCTCCTGGTCAATCAGCAGAACGCGCATGGTCAGTTTCCTTTCCCACAAGACGCTGGCGCTACGGGCAGTCCGGAAGCAAGCAAAGCGCCAAGTCCCTTCTCAAGCATGACCTGGATGGTTGGCCCGAACCCGTTAAGGTCGATTAAATGGGGAAAGTAAAACGACCAGAAAAATAGTGATAATGACTTATGTGCGCACAATAGTATTATATACAGAGACAGTAATACTAAGAATAATCACCTATGTACCACAAGTATAAGCGAGTTTCAGGTAAGTTTACACTTGTAGGATCGGCAAGCGCTGATCGCTTTCCGCTCTCCTTTCATGCAGTATTACGGTGGGCCTAAATGTTTTGGTTACCATCTTGCACCAATTTCTATGTCGCGGCTGTGGGGATAGGGAATCTCCGAACCCTACGGGAAGGGCCCAATCGTCAGGGGCCTAGCGCATCAGCCGTTCGAAAGCTGTGGCTGCGCTTCCCAAGATGGATGCAAGTTTAAGTCGAATTGGGCGGAGTTTTCACCGCAGCTCTGCCCGCAACGGCCGCGATCGGCGCAACGCTCACGTCGCCGATTTGCCGGAACGCGTCCTTATGTGGCGCCGATCCGCAGCGCGCCGCGGCTGGCTGCGGCGATCTCGCTCGCGAGCGGACGGATCAGGCGGATTTTGATGTCCGGTTCCTGCGCGGGAGTCAGGACGATGTAGTCGAACATCCAGCCTTTCTGCACAGAGGTCGTGATGTTGTGCCATGGAATGAAAAGGCGGGGCGACCCGAAGCGGAAGGGCAGGAGAAGCCACATGAAGAACCCATGGGGCGTCACGGCGAAATGAACGCAACCGCGATAATAAATCGGTCCGATCTTGGCATTGCGGAACAGAAACCGTTGGCCGGCCGTCGTGCCGCCCGCCGCATAGTGTGTCGCCAAGCGCCGCCAGCCGGCGATGAAGGCTGAGCCGTAACAGACGGCGCCCCAGAAACTGATGAAGAAGATCGGAAGAATCCAGAGAAGCAGATCAGCCGGATTCTCTGTCATCGAGAGTCAGATTAGAAACCCGCGTGGGAGACTAACGGCGGGCCCAAAATGGCTCGCTTAGGCGCGCCGCTTGCGCGCGGCGGGACGCAGGAGCGGAGCCGCTTCGCCGCTGTGGAAGAAGCCGGCGCCGCCGATGACCGTTTCCACCTGATCGTCAACGGAGGCGATGGTGGCCGTGGTCTCTTCGACCAGCGAGGCATTCTTCTGGGTCACGGTTTCCATCTGGTTTACCGTGTCCTCGAGTTGGCTGACATTGGCCGACTGTTCCTGGCTGGCCTGGGCGATTTCGGCGACGATCTGCGCCACGTTCTTGATCGAGCTGACGATCTCACTCAGCGTGGTACCGGCTTTGGTCACCAGTTCGACGCCGGCCTTCACCTGCTGACCGCTGGCTGCGATCAGCCCCTTGATGTCCTTCGAGGCCTGGGCCGAACGCTGCGCCAGCGCCCGCACTTCCTGGGCGACGACGGTAAATCCGCGGCCGGCATCGCCGGCGCGCGCCGCTTCGACCGCGGCGTTCAGCGCCAGCAGATTGGTCTGGAAGGCGATCTCGTCGATCAGGCCGATGATGTCCGAAATATGCTTCGAGGACTCCTCGATCTTCGTCATGGCATTGGTCGCCGATCCCGCGACCGTGCCGCCGCTTTGGGCCGAGCGGTGGGCGGCCGCCGCGATTTCGCTGGCGAGCACCGCATTCTGGGAATTCTGTTTCACCGTCGCGCTCATCTCGCGGATGGCCGCGGACAGTTCTTCCAGGCTCGAGACTTGCTCCTCAGTGCGCTGGGAGAGATCCTGGGCGCCGACGGCGAGTTGCGCCGTCGCGGATTTGATGACGGTCATGCCGTCAGTCGTCTGGCCGATGACGTTTGCCAGCTGCTCGGCCATGGCATTGGAATCGTCCTTCAGCCGCGCCAGATCGCCGCGGTAGTTGCCTTCGATGCGCTTGGATAGGTCGCCCTTGGCCAGCCGCGACATCAGGGTCATGACTTCGGAGAGGGCACCGCGAACCGTGCCAACCAAGCCATTCAGGCTCTCGCCGACCTTGAGAATCACGCCGCTCTTGCCGGCGAGATCGACACGGACGGAGAAATCGCCGGCCGCAGCCGCTTCCGCGAGCCCGGCGATATCGCCATGGGCGCGCTCGAGCGCGATTTCCGCCTCTTTGCGGGAGCTCACATCGCGGCAGAGGGTGACGATACCGCCCTCGGCGGTGCGCCGTTCGGTGATACGCACCCAGCGCTTGTCGGGCAGGCGGAATTCGATCTCGCCGTCGCATTTCTGCCGGGCGCGCAGGCGGCCATCGAGCCATTCGGCCTCGCGGCCCTTGGCGTCAGGGAACAGGCCCGCCTTGAGTCCGGACTTCAGGATCTCATCGTAGGTCTGGCCTTCGATGAAGAGATGCGCTTGATTGCTGAAGAATTGCCGGGCGTGGTCGGTGCAGAGCACGAGCCGGTCCTGCTTGTCGTAGAGGATGATGCCGTCGCCGAGAATCCGCAGCGCATCGACGATGCGCGCCTCGCGCTCTACTGCGCCGTCGCGGACGTTGTCGAGGGTGCTGCCAAGTTGGGAGCTGCGCCGCGCCGCCATGACGGCCAGAATGCCGGCCGCCGCTGCCGTAAATAGAGCGAAGATCGCTGCGGCGCTCTCGATCTCCAGAGCAGCAACAGTCTCGGGCAGAGCCAGAGAAGCAACGACGGCCGCAAAACCGATCGCGACGGCGCCGCCGAGGACCAATTGCCAGATTCGATAGGGGCCGGACCGGGTTCCGCTTGTCGCAATTGCCGCCGTTGTTTTGGCTTGTTCAGTTTGCTGGTTCATTTGTAGAACGATCCAATCCGCCAGTGAGGATGCTGGAATCCCACGGTCCGGCGTATGGATGCGGTGGCAAGAACCGGTGCTTGAACGGCCTCAGTCTATTCCTGAGGCAATAGCAGGAACTTGGCAGGGGGCAGACATCCGCGACACAGAACCACACAGAAATCTATTATGCAGATGCCAAGGATTGGTTAACGGTGGTCGCAGAAATTTCCGTCACATATCATATTACTTTTGTCATACAATAGTTTAGAAGGATTTTTCGATTCTGTTCGACAGTATTACGGACTGCCTCCATTGGCCTCGACAATCGCATCGAGGATGTGGGGCAGGTACTTGTCGCCATAGCCCCGGGTGTTCGCCATCTGGAATGTCTGATGTACGGCTTCGGCGATGAAGCCGACAGCCGGAGTTGCCTCGGCCATATGGGTGTAATAGCGCAGGTCCTTGGCGCAGTTGCTCAATGCGAAGATGGCGTGGGTGTCGTCGCCGTCGAGGAAGTACTTGCTCAGGCGCTGGAACATGACGCTGTTGGCGCCGCCGGAGGTGACGATATCGGTCAACGCCTTGAGATCGACGCCGGCCTTCTTGGCGGTGGCAATGCCTTCGGCTGCTGCGGCGCAGGCCGCGAGTGCGATGTAGTTGTTGATCAGCTTCAGCTTGTGACCGGCGCCCATGGGGCCGGCATGGAAGATGGCGTTGGCGAAGGTCTCCAGCACCGGCCGCAGCTCTGCCAGAAGCGCGGCGTCGCTGCCCACCATGACGGCGAGCGTGCCGGCCTCGGCCTCCTTCGGCGTGCGGACCAGCGGCGTATCGGCGAAGCGCGCCCCTTTCTCGATCACCGCTTCGGCCACCTTCATGGTCGAAGTCGGCTCTGCGGTGCTGGAATCGGCGACAATCATGCCGGCGCGCAGGCCATCCAGCAGGCCGTCTTTCTTGAAGACGACGTCCTCGACCTGGGGCGAGCCGGTGACGCAGATGAAGACGATGTCCGACTGTTGGGCGAGTTCCTTCGGCGATTTGGCTTCGCGCGCCCCGCGGCCGATCAGATCCTCGATCGGCTTGCGGTTGCGGTGGCCAAGGACCGTCAGCGGATAGCCCTTTTCCACGATGTTCTTCGCCATGCCGTGCCCCATAAGGCCGGCGCCGATGAATCCGATGCGCTGCTTCGTTGCCATGCTCGCTTCCCCAATTGCCGATGATGCGGTTTCCGTCAGCATTGACGAACTCTGCCCGGGAGTCACGCTTTGATGTCGGGTCGCTGGCGCTGGCGCCGGCAGGCGCGATCGAGTAGTAGCCAGAAACAGCGACGCCTAATCGTTTCGCGCACCAATTCCTCCACAACACAGGTTTCATGGCCGGACCCGACCCCTTGCCGATCGATGCCTTGCTGCCGGAACTGCGCCAGGAACTGGCGCGGCGGCCGGCCGCGGTGCTGCAGGCCGCGCCCGGCGCCGGCAAGACGACACGCGTGCCGCTGGCGCTGCTCGGTGAATCCTGGCTCCGCGGCCAGCGCATCCTGATGCTGGAGCCGCGGCGGCTGGCGACCCGGGCGGCGGCGCGGCGCATGGCGTCGACGCTGGGCGAGGTCGTGGGCGAGACCGTGGGTTTTCGCGTCCGCCTAGAGAGCAAGGTTTCGCCGCGCACCCGCATCGAGGTAGTGACCGAAGGCATTCTCACGCGGCGCTTGCAGCATGATCCGTCGCTGGAAGGCGTCGGCCTTGTCATCTTCGACGAGTTCCACGAGCGCAGTTTGGACTGCGATCTCGGCCTGGCGCTGACGCTAGAATCCCAGGAGATGCTGCGGCCGGACCTGAAGATCCTGATTATGTCGGCGACACTGGACGGCGCGGTGGTCGCGGCGCTGCTGGGCGACGCACCGGTGCTGAAAAGCGAGGGCCGCGTTTTTCCAGTGGAGACCCGCTACGCGCCGCGCGATCCCCAGCGCCGATTCGAGGACGATATCGCCGCGCTGGTTCGCCGCGCGCTGCGGGAGGAGGAAGGCAGCGCCCTGATGTTCCTGCCGGGCGAGCGGGAGATCCGCCGCGTTGCTTCCCTGCTGACGGAAGCGGGCTTGCCGGCGAATGCCAGCCTGCATGGGCTTTATAGCGCACTGCCCGTGGCCGAGCAGGATGCGGCGATCCAGCCGGCGCCGCCGGGCGCGCGCAAGATCGTGCTGGCCACCACGATCGCCGAGACCAGCCTGACCATCGAGGGCGTCCGCATCGTCATCGATGGCGGGCAGAAGCGCGCGCCGCGCTTCGATCCCCGCACCGGCATGACGCGACTGGAGACAGTGCGGGTGTCCGTGGCCTCGGCGGATCAGCGGCGCGGCCGCGCCGGGCGCCTTGGACCGGGTGTCTGCTATCGCCTGTGGAGCGAGGCGGAAATGCGCGGTTTCGCTCCGTTCGACAAGCCGGAGATATTGGCGGCCGATCTGGCGGCGCTGGCGCTCGACCTTGCGGCCTGGGGCGTTGCCGATCCGCTCAAGCTGCGCTGGCTCGATCCGCCGCCGAAGGCCAATTACGAGCAGGCCGTGGCGCTGCTGACGCAGCTCGAGGCGCTGAACGGGGCCGATCGCATCACCGATTTGGGCCAGGAGATGGCGGCCCTACCGCTGCATCCGCGGCTGGCGCATATGCTGCTGCGGGCGAAAGCGATGGGGCAGGGCGCGTTGGCTTGTGACATCGCGGCGCTATTGTCGGAGCGGGACATCATGCGGCAGACCCAGGATGCGGATGTGCGCTCGCGACTCGAAATCATCGCTGCCCGGCGCGCGGAAAGCGCCGCGCCGGTAAACCGGGGCGCGCTGATGCGCGTGCGCGAAACGGCGGCCGATCTGCGGCGTCAGCTCAAGGTGAAGGCGGACGGTGGTGGTTCATCGACTGAGGCCGGACGGCTACTGGCCCTAGCCTATCCCGACCGGGTGGCGCAACAGCGCGGCGGGCGCGGGCGCTATCGCCTGGCGGGCGGCGGCGGAGCTTTTCTCAACGAAGCCGATCCGCTGGCGGCGTCCGAATTTCTGGTCGCCGCGGAGTTGGACGGCGACGCGCGGGAAGCACGGATATTCCTAGCTGCGCCGCTGACCGCGCCGGACATCGAGACGTTGTTCGAAAGCACGATTGCGGATGTCACGACGACCGAATGGGACTCCCGCAGTGAATCCGTCGCGGCGCGGCGGCAGCGCCGTTTCGGCGCCATCGTCCTGGCCGACCGTCCGATCGACCGTCCCGACGGCGAGACCGTGACCGCGGCGATGATCCAGGGCATCCGGCAGATGGGTCTCGCCTGCCTGCCCTGGAGCGATGAGATCCAGGCCTGGCGGCGGCGGATCGCCTTTCTGCGGCAGGCGCGGCCGGAGGATGGCTGGCCCGATCTCTCCGACGATCGTCTGCTGGCGAGCCTGGAGGATTGGCTGGCGCCATCGCTTGCCGGATTGTCGCGGCGCTCCCATTTGGCAAAGCTGGATCTGGCAGCGGCATTGCAGGCCCTGTTGCCCTGGTCCCTGCAGCGGCGGCTCGACGATCTGGCGCCGACCCATCTTGAGGTGGCGTCTGGCAGCCGAATCGCCGTCGACTATGGGGCCGAAGAGGGCCCGGTATTGGCAATGCAGTTGCAGCATCTGTTCGGACAGGTGGATACTCCACGGGTCGCCGATGGACGGGTGCCGGTGACGCTCCATCTGCTGTCGCCGGCAAGGCGGCCGATTGCCGTGACCAAGGACCTCCGGAGTTTCTGGACCAATGTCTATCCGGAGGTACGGCGCGAGATGCGCGGCCGCTATCCTCGTCACAATTGGCCGGAGAACCCGCTGACAGCGGCACCCGGCGTGCGGCGCCGGCGCTGAGCGGCCGGCTGGAATCGGGATAATATGCTTAACGCTTTGCTGCAGCTTAATGATTTATCAACCAATCTTGCTCCAGTCTAAATGCGAAGGAATCCGCCCGGCGACAGTGCCACCAATGAAATCGGTTTGGGGCGGAGAGGAACCGACAATGTCGTGGCGTCGAGGAAAGCGGATCGTCGGAAAGGTCGCTGTGCCATTGGCGGCCGCACTGACCCTTGGTGCCGTCACCTATGGACTGCAGCCCGCCACATTCCTCGGCACGACCGCCGCCCAGGCCGACGATGGTTCGCAAACGAGCGGCCTCTGGCAGGTGCAGAGCGTTGAGGGCGGCGCGGAAGCGCGCCGAGATGGCGGCGACAATTGGTTTCCCGTGCGCATCGGACAAGCGCTGGAACCCGGCAGCGAGATCAGAACCGAACGGGAGAGTCGCGTAGCGCTGATCAGCGGTCGCGAAGTGCTGGATGTCGCGCCGGACAGCCGAGTGGAATTGCCGCCCGTGATGAAGGTTCCGCCGATGCGGGTCATCCAATGGTTCGGCGACGTGATGTACGAGGTGGGCAAGCGCCCGTCGCGGGGGTTCGAGGTCGATACGCCCCATCTGGCGGTGGTGGTGAAAGGCACGAAATTCATGGTCCAGGTCGATGACGATGGCAGCGTCGTCGATGTCAGCGAAGGCATCGTCACCGTGGCGGCTGAAGGCAATCGGGACCACCTGGTCGATGTGGCCGCCGGTGTCGCCGCCAGCGTTCTTGCGGGGGCGCCCGGCACGGTTTCGATCGGCCCTGGGTCCGGCAGCGTTGGCCGCTCCACCGCCGCAGGTTCCAACGGCAACGGCCCCGACGGCGGCGACCGGCCGGGCGGGATGCAGGGCGGTACCGGCAGCGGCGGAAGCAGTTCCGGCGGAAGCGGCACTGGGGAGGGCGAGGGTGACGGCGACGGCGACAGTGATAGTGGCGATAACGACAACGGCGACAATGATGGCGACAGCAACAGCGGCAGCAGTGGCGGCAGCAACGAATAGACCGGGGCTAACCACTGCAAAGTCGGTCATCCACCGAGACCTCGGCCCATAATTCTGTATCGCCGATGCGCATGCCGTTCGCCAAATCGGGGCATGCTAGCCCCTTGTTTTAAATCGACCGTCGCTAATTTTAGGGCTCTAGCGGGCAGCTTAACCATTTTACTTGAAATTTAGCCCATTAAGCTATTGAATCGGTTCACGTCAGGGGTCGTTAACGTTCTGTTTACCAATCATTCTTATAATTAATGATTGGTTTATCAGGTCTCGCGGCCCTGGCTGAAGAAGATAAAATCGGGGCTGTGGGCCATGCTTGGAAAACGGGTGGATGAGGCCTCGGGCTTCATGACAGCAGCGGTACGCGAACTCGACTCCTGCGGCGGTAAGCCGCGAATCTCTGGAGGATTTTGGCGCTCGGCCAAAGCCCTGTTCGCGCACAGCATCCGCGCGGCGCTCCTGCTCATCGCAATCTCTGTCCTGAGTGTCGCGGCGCCGCGGTTCGCCGATGCCCAGGAGGCGGGACCTTGGCGCGCCGTGCAGGTGAACGGCGTCGTCTATGTGCGCGAGTCCGATGGCACCATCGACGACTGGCGGCCGCTATCGCCGCACGAGATTCTCTACAAGGACAGCGATGTCCGCACCTGGGACGACGGCACCGCGACGCTGAGCAACGGACTCGACACCATCAGGATGCAGCCGAACGCGCAGGTTACGCTGCGGGCGCCGGATCAGCGCGGGCTCTGGATGGGGTTGCAGCAAAAACTCGGCATCATCTTCTACAATGTGGGCAGGCTGCCTGGTCGCCAGTTCTCGGTAGATGCGCCCAACCTTGCGGTGCTGGTCAAAGGCACGGAGTTCTTCGTCGATGTCGCGGCCGCCGGTGATTCGATCACGGTGGTTGGCGGCGTCGTCAAGGTAACCGCCAAGGAGAGCAGCAAGAGTGCCACACTTACGGCCGGCCAATCCGCTTCGGTGGCAACAGGAAGCGGCGGCGCGTTGGTTGTCGGCGGCGTGGCGCCGGGTGGTCCCCTGCCGGGAGCGCCGGCGCCGACGCCGGATATCGATCCGGCAATGCGCACGAACACGAGTAAGCCCGACGACAATGACGGCGGCGAAGACGACGACGACACCGGCGAAGGGAGTGGCGGCGGCGGCGATGGAGATGGCGACGGCGACGGCGATGGAGATGGGGACGGAGATGGAGACGGGGACGGAGATGGGGATGGGGAAGGAGATGGGGAAGGGGACGG
>Ga0184612_10000150_pt1 | contig 30373 bp, 28 predicted proteins | sample PLM3_60_coex_FD_133163 | JGI IMG/M metagenome (GOLD analysis project Ga0184612, IMG submission 133163) | Groundwater sediment microbial communities from an aquifer in East River, Colorado, USA - PLM3_60_coex | ecosystem: Environmental > Terrestrial > Soil > Riparian zone | place: USA: East... | reverse complement strand
GACTCCGCGCCGCGCTCGGGCCGCTGGCGCTTCTCAATGCTCGCGGGGCCCCACCCCCGCTCGCTCTCGCGCGGCGACTCCGCGCCGCGCTCGGGCCGCTGGCGCTTCTCAATACTCGCGGGGCCCCACTTCTATCAATGCGCTTGGGGCCCCACCCCCAAGCGCAGCCGCTCGCGTTGCCCGCTCACGGCGCCTCAAGGCTGTCGCTCGCTCTCGCGCGGCGACTCCGCGCCGCGCTCGGGCCGCTGGCGCTCGCACTACTGGCACTTGTGACCGTCGGCGCGGCGCAGGGGGCCCTGTCTGCCCAGGACGTGGCCACATTGATCCAGCGGAAATACGACACGATCCGCGACTTCTCGGCTGACTTCGTCCACACACACGAGGGCGGCGTCCTTCGGCGCAAGCGCGAGGAACGCGGCACGCTCCTCGTCAAGAAGCCCGGCAAGATGCGGTGGAACTACAAATCTCCAGACGAGAAGGTCTTCGTGTCGGACGGCGTGCGCCTCATCCAGTACTTTCCAGAGGAGAACCGCGCCCTCATCAGCGCGGTTCCTGAGGACGATCAGGCCGCGGTGCTCTTCCTCGCGGGCCGAGGGAATCTCACCCGCGATTTCAACATCAGCTTCGGCCAGGGCGGCGCCGCCGGCGCATGGACGCTCCGGCTCGAACCCAAGCAACCCCAGCCCGAGTACGACTGGCTCGAGATTATCGCCGCACGCGATACGCTCCTCCTGCAATCCCTGACCGTCGCGGAGAAACAGGGCAGCCGGTCGACGTTCGTGTTCACGAACTTCAAGGAAAACCCGGGAATAGCCGATAAGACGTTCGCGTTTTCTATTCCCCGCGGGGCGGAGGTCACCAATGCCGGACCGGTCAAACGCTGAGGGACGGGCGTGGACGTGGGCGCTGGGCGTGTGCCTGGCCCTCGCGAGCGGCTGCGCCACCAGTGCCGGCCTGCGCGCCGGCGAGCGCGCGGAGCTGGCACGAAACTACGACCTCGCGGTCGTGGAATACACCAAGGCGCTTCGCACCAACCCCGACGACCACAACGCGCGGCTGGCGCTCGAGCGCGCGAAGCTGCGCGCATCCCAGGAGCACGCGTTTCGTGCCCGCACCCTCGCCGGTGCCGAACGCTACGAGGAGGCGCTCGTCGAGTACCAGCTCGCCTCCGAGCTGAACCCCACCGACGCCCTCGTGGACGACGCGCTGCGCGACGTTCGTCAGAAGCTCCGCACGAAGGTCGCGGTGACGCGCACCGGGAAGACCGAGCTCGAGTCGCTGATCGAGCGCTCGCGCGGCCTCCCGCCCCCGGGCCTCGACTTGCCGGCCGACGCGAAGCTCCCCGACTCGCTCGTCTTCAGCTCCGCCAGCAGCCGCAACGTCTTCCGATCGATCGCGCAATTTGCAGGGCTCAACGTCGTGTTCGATCCGGGCTTTCGCGACGAGACCATCAACGCCGACCTGCGGAAGATGACACTCGTCGACGCGCTGACATCGGTAACCGCCAGCACGCGCACCTTCTACCGGGTCAGCGCGCAGCGCACCGTCACCATCATTCCCGACACGCCCGCCAAGCGGCGGGAGTACGAAGAATCCGTCGTCCAGACGTTGTACCTCAGCAACGCCGATCTGAAGGAAGTCATCGACCTGCTGCGCATCGTCGTCGACGTGCGGCAGATCACGGGCATGACCGCGATCAACGCCATCTCGCTCCAGGACTCCCCCGAGCACATCGCTGCCGCGGCGCGCCTGATTTCGGCGATCGACAAAGCGCGACCCGAGGTCGTCATCGACGTCGAGCTGCTGGAAGTCGACCGCACGCGCCTGCGCGAGTTCGGCTTGCAAATCGCCTCGCCCGGGTCGGAAGGTATTTCCGGCGCCGTCGACGTGAACCGCGACGGCCTCACGCTTCAGGATCTCTCGAACCTGACCCGAGCCGATGTGTTCGTGACCGGCGTGCCGGGGATCTACTACCGTCTGCTCAAGAACGACAGCAACACACGCATCCTCGCCAACCCGCAGCTCCGCACGTCGGAAGGCATCGCCGCGCAGGCGAAGTTCGGCGAAGAGGTGCCTGTTCCCGTCACCGTGTTCGCCCCGATCGCCACCGGCGGCATCAACCAGCAGCCCATCACGTCGTTCAACTACCGTCCCATCGGCGTCAACATCGACATCACGCCGCGAACGCATCATGACGACGAAGTGTCGCTGACCTTGAAGATCGAATTGAGCAGTATCTCCGGCACCGGGTCCGGCGTCACGGCGGGCCTGCCGACGTTTGCGTCGCGGCAGATCACGTCGACCATCCGGCTGAAGGACGGACAGACGAACATGCTGGCGGGCCTCATCCGCGATGAAGAACGAACCGTGCTTGCCGGCCTTCCCGGGCTGAGCGATATCCCGCTCGTGGGCCGTCTGTTCGCGCGCAACCGCAAGGAGTCGACCCAGACCGACATCATCCTGACGTTGACGCCGCACATCGTCCGCACCCTCGAGGTGACCGAGGCGGACCTGCGTCCCTTCCGACTGGGCCGCGGCGGGAGCGACGGCGGCGTTACACCGGTCGAACGCCCGGGCATCCAGCAGCCACCCCGCGATCCCCCAGCAGGCGGCGTGATGCCCGGTGGCACGACGCCACCAACATCCGCGGCACCCGCGGCGCCCGCGTTCCCTCAGCCGCTGCAACCGAACGTCCCCGGCCTGACCCAGGTGCCTGGGACAACCGTGCCGGTGACGCCACCGAAGAAGCCCGGCGGCGGCGGTCAATAGGACGCCCACACAGCGCCGCCCGACGAGAGCCTTCTGGATCTGTGTCCTGTGAGAGATCCGCGTGATCCGCGTCCCGTGAAAAATCCGTGATGCGTGTTACGCCACCCGCTCCACCTGCGCGCCGAGTGTGGTGAGGCGCTCGACCAGCGCGCCGTAGCCGCGCTCCACGGTCTCGAGCGGCCCCACACGGCTCTCCCCTTCCGCAGCAAGCGCCGCGGCGATGAGCGCCATCCCCGACCGGATGTCACGGGTATCCAGATGACGCCCTCTCAGGTTCGTCACGCCGCTCACGATGATCCGGTGTGGATCGCAGAGAAAAAGATCCGCGTGCATCGCGCTCAGCTGCTCGAGCGCGAAGAGCCGCAGCTCGTACATCCAGTCGTGCACAAGGGTCTCGCCTTCAGCCTGCGTGGCCAGCACGGTCACGAGGCTCACCATATCGCTCGGAAACCCCGGCCACAACCCGGTCGTGATGCGCCGCGCGGCGGTCAACGACGAGGGCTCCACGACGAAATGCTGGTCGTCCCACGTGCACTTGAGACCCATCTTCTTGAGCGGTGCGCCGACTACCTCGAGATCGGTCCAGCGCGCGCCGGTCACCTCGATGCTGCCGCCCGTAATCGCGGCAACGACGCCCCAGCTTCCGGCTTCGATGTAGTCACCATCGAGTCGATGTGTCGCTCCCTGGAAGCGGTCCGGTGCCTCGAGGCGAAGCGTGGAAGTGCCCTCGCCTTCGATCGAGACGCCCATGGCGCGCAGAAACCTGCACAGTTCGGTGACGTGAGGCTCCATGGCGGCGTGACGGATCTCGGTTCGACCCTTCGCCCCCGCGGCCGCGAGGAGCGCCGTCTCGGTACCGGTGACCGACGCTTCGTCGAGGTAGAAAGACGCGCCGCGGAGCCCCTGCGGGGCCTCGAGCGCGTGCCCCGGTTCGTCGAGCGCGACGGCCCCCATCGCCCCGAGCGCCTGGAGGTGCGTGGAGATCGTCCGCCGGGCCGGGAAGTCGCCGCCCGGCGGCGCGAGACGTGCGGACCCTTTGCGCGCGAGCAGCGGGCCGAGCAGCAGCACGGATCCGCGCAGCCGGCCGACGAGGACCGGATCGGGCCGATCGGTAGTGACGGTCTCGCACCGGATGCGGAGGGTCGAGGTCCCCCGGCCCCCGACCGTCGCACCAAGGCCCACCAGGAGGTCGACCAGCACCTCGACGTCGCGAATCCGGGGAACGTTCGTCAGCACGCACTCCTGATCCGTCAGCAGGCAGGCCGCCAGCAGCGGGAGCGCCGCATTCTTGTTCCCTTCGACCGCGATGCGGCCCTCCAGACGCCGCCCGCCTTCAATCCTGAGTGTGGCCATGAAGCTCCCCTGATTCCTGGCTCTCGAAGCCGAGATACACAATCTCTTCGCGCAGTCTTACGCCGAACCGCGATCGTACGTCGCGTTTGCACCGCTCGACCAGATCGCGGATCTCTCCCGCGCTCGCACCGCCCTCGTTGACGATGAAGTTGGCGTGCGTCGTCGACACCCGCGCCCGTCCGGCGCGGGCGTCCTTGAGGCCCGCGCGGTCCACGAGCGCCCCGGCCGACCACGGGATACCTTCAGGTACGACGTCGCGCGCGGGATCAGGATTCTGAAAGATGCAGCCGGCGCTGGCCGACTCGAGCGGCTGCGTGCGCTTGCGAAAGGCGAGCGACTCGCGTGCGGTCGCGCGCAACGCGTCGGGTTCGCCGTCGGTGACGCGGAAGTCGGCCGAGATGACAACCTCACGCGTCCGGTGCAGGCGGCTGTAGTCGTACCCGAACTCCATGTCCGCCACCGGAACGTCTCTGATCTGTCCATCGGGCGCGGCGAGAGTCACAGTCTCGATGAGCTCGCTGATGAGGCGGCTCCTGAAATGCGCGTTCCCGTGGATCGCGCCACCGACGGTCCCGGGCGTGCCGGCCCACGCTTCGAGGCCGGCCACGCCGTGGCTGATCGTCCACCGCACCAGGCCGTTGATCGTCAGGCCGCCGTCGGCTCGAATGCGTCCGGCGTCAATCTGTGTGACTTCCCCGCCGTGAACGCGGATCACCAGACCTCGAAGCCCCGCGTCGGCGACGAGGACGTTCGAGCCACCGCCGAGCACTGTGACAGGCAGGCCGAGCTCGCGGGCGATCTCGAGCGCGCTGCGGATGTCCTCCCGGCTGCGCGCCTGGACCAGCCAGTCGGCCTGGCCGCCGACCTTGAACGTGGTGACGGGGGCCAGCGGCGCGTCGCGCTGTACGCGCGTCTCGCCAAGGACGTCGCGAAGGCGCTGTTCGATGACGCCGCTCACCGCGCGCCCCCAAGCCGCCTGTGGCGAACCTTCAGCGCTTCGACGCCGACCTCGCGCGTGCAAGCCGCGAACTCGATCCAGTCGCCGGGCGCGAGCTGGCCCGCGAGCGGAAGATCCGCAGTGATGACAACGCCGATTTTCGGATAACCCCCGGTCGTCTGTCGATCGGCCATCAACAGGATGGGTTGGCCCGATGCCGGCACCTGGATCGATCCGAGCGGTGTGGCGTCCGACAGGATGTCGGCGCGACCCGCATGCTCCAGCCGCGGCCCTTCGAGGCGATAGCCCATTCGATTGGACGAGGGCGTGACGAGGTATCGCGATTCGAACAGCGTCTTGTACGCCAGCGGTGTGAAGAGACGCTCCTGAGGCCCGGCAACAACGCGGAGTCGAGTGCCGCCAGTCGGGAGCGGCAGGGGAACGGTGGCAGGGCCGCCCGGGCCTGGAGTCACGAGCGTCGTGACGTTGGCGATCGGCAGGACATCACCAGCCTTCAAAGCGCGGCCGCCGAACGGGCCCATGCTGCTGATGAGGCTTGTCGCACGGCTCTCGAACACGGGCGGCACGTCGATACCTCCCCTGACTGCGAGCGTTGCGCGTGCGCCCGCCGACCGCGCGCCGAATCTCAGCCGCTCGCCCGGGCGCAGCGTGAACACCGCGTGCATCGGCACGGCCACGTCCCCTGCCGCGAGAGCGAACGTCGCACCCGCGACCGCGCACGTGAGTTCCGCGTTCGCCTGCAGCTCCGGCCCTATCAGCGTGACTTCGAGCGCGGCGGCGGTGGGGAGATTCCCGACGATCCGATTGGCGAGCACGTGCGAGTACTCGTCCATCGGTCCGGCGACCGGGACGCCGTTGGCCTGGAATCCCCAGCGACCGAGATCCTGGACGGTCGTCAACATGCCGGGGCGAATCACGGTCAGGGACTGCGTCACGATCGACGGAACTCTTCTTGAAGCTCTTTTTCCGGAATCGGCCGAAACCGCACGCGCTGGCCGGCCTTGAACAGAAACGGTTCCGGACGATCCGGATCGTACGGCTGAAGCGAGGTGCGACCGATGATGTTCCAGCCTCCGGGGGTGACGGTCGGATAGACGCCTGTCTGCCCACCCGCAATAGCGACCGACCCTGCCGGCACGGCGGTTCGTGGAGACGCCCTCCGCGGCGCGGCGATTCGCGCGTCGACCTCAGCCATGTACGCGAAGCCGGGAACAAACCCGACCATGTACACACGATACTCGCGGGCAGCGTGCAGGTCGATCGCCTCCGCTTCCGAGCAACCCGCGAATGCGGCCACGTCGGCGAGATCCGGCCCCAGATCTCCTCCGTAGCACACCGGCACGTCGACCAGCGCGCCATCGGCCGTAACGTCAGCATCGAGGCTGCCGGCGCAGGCTCGAATCTCTGCCTCCAGCCACGCACAATCCACTCTCAGCGGATCGAAGTAGACCGTGACCGAGCAATAGCCGATCACCACATCGCGGACGATCGTGCCCAGACCGGACGCGAGCGCGCGCGCCAAGGCGATGCACCACGCGTTCAGCTCCGCGTCGATGCGCTCGGGGAGCTCCACGACCAGTGCCGCATCACCCGCCGGCAGGATACTGAACGAAGGCATCGTTGATTAGCGGGATGAGCGGGATGAACTGGATGCGCGGGCCCGGCGGAGGCTCAGGGCTGGCGCGCGAGCGCAATCAGCAGTTTCTGATGAATGTCATCGAAGCCGCCGTTCGACATGATGACCACGATGTCGCCGTCTTTGACTTCGCGCGAGACGGCGGCGACGATGTCGTCGGTACTCGGGATGTAGCGCGCATCGACTCCGGACGCCTTGAGATCGGTCACGAGCTGCCCGGTCGACAAGCGCTCGGCTTCGGGGAGCGTGGACCGGAACACGGCCGGCAGGATGACCCGGTCTGCGCCCGACAATGCCCGCGCGAAATCGGCCTGAAATACGCTACGGCACGACGTGGCCGAGCGCGGCTCGAAGATCGCCCAGATCCGCCGGCCCGGATACGCCGAGCGGACGCCTGCAAGCGTCTCGCCGATGGCGGTCGGATGGTGCGCGAAGTCGTCGTACACCGCGACGCCCCGCACCGTCCCCCGGTGCTCCATGCGCCGGCGCACGCCTTTGAACCGTTTCACCGACCTCGTCATCGTGTCGGTACTCAGCCCGACGGCGGCGCCGACGGCGATCGCAGCGAGCGCATTGCGCACGTTGTAGGCTCCAAGGAGCGGCACTTCGAAGTTGCCGACAGGCATGCCCGCCCGCCGCACGCTGAACGACGTCGACGTGCCGACAACGGCCAGACCATGCGCCTGCCAGTCCGATCCGTCCGCCAGTCCGAAGGTCTCGACCCGACAGTGCGCGCGCGTGCGCAGCGCCAGCGCGTCAGGATTGTCGGCGCCAAGCAGCAGAAGGCCGCGACGCGGGATGAGATTCACGAACCGCTCGAACGTGAGCCGGATGGCGTTCAGGTCCGCGTAGATGTCCGCGTGGTCGAACTCGATGTTCCCGACAACGGCGATGTCGGGCAGGTATTTGAGGAACTTCGCGGTCTTGTCGAAGAACGCGCTGTCGTACTCGTCGCCTTCGATGACGAACTCGCGGCCGCCGCCGATGCGATAGCTGCCGTCGAAGTTCTCGGCGATGCCGCCGACGAGCATGCTCGGGTCAGCGCCGCCGTCGGCCAGGAGCCACCCGGTCAACGCGGTGGTCGTCGTCTTGCCGTGCGTGCCGGTGACGACGACCGACCGCGCGGCCCAGAGAAAGTGATCGCGGACCGCTTCGGGCAGCGAACAGTAACGTATCTTCCGGTCGAGCACTTCCTCGAGCTCCGGATTCCCCCGCGAGATCGCATTCCCGATGACGACGAGGTCGAGCTCGGCGGTGATGTGCTCGGGGCGATAACCCTGGAGGATCGTGATGCCCTGCTGCACGAGGAAGTCGCTCATCGGCGGATAGACGTTCTGGTCGGAACCGCGGACATCGAAGCCCTTGCGCTTCAGGAGCGCGGCGAGGGTCGCCATCGCAGTGCCGCACACGCCGATCAGGTGAACGCGGGTCATGAAACCGCTGCCTCCTCCACTACCAGCCTGGGTCGACTGTAAGCGATCACCTTCGCTCGCACGCCGAAAGGCAGCGTCAGAGTCGCGCCAGACGTGTGACCGGAGGGCAATCCGAACAGCACTGGGCCTCGAAAGCCTTCCATCACTCCGGCGATGGCCGAACGGGCAGTGAGATTGCCGTCCGCCTCATCGCACCCGGGCAGCTCGCCAAAGACGACGGCCGATGCGCGCGCCAGAATGTCACTCAAGCGAAGCTGCGTCAGCATGCGGTCGATACGAAAGGGACGCTCCCCCACTTCATCGACGAACAGCACAAAGCCCGGCGGAGGATCGAAGGCGTAGGGCGTGCCGAGCGACGACGTGAGCTGCGTCAACGTGCCGCCGAGGAGCATGCCGCTTGCCTCGCCAGGCGCAATCACTTCGAGGCGCGGATGCGCGATCTCGCCCAACGCCTCGGCCCGGCACAAACAACGGACGAACGTGTCGCGGTCGTATCCTTCTTCGCCCCTCGCAAGGCGTCCTTCGATCATCGGGCCGTGAAACGAGACGATGCCGCACTGCAGCGTGAGCCAGCTGAGAATCGACGTGTTGTCGCTGTAGCCGATGAACGCCTTGGCGTGACGGCCGATCGCCTCGCGATCGAGCAGCGGCAGCATCTGGATGCTGCCGTACCCGCCCCTGGCCGCGATCAGGGCGGCAACCGCAGGATCCTCCCACGCCCGTGTGAATGCCGCGGCTCTCAGATCGGCGGCGCCGGCGACGTAGCCCTGGCGTTCGAAGACGCTGTCCTCGTAGACGGGCTCGAAACCGAGCGACCGGATCTCGGCGAGACCCGCGTCGAATTCGTCGCGCTTGAACGGGCTGGCGGGCGCCACCACGGCGACCCGGTCGCCGGGCCGCAGGGCGCGGGGTTTGCGCATCGGTTATGCGAACCTCGCCATCTCGGCCGCAATCGCCTGATGTTCGTCGCCCCCGAGGGCGGCGCGCAGCGCAGAGCCGGCGAGCGGCTTCGGCCGCGCTGGCGCAAGAAACCGCTCCTTGACGCGGCGATGGCGCGTGAGTGCGTCCTCGACGCGCGTCAGCGGAAGCGTGCCCACCTCGACCGCGCGGATCACGGCCTCGAGCGCGGCGAACTGCGGCTCCTGCGACGTGCCGCACATGAGCACCGCATCACAGCCAGCCGCAATGGCACTCACCGTGGCCTCAGGCACGCCGTACCGGCTGCTGATTGCCTTCATCTCGAGGTCGTCGCTCAGCACCAGGCCACCGTATCCGAGCCGTTTCTTCAGCAGGGCGTCCACGATCAGCGGCGACAGTGTGGCTGGCCGCTCCCCGTCGTAGGCAGGAATCAGGATGTGCGCCGTCATGATCGACGCGACGTCTGCCTCGATCGCGGCGCGAAACGGAACGAGCTCGACGGCATCGAGCCTGTCGGGTGGATGCTCGATGAGCGGCAGCTCATGATGGGAGTCGGTGCTGGTGTCGCCATGTCCGGGGAAGTGCTTCCCGCACGCCGCGATCCCCGCCCGCTGCAGCGTCGTGATAATCCGTCGGCCCAGCCGCGCCACATCGTCGGCCCGCTCGGCGAGCGCACGGTCGCCGATAGCGGGATTCTTCGGGTTGGTAAGGATGTCGAGGACCGGCGTGTAGTCGAGTGAAATCCCGACGGCCTTCAGCTCGGCGGCCAGCGCACGCGCGAATCGCTCGGCGAGTCCCTCATCGCCGCTCCGCCCGAGCGTCATCATCGCCGGCCACTCGGTGAACGGAGCCTTGAGACGCGCGACTCGCCCACCTTCCTGATCCACGCTTACCCAGAGCGGAAGCTCGCGCGCAAGCGTCTGCGCGTCGCGCGCCACCTCGGCTACCTGATCGGGCGCCACCACGTTGCGTGCAAAGAGAATGATCCCGCCGAGATCGAACTCCCGCGCGAGCGACCGCAGATCCGAAGGAATGGCATCGCCGGCGAATCCGGCGATCGCGAGCTGACCAATGTGACGACGAATATCGCGAAGGGACATGTGCTGCTGATTATAGCCACAGACAGCACGGATCAGGCGGGACCCGGCCGCGGACAACACTGATCTCATACAACCACCGACAACACGGACAACACTGATCAGAGCGAGCCACGATCAACTGGGTGACGGACCTCAGACGTGTGGCTCTGGAACGGAGGCGCAACCGGGGACGTCACGCAATCGGCGGAAGATCCTGAGACACGTTCCTCGGCAACCCGAAGCATGAGATCAGCGCCCTGTGAAGGCCCTCCCACACGGAGCACGGCATCGCACCGCTCGAGCAATCGCTCTGCGATGGGATGGAAGATCTCCTCGAACAGCTCGTCTCCGACTTGTCTGGAGCCGGCCAGGGCTGCGAGGATCATCAATCCTTTCGTCGCAGCAAAGGTGTCAGGCATTCGCTGAGCCGATCACAGGAAAGGCGGCCAAGAGATACTCCAACGAGCGAGCGATTGCAGGTAGATATGTCTGGTCCACGTCGAAACTGAATTCCAGTCGGTTCTCGCTTCCTGCAAGGTCGAGCGCCTGACCGACGATCCTGACATGTCCGTTGCCATCGGTCGTGAGCGAGAGCGCGAGCTGTCCTTCCATCGTGGTAAATGTGGCCGCTCCCTCGATTGTTCTGCTCAGCTCCGATACTTGCTCCATGAACGCGTGGAACTCCTCAGACCTCATGTCAGCACTGAACCGTCCGCGAAAGCCACCGGCCGCGATCTCAACCTCACACACAATCCAGTTGCCATCCCAGTAATCGAACAGCCCGGGACTGCTCCGCCCGACGGGTCGGATCAAGACGTGCTGGGCGCCAACATCGCCAATGACTATTTCCGTGCTAGGTGCCACCGCCCCTCCCGATGCCTGATGCTCTGGGCTCAGCCGCCCAGAAACCGAACGGGCCATTATGCGGCAAACGCGGGCCCGTGATCTCCGGCTGCTTCGATCCCTCTTTGCACCTGGGTGCCCCATCCGTGTTTTCCGTGTCGTCCGTGGCCCTCCTGATCTGTTTTGTCGGTGATGTCGGTGGCGGGTCTGATCAATGTCCTCCGTCACCAACCTGTCCATGATATCGGCCAAACACACGCGATCTGTGGCTATAATTTCGATTGTGCACATTGAGTCCTCCGCGCCAACGCGGATCGATTTGGCGGGCGGGACGCTCGACATCTGGCCGCTCTACCTGTTCCATGAACGCGCGCAGACGATCAACGCCGCCATCAGCCTCCGCGCGCGATGCTCGATCCAGTCGCGTGGCACCCGCGGCCTGACGATCATCTCCGGCGATACGGGGCGGCGCGTCGACGTCACCCATTGGAGCGAGCTCCGGGACAACCACGAGCTGCGGCTGCTCGGGCGGCTGCTCCATTACTTTCGGGCCGACGGCCTAGAGCTCCACACGCGCTCCGAGTCGCCCGTCGGTGCCGGCATCGCCGGATCCTCGGCGCTCAACATCGCGGTGTGCGGCGCGCTGATGGCCTGGAGCGGTCAGCCCCGCACCGACGCCGACATCATGCAGATCGCGATGAACGTCGAGGCCCAGGCGATCGACGTTCCGACTGGCGTCCAGGACTACCGTCCGGCGCTCTACGGCGGCATCTCCGCGGTGGAACTGGGCGTCGACGGCGTGCGGCGCGTGGCGCTGCGCGTTGCGGCGCCGGAGCTTGAACGACGCCTGGTTCTGGCCTACACGGGCGCGACACGGAAGTCGGGCATCAACAACTGGGAGGTCACCAAGCGGCACATCGACGGCGACCGTGACGTGCAGGAGCGCTTCGGTCGGATTCGCGACATCGCCGGCGCGATGCGAGACGCGCTCGAACGCGGCGCCTGGGGCGAGGCCGGCCGACAGATCGCCGAAGAGTGGGAGAACCGCAAGGGCCTGGCGCCTGGCGTGACGACGCCCGAAATCGACGCCATCCTCGCCGCTGCGCGCGGCGCCGGTGCGTTCGGCGGCAAGGTCTGCGGCGCCGGAGGCGGCGGCTGCCTGTTCTGCCTTGGCGAACCCGATCGCATCCCGGCCATCCGCGAGGCGATCGCCGCCGCTGGCGGCCGCCTGCTGGACTTCAACATCGAGCTGGATGGGCTCCGGGTTGACACGAGAGTGACAGCGTAGACGCGATCCCTGGCCTCTGACCTCCGACCTCTGACCTCCGACCTCCGACCAGTGAGCCTCGACAACCTGGCCATCGCCCGCGTCCTCGCCGAGATCGGCGATCTGCTCGAAATCAAGAGCGAGAATCCGTTCAAGATCCGCGCGTACCGCAACGCGTCGGAAACGATCGCGCACGCCGCGGAGCGCATCGCTGACCTCTCGCCCGCCGATCGGCTCGCGATCCCGGGCATTGGCAAGGATCTCAACGCCAAGATCGTCGAGCTCGTCGACACCGGCACCATCGCGTACCATCAAACGCTGCTACAGGAATTTCCCCCGACCATCCTCGACCTGCTCCATCTCCAGGGTGTCGGGCCGAAAACCGTCGCGATGCTCTACCGCGAGCTTTCGATCAAAACGCTCGACGACCTCGAAGGCGCAGCGCGCGAGGGACGTCTCCGCAACCTGAAGGGCATGGGGACGAAAAAGGAGGCCTTCATCCTGAAGGCCCTGGAAGAACGGGCGCGCTCGACAGGCCGGCGACTGATGGCGGAAGCGCACGAGACCGCAGCCGCCCTCCTCGTCGCGTTGCGCGAGCACGCGCCGGACGCGGAAATCTCGACGGTGGGCAGCCTTCGACGCGGGTGCGAGACGTGCGGCGATCTGGACATCCTCGCCGCGGGAGCTCCGCCGACCCTGATGGAAGCATTCACTGGCTACAAGCTGGTCGAACGGCCGCTGGCGCACGGCGACACCAAGTCGAGCGTGCTCCTGTGGGGCGGGTTTCAGGCCGATCTGCGCCTCGTCCCGCGCGAGAGCCTGGGTGCGGCGCTCCAGTACTTCACGGGATCGAAGCCGCACAACATCGCGCTGCGCGACCGCGCGATCAAACGTGGTCTCAAGCTGAACGAATACGGGCTCTTCAGAATCGACGATGGACAGCCCGTGGCCGGCGCGTCGGAAGAGGAGATCTACCGGGCACTCGACCTCGCGTTCGTCCCGCCGGAGCTCCGGGAGAACCGCGGCGAGATCGAAGCCGCCGAGCGCGGCGCACTGCCGCACCTGCTGACGCTCGCCGACCTGCGGGGCGACCTGCACATGCATACCACCGCGACCGACGGCCGCGCCGACGCCGAGACCATGGCGCGGGCGGCCCAGGCTGCCGGGCTGTCCTACATCGCAATCACGGATCACAGCCAGGCGCTTGCGATGGCCAACGGGCTCGACGAGCGCCGTGCGCTCGAGCACGCCCGCCGCATCCGCGAGCTGAACGCGCGGCTCGAGGGCATCACGGTTCTCGCCGGGATCGAGTGCGACATCCGGTCTGACGGGACGATGGACCTCGCCAACGATTGCCTCGCCGAGCTCGACATCGTCATCACCTCGGTTCATTCGGCCTTCTCCTTGGACGAGAGCCAGATGACCGACCGAATCCTGCGAGCGATCGAATGCCCGTATGTCGATGTGCTCGGACATCCGACCGGCCGGCGGATTCTCAAGCGCGACGGCTATCGCATGAACTTCGACCGGGTGACGGAGGCCGCGGCCTCCGCCGGCGTCGCGGTCGAGATCAACTGTCAGATCGAACGGCTCGATCTCGACGAGCATCACGCGCGGCTGGCACGAGACCGGGGAGTGAAGTTGATCATCGATTCGGACGCCCATTCGCCCGCCGCGCTCGGACTGCTCCGCTGGGGCGTGAGCGTCGCCAGGCGCGCCTGGCTCGAGCCGGGCGACGTCCTAAATACGCTGCCGGTCGAGGACTTCCGGAAGTCGCTCCGCCGCAACAAAACCGCGCGCCCACGCGCGCGCAAGCGATGACATCCCCCATCAACGACCCGCTCGCCGAGATCCGCCGTCTTTATTTCGAGACGAAACCCTCCACGATTCTCAGAGACTTCGACCGCGCGATCGATCTCCTCAAGTCGCTCGGGACCGAGGCCGAACGCGAGCGCGCCACGGTCTACATGGAAGGACTGGCCGAGATGCGTAAAGAGTTCGGGCGGAAACGGTCCTGACAGAGACAGCAGCGCCTGCGGCCCGAGCGCGGCGCGAAGTCGCGAAAACTACCCATGCTTGCTCTTGGTCAGAATCCTTCGAGCGGCGAGACGCAAGGCTTCGGGCACGTTGCGGTCGGTCGAGAGCATCTTGATGTCCTTCTCGGTGAGCCGGTGCATGAGCTGCATCGAGATGGCCGGGGGGGTCTTGGGGTTCCGCGTCACAGCGTGGAGGACGCCGTAGTTCTTGAGCCAGGCGCGGTTCGTGCCGATGATGCGCAGCACGTCCTCGGAAACATTCCCCATCTTTGCAAAGGCCTCGACTTCCGATTCGGTCAGCTTCGCGCTCGTCAGAACTGCCGTGGCCACAATGCGGTTGGAATCGCGAATCAGCTGCGCCCGCTGCTCGCGCGAACCCTTGCTGGCCAGCTTGAGGCGATCGGCAATCCCCAACGACGAGACGAGCCGGGAGTCCTCCTCGTCCGACGCGGCTTCCTCTGAGGCCGGGGCGTCCGGCGCGGCTTCCCCTGAGCCCGGGTCGTCTTGCGCCGCCCGATCCGTCGCGGCTTGATCAGATACCGCTCGGTCTGTCGCGGCCGGGCTTGACGGTGCCGCCTCACGCTGGTTCTGGACGCCCCGAGTGGCGAAAAACGCGCGCAGTTCCGCCGAAGCGTCGGCGGCCAGAAAATCAGCCAGCGCCTCGCGCGGCAACCGGGTGATCGTGGCGGTCGCCTGCGCCGCGATCTCAGGGTCCGGATCGTCGGACAACACGACGAGTAGCGCAATCTGCTCGTGCGCCGGGCGCGGCAGCAGGCCGCGCGCGGCCAGCAGGCGGATGTCCCGCGCCGCCTCGCCCCGGAGGAAGAGATCGACGAGCGGCGAACGGTATCCTGGGTCCATGCGGTTGAAGAGTGGCGCTAACTGGCTCCGAATGCCAGCCGGATCTGACTGACGATCTCCCGCAGCTCGTGTTCCCTGGCTGTCGCGAACAATCCTATCGCAGCGATGCCCGCCGCGCCGGTTCTTACGACGTCCGGCACCCGCGCCGCGGTGATGCCGCCGATGGCGAGAACCGGCAGCTGGACGGCGGCGCAGACGCGGGCGAGGGCCTCGAGGCCCGCGACCGAGTGACCGGCAGGCTTGCTCGGCGATTCGAACACCGATCCAAACACCAGGTAATCGCAGCCTCCGTCGCGCGCGGCCGCGAGGGCTTCGTCCTCGCTGTGGACCGACCGGCCGACGAGAAAGCCATAGGGGACGATCGCGCGAACCCTCGCGCATGACACGGCGCGGCCGGGCAGGTGCACACCGTCGGCGCGGGCGGCCAACGCGATATCGATCCGATCGTTGACGACCAGCCGCGCGCCGGTCGCCGCGATCGCTTCCCGAACCCTCACCGCAAGCGCCAGCAGCGAGACGTCGTTGAGCCCCCGTTCCCGGACCTGCACGAGATCCACGCCTGCGCAGGCCGCCGCCGCCGTGGCCGCGACGAGGGTCGTGCACGCCTTCTCGTCGACGTCGTTTGCCGCCGACCCACTTCCATAGAGCCGGCGATCCGTCACCATGGCGAGGAGCGGACGAGGAACTGTCGTGTTGTTCTGCCCGCCGGCGCTACGGCTGGACCCGGGGAGACTCATGACTCGACCGACTCCGGCGAGACACTACGCCCGACAGCTCCGCGAGGCCGGCGATGACGGTGATCGCCCCCACGCCGGAGACCGCGCCCCGGGCGAATGGACTCGCAAGCACCTGCTGGAGCTGGGGGATCGAGTAGAGGAACAGATTCCGATCCCAGAAGCCCGACCAGGGCGCCACCACGAGAATGAGGCCCGCCTCGAGAAAGTATGCGGCGAAGAGGATCCGCGTGAGGAACGAGATGTCAGCCTCCGGTCTGCACGCGCGCGAGGCGATCGATGCGGGCAGGCACGTCGCGATAGTCGCCTGCATCGGCCTGCAGCTCGAGGAAAACTGCCAGCGCCCTCGAGGTCTCCCCCGCGCCCTCGAGCAACACGCCGAGATCGTACAGCACCTCTCGCCCCTCATCTGCGGTGGGTGCAGACGCCTCGGCCGCCCGCTCGTACCATTCAATCGCCAGCGTCTGCTCCCCGCGCCGCTCGTACACACGGCCGAGCGCGGCCGCTGCCTCGAACCGCTGCCGCGGAGATCGAACCGCCGTCTGCAGGGAGGCAATCGCCTCGTCCAGCATGCCAATCTCGAGGTATGTCCGGGCGAGCGTCATGTGCTGGGTCGAAAAATCCGGATCCGTCTCGGCATCCGTGCGTATCCTGGCGAACGCCTCATCGAGCTTCCCGGACGCCCCGGAGCCGGCGTGCTGGTCGAGCGTGACATCCAGGTTCACATCTGCAGGCCTCGCATCGAGATCGCCCAACTCGCCGGTCAGGTCGATCTCGTCGCTGCCGGGGGCCGACCTCTTGCGCTTCGGCCTGGCCGGCGCCGGCTCGTCGGCGGCGTCAATCTCAAGCGATACAGGAGTCCCCTGGGCAGGCGCGGCCTCGGCTTCCGTCGATGGTTCGGCCGCCGCACCGGCATTCGCAGGATCTCCCGATTCCGCTGCGGGAGCGGCGGGCGACGGATCTGGACCATCGAAGAACGGATCGTGGGCCATGAACGGGGCCTGGCCGCTCAACCGTTCGGCGATCAGCGTGTCGGGATCGGACACGCGAAGCATGACCAGTGCGCGTCGAAAGCGGTCGATGTGCGCCGGTTCCCAGGGCTCGCGCGCGACCAGATCTTCCGCGATGACCCGCGCCTCGGCGGCCTGGTTGGCCGCGAGGTAGGCGTCGGTGAGCTGTTCCTGCGCCTCGTACATCGGCTGTTCGAGGCCGCCATCGACGCAAATCTCGACGAGCTTGAGCAGCGCCGGAATCTGCCCCGGCACCCGCGCGACGAACTCCTGAAGGCTCGTTGCCGCTTCCTGAAACTCCGACGCGGCCGTGGCACCATCAACGGCCGCATCGATGCACGTGAATGTCGTCTCCGGGCTCGAGCCGACGAACGACCATCCGAGCTCGGCGACGACCCCTCGGCGGCCCGGGTCCGCGGTGAGCAGCCGGCCCAGCAACCCCTTCGCCCGGGCGAGTTCGCCAGACCGCAGCTCGATCTCGGCGAGCGGGAGCAGCAGCGACGGATCTTCACCGGCGCTGTCCTCGTCGAGGAACTCGCGCGCGCCGGCGATGTCGCCTTGCTCGAGCGCGGCCTTCGCGAGCGTCGACCGCGCCTCGCGTTCGAGCGGGTTGATGCGCACGAACTCCTTGAGCGCGTCGATCGCCTCCGCTGTTCGACCCTTCTCGAGCAGATCGTCGTGCAGCGTCTTGAACCGTTTCCCGGCTTCCTCTTCCTCGCCCATTTCCTCGAGGGTCCGGGCGGCCGCCAGCCGGGCGTCGAAGTCCGCGGGATCGATCGTCCCCAGCCGGACGACGATCTCGGCCGCACCGCGGCGATCGCCTTTGGCGCGTCGCCGCGCCGCAATCGCGTTCAGATGCGACTTCGCGTCGGCCAGGAGGCCCTGCCGCGCAGAAATATCGGCCAGTTGAATCTGTGTGATTTCGTCCTGCGGCTGCAGCTTGAGGATCTTCTTGTAGAGCGCCGCGGCTTTTGGATAGAAGCCCTCGTCGACGAAGTGCTGGGCGATCCGGGCGTACTGGCCGATGGCCTGCTGGGGCTGGCCCGCGCGCGCGTAGAGCTCGCCAAGGGTATTGGCGGTGCTCCAGTCGCGCGGAAACTCTTCGACCACGCGGACGTATTCGGCGATCGCCGGTTCGAGGCGACCCTGGCGGAGGAGCTTCTCCGCTTTCTTCAGCGTAGCGTCACGGTCGAGGGCCAACCGGATTCTCCACGGGCCGGAGACGCGAGGGAGCGGCGTGACATGTTCAACACCGGGTCAGGCCATCCTATCAAACAGCGTTGGCGGGCGGAACGTCCGCCGGTGGACGTCGGAATACCCGAACCGCGAGACGGCGTCCAGATGATCCCGCGTCGCGTAGCCTTTGTGGCGATCGAACCCGTACCGGGGATCCTGCGCATGCAGTTCGAGCATCATGCGGTCCCGCGTGACCTTCGCCACAATCGACGCGGCGGCGATCGCCGTGCATCGTGTGTCGCCCTGCTCGACCGCGCGCTGAGCCATCGGCAGATCCGGTATGCGAAAGGCGTCGACGATCACGAAGTCCGGGTACGGCGTCAGCCCGAGCACGGCGCGTTGCATCGCGCGCAGAGACGCCTGGTGGATGTTGATGCGATCGATTTCCTCGCGGTCGGCCGCCGCAACCGACCACGACACGGCGGCCCTTGTAATCTTGTCGTAGAGCCGCTCGCGCTCGAGCGCCGTCACGGTCTTCGAATCACAGATGCGGGCGACGTAGCGGTCCGGCGCCAATACCACCGCCGCAGCCACCACCGGCCCCGCCAGGCAGCCTCGTCCAACCTCGTCCACGCCCGCGACCGCGTTGAACCCCATCCGCCGGATGGAGTTCTCGAGCGTGCGAAACGCGCGGAGTTTGGTCATCTCAGAACGGCGCAGTGCAGAATTAGGTCTTCTTCTGCTCCTTCATCCTCGCCGCTTTGCCCTTCAAGTCGCGGAGGAAGTAGAGCTTTGCGCGCCGGACGCGGGCCGACCGGGTCACCTCGATGCGGTCGATGATCGGCGAGTGCAGCGGGAAAATGCGCTCCACGCCCTGTCCGAAGGACACCTTGCGCACGGTGAACGTCGCACGGGCACCGCCCCTGTGCATGCCGATCACCATACCCTCGAACACCTGGATGCGCTCCTTGTCGCCCTCGCGCACCTTCACGTGCACGCGCACCGTATCGCCGGGCTTCATCGCCGGGCGCTCCACCATCTGGCCGCGCTCGACGGTCTCTACCGCAGTCATCACATCGCTCCTCTTTTGATCGGCGGGGTCCCCTGCACCCCGCCTGGCTCACGTCACTGCGCGGGCCAAAAGCGCCCGCTCCGTTCCGTTCGCTCAATCGTTCTCGCCGCACCACCTGCCTGCCGCGCCGAAGCCACGCTCACTCACGTTGCGGAGGCGGGCACCCCGCCTGGCTCACTTCACTAAGCGGCCAAAAGCGCCGCTCCGTTCCGTTCGCTCAATCGTAACTACTTCGCCGTGATTTCCCGAACCGAGAACCTAATCCCCTTGCTCAATCTCCCGCAGCAGTTCCCGATCCTCGTCATCGAGTGCCGCCGTCTCCAACAGGTCCGCCCGCCGGGCCAGGGTTCTCGCGAGCGCCTCGCGCCGCCGCCACCGTGCGATCGCCGCGTGGTGGCCCGACAACAATACCGCCGGCACCTCGTGTCCCTGAAAGAGCGCCGGCCGCGTGTACTGCGGGTAGTCCAGCAACCCGCCGACGAATGAGTCCCGTGCAACCGATTCCTCGTCTCCGACAACTCCCGGCACCAGGCGCGCGATGGCGTCCAGCATCACGAGCGCCGGCAACTCGCCGCCCGACAGCACGTAGTCGCCGATCGACAGCGATTCAGTGGTCAGGTGCTGCCGGACGCGATCGTCGACGCCCTCGTACCGGCCGCACAGCATCACCACGTGCCCGAGCTCGCTCAACCGTTCCGCGTCCCGGTGCGCGAAGCGGGCGCCATCCGGGCTCGTCAGCACGATCGCGTCCGGCGTGCCGCGTTCGTGCCGGATGTGTTCCACCGCCGCAAAAAACGGCTCCGGCTTCATCACCATTCCGGGGCCGCCGCCAAACGGCATGTCGTCGACGACGCGGTGCCGGTCGGTCGTGAAATCCCGCAGGTCGTGGACGCCGACGTCGATCGCCCCGCGGCCAATCGCCCGCCCAACCACGCCCTCTGCGAGCGGCGCCTTCACCATCGCTGGGAAGATGCTGACGATGTCGAACTTCATTTCTTGATCGGCGGGGTCCCCTGCACCCCGCCTGGCTCACTTCACTCCACGGGCCAAAAGCGCCCGCTCCGTTCCGTTCGCTCAATCGTGCTCGCCGCCCACCTGCTTGCCGCGCCGAAGCCACGCTCATTCTTTGATCGGCGGGGGCCCCTGCACCCCGCCTGGCTCACTTCACTCCACGGGCCAAAAGCGCCCGCTCCGTTCGTTCGCTCAATCGTGCTCGCCGCACCAGCCCGCTCCGTTCCGTTCGCTCAATCGTGCTCGCCGCACCATCTGCTTGCCGCGCCGAAGCCACGCTCATTCTTTGATCGGCGGGGGCCCCTGCACCCCGCACGGCTCACTTCACTCCGCGGGCCAAAAGCGCCCGCTCCGTTCCGTTCGCTCAATCGTGACTCGCCGCACCATCTGCTTGCCGCGCCGAAGCCACGCTCATTCTTTGATCGGCGGGGGCCCCTGCACCCCGCCTGGCTCACGTCACTCCGCGGGCCAAAAGCGCCCGCTCCGTTCCGTTCGCTCAATCGTGCTCGCCGCCCACCGGCTTGCCGCGCCGAAGCCACCCTCATTCACGTGGCGAAGGCGGGCCCGCTCCGTTCGTTCGCTCAATCGTGCTCGCCGCACCACCTGCTTGCCGCGCCGAAGCCACGCTCATTCACGTGGCGAAGGCGGGCCCGCTCCGTTCCGGCGTCTTCATTTCAGGTTCGCTTCCAGCAAACCCTCAGGCGGATTCACCACAATCACTCGCGCCACCGGGTCGACCCTGACGCAGATGTGATCGACGAGGGGAATCAACACTTCGCCCCGTTGTCCCTCGACCACCAGATGGCTGCGCTCGATCGGCCCGTGCACGTCGGTCACCCGGCCAACGACCGCATCGCTGAGGTCCCGCACCTCGCAGCCGACGAGATCGTGCCTGTAGAACGTCCCGGCCGGCAGCGGCGGCATCGTCGAGGCCGGCAGCCACAGCTCGGCGCCCGCGAGGGCCTCCGCGTCGTTCATCGTCTGGACGCCCTCGAGCGCCACGACCGGACGTCCCTGGTGAAACCGTGCCGCGGTGATGCGCTGCGGAGACGGCCGATCGGCCGGGCCGACCAGCAGCACCTGCCCCACCCGGAACCGCTCCTCAGCAAAGTCGGTCTCGGGATTCACGATCACCTGCCCCCGGATGCCGTGCGCGCGGGCCACGCGGCCGACCAGGAGCAACTCGCCGGCGGAATCGTCGGACGTCATGTCGGATCGACTCGCTGCATTCGCCTGGCAGCCGTCTCGCTACCGCTGGTCGTCGTCGCGAAACTCCAGCGTGGCCTTGATCCCCTCGAGCTCGGCCGTCGCGCTGACCAGCGTCCGTATCGCCTGCGCGGTGCGGCCCTGCCGGCCGATCACCCGCCCCAGGTCACCCGGCGCCATGAACAGCTCGACGAGCGTCTGGCCCTTGTGCTGGCGCTCGGTGACCCGCACCGCTCCGGGGTGGTCGGCGAGCGTCTTCGCGACGACCTCGACGACATCTCGTGCGCGGCTCACGACGCTGGTTGTTCAACCGCGGCTGCCGCCGGCACGGCCGGCATGCGCGCGACGAGCGTTCTGACCGAGTCGGAGGGCCGCGCCCCGACCTTTACCCAGTGCTCCAGCCGCTCCCGGTTGAGCACAAGCGATTCCGGCGTGGTGCGCGGGTTATAGTGCCCCAACACCTCGACGAAGCTGCTGTCGCGCGCCGCGCGCGAGTCGGTCACCACCACACGAAAGTACGACCGCTTCTTCGATCCAGTCCGACGCAAACGAATGGCTAACATCAAATCCTCTCAGCTATCAGCCGTCAGCTATCAGCTTTTCAGCTCCCAATGTCGCCAGCGTGGTTTTACTGACGGCTGAGAGCTGACAGCTGATAGCTGAGAGCTACCTGATCCACGACTTCATCATCCCAAGTCCGCCGCGCTTCTTCCCCATCCCCGCCATCCCACCGATCTGCTTGAGCATCTTCTTCATCTGGACGAACTGCTTCAGCAGCCGGTTGACCTCTTCGACCGACGTGCCGCTGCCCTTCGCGATGCGCTTGCGGCGGCTGCCGTTGATGAGCTGATGATTGGCGCGTTCCTTCGGCGTCATCGAGCTGATCATCGCCTCGATGCGCCCGAGCTGCCCCTCATCGAGACCCTCGCGGCTGGCCATAGCCTGCTTGAGTCCGCCCATCCCTGGCAGCATGCCCAGAATCTGCTCGAGCGGCCCCATCTTCTTGATGGTCTTCAGCTGCTCGCGAAAATCCTCGAGCGTGAACTCGTTCTTCCGGATCTTCTGCTCGAGGTTCTCGGCGTCCTCGACCGACACCGCTTCCTCGGCCTTCTCGATGAGCGACAGTACGTCGCCCATGCCAAGCACGCGCGAGACCACGCGGTCGGGGTGAAACGGCTCGAGATCCTGCAGCCGCTCGCCGCTGCCGGCAAAGGCAATGGGTACGCCGACGACGCCGACGACCGAGAGCGCCGCGCCGCCGCGGGCGTCGCCGTCCATCTTCGTGAGCACGACGCCCGTCACGCCCATGCGGCGGTTGAACTCGCCCGCGCTCTTGATGGCGTCCTGTCCGGTCATCGCGTCGGCGACATACAGCAGATCCGTCGGCTCGGTCGCGTCCTTGATGGCCTGCAGCTCGATCATCAGCTCGTCGTCGATGTGCAGCCGGCCGGCGGTATCGACGATCACCACATCGAAACCGCTGTTGCGCGCTTCGGCGAGCGCGCCCGTCGCGCGCCGCACCGGATCGGTGTCCCCCGCCGGGTCATGGACGCGCACACCGGCCTCCTTCGCGACGACCGAGAGCTGCTCGATGGCCGCGGGACGCCGGACGTCGGTCGACACGAGAATCGGGTGCTTCCCCTGCTTGGCCAGCCACCTGCCCAGCTTCCCCGAGGTCGTCGTCTTGCCCGAACCCTGAAGGCCCAGCAGGAGGATGACGCGCGGCCGAGCCTGCGACGGTGGCAGGCCCCCGGCACTATCGCCGAAGAGGGCGAGCATCTCGTCGCGAACGATCCGTACGACCTGCTGCGCCGGCGTCAGGCTTCTGAGAACTTCCTGGTCGACCGCCTTGTCCCGTACCCGGTCGATGAACGCCTTGACGACCTTGAAGTTGACGTCCGCCTCGAGCAGCGCCATCCTGATTTCACGCAGCGCAGCCTCGACCGTCTGCTCGGTGAGGCGGCCCTCACCGCGCAGCGACCGGAAGACGCCCTGCAGACGGTCACTGAGCGAATCGAACATTGGAGACGATCTTACTGACGGTTGTGGTGCGTCCACCTGGCAATCAGGCCGCGTAAGAACGACCTAACCGTCTCAGACGCAAACGTTTATCGTAACAGAGGCGCCCGCGGTTGACAACCCTGAACCGAGAGGAACGACGTCAGACCTCGTTCAGCTTGTGCCCAAGTTTCTCTTTCTTTGTCCGCAGGTAGCCCCGCGAGTGCTCGGAGGGCGGAATTTCGAGCGGAATCCACTCAGCCACCGACAGCTGATAGCCCTCGATGCCGACGAGCTTGCGGGGGTTGTTGGACAGCAACCGCATCGACCGGACGCCGAGATCCTTGAGGATCTGGACGCCGATGCCGTAGTCGCGCTGGTCGGCCTTGAAGCCAAGCCGCTCGTTTGCTTCGACCGTGTCGAGCCCCTGGTCCTGGAGCTCGTACGCCCGGATCTTGTTCGCCAGGCCGATGCCCCTCCCTTCCTGGTTCAGGTAGAGCAGGATCCCCCGGCCCTCGGCCTCAATTTTTCCGAGCGCGGCCTCGAGCTGCAGGCCGCAATCGCACCGCGCGGAGTGGAACACGTCGCCAGTCAGGCATCGCGAGTGCACGCGCACGAGCACTTGCTCGCCGTCGCCGATGTCCCCCTTGACCATCGCGACGTGGGTCTCGCGATCGATGACGCTTTCGAAGGCAATGACCCTGAACTCTCCGTGATCCGTTGGCAGCGCGGCCGACGCGACGCGCCGCACGAGCGCCTCGGTGCGCATGCGGTACTGAATCAGATCCGAGATCGTGATCATCAGCACCTTGTGCCGCTTCGCAAACTTCGCCAGCTCCGGCACGCGCGCCATCGTCCCGTCGTCGTTCATGATTTCGCAGATGACGCCGGCGGGATACAGGCCGGCGATGCGGGCAAGGTCCACGGCGGCCTCGGTCTGGCCGGCGCGCACGAGCACGCCGCCGTTTCGAGCCTTGAGCGGGAACATGTGTCCGGGTCGGGCCAGGTCGGCCGGCCGTGTCGCCGGGTCGATCGCCGTCAGCACCGTGACCGCGCGGTCACTCGCGGAGATGCCGGTGCTCGTCACGCCCTTGGCTTCGATCGAGACGCAGAATGCGGTGTCGAAGCGTGCGGTGTTCTGCGGGACCATCTGCGGCAGGTCGAGATCCTGCAACCGGACCTCGGTCATCGGCATGCAAATGAGACCGCGGCCGTACTTCGCCATGAAGTTGATGGCAGCCGGGGTGATCTTCTCGGCGGCGATGGTGAGATCGCCCTCGTTCTCGCGATCCTCGTCGTCGACGACGATGATCATCTGGCCGTCGCGAATCGCGTCGATTGCCTCCTCGATGGAAGCAAAAACCGACTTGCGACTTCCGCGGCCGCGCTTGTTGGCAGTCATCTCGACCCCCTAGTCGCGCCCTTCCCGAACGGCTCTCGAGTCGAGCGCGCGCACCACGTGCTTCCCCAGAATATCGCATTCGACGTTGACCGCCTCGCCCTGGCGCGCGGTCTTGAACCGGGTGTGCTGCCAGGTGAACGGAATGATCTGCACGTCAAAGCGTCTCCGAGCGTCATCGATAGATGCGACTGTGAGGCCGACGCCATCGACTGCAATCGACCCCTTGTGCACGATCAGGTGCAGCAGAGCAGACGGAACCGCGACCGTCAGGCGGTACGAGTCACCCTCCGGGCGCAGGGCCTCGATCGTGCCGGTGGCATCCACGTGGCCCAGAACGAAATGCCCCCCTACCCTGGCGTCCACCCTGAGCGAGCGCTCGAGGTTGACGAGCGCTCCAGCGTCGAGTGCACCGAGCGTCGTGACCCTGGCCGTCTCGGGCGACACGTCGAAGACTATGCCCTGGTCGCCGGCTTCGATTACCGTCAGGCACACGCCGTTGACGGCAACGCTCTCTCCCGCAACCAGCTCGGCGGCGACATCCGCGGCGACGCGCACGCGCATGCCCGCCGGCGCCGGTGTGACGGCGACAATCGTGCCCAGCGACTCAATGAGCCCTGTGAACATAGCCCTCAATCCGGACGTCGTCGCCGACCGGTCCCGCGGTCAACTCGTCGAGCGACGCGATGCTGCCGTCGGGCAGGGCCGACCATTCGACGCCGTCCGAGCCAAGGGCCACCGGCGAAATGAAGAGCTCGACGCGGTCGACGAGCTCCGCGCGCCAGAACGCTTCGTGGAGGACCGGACCTCCCTCCACGATGAGTGACATGACGCCGCGGCCCGCGAGTCGAGCCAGCGCGTCTCTTAGAAACGGAGACAATGCAGGCTGGCCGTCAATTGCCGGCTCCTCGACGAATTCGACGTGGGCGCCAGCGGCGGAGAGCGCATCCACACGGGCCCGCTCGCTCGATCGCGTCGACGCGGCGCTCATGACAATCACTGGACCCACGTCGAGCGTCGAGAACAGGCGCGCAGTCGGCGGGGTACGCAGACGCCGATCGAAGACGACCCGCACAAGCGGCCGCTCCCGGTACACGCCGCGCGCCGTCAGGAGGGGATCGTCGACGAGGACCGTCTCCGACCCGATGGCGATCGCGTCGACTTCCGCGCGCTCCTGGTGCACGCGGGCGTTCGCATCCGGGCCGGTCAACGCTGTGCGTGCGCCGCGACGTTCGGCGACCATCCCGTCCAGGCTGAGTGCCGCCTTCAGCGTCACAAACGGGCGGCCGTGCTGGATGTAGGTGAAGAACGGCCGGTTCAGTCGCGCGGCCTCTTCGGCCAGGACGCCGACGTGCACCTCGACGCCGTGGTCCCGCAGGTATTCCAGCCCGCGGCCCCGAACGCGAGGGTTTGGATCCTCCCCGGCGATCACTGCCCGCCTGATTCCTGCTTCGACGACGCGTGACGCGCAGGGTCCCGTGCGGCCGGTATGTGCGCACGGCTCAAGGGTGCAATAGAGGGTCGCGCCACGCGCGCGATCGCCGGCGTCGGCAAGCGCATGGATCTCCGCGTGCGGGCCACCAGCGCGCTCGTGCGATCCGCGGCCGACGATTACCCCGTCGGCGTCAACCACCAGGGCGCCGACCATGGGGTTCGGACTCGTGCGACCGCGCCCGCGCGCGGCGAGCAGCAATGCGCGCGCCATATGGGCGGCGTCGTCGGTCACCATTTCTCCTCGAAGAGCGCGTCGACGTACTCCTGCGGGGCGAACGGGATCAGATCGTCGATGCCTTCGCCGACGCCGACATAACGGATCGGCAGCTTCAGATCGTTGGCGATCGCCACGGCGATCCCGCCCTTGGCCGTGCCATCGAGCTTCGTGAGCACGATGCCGTTGACGCCGGCGACCGACATGAACTCGCGCGCCTGGGCAAGGCCGTTCTGGCCGACCGTCGCGTCGAGAACAAGCAGCACCTCGTGCGGGGCGCCCTCGACCTCGCGTGCCGCGATGCGGCGAATCTTGTCCAGTTCGCTCATGAGGTTGACCCGCGTGTGGAGCCGGCCGGCGGTGTCGACGAGCAGGACGTCGCGGTTGCGCGCTTTGCCGGCCGCGATGGCGTCGAACACGACGGCCGCCGGGTCCGCGCCGGCCCGCGCGCGGATGAAGTCCACACCCGCTCGCGTCGCCCAGATCTCGAGCTGCTCGACGGCGGCTGCACGAAACGTGTCGGCCGCGCAGATGAGCGGCGTCTGGCCGCCGTCCTTGATGAGCCGGGCCAGTTTTCCGACGGTCGTGGTTTTTCCAGTGCCATTGACGCCGACGATCATGACCACGTGCGGCCGATGGCCGTTGGCGAGCGGTACATCGGTGGCGCGGAGAATCTCGAGAATCTCGGCCTTGACCAGATCGCGCAGCGACGTGTTCCGGCGATCCCGTGATTGGACGGCTTCGACGATGCGATCGGTCGCGGCGACGCCGACGTCGGCGGAAATGAGGGCTTCTTCCAGCGCTTCTATGGTCTCGACATCGACCGGACGGCTCCGCTGCTCGGGCGCATCCGCACGACGGACCACCTCCTCGAACCGGTCGACGAACTGCTGCGTCGTTCTCGAGAGCGATTGCTTGATGCGATCGAAAAAACCCATGTCGTTATCTGTCCGCCTCCGCCCGCTGCTTGCGTCCCATGAGGACGTCGACGGCTTCGGCCGGCGACCGGTTTCCGTCGAGCACAGCCGCCATTTCGGCGGTGATGGGCAGTTCGATTCCATGGCGCGCGCCAAGCGCGAGCGCGGCGCCGGTCGTGCGCACTCCCTCGGCAATCATGCGCATGCTGCCAAGGATCTCCTGCAGCGGACGGCCACGTCCGAGCTCAAGGCCGACGTAACGGTTCCGGCTGAGATTTCCAGTCGACGTCAGAACCAGATCGCCGAGACCGCTCAGGCCAGCCAGCGTTTCGCGCCGGCCACCTTCGGCGTCGGCGAGCCGCGAGATCTCGACCAGCCCGCGCGTGATGAGCGCCGCCATGGCGTTATGTCCGAGGCCCAGCCCTTCCACGACACCCGCCGCGATCGCGATCACATTCTTCATCGCGCCGCCAATCTCGACGCCCGGCACGTCGTCGCTGACGTAGAGCCGCAGCGCGGGACCGCGGAAGCGATCCTGCACGTACGCGGCTGCATTTGCCTGGCGCGATGCCGACAGCACGGCCGTCGGCAACCCGCGCGCGACCTCCGCCGCGAAGCTGGGGCCCGAGAGCACGACAACAGGTTGCGCCGCGGGCGCCTCCTCTCCCAGCACGAGCGACATCCGCTGGAGAGAATCGGTCTCGAGACCTTTCGTGGCGCTGACGAGCACGGCGTCGGTCGGAAGGGACGACGCCACGGCCCGAGCCACCGCGCGCAGTCCGTGCGAGGGCACCGCAAAGACGACGAGCTTCGCATCCTGCAGCGCCGCCTGCGGCCGCGCAGCCGGCGTGACACGATCGGGCAAACGGCTCTCCGAGAGGTACCGCGGGTTCATCCGGCTCGCGACCATCTCCGCCACGAGCTCGGAGTCGCGCGCCCACAGGCGCACGTCATGCCCCACGCGCGCCAGGTGAATTGCCAGCGCCGTGCCCCAACTGCCCGCCCCAAGTACCGTAATCGTCTCGGCCATCGTGTCTCGATCGATCCCGACAAAACTCTGTGAACTCTGAACCTTGAACCGCGAACCGCGCCCTTAGAGCCGTCTCTCCGTCCCATTCGTCAGCCGTCTCAAGTTCGCCCGGTGCCGGAACAGAATCAGGCCCGACGTGCCGGCCGCAGCGCCTACGACAGCAGCGGGGGCGCCGATCAACCAGGCCACCGGAGGCAGCGCCAGCGTGGCCGCGACCGACCCGAGCGAAACGTACCGCGTCGCCGACACGATGACCAGAAAGAGCGTCAGGGCAATTGCCGTCGCAATCGGCGTGAGCATCGCGAACACCCCCGCCGCGACGGCGACGCCTTTGCCGCCGTGGAAGCGCAGCCAGACCGGATAGATGTGCCCGACGACCGCGGCGGCGCCCGTCAGAGCGGCCACACCGTTCCCGCCCGTCGATGCGTGCGCAATGCCGACAGCCGCGGCGCCTTTGGCGACGTCGAGCAACGTGACCAGAAGCGCACGGCCAATCCCGGTGCTCCGAAGGACATTGGCGGCGCCGACATTCCGGCTGCCCACTCGTCGCACGTCGATTCCGGCGCGCCGAGCGAGCAGAAAAGCAAAAGGCACAGATCCGGCCAGGTAGCCCGCCAGGATGCTGATGCTGACCATCCCGTCAATGGTACTCGCAACGGGACGGGAGAGCGCGGCAGCTGGTCTGGGGCATCGACACCGACGTCTCTCGCCGCCCAAGAGCTTTTCACCGCTGAGATCGCGGAGCATCGCAGAGCCAATCGCCTCTAGAGCGCTGGGTGTGACCGCCTGAGCGCTGCCTGCGCCGCGCGAAGCGCGGCAGGGTGGGCGCGAGCGGCACCGATCGCAAGCACTGAGAGAACCGGGTGCTTGCGATCGGCGCCGCTCGCGCCCACCCAGGCGCCGGCCATCGGCTGCCATCGGCCGGCGCGCAGGCAGCTCGCAGCGTCCCCGCCTTCGTGCGCCTTCGTTCGGCGTGGTTCCTTCGTGTTGAATCCGTTGCCTTCGCTGCCTCCAACCCGCCTCGTCCTTGGAGTCTCGCGTCCGCGGTCAGAGGTTCTTGTTTCTCTGCGCGCTCGGCGTGCTCGGCGGTGAGAAGCTCTTGGACAGTGGACAACGCCGGGGCTGGCAACGCCCCGACTACGCGTCCGCGGCCGTCTCCTGCAGGATGCGACGCACCATATCGAGCCCCATCTGGGTCGCCTGGAACTTGATCATCGCTCGCGATCCGAACAGCGAGAACGTCCGAACGCGCGTCGTCCTGTCGTCGCGGGCAACCGCGATGGCCACGGTGCCGACCGGCTTCTGAGGCGTTCCGCCCGACGGTCCGGCGATACCGGTAATCCCGACGCCGATGGACGAGCCGGTCTGCGCCAGGATGCCTTCGGCGAGCGCGGCCGCGACCGGCTCGCTCACAGCACCGTGCGCCTCGATCAACGCCGGCGGGACCAGCGCCAGATCCTCCTTGAGCGTGTTGCTGTACACGACAACTCCGCCCAGCACGTACGCGGAGCTTCCGGGGATGTCCGTCAGGCGCGACAGCAGCAATCCGCCCGTGCACGATTCGGCCGCCGAGATCGTGAGCTTCCTGTCGAGGAGGAGCTGCCCGACGATCTCCTCCATGGAGCGGCCGTCGGCGCTGAACACATCGGGCCCGAGCGCCGCCAGCATCTGATCCCGCGCGTCGGCAAGCGCACGACCGGCCGCCGCGGCGTCGGCCGATCGCGTGATGAAATGCAGCTCGATCTGCCCGGGCGCCGCGAGAATGGTCGTCTCGATTGGCGGCGTAGCGTGCAACCACGTCGAGTAGATCGGCTGGGCCAGCTCCTCGACGTGCGACTCCCCTCGTCCCACGGTGAAAAGCGTCGTTCGAAACAACCGCTCCGGGCCGACCCGCGCGGCAAGCGGGCCGGCGACGAGCGCATCCATCATCGGCTGCAGCTCGCGCGGCGGTCCCGGCAG